>Ga0114931_10006861_pt1 | contig 13973 bp, 10 predicted proteins | sample 2SBtaG_FD_89579 | JGI IMG/M metagenome (GOLD analysis project Ga0114931, IMG submission 89579) | Deep subsurface microbial communities from Kolumbo volcano to uncover new lineages of life (NeLLi) - 2SBTROV14_V59a metaG | ecosystem: Environmental > Aquatic > Marine > Volcanic | place: Kolumbo...
AGAGAAGATCGTACTAAAATAGCTGATCTTGATACTGCTTGAGGAAAAAAAGTAATCAGATTCTATGACCAAAGTAACAAAAAAACAACCTCGAATTATCGAGGCTGTTTTTATCTCCAATCAGCTGAGGGAGATAGTGGGAGAGACACGTCAGCTCGGAGAGAGATTTATACCCGTTCAAAAAAACCGGTATACTGATGCGCTCACTAGCCTCGTACCGAAGCGATAGCTTCTGGTACTGGGGTTATCGCCCCTCAGGTGATTGCTAGCAAAGATACTATACCACTCTAGTATCTTTTCTGAGAAGACAATGTTGTAATTCTCTTCTCGGAAAAGGGTGGGATACAGTCATTTGTGAGTGCATCTACAAATGATGTATCCCTTTCCCGAGTGCATTTCCTCCTAAAGTTAAAGTTTTTATTTACTCTACCGAGTACGAACGCTGGCAGATGGAACACTCAAAAGTGTCTCCACTTTGAGCTTTCTTTTTCTTTTCCGAGTGACCATTGGGGCAGAGGAACCATCCCTTTTTGGCCATCTGCGGATCAGCTGTCGGCGTCCAATATCCATTACTGGTCGAAGCAACCGCTTCAGTGGCTGAAACATCAGCTTCTGGCTCTTGTTCAATGCTTGTTTCTATCTGTTCTGTTCCCAGTGATTCAGTGTCGGGTTCAGGATTTGATTCTTCGATAGATGAGAGCATAGTCCAGAAATCTTCCAGTCTTTGCTCTTCAAATCGCTGTCGCTCTTTGCTAACCAATTGAGACAAGCGTCTTTCATCAAGATTAGAACCAAGTGATTTTATGTCACTTTCGAAGTCAGGAGTAGCGCGAAAGGCTTCCAGTATGTCAGCTGGCACTCCATAGCTCCAGTATTCCTTGAGCCAGCTTATAGCGCTTATCGGCCGGCTGGTGATAGCTTCCCAATTTCCTGCCAAAATTGCGCTTGCCCAAGCAAGCTTAGTATGACGAGAAGCTGAGTTGCCAAGACGGTTATAAGGAGAACCATATTCTGCCAGGAGAAACTCTTTAGCTTGCTTAGTATGAAACCAAGCCTTGCCAGTAACTTCTCCTTCTGGATTTCCTTCACTTGGTGTCTGATCCCACTGCTCACGCAACTTTTCCAATTCTGGCTCCAGCGCTTCCAGTGATGTTTCAGACTCTCGAGCAAATACAGTGAGTACAATTTCTTTCGAAAAGTTAGTATCACCCCAAGAATCTTTTGGTAAAATCTCTTTAAGCACACTAGCCTGCTCTTTTGGTGTCATACTTTCCAAAACTGCAATTTTTGATGTAATTGCAGAAGGAAAGTATAATCTATAAACACCACTTGCAAGCTCTACCTGCTCTCTCTCATATTCATCTTTAGAAATTTTACCAGAAACAATCTCCTGCGCTGTCTTAATCAGCCTATTCCAGTTTTTTCCTTGAGCTTGCTTTGCTTTTTCGGCAAACTCTTTACCGCTTTTACAATCAGCGCAAATTTTTTCTTGAGATTTCCAGTCGCCCATGTAAGTGTCTCCTTCGCCGCAGTAAGAGCAGGTTCCATAGATACGGCAGTGCTCGCATTCAGCATTCTGGCTCTTGTTAAAGCGATACTTACCACATTTACAAACTGGGAATCGTCCCTCGACTTCTTGCTGAACTTCCTGAGGCAACTTTTCCCATTCGAAATAGAAATCGTGAGAATATTCGTCCCCGTCTGAATCTTGGCCTTTTACGGAAATTGTCCATTTGTATGAAGAAAGCTCTAAATTTTTAACACTCTCTTCATATCCGCGATTTGATTTAGCCCAAATCTTCTCAACGGCAGTCTGAAGTTCTCTTGACTCCTTTTTATCCCTTTTCTTCTTTTGCCTTTCCCACTCAATGGTGTTCGGGTCGCTATAATGCTCCTTAACGATCTGTTTGTAAATACCAATCCAAACTTCACGAGTTTGACGAATGGTAGCATTTGAAAGGTTGAAAGTGGTGAGCTCGTTTGACCAACAACCAGTCTCCGGCCTGTCTTCGGTTCCCAGCGATATATCCTCTTCTTTTACAATTTTCTCGTCTCCGTCATACTCAATCTTGACCATCTGACGAGATGCAGTTTTCTTATCTTTCTCAGTAATCCTTTCTTCGTAGCGCGGAGCGCCAGGAGATACGCGGTAGCCCTTGCCCCATGCATGCTGGAAGAAGAAATATTTTTTGCCCTTTTCAGGACTCCAGCCTTCATAAGGAAATCCAGGCCTTCTGCCGATCCAAGTAATTAAACTCTCCTCAGTCTCTGTTGATCGGCGGGTGTCGCGCTCAAATTCTCCTTCTTCAGCTTCCACCAGACCATTGGTATCGCTGACTGGCCGGCCGAGCTTGTCTTTTTGCGCATCAGTTAACTGCTCGCAGTAAGAAAAGTAAACTCGGTAGCATTCAGCTACGAATTCCTCCATGAATTTGGCAAAGCTGTCTTCGGTGGCGGAATTATGCCGGCGAACCGATCTCTGCACCACCACGGTGCCGTCATTGCGCACGGAATACTCAAAGCCGGGTTTGCGGTCAATCTGGACGTTGGGCAGTTGCTTGGTTAATTCCTGGGAGAGGAACACGCGGATTCGGTCATCGCCACTGTCATTGCTGGATCGCGGCAGTGAATTGGAATCGCAGTGGAAGAACAACAGACGTTTTACTTCTTTGTCCACGTCTTGCCACACGCGATCAAAATGATCATCCGAACCGAATTCTTGCTCAGCCAAAACGCGCGTCAACATCAAGTTCTTGCTTCTTGCCAGAGCTTTATCACCCCAGCTTTGGTACAAGAAACCTGACTGCCATTTGATGTTGGTATCTTGAAGCTCAGACAGTTCAACTTCAAGTCTGGGGACAATGGATCGTCCGCCAAAATGCGTTAACTCAAAGTTAATCCCTGCTTGGGCTTCTTTGATGTCTGCCAACGATGGCGTGCCAGCATCCAGCTTGATGCCTTGTCCAGTCGTGACGCGAAGCAGTGCCCAGAGTTCGTTCTCCTGGAACTGCTCCACAGCGGTTTTTACGTCTTCCGATTTTAGCGTTCTACGGCCTTTCTTTTGACCTCCGATGATGAAGAAGTATGTCGGTTTCCAAATACCAGCAGAACTGCTGATTTGGCCAACTTTTTCAACACCATCTTCGGAAATTAAGCCGTAGCCAGTCAACCCTCGGAAAAAGGTTGCGGCGGGAAGGGAGTTGTACAGTTTTATTGCTCCCTTTACATCTTCGTTTGTCAAAGTACGTTCTGCCATTGTTTCCTCCTTTTTAGTTTTTACGGTAAATAGCTCTCTGTCTCACCAGAGACCGCGTTAATAATTTTGGTTTTTATTTTCTTCACTCTTCAAAACCACCAAACATTTGATGATCTTGAAAATGATGGGAAGAGAAAAAAGCAAGTGCTTACTTCCCCCTCTTCCCAAAAGTGCTTTATAACCATGTCCACCAAGAGTAATGGTGGTCGGCAGGGACAATAGCATAACAATCATGATAACTATTAAACCCTACCTTTAGACCATGGTCTTGAAGCTGAAGTTCTTTGGCAAGTTTTCTCACCAAATTCTCAGCTTCCTTGGAGGGATTTCCTGCCCCGCCAATACTCCCGTCCTCACTCGATCTTATGAACCTCCCAAGTACGTGATTGGGATACTTGTTTGCACCCCGATCACTGGGCGAAATACAACCATTGAATTCAGGATAGAGGAAAGGAAAAATTGAATTCCCCTTTTGGTCTTTGTTGTTATTTTTCAACCATTGGGGAACTCCAATTTCCTCGAGCTTTTTCGCAAAATCTAGCTCCAACTTCTGAATCCTCAGGATCTCATCAATTCTTTTTTGATCCCGATCTTTGCTGGATTTAGTGATTGATTCAAACCATTTACTCATCTTTCCTCCTTTTTTTAGTTTCTGTTTTTTGGCTTAGTGTTCAAATGAGCTTACACTCGTCCAAACACCTCACCAGCTTGTTCAACTGTGAGCTCTGAGATTTGAAAGATATCATCGCTGAACTTTTCCAAGGTGGCAGAGCTCGTTGAGCCACCAAGGTTAAGCAGTACAGAGAAAACATTGAACGGGACTTTCTTGCGTGCAGCATTGAAATCAAGCAAGAAATCACTTGATACTGCACACTGGCCGTCTGTGATAAACACTATATCGGCCTTGAGCCCTTTCTCAATGAACTCCTGTGCTTTTTTCAGCGGTTTCTCGAAGTCGGTGCCGCCGCCGAGGAAGTATTCCGCAACCTCGATCAGCTTCTTGTAGCTCGCCTCTCCCTTTCTAATCTCAACAATAGCCAGAGGGTCACTGGGTCCGCCGTATTGGATAAATATAAAGTGGCGGTTTTGGTAATCAGCGCATTGGTACAGACCAAGTGCTAATCCCTTTTCCCAGATTTCCTGCTCGTCACCGATTGAGCCAGAATTGTCGATACAGACGATAACAGGTCCTTGCCCTAAGGCTTCTTTTTCTTCGGTTTCAAACACGAAGAGCTGTCTTGTGGCAAATCGCCTGATAAAGTCCATCTTCATTTGCGGGTGGGAGAGTTTGGCGCGCTCAGCAGGTACCAGCCGTCGCAGGTCATTGCCGCGCTTGATGTTGGTAACAACACCAGTGCGTGAGGCAATCTTTTCCTTCTGCTTAGATAGTGCCATTCTGCGAAAGCGGCCTACAATCTTGGCAACTTCACGGAGCTTGTTACTCTTTTTCAACTTCTCGGCGAGTTCCATTTTTTCCTCATACGAGAGGTTTTGAATCTCGCCAGGCTCCGTGCCCCAGGCCTGCAGGGTTTCACTTTGCTCTTCAGCCTCTTCACTGGCTTCTTTCATCGCCTTGCGGATTGCCTGGCGAATTTGTTCACCCATTGAGGCTTCAAGCTCCTGCTCCAAGCTTTCTGCTTGTTCGGCAAGTTTGGCTTGCGCTTGTTCAAATGTCATCTGGGCTGCTTGCGCTTGCTGTGACATTTGATTAGCTTTCGCTTGTGCTTGCTCTGCTTGCTGCTTGAGATCGTCTGCCTGAGGATCGCCATCAGCTTCTGCCTTTGAGGCTGCCATGGCCGCGTCCATTGCTTCATCGCCTGCTTCGTTTGCTTCTTGCTGTGTGGCTTCGGCTTGCTGAGCCATATCCTGAAGCTCATTTTCTTCACTGTCTTTCATTTCCTGAATCTTTTGCTTTACTTCTTTAGGAATAAGCTCCAGCACGGCTTCGCCAAGTGTTAGTACCGCCATTGAGCTTGCAAACTCGTCAAGATAGGTGCACCCGCGCAGTTCTGGATATTGTTTCGTATCCATCACTTTTTCCACGAGCGTCCTATTGACTCGTTCACTTGCTTTGACCTGCTCCTTGGGCTTGAGATAGGGATCTGCTTTATAGAGGATGGAATACAAATCCATCAGCAGTGGTGAGTAAGTAGGTAATCTACCCAACCCTTTATCCTCAAGTTCTTGAAGCTTTGATGCCTTTGCCTTGATAGAGGCAAAGGTTCGGCGATCATAGCGGTCAGAATAGACCGTATTTTCGTCTAACTTTTTCATCCTTTACCTCCTTGAGTTAAAAGTCAAAGCCCATTACCTCTTTGGCCACGTCCTTCTGGTAACGCTGAACTGCTTCCAAGGCGTCTTGAATCTGCTTTGTTGGAAAACCAGACTTTTTCGCCTGTTCGAACAGTTGGGTAATTCCATCAGCGCCAGCTTGGGAGTCGCCAGAGATGAGCTTTTTGAGCTTAGCGTTGGCTTCGCTGCCACCGCGATTAAACTCCTGATCGGTTTTCTCGCCGCCATCGGGTTTCTTGCGAGACATCGCCTCGTTGCGAATTTCCAAGGCATCGTCCAGCAGTTCCTGAACTTTCAACCCGATCGGGTTAGCGATTTCGAGAACAACCTTTCGCACCAGCTTGCGGTGGTCAGGGTTGTCCCATAGCGTGTGAGGCAGCACGTCAACCAGGTCGGCCTCGTTTACTTCATCGCGGCCTTCCAGGTGTGCATTGGCTTGCAACACGGGGTTCAGACGAACATCACGGCGACCATAGACGATTACGCCTTCTTCGTACAGGCGTTCGATTACGGCCTCGATCAAGTCGTCCATGCGTTCGTTGACTTTCACTTTCAAAACCTCTCCCTGAATAGCGGACAGGTCATCCAGTGTTATCGGCTGCATTTTTGCCCGTGCTTCGTTGTCTCCCTGGCGTCTGCGATGTGATAACTGACGCATACGGATGCGTTCCGACTTCTCAGCAATTCTGTCCACCACATACCGAAGCATGAAGCGGTCATAAAATGCCTCGAGGTCTTCACCTGGGAGATTGTTCGTATCGCCAAAGACACTGATGAGTGGCATTGGCTTACGCTGACCGCGTATTTCGTAGTAACGCTCATTGATTGCGGTCAACAGGGCGTTCAGCGTAGGGCCAGAGCAACGGAATATCTCGCGCAGGTTGACAATGTGCGCTTCTGGCATCATGCCAGTGGTGATCGGTTCGGTCAGGTTACGCTGCTTGCCGTCACCAAGGTCCTCAACGATGAAGTCATACGCTGCTACGAATAGATCGTCTGGCAGGGTATCTTGGGCTACGGTTTTACTGAATACAACCGCGCCTTTGATCCCCTCCACAAACATATCGAGCAACATTGACTTGGCTTCGCCGTGGGGTCCGAACAGAATAGCGTGCTGTCGGGCCAGCGTGGCAAGATAAACGCCACGTACTTCTTCTTTGCGTCCAACCAAGAGCCGATTCATTTCCGACTCATTGTGTTGGAGCTTTTTCAATGCTTCAGACATTTTAAGTCCTCCTATTAGGGTTCAACTTCTTTCATTTCAGTTGTTTAACTCACTCGCAGCTTGCTCAATGATTTCTGCACCTTCTGGATCAAACTTGTTCCAGAGATTCAAGAACTCAGGGAGCTCTGCGAGCTTTTCTTGGCGAAACTCAGGGGTTGCTTGGGACAAGCTGCGGATATTATCGAGTTTGTCGAGCCGCTTAATGCGAATCGCTCGATAACCACCAGCTTTAACGCGGTTGAGGTAAACTTCTTCTGGTTCTTCCTCGTATTCATGAGAAAGATGAAACACCAGAGTAGCTGCCTCCTCACTGAATCGCTGTCGGAGCTCCTCGATAGTGACACCACAATCTTCCACTACATCATGGAGAGGTGTAGCAATAAGGAAGTCTGCTCCCAAAGATGAATCTTTGAGAAGTTCCTCCATTGCGGCTAAAGTCACCCGCCAGACATGGCAGATATATGGTTCACCACCGACTCGCTCTTGACCAGCATGCGCACTTTCAGCAAATTTAACCGCGTCCCAAACAATCGCAGCTTTATCTGCCCCGATGATAGACTCAACCTTTCTGAGCTTCTGCCAGATTTGTAATAATAAATCCTGCATTTTCGTCTCCTTTTGGTTTAAGTTCACCACGGGCAGACTGTTGTTTCTGTGCCTGGGATTGTGGGTTCGTGCCCCCAACAGAGAGCGTGTGTGTTCCAAAAACGTACTGATTCTTCGGTTGCCGATTCGTGCCATGGCTCTGATTCTGCCTTGTTCCCTATAAAGGCTGTCAGAAGGACATAGAAGTCGCCTTCGTCAGCTTTGTTCAGGATGACAGTCACAACAGAGCATGGTTCGGGAATTCGGTTTTTAACGAACTTCGTTAAGCCCCGTCTCCCCACACGTTGAGCGTAGATAATTTCATCGCCAGGATAAGTCTGCACACAGATTGTTTCACCAACTACTTGCCCTAGATTAACTTCTAAGTTCAAGAGATCAGCTCCTTGAGAGTCAATCTCTGAGAACACTTTTGGCAGTAATGATAAAACACCTGCATGGATATGACTATGGTCAGGACGATCAATAACGCTTTCACCTGACCCCAGTCTCCATTGAGCTTCTTTATCCTTAGCAAGAGTTATCAATGATTGCATCCGAAGGTCGGTACACGCTTGCTTGAAAGCTTGCTCTCCGTTTTGACGTCGGATCATGGCAAGCCACCGAGTGCCTTTGGAAAAACTTAATTGGCCAATGGTATTTGAATATTTCATGTAATAATACCGGCCAGCTTCCTTAAAAGCACCTGTCGGGTTTTTTTCTTTCGCGATCTCGATCGCTTTCTCCAAGTCAGTGATATCCATGGGATAGTCACTGGCAAGCAGATTAATCAAGAACTGCTTTCCTGTTTGAGCGTCCAAAATAACACCTCCTTCGAGTTTTTGATGATATGTTGTAAAGAACCTTCTTACTTTTTTGATTTTGGTTTTTCAGAATCTGCGATCCATTGATCGTAAACTCTGAAAAGTGGACAAGCACGTATCGCGAGTGACGATAATATGCTTGTCCGGTTTAAAGTGCGAATTTAAAGAACAAATTGAGTGATGATCACGACTGTTTGCGTGTAAAGATTTCGGCACGGGCTGTCTCGGTAAAGATGACATATACCCGATACTGCTCGAACTTTGCGCCGAGCCCATCAGCGTAATCACGGGCAAGATTTGCCCATTCTCTGTTGCTCATGTGCGCAGCGTAGATCGGATTTTTATCCGAAGTGAGCACCAGAGAAGGCTCATGTTCAGCGACAATGCCGTCATCGCCAGGATAGGCGTATGTACTGATTGCGTCCTGAACAATAAACGGGATGTACTGCTCATCAGCTTCGAGCCTACGCTTATAGTCCTCGGTCAGAAAGTTGAGAACTTGTTCTTTCTCTTGCGTAAACCCTTTGTAACCCTTCTTCAAGCCGAGGAAGATCTCAACTCGAAGATTTTTTTCTGCGTCTTTTTCAACAAAATAGTGTTCCACGGCAATTCTCCTTACTTTTTGTGTTTTCGCCGATTTTACCCACGGCGTTTAGGCATTACTTCAACAATTCACTCGGTATTGCAATAAGCTCACCGAGCTTAACTTTAGAACCTGCGACAAAGACGCAAGGCCCTTGGTCGGGATGAACTTCATCCCATTTTTTACCATCCAGAGATGGCTGTTCCCGTCCAGATTCACTTACTACGAATGTTGCTGTCCAGGGTTGGGTTTTGGAGTAGGCGCGGATCATAGTGGCAGTAAGCCAAATAGGCCCTTTGCCTGAAACGATGACGCCTTTGCCGGTATTGATGCGTGGGGGGTAAGCAGTGAATAGCCAGGTTGGGTTATAAAAACCACCTTCGATTTGAAACTTCACGACTGTGTAGTCATCAGTTTCAATTATCTTCCAACTCAAGCCGTACTTGCTACCCTTGCCTTTTGGGCGAAGATCAGGGATCATGACGTATCCAAGAGATACATCAAATAACTCAACCATTGACCTTCGCAACTTGGCGCAAATTGCTGATGCTATAAAGGCTGAACGAATATTCCAAACTTTAACGAGCGATTTCTTCGCAAGGTGCGCAACCGCTTCCAAGGTCGGGATAGTATGCCAGGGTCTATAACCCATCCAAGGATCGTTACGATCCTCGATGCCTATTAGATCAGCAATCTCGACTCCGTTGACATCGGCTGTTTTCTCGGCAAGTGTTTTCTCTCCATTGCTTTCGATAATCTCAACAAGTCTTTCAACGAGCTTATCAATCACAGGAGAGCTAACATACTCACCTCGTTCTAGGCCGGTAACAACGCCGCGCAAGATGCCATCGCCTTTGTCAGCGTAAACAATTGATTCGCCAACGAGCAATGAATCGAGTTCAGCGATGCATTTCAAGCCAAGTCGGTCGCCAAAGTTCCGCCATTCAACGAGTTCTTCTTTTTTGGAAGATAGGATAATGTATCCGTCACATTCCTTGAAGATTCGCTCGTTTTCAGACGTCCTACGTCCGCCAACATCTACCAGAATCAACCGCTGTTCAGCATTGCGAATTGCAGAAAGGATATTTGTCATAAAGTTTTCGTCAAACTTTCCTTTCTGCCTGACAACGCCTACTAGCTGTTGATTGGCGATATTACTCCAATGACCCTCCCCGTCAGGACATCCGTATATAAGCATGTATTTATCTGGGGGGATGTACCGCATTAGGTTTGCCAAAAAAACTGACTTACCTGAATGCGGAGGACCACAAACGATAATGCGTTTCAGCTTATCCAATTTGTCCTCCTTCCCCCATAAGGGGTGGTTTTGGTTTTACGATGTAAAGAACTACTATTTATTTTTGTTTCTTCGCTGTAAACCAATTATATTGCTTTGCAGAGAAGAATTAAGGAGGGAGAAATTTTGAGAGTGCTTTGATGCATCTCCCTCCTTTAATTCGAGTGCGTGTCGCTTTCGCGACTTTTTACTTCGTCAATGCTTCCAGTGTTTTCCGAAACGCGTGCTCGCCGTACTGGTCGAGTACATTCAGAATCTGGTTGAATGTATCTCGAGGCACGGACACGGGTGCGTTGCCGGCTTCCCACTTGGCCTGCAGTTTAACGCCAAACTGACGCAGGCTCTGAGGATCAACGATTTCGGCGACATGAAAAGTGCCGTCATCTTCCCGGTTGAACCGAATCGCGCGAGGCCAGACCTCGGTCAGCCCGTAAATAGCCACGGACATGACAATTGACAAAGGCCCGAATCCTGGGGGCAGGAAAAGCAAACGGCCGCTCGTCCAGTCTGCCCTTGTGAGGCCAGTGCCGATCAGGCGATCAACGAGTCCTTTTGCAGGATCAGCGGGGTCAATGTGACCCATGGAAACGTCAACGACGCGGATGTTGTCGGTTGTGGTGTTAAGGTTTTCTGCAATTTCTTGCAGTTGAAAACTCTCAACCCCGCGTCCAGCGCCATCGAGTATCGTATAACCCGCAAAGGCTTCTCCATCGGGAGATTCGGATCGTCTGGAACGCACCTGATTATGGCGAAAATCGCTCAAATCAAGCTCGCCCACAACTTTGATATCCTTACCGAAGCCGAAGAGATACATTGTTGGCAGGCCTGTTGCCATTTCCAGCACGGGAAGCGTCAGGGCAGCAGCCACTGCTTGGCCGGGGAGTCCCGTACCTTTTGTGCCGCGAATGTCTTCGAGGTTATCGAAGTATCCTGTTATTTGCGGCGCAAACGGGCTCGAGAAGTCCAGATTGATGGGCTTCACAGTATCGGCGGGGATTGCTGGATGCATTGAGAAAGATTTTTGTTCACTCATGAGGAATTCCTCCTTAGTTAAGTGAATTGTGAAAAGTTAACGTTAACTAATGGTTTGGGGAAATGAAGTAACCAGACTTGATTACCTTATTTCCCCAAGCCATTGGGGGATTCTTCTTTGAGTGTAAATTATAAGGAGCGATTTTATTTGTTTTTGTTTCTCTCCTTTGAGGCCATCATATTAAATAATGATGGGCTCAAAGAGGAGGACGACTTAAGAAAGTGAGTGTTTCTTTTTCCTAAGTCGTCCATGTGAGGAGTGCAGTTTGAGGGCTTTAAGGTAGGTTAATGAGGTCGTGGCAGGGAGAGGAGTCGAACCTCTCATCTCCTAGCAGGAGAACCGCTCCCCCGCTGGGGCTCTCATCCCAACGGGGCTTTGCCATTAATTCCAGTCTGCTGACTGGGGGTCTGATCCTTTACCTTTGATCCACAAACGCAACATTATAATTGTGAAAATGTCGACGAGCATTTAATGCTACATGCGTGGACTCTCTTGTGAAGGTAAGAGACTCAGGCCCTCAGCCAGTCCAGAAGGACTGAACTGAAGTGCACTCGTTTAATTTTAATGATCCAATTTTGAAGAATCATTGGGATAAAGAGGGGTAAGTAATGGTGTCGAAAAAATTAATTGTTACACTTTACTCTCTCTCCTCGTTATCCCGATAATCCCATCAACCAAAACAGACTCTTCCCGTCAAAGAAAGAGTCCGTTTTGAAAAGATACAAATATCTGTATCCATGTTAGAGCTACAAGCAGAACATCATAAAAGTCATGTTCTTGTTAAAGCTCCCGTAGGTTTTGAGGTGCCTACACACCGACTCTCTCCTAGAGAACTACCAGCTAGGCTTCCCACAGCCTACCTCCCTCTTGGGCAGTGCTCGATCCCACTCGAGCGTTGGGTAGATATAAAGTATTTGATTGTAAAGTTCTCTCCTCGTTTGCCTCGCTTGTTTTTCTGGGGGCGAGGACTTTGTACCTATTAACAGACAAGAATAGCATAACTCTCGAATTTTGTCAATAGCTAAGATATATCACTATCATTTTTTGGCTAGTTTAAGCCAAAATATTACTATTAAATCTATTATTTTTGGTTTAGGTTTCTTGATTTGTTTCAATAAATCCATTAGCCTTGCTTGATATAATCCTATTTAATTTTTAGCTAACAATGAGAGAAAACAGGGCATTTAGTTACCAACACTTTACCAATTTGAGGCATTCTGGACGTCCCACCGGGGTTGCGTCATCAATGGTGGTGTATGATAACAATCCCTAACGGAGCTCAAGAAAAACAAGAGTCAATACAAGAGAAAGTGAAGTATTGTCTTTATGCCCGTAAATCTACAGAGAGTGAGGAGCGGCAGGTGCTTTCTATTGATTCACAGATTAAAGAGATGCTTCAGCTGGCTGAAAAAGAGGGTCTTGAGGTAGTTGAAATGAAACGTGAAAGTCATTCAGCTAAGGATACGGGACAACGTCCTATCTTTAACGAGTTGATAGAAGATATCAGACTCAAGAAATTTAACGGTATCTTAACTTGGGCGCCAGATCGTATTTCAAGAAACGCGGGTGACCTTGGTTCAATCGTAGATTTGATGGACCAAAAGCTATTGACGGAAATCAGGACTTACAGCCAGACATTTACTAATAACCCTAATGAAAAGTTTTTACTGATGATACTTGGCTCACAAGCCAAACTCGAAAATGACAACCGAGGCATAAATGTAAAGCGAGGCTTCCGCACCAGAGTGGAAATGGGCTTATGGCCTGGAGTAGCGCCACTCGGATATTTAAACCAGAAACAAATGGATAAAAAATGTCAGGTAATAGTTGATCCTCAACGAGCACCAGTCATTAAACAAATGTTTGAAAAAGTCGCCTATGAGAAATGGAGCGGCAGAAAAATCTATCACTGGTTGAAGTTTGATCTTAATTTTTATACAAGGGGAAATAAGCCACTGACTCTTTCTGGAATATACCGAATACTACAAAACTCTTTCTATTACGGAGTCTTTGAATATCCCAGAGGCAGCGGTAATTGGTATACTGGGAAACATAAACCATTAATAAATCAGGAATTATTTGAAAAAGCTCAAGAACACCTGAAGCGCGATCAAATAGTCAGAGAAAATAAAGAGTTCGCTTTTACTAAGCTTATCGTCTGCGGTTACTGCGGATCAGGTATAACGGCAGATGAGAAGTACAAGAAGCTTAAGGATGGAACTACTGCCAGATACGTCTACTACGGCTGCACTAGAGCCAGAGACCTGCACTGTAAAGGTGGCTATATCAGGGAAGAACTTTTAATAGAACAGCTTGTTAACCTGATAGATACTATAGACATTAATGAGCTTGGTATGAAGCATAAATTTGAAGAAGAAGTGAAAAGATTTCATAAATTCCAAAGCGGAGTTCTTGGACTCAAGCAGGCTGATAAAGCTAAACAAGATATTGATATCAGAACCTATGCTAAGTATTTACTCAAAGAGGGGAGTATTACTGAAAAACGAGAACTGCTTGGTAACCTGAAAAGCAGACTCGTCTACCAAGCTAAGACAGTCAAGATAGCTGACTAAAACTAAAAACAATCCCGGCTTACCGGGACTGTTTTTTCGTTGCCACTCACGCACCACTCCGACTTGAGTCGGAGGGTGCGTGGCAGGCTAAACTCTGCTGTCAAAGAGAACCCACGAAGATTTATCCTCCGAAGCTCCGTGAGGAGCGTAGGAGGACACGTGGGTCTCTCGATAACAAAATGTCGTGGCGGAGAGACAGGGATTCGAACCCTGGAAGATATTTCTACCTTACACGCTCTCCAAGCGTGCGCCTTCGACCACTCGGCCATCTCTCCTTGATTAAATATCAAGTGTGTCTTTTAACAATA
>Ga0114931_10006862_pt1 | contig 13973 bp, 9 predicted proteins | sample 2SBtaG_FD_89579 | JGI IMG/M metagenome (GOLD analysis project Ga0114931, IMG submission 89579) | Deep subsurface microbial communities from Kolumbo volcano to uncover new lineages of life (NeLLi) - 2SBTROV14_V59a metaG | ecosystem: Environmental > Aquatic > Marine > Volcanic | place: Kolumbo...
CAGCCAAGGCTGAGGCCGTCACCGTGGCGTTGGTTTGCGTCGAGCTGCCGTCAAACTTAATGGTACCCGTCTGCGCCTCCACCTTGCCGTTGTTTTCAAATGAAACTCCACCCGAAATTGTCGAAGTGCCAGAGCCTGCACTCTTTACGAAACTGAGGCTGTTGTTGACAAACGTATTGTCTGCGCCAACCGTCGAGAGCGAATTGTTGCTCTGCATGTCAAAGAGCCCGTCGTTCTGTACCGTGGAGATGTTTTCGATAGAAAATGTACCCCCGGTCCACGTCATCGTGCCCGAGGCGGAATTGATGAGTGTCGTCCCACCATTAAGGACTTTCGAGGTTGCTGTAGAGAGCGTCATCGCCCCGTCATTGGTCAGCGTCGTCCCGCCGACAATACTTCCTGATCGCCAGTCGAATCCCGTCCCACTGAAGTCGAGCGTACCGCCCGGAGCATCGGCCTCTAGAGAGGCCCCGGCGTCCATAAAGACCGAACCGGCCGGACTGCCCGACAGCGTCCCGACGATCGTGTGCGTTCCAGCGTTGAAATACACTTCGGCGCCCAGGGAGGCCGTCACCGTGGCGTTGGTTTGCGTCGAGCTGCCGTCAAACTTAATGGTACCCGTCTGCGCCTCCACTTTGCCGTTGTTTTCAAATGAAACTCCACCCGAAATTGTCGAAGTGCCAGAGCCTGCACTCTTTACGAAACTGAGACTGTTGTTGACAAACGTATTGTCTGCGCCAACCGTCGAGAACGAATTGTCGCTCTGCATGTCAAAGAGCCCGTCGTTCTGTACCGTGGAGGCGTTTTCAATAGAAAATGTACCCCCGCTCCACGTCACCGTGCCCGAGGTGGAAATGACGAGCGTCGTCCCCAGATTAAGGACTTTCGAGCTTGGGGTAGAGAGCGTCATCCTCCCGTCAATGGTCAGCGTCGCACCCCCGGTAAAAGTGCCGGCCTCCCAATCATACAGGCCATCGTGTTCGATGATGCTGTTGGCGTTAAGCGTCAACGTCCGCGAAGGACCATGTACAAGGGTTTGCGTATTGGCCCCCGAAGTGGCGCCAAAGGTCAGGCTGTTCACCGTCGGCGACACATCGAGCGTGACGGTGTACGTCGCATCGAGCGTGATACAGGCATTGTCCGCATTCCCCGGAACGCCCGCAGTCCAGTTACCGGCATCATTCCAGTTGCCACCGGCGGCATTGGTCCATTCGGTGGTACATTGGGCCTGGCTCTGAAGCGGGAGCAAAAAGGCGGTACTGACGAGCGCGATAAAGACGGTAAGGATACGATTCATGATTGCTTCTCCGGAGACTCGGTGCGAGTGACAATACGAGGAAATATTCCGGCGCAACCAACAGAACGCTCTGTGGTCGCACCTTGTGAAATAGGGAACTATGGATGTGCCGGAAGCTCCGGCACGAGCGGTAAACAGGCGTAAATGCAACAATTGTTTTTTTTGCAGAAAAGTCTATTCTGGCAACATCCTGCAGCGTTTTCACCCGCTCGCCACAACGCATTATCAACACGAATGCGCGTCGCAGACTCGACCGGGAATTAATCGTTTAATCCAGGAATGCTGACCTGTACGCTGCGCCGATACATTGCAAGCGTCAACTATATATGTGAGTTTTTTTGATAACAGGGCTCATCGCTCCGTGTTTTTTTTTAGACTTACGCACGATCCTTGGTTTCATGGCGAATTTGGCCTATATGAGGCGACCAGAAGAGTTAAAATCGCTGTTTTGCGTAAGTCCTATTTTAATACAACATCGCTTATCGGCTCGGACAGGGAAGATCGAGGCCCGTGAACATTGTGATCAGTCACCAGAAAAACTGAATCCGGCACGTTAATACACCAGAGGACTTTTTTAATATTAACTTACGTTACGCAAGAGATGGGGTTTGAGGGGGCGTCGAACGCAGCGATTCCCCTCCTGAGAGGGGTGGCTCGCGCGACGCAGTCAAGCGAGACGGGGTGTGTTCCGCGCGGTCATTTGGCAATACCTTCCCGGAAAGTACAGGCGATTGCCCTTGCGGAGCCGGGTGATTCCGCTCCTCAGCGTCAGACACCCCCCACCCTCCCAACAGCGTTGGAATGGGCACCCCTCTCAAGAGGGGTATTAGTGCGCTTGATGACAGACCAACCCTCAAACCCCGCTCTTTCACAATACGACTCAATCAATAAACTATTTAAGCTGCCTCCAATACGCCGGCTTTCGGGACGCGGCATTTGGTGCAATCGTAATATCGAGCCGGTAATTCCAGTGTATTGTCCATGTCTGCCATATTGAAATGCGATGCGAGCAGGTAACTGTGACCTCGTCTCCGATACCTATCACTTTGAAAAGATGCTGAAATAACGGCCTGAATGGCCCCTTTCTCGCCGTCCCCGATAAGGAAGGGATCCTGAAAAAGCCCTCCAGGGGAATGACGGGTTGGGTGAGCGAGGCGCTTTCCAGGTAATCTTGGGCTCTTTTTGGCCGATATACAAAAGTCAGTGGCAAGATGCAGCCTGATTGTCTATACAATAGACCGGGTAGGAAACGATCGCCACACCATGATCCGAAGCATAATGATGAGAAATCAGCCTTCGGAAAACGACGTGGCCCCCGACCTTCCTACCCCTGAACTACTCAAAATGCGTTCACATCCCGACCAGGACCTGACCCAGCTACTGCAAGAATGGCATAATGGTGATTCGGCAGCAATGGACCAGCTCATGCCGATCATCTACGACGAACTGCGATACCTGGCACACCTGCAATTGCGTAATGAGCGTCCGGGCGGCCGATTCAACACGACGGAACTGGTGCATGAAGCGTATCTCACTCTGGTCGATCAGCAGGCTCCGTGGCAAAGCCGAAAGCATTTCTACGCCATTGCCTCGCGGGTCATGCGCCGGGTGCTCATCTGGTATGCACGAAAGCGCAAGGCGGCCAAGCGCGGCGGCGACCAAATCGTATTGCCGCTCGATGATGTGGTTGTCCTCGCCGAAGATCGGCTGGAAGAATTGCTGTCCCTGGACCAGGCCTTGACCCGCCTTGAAGCGCTGGACGAACGACTGTTCCACGTCGTTGAATATCGCTATTTTGGCGGCTTGTCGGTAACGGAGATCGCTGAAGTCATGAACCTGTCGCCGGCAACCATCAAGCGGGACTGGAAGACCGCCCGTGCCTGGCTGCGGAGAGAGCTCGACGGGGACGTTTGATCGGCACGGCGAATGAGTTTGGCTCATCGTGAGCCACGAGGGTTCTTCTCCGCACATTATAAGCATAGAGCCTGGGACCAGATGCCGCGGGCGCGTGACCTCTTCATGGTATGGGCATGGAAACCCTTCGATGGCAACGTATCAAGCGACTCTTCGAGAAGGCACTCGAAAAGCCCCCGGAAGAGCGTTCCGCTTTTCTGAAGGTAGCCTGCGCGGCTGACGGACGACTGCTTCGGGAAGTAAGCTCGCTCCTTCGGGCGGCAGAGGATGACGATTTTCTCGAGGAGCCGATCGCCGAGCGGGCCATGCAAATCCTGTTCAATGAGGCACGGCCCGGTGAACGGGATCTCTCCGAACAACGGATCGGCCCGTATCGCCTGAAGCGTTGTATCGGGCGTGGCGGCATGGCCGTCGTCTATCTGGCTGAACGTGATGACGGAATGTTCGACCGGCAAGTCGCCGTCAAGATTGCCCACGCGGACAGCCCCATGCACTTCGAACGGCTCGAAGCGGAACGACGCATACTCGCCGGGCTCCGGCATCCCAACATCACCCGCCTCTATGGCGGCGGTCTGACGCCGAGTGGGCGGCCCTATTTCGCCATGGAATACGTTGAGGGCGCTCCGCTCACCACCTATGCCGATGCGCATCGCCTCTCCGTTCACGAACGTCTAACGCTTTTTCTCTCCGTCTGCGACACGGTAGCCTATGCCCATCGCAACCTCGTGATCCATCGGGACCTCAAACCATCCAACATCCTCGTGTCCGAGACCGATGCCGGCGCCCCCTCCGTCCGGTTGCTCGACTTCGGGATCGCCGGTCTGCTCCACGCCGGTAGGGCTTCTTCATCCGTGACGGACGGCCGGCGGCCGCTGACACTGGAATGTGCCAGCCCGGAACAACTGGAAAACCAATCCATCACCACCGCAAGCGACATCTATCAACTTGGTTTACTCCTCTTCGAATTGCTCACGGGCCATCACCCGTTGGAAGGATTGACCGATTCGCGCTCCGATCTCATTCGCGCCGTGCTTCATACCCCACCTCCCTTTCCAGCCGGCATGGTGCTACACGCCGGGCATTCCGATGCCGCCTCGGTGGCCGATGCACGCCGAACGACGCCGAAGCTTTTGTACCGGCAAATGAAGGGGGACCTCGATGCCATCGTCGTAAAGACGCTTCAGAAGGACCCGGAACGCCGCTACACTTCGGTAGATCGGCTGGCCGACGACATTCGGCGCCACGAGTCGAATCATCCGATCCTGGCCCGCCCTGCCCCGGCAAGCTATCGGCTGCTGAAATACATTCGCCGCCGTCGCGTCCGGGTGGCTGGCCTGACGCTCCTGTTTCTCGCCGTCATCGGCGGGCTGGGCGCAACGATCCGTCAGGCCCGCATCGCAGAAGTTGAACGGCGGCGGGCCGAACAACATTTTGCCAAAGGGCGTGCCCTGGCCAGCGCACTCATTTTTGACATTCACGACCTCATCGCCGATCTCAATGGCGCCACCCGCGCACGCGAACAACTCATTTTGCGCGCGCTGCAATACCTCGACGATCTCGACCGAGAGGTCGGTAAGGATGCGACGATTCGTCTGGAACTGGCTCAGGCCTATCGGCGCATTGGTGATGTGACGGGAAATCCCAATGGCGCCAACCTGGGCCAATCCGCCAAAGCACTCAAACTTTACCGGCACGCGCTGGCGCTGGCCCAATCCGTGCCGGAAGCGACCGATACCTCAGCCCAGCCAACGCTCACGATTGGCCTCATTCGCGAAAAAATGTCGGATGTACTGTCGGTGAGTGGCAACCTTCCGGCGGCCGATTCGAGTATGCGCCGGGCACTCCAGGCCTTTCAATACCTGGCCATCCTCCACCCGAATGACCCCCGCTATCAGATTCGTGCCGCAATCGGCCTGATCAAACTGGGAGACGTGACCGGCAATGCAAATTTCCCGAATTTGCAGCGTCCCGAGGACGCCCTTGTGTATTATACCGCAGCTCAACCTAGCCTCACCCGTCTCCTCGCGTCGGAGACACCGTCCGATCGGGCATTTCGATATGCTGCACTGGTAGACGAACGTCTCGGAACCATTTATGAGCAACTCAACCGGTGGGTGGAGGCCCGCTCGGCCTTCCGGCGTTCTCTCTCAAACCGCCAGTTACTGGCCGATGCTCATCCCGGGAATACGGACATCATGCGGGATCTGGGGGTTATCCATGAAAAAATAGCAGGTGTCGAAGCGCACGTCGGCAACCTGGACAAAGCTCAAAGTCAATTTGAAACCGCACATGCGATCTATTCGGAACTGGCCCAACTCGACGGCCAAAACGCCAATGCGCAACAGACGCTTGCCATCAGTCACCTTCACCTCGGGGATCTTTATTGGAGCCCGGATCATGACGATCTGGGCAATCCCGCTAAAGCCCTGTACCATTACCGGCGGGCGGTTTCTCTACTCAAACCCCTAATAACCGCTGATCCGGACAATACTCGTGTACGGAACCTGATCGATCTCCTGAATGAACGCATCGGCAAACTACCCCATTAGGTGTGGCCCGGCGTGCACGACTCAGTGAAATGCGTTAGCCGAGAAGCCATGTCACGAGACCCGGGAACAGGATGACGAGCAAGAGCCCGATGGCCTGAATGGCGATGAAAGGCACGGCGCCCCGGTAGATCTCCGTCGTCTTCACCTCGGGCGGCGCCACGCCCCGCAGATAGAAGAGCGCAAACCCGAAAGGCGGCGTGAGGAACGACATCTGCAAGTTCATCCCGATGATGACACCGAACCAGACGAGGTCAATGCCGAGTTTCATGGCCGCCGGCGCGAGAAGCGGGATGAGGATAAAGGCAATCTCGAAGAAGTCGATAAAAAAGCCGAGGACGAAGATGGCCACGTTGGCCACTATGAGCAGGCCCACGACGCCGCCGGGGAGGTTCGTGAGCAGGTCGTCGATCCACAGGTCGCCGCCGAGGCCACGAAAGACCAGCGAAAAGGCCGTTGACCCGATAAGGAGAAACATCACCATAGCAGTGAGCTTGGTCGTCTCGGCCATCGTCACGCGGAGCGCCGAGAGTGACAGCCGCCTGTTGGCGAGGGCGAGCCCCATGGCGCCTAGGGCCCCGAGCGCACCGGCCTCGGTCGGCGTAGCGATTCCCGCGAAGATGGAGCCGAGGACGAGCAAAATGAGCACGAGCGGCGGCATCATCACGAGCACCACGCGCCGGAAAAGCGCGCCGGCGGGCAGGCTGCGTACCGTCTTCGGCAGCGCGGGCGCCTGCTCCGGCTTCACCATCGCCACACCCATCGCATATAAGCCGTACAGCATTGCGAGCACGATGCCCGGTACCAGTGCTCCGACAAACAAATCCCCGACCGAGATGCCCATCTGATCCGCCAGCACCACCAACACTACGCTCGGCGGTATGATTTGCCCGAGCGTCCCCGACGCCGCGATGATGCCCGTCGAGAGTTCTTTCGAATACCCGTACCGGAGCATCACCGGCAGCGAAATCATCCCCATCGCCACCACCGACGCGCCGACGACCCCCGTCGCCGCCGCGAGGAGCGCCCCGACGAACACCACCGCGAGGGCCAATCCGCCCCGCATCGGCCCGAAAAGCTGCCCGATGGTCGTGAGGAGATCTTCGGCAAGGCGGGACTTTTCCAGCATCGTCCCCATGAAGATGAAAAACGGCACCGCGAGCAAAACGAAGTTCGACATTACGCCGAAGGTCCGGTCGGGCATGGCGAGGAGGAGGTGCCAGTCCATGAGGCCCATGCCCGTGCCGATGAGGGCGAAGATAATGGCCGTGCCGCCGATGGCGAAGGCGACGGGAAAGCCCGTGAAGATGAGAATAAGCGCCCCGATAAACATCAGAGGGCCGAGCCATTCCTCGATCATACATGCCCCCCGCCGTGCGCCTCATCCCCATGATCCCCATCCAGCGAAATCCCGCGCAAAATGGCGACCTGTTTGATGAGCATCGCCACACCCTGAATCATCAACAGGACGAAAGCGAGTGGAATGGCGGTTTTGATGGGGTAGCGTGGCAGCCCGCCGGGATCGGGGGAGATCTCGTGCACCGCCCACGAATTCGCCACCATCGGCCACGAAACCCAGAGCATCAAGACGCAAAACGGTATTAGAAAAAGCACCGTCCCGCCGAGGTCGACCCATGCCTTGCCCTTTGGCGAGAGGCGGCTGTACAACACATCAACACGAACATGCGCGTTGTGCTTGAGCGTATAGGCGCCGCCGAGCAAAAAGAGGAGGCTGAAAAGGTACCATTGCAGTTCGATATAAGTGTTCGAACTGAGGCTGAGGCCGGTATAGCGGTCGAGATAACGGGCGATGGCATTGAATGACCCGATGACGACCATGACTAGGGTCAGCCAGTACAGAAGCCGGCCGGTGCGCTCGCTGAAGCGGTCGATGCCATGCGCAAGACGAAGCCATCTTTGCATGGGCAGTGGGGATAGGTAAGGAAGACAAGAGCGACGCGGCAGAATTTAGGACTTTCGCGGATACGAGTCCAAATTCAACGCGAGGACAAGGCATTCGGAACGACTGAAAATACGTGGTTGAGCCGGCTACGGAGCCGAACGCGTTCGGATGGCGCCGGGTATCGCGATCCCCACCCGGTTTTGCTGGGAAAGAATGGTTTTGTCAAAAACCTACACACCTTCATAGAGAAATCAATCGCAGACGTATTGGCCGGCACTTCATTTGAAGCCCGCCATTCACGACATCGCATGGATGTACGAGAGCGCCCGATGATAGTGCGTCTCAACGAAATCAACGAGGGTACCGGGCGTGACGTCCACCTCCTGGCGCAAGGCATTCAGTGCAGGGGGTGGCGCAAACTGCCAGCTTCCCGTACCAGAATCCGCGTGCATACATATCTGCACACTGGCTGAAGCGGCCACGGAGATCAGTCGCGCGAAGCTCTTGTCGTATTCTTCCGGGGCCAGGTGTGGAATACTATAGTGCCGAATAACGCTGATTATTTCGAGCGGTAGGTTCCACTCTTCTCCAGCCCGGCCGCCAAGGACACCGTGATCCAAGCCGAAGATCCGCGCCTCATCGTGGAGCCCGGGTGGACGCCCGGTGCGGCTTGAATACCACAAAGCCTCGTACTCGTGGGGAACATTGTATAGAAAAACGAGCCTCCCCACATTGTGGAGTAGCCCTGCTGCGAAAGCCGTGTTCTGTTGCGGAAGATCTAAGAACATCGCTAACTCCTGTGCATAATACGCCGCCCCCATACTCGCCCGCACGAGCCGGTCGAAAATGTTCAACTGTTCGTTCGTCGTGAGGACGTCCTTTAGCTTCATCATGGCGGACGTCAGGACGATATTGCAAACTTCCTCGAAGCCAAGCAGAAAGACCGCCTGGCGCAGGTTGCCGATGCTCCGGCGCAATCCGTAGAATGCGGAGTTGATACGTCGCAATACGGCCGTTGCGATTACCGGATCAACGTTGACTACGTCGACGAGCCGGGGCGTATCAGGCACGTCCTGTTTCGTCGCGAGCATCATGGAGACTTCGGCCACCGTGCGGGGAAGCGGCGGAAACTGAATATCCAGGTTGGGCTCACCTTCCAGACGGAGGGCCGGCGGTGCGGAATTGGGTTCTTGTGGCACGATAAAATACGACTATGGGGTCGCATGACCCCGCATAATAGGCGGATCGTATAGATTGCCCTATGTTTCGGATCGAATTGGGGTTGCCTTAAGGAGATGCTGAAAATATCCCGCAGTGATCCATTGGAAATGAGGCTGATTTTGACACAAAAGGGAACCGATTTCTGACTGTGGCGATACTGGAACCGGAATGCGGAGCCCGTGCCACAGGGTATCCTTTACGTACAACGGCGAAGTAACACGTTTGCAACCTTGCTTCCCACTTCGCGCTATAAGCGGCAGCATTTGAGGTACCACAAATGCCCAGAATGCGCGTGAATGCCTTTTTAATAGCCTCACCCTATGTACAATACTTATCAGCCGCCGACGCGGTTTTCTGTTTTCCCGCCCGTAATCAAGAATCTTTTAATCTTGAACGGGCTCTTCTTTATGGCGCAGTTAGTGCCAGCGACAAACGATATCTTGACGAATTGGCTGGCCCTCTGGCCGCTGGGCACGCCCAACCTGGTTCGAACGCCATTCGGAATCGAACAAATACCGTCATTCTGGCCCTGGCAACTTATCACCTACAGCTTTCTCCACGGCGGTTTCTCCCACATTTTTTTCAATATGTTTGCGCTCTGGATGTTTGGAGTGCAGATCGAAAACACGTGGGGATCGAGGCGGTTTGCAATCTTTTACTTCGTATGCGTGATCGGGGCGGCGGTAAGTCAGTTGGCCGTTACGTATGGTGTTCCGATCCCTACTCTTGGCGCCTCAGGCGGCGTTTTTGGTATTCTGCTGGCGTTCGGGATGATGTTTCCGGAACAACCGATCTACCTCTATTTCTTGTTTCCTATCAAGGCCAAGTGGTTTGTTCTCGGATACGGCGCAATTGAATTGTGGTCGGGGGTAGCGGGGACACAGGCGGGCGTGGCGCATTTCGCGCATCTTGGCGGGATGTTGGTCGGGTTTTTGTTGATCCAGTATTGGCGCGGCAAACTACCGATTGAACCAAAGCAACGAATGTATTGGTAAGTGTTTGGCGAGCAACAAGGGAATGTCTGGTAAAACCTTCCATCCGCTGTCGTGTAATAGGCGTTGAATTGCCGTGGCAAACGTGGCCAAAGGAGTTTATTTGATGGTGCGATTGAGAATCACCGGCGCGTTTGGTCAATGCCTGTTTATTGCATATAAGGACCGTCCTTCGGAAAGAACAAGAGTTGAATGCCTGGGAGTGCCGTGAATCGATTCAGAACATGGTACAGTATGCAACCGAGAGCGTTGCGTGCGTTGTTGACAATCAATGCCGTCGCCTATTTGTTGTGGCAGGTGGTGTTTATCCACATCGATCCGACGCGGGGCTTCGTGGTAAAGCATCTGGCGCTGAATCCCGGGTTGCCGGGCATTCTGGTCGAGCCGTGGCAACTCGTCACGTACAGCTTTTTACACCTCGAACCCGGCTTTTGGGGATTTATCCATATCCTTTTCAATATGCTTTGGCTGGTGTGGATTGGGCGGGAGTTTGAAGAGTTGCATGGTGCACACCGGTTGCTTTCGGTATATCTCATCGGCGGCTTCGGAGGCGGATTGCTGACGGTGATTTTGCACGCGCTACTCCCTTCTGTCGGTGCCTTCGGCGGTATCGTCCATGGCGCCTCCGGGTCAGTTCTGGCGGTGTTAATGGTGGTGGCCATCACCTATCCTTACAAAAGCATTGCCCTCCTGTTTGTAGGCACGGTTCGGCTCATCTATGTAGTCATCGGCTTTTTGGCGCTCGATATCCTCTTTTTAGCGGGTGGCGGCACCTCGGTCTCTGCCCATCTCGGCGGCGTTCTTTTCGGATATCTTTTTGCCCGATCCGAAGCCGGAGGCCTCGATCTTTCTTCCTGGGCCCGGATTTTCTTCAGAGATCGACGAAGTCGCTCGGCACGCTCTTCTCGGCGTTCGGAAGAAGGGTTTTTGAAACAGATGGAAGGCTGGCTCTCATCGAAACATGCGAACCGGGAAGAGGGGTCGTCAACATCGAATGTTCACCCTTTCCGGAGTCAAGAAAATGATTCCGTGGTGGATACGATGGAATTAGAAGTGGATCGGATCCTCGACAAAATCAGCGCACAGGGCTATGACGCCCTTACGTCTGCCGAGAAGCGTATTCTTGACGAAGCCAGCCGCCGGTGAGCCGGGATGAAGAAGGGTGTACGCCGGGTGATTCGCTTCGTGGGCTCTTTGTCCGATGGGGCTATTGTAGGGCTGTTTCTGGCTGGATATTTGGCGAGATACGTCCCGCCCGAGACGCTTTGGTGGCTACAGCTCATAGCTATCGGATTGCCGATCTTGAGTGTCCTTGTCATGGGTGCTTCGGTCGTTGTGGCACTACGCCGCCGGTGGTTGAGCTTTGGGTTCCACCTTATTCTTGTGCTGCTAGTCGCCATCCGCTTTGGGGTCCCCCACACCGCTCAACCCTCTGCTGATGCCGCGACGCTCACGGTCATGTCGTTTAACACCGCATGGGGCCTGTCGCGACCCACCCGGGCGATGGGCCCGATCGTGGCTCGAGAACAACCGGACATTGTGGCCTTGCAGGAAACTTCCCTCGGCTTCTCAAAGACAAAACCATTCGTTCGCCCCGTTCCATATTACGCGTCCCTGTTTGACTCGCTGCACTACCAAACGCGCGTTCCCGACGGACACAGTGCCCACGTATCAAAGCCGGTGCTTAGCCGAATCCCCTTCGATTTGCTCACGGAAAAAAGTCTTCCGGAAGGAGAAGAAGATAACAATGATTATGTCCGAGTTGCATTCAGGTGGCAGGGACGGCTGGCTGTACTGTATAACGTTCATTTGCGCACCTTCGGCGGTCAAAAACCATGGGAGGACAAGAAAATACAAGTTTTCTCACTGGATTATTGGGCCCATTACCTTCGGCAATTCCGGGAAGCAATTCTGGCCCGGGCCGGGGAAGCACGCATCATCCGGCGTCGGGTATGGAGAGAAACCGCACCTGTCATCCTCTGCGGAGATTTCAATAGTACGCCCCACAATTGGGTTTATCGCTATCTGCTGGATGGGTTAACCGACGCCTTCGAGGCAGCCGGCAGCGGTTGGGGTGGAACGTATCACGCACGCAGCCCACTCGTGCGAATAGACTATGTGTTCGTGGGGCCGGCATGGGAGGTTCAGTCGGCGCATGTACCGGATGCCCGCGCCTCCGACCATCGCCCAGTGGTGGCTAAGCTTCACTGGCGACCATAAGCCGTTTATGGGAAACATTCAGTGTATTGGAAAGACGAATTGAAATAGACCCCTTTGGGGCTCGCGACGAACCTGCCTCAGGCTGCGTGGTAAGAGCACGGCCAAACAATAAACGTGAAATAGCATGACAGAGCGTCCAAGACGTATTTCAAGAGTCGTTCACGTCGGGAACGTGCAGATCGGCGGTGGTGCCCCGATTTCTGTGCAGTCAATGACGGTTACGAAAACACACGATGTAGCCGCGACACTGGCCGAGGTAAGGCAATTGGCCGAAGCCGGCGCCGATATCGTGCGCGTTGCGGTGCCGCGGCCGGAAGATGCGGCGGCACTTTCGGACATCGTTGCCGGCACCGATGTACCCATCGTGGCGGACATCCATTTCAATTATCAGTATGCGCTAAAGGCCATCGAAGCGGGCGTCGCCAAGGTGCGGATCAATCCCGGAAATATCGGGAAGGAGGAGTGGGAGCGGGAAGTATTATTGCGGGCCAAAGAAGCGGGAATTCCTATTCGGATCGGTGTCAATGCAGGTTCACTCGAGCGTGACATTCTCGATAAATATGGCTTTCCACAACCCGGAGCACTCTTCGAAAGTGCGATGCGCCACATTAACACTTGCCGGAAGCACGACTTCGAGGACATAGTCGTTTCGGTCAAGCATTCGGATGTTTTCTTTATGATCGAGGCCTACAAATTATTAGCCGAGCGGACAGACTATCCACTCCATCTTGGGGTGACAGAGTCAGGTTCCTTCAGCACTGGCTCAATCAAGAGCGCGATTGGGATCGGCGCATTGTTGGCCGAAGGGATCGGAGACACCATTCGTGTGTCGTTGGCGACAGACTCGGTGAAGGAGGTCGAAGTTGGGCATCAAATACTTCAGTCACTCCGACTGGGACGTCCGGGCGTGAACATCATTGCATGCCCCACATGTGGCCGACTCACCGGGGACCTTTTCTCAATCGTAAATGATGTGGAGAAGGCCGTGAAGGCCCGCAATTTTAAGAAGGATCTAAGTGTCTCGCTAATGGGGTGTGCAGTCAATGGACCGGGAGAGGCTGCCGGAGCGGATCTGGGTGTCTCGCTCGGCCGCGGCCGAGCCCACTTGTTCAAACGCGGCAAAATCGTGCGAACCATTCCAGAGGAACAAATCGTCGCAGCGGTACTAGAGGCAATCGAGACGTGGGAAGAAGACGAGCCGGTGCCGAATCCGTTGCCCTGACATCTGATTGGGGATTGTTCGCATCCCACCATACTGATTTTTGAAAATAACAAGGCCCGGTGTATGCAGCACCGGGCCTCGTCATTTTCTATCGAGTTCACGTGGATAATCACGAACACGATAAGGTTGGAGTTACCTGCCTCGGTAGTCCTATAAAAAACGTGCCTTGGATTTTGAGAGGCACCGTTCTTCCCGGTATTGTGGACGACGGGTCTATTGTAGTTGGACGGAATGGGTGGGAGATGCGATAATTAGAATGGAGTGCCGGAGGAATATCCTAATCAACCGAGCGTATTTTTCCTATTGACGGCATAATTTTCGGGTGAGACGAATCCAAGAATCCCATCTCCACAAAAAAACCTCGGCTGGTCAGATGACCAACCGAGGTTTAATCGTGCCTCAGGTTTGCAGTAAATCCCGATGCAAGATGTTGCCTTAGTTGTTATGGCTGTCGCCGCCGCCGCCGCTGAGCCCGCGGTTGTTGTGGCTGTCGCCGCCGCCGCCGCTGAGCCCACGGTTGTTGTGGCTGTCGCCGCCGCCACCGCTGAGCCCGCGGTTGTTGTGGCTGTCGCCGCCGCCGCCGCTGAGCCCGCGGTTGTTGTGGCTGTCGCCGCCGCCGCCGCTGAGCCCGCGGTTGTTGTGGCTGTCGCCGCCGCCG
>Ga0114931_10006863_pt1 | contig 13972 bp, 14 predicted proteins | sample 2SBtaG_FD_89579 | JGI IMG/M metagenome (GOLD analysis project Ga0114931, IMG submission 89579) | Deep subsurface microbial communities from Kolumbo volcano to uncover new lineages of life (NeLLi) - 2SBTROV14_V59a metaG | ecosystem: Environmental > Aquatic > Marine > Volcanic | place: Kolumbo...
ATGCTTGAAGAGTTCGTTTTCCGCGACCAAATCCGCTTGCTTGGAAATCACTTATCCGCGAGCTCTTTGGCGGGGGACCATTTGAGATTGGAAGTATGCGTCGCTTCGCGGTCCACGAGAGCGGCCTTGGGCGTGACCCGCATGATGAAACAGTGGCGCGGCGCGGGTAACCGATCTCGGTGGAAACTGTCATCGCAAGATTCATCATCGCGTGCCACTTCCGAATTGCCGCTCCAGACGTGCTCGAAACCGGCTTGTCCACACCACTTCAAGACGCGGTGGCGGTTGACCCTCCGCAATGGCTTGATGCTCGTTGGGTGTTTTCGCACGGTTCGGCTTCCGCGTCCTCTGGTCACGCGAGACGGCAACGTAATCAACAGCAGTCCATCGTCGGCCAAACAGCGTCGCGTTTCATTCAAGGCTCGCTCTGGAGATTCGACGCAACCAAGAACGTCGCACAGCAAAATGGCTTGAAAGTTTTGCGACGGGAAGGGCAGTTCCTCGCCACGAGCCGATGCCCAACGGACCTGTCCCCACTTGAGCAATCCCCGGTCAGCCATCACGCCCGCCAAGGGATCGATTCCGTAGCGGATGCCGCATTGGAAGTGGTGAATTTCTCCCTGCCCGCGAAGCCCGACTTGCAGCATTTTTGTGTGAAGACCGATGTCGATGTGTTCCTTCAAACGCGCTTCCACGGCGCGTCCACGACGCTGCAACGTTCGCGACCATGGATGTTGCGCTTCGTCCGGCGAGTCAACCATCAACGATACGAGTTGACGTTGTCGCTGGAGCCACTCTTCGGATTCGTCGGTTGGCAAGAACGTGGGGATACTATCGACGACCGGGTATCCGCGACCACATCGGCGACACGACAGCCACGAACCCCAGCCATCAAGCGTTCCATAATCGAATGGACAGATCAGATCGTCCCACATCTTTCCGCATCCCTGCTTGTCGAAAAAGGGCAACAGCCCAAAAGCGCTGAGGCAAATATGACAGAAAGCAACGGCGGGGTAAACCTGCACGGGCGAGAGATGCTAGCATTGCCAGCGGGCGATTGCGTCGCTTACTTGCGAGACACAACCACGGTGAGCGTGCCGACGTTGTCGGAGAGTTCGCCCATTGAATCGTTCACGCGGAGGAACAATGTACCGCTATTCCGCGGAGTGATTTTGGAACCGAGCCCGATGACTTGTGGAACGATGAAACTTGGCGACGTGTTTTCCGTCGCGTCCGAAGGACGAACAGCCGCCATGAGCACGCCCAGCGGATGTCCGTGGTAATAGCGAATTGAAACGCCACCGGGCTCACACCACCAAGGTTTCGTGGTCTTGGCGATTTGATATCGCCCCCGGGCGCGGAACCGATACGTTTGGCCTTTTTCGAGCCATACTCCCGAATTCTGCCAACCCCGGGGGGCTGAAACCGTGACGGTTGCGTTGGACCGTCTGGCATCGAGGGGTTTGCCGGGGGTTGGATCGATGATCGCTCGAGAGATGTCGTACCCATGTTCCAGATCATGGGTGAAAACGGCCCATTCCTCGGAGAGTAACTACCAATCATCATCGCCGAGGCTCGATTTGAATCGCTCGGTTAAGTCGCCCTTGGGCCTCATGGCATGTAGGCGCCGGAACCGCCGCCGATAGCGAGGGTGACCGTCGAGCAAGGTGGTGAGCGCCCAGCACCAAGCATAGGGCTCGTTGCGAATGTGGGCGGTGGCACCAAAGTTCAAAACATCGTCAAGGCTTAAGGCACGATCGCTGGCAACCGCCTTTTGTACCAAGTGAATTCGCCCCAGCATCGGCACCTCGTCGGCACTGGTAGGGAAATAGCCCAGCGTAAGCCGACCGTCACGCCAACGGTGCGTGGCAAGAAACTCGGCAAGCCCTTCATTGTACCAGGGTGGTCCGTCGCCTCCGAGAAGCGTGTTCACGAACGCATGCGTTCCTTCGTGCAGCAGCAAGTGTCGGCGATAGTAGGGCGTCGGTTGGTCGTCGAGCCAGAGAGCTTTTCCCAGCGAGTAGCCGTGTCGAAACGGTGGCACGTTGTCCGGGAGTAGTCCCGCGCCGACGAATGTCTTCCGTTCTCGCATCAAGCAGCCGGAGATTTTCCATGGTTGCTTGGGACGCTGATCGATCTCGAAGTACGCGCGCCACAGTTCGTAAGCCTGATCGAACACCAGCGGAAGGCTCCGCACTTCCGCATCGATCGCGACATCGGTATAGAGCACGAGGTGGCGACCTTCGAGTCGGCGAATTCCACCGGCCACCAGGCGGTTCTTATCAACATCGGGAAGAACGAAGGGTTGATAGACCTGGCGGTGCCGTGTCTCTCGCCCCGTTTGAGTCAATGCGTCGCGTTGCGAGGGGGACACGCGACGATGGTCCAAATCTTGGGCTGCCGCGACGTGCGCATACACGGCGAATAGCCCTAGTGTTAGCAGCAAAACCCTGTGGTTCGGCACGAATACCTCGTCTCTCGCACACCGGGAAACATCGCACGGGAAAGTGCGACCCGCAAACAGTATCTCGCTCGCGCAACCCACGGACACCCACCTAGTGTAGACTAACAGCCCGGTGGGAGAACCGGTTCGAGAGCAAAATGGTGTCCGACTGAGTGAAGTAGGATTCTTCATGAACCCGAATGATGAATCATCCAAGTGAAGTCTGTAATCATGGCAATCCGTCCCCAACGCGAACTGAAAGGGCGAAACGCTTGATTCGTTCTGATTCACGGCGTGCGATACGGTGGTTGTGTGGCTCACTAATCGCGTTGGCCTCTTGCACCTACGTTTTTCTCACGGAACTCGCGCCGCTGCCTTCGAGCACGTTTGCCGGCGCCGTTCCAGGCGGACAACTATTGCCATTATTGGCGATTGCCCAACTAGCCGTTGCCACGGTTGCACAAGGCCTTAAGGCGCGTGCAATTCGCCTGGAAGAAAGTCTGCCCGTCGGCGCGCCAGAGCGACTAAGTGTCTTGTCCTACGGCCTGATCGTGCTGATCGGGGTGCTTGGGATGTGGCGTGGCCCGCGATCAGGGCTGTTGATCTCCGGTTACGATGATCTGCTGGCAGCCATCTTGACGTCGGCCACCGTTTCGCTGTTGTTGCATGTTCTTGAACCGCGGAGCACGACGAACCGAGATCGTCTTCAAGAACCAAGTCCCGTTGCGTCCGGACATGGACACCAAGCGACTCGATGGAGCGAGGCGTTTGCCGCCGCGACACTTGCCGTGGCGTGCATGATCACAGAGATTTCCGCGTAGGAACCGGCACGTTGTCGCGAGCACGATTTTGCGGGCCACGGGGTCCGTGGGAACCCGTTCACCGTTACCCGTTTCATCTTCGGCAACGATTGAGCCTTTGGCACCCAGCGCCCCGAAAAAGCGGAGCGGAGCATTTGAAGCTAGAGTGCGCGACGATGTCGTCGGTGACGGCGTCCGCCAAGGCTGCTGGGTTTGGGCTTTTCTTTTTCTTCCTCGGGAGGTTTTTCGTCCCCTTCGGAGCCGGGCCGGATCGGAACGGGATCAAATCCTTCGAGATGGGCGCGTTTCAACAGCAGATTGATACGGATTTCGATACTTGTCAGTTGACCACCTTCATCGGGCGTGACGAACGTGTAGGCGACCCCTTCCCGCCCCATCCGCCCGGTTCGGCCAACCCGGTGGACATAATCGTCGCAAAACTCTGGCACATTGAAGTTGATGATGTGCGAGATTCCGGAGACGTCGATCCCGCGTCCGACCACATCGGTCGCCACAAGATAACGTACGCCTCCCTCGCGAAATTTTTTCATCGTGCGGTCGCGAGCATTCTGCGCCAGATCGCCGTGCATGCACTCGACATTTTTGAATTTCTTTTTGAGTTGGTTGTGAATCCGTTCGGTGCCCCGTTTGGTGCGACAAAAAATGATTGCCTGCGTCGGTTTTTCTCGTTCGAGTAGCCGCACGAGCAGCTCGAATTTTCTTTCGTTATCGACCGAAAAGTAGAACTGTTCGATCGTATCAACACTGATATCCTTCGGCGAAAAATCGAGCGACTTCGGATTTTTCATGTAGCGTTGTGCCAGTCTTCGCACCGGTGGCGGCACGGTCGCGCTAAGCAACAACGTCTGTCGATTCCCCGGGCATTTCCTCAAGATGCGTTCGATGTCGGGACGGAAGCCGATATCGAGCATGCGGTCGGCTTCATCGAGCACGACGATTCGCAAGTCATCGAGCACCAGTGTTCCACGACCGATATGGTCAAGCACGCGTCCCGGAGTGCCAACGACGATTTCGGTGCCGCGCTGCAATTTATCTATCTGCCCTCGAACCGGCTTGCCCCCATACAGCGCGACACTACGGGCCCGATGTCCGTGTGAGAGTTTAGCCGTCTCGTCTCGAACTTGAACGGCCAACTCTCGCGTTGGTACCAACACCAGTGCTTGAGGGTTCGCGTGACCACGATGGATTTCGATGCGCTCCAAAATCGGAATGGCGAACGAAGCGGTTTTCCCGGTTCCTGTTTGTGCCTGCCCGATGACATCGATGCCTGTTAGCGCGAGGGGAATCAGGCCGCTCTGAATGGGCGTGGGCGCAAGATATTCGACCTTGGCCAACGACTCTAGCATCATTTCAGAAAGCGCTAGGTCGGCAAAACCGATTGCGTCGGCTTCTTGTGAGGAAGCGGGTTCACGACTGGATGAATTCACGGACGCGTGGCAATTGCAAAAAACGTTGAAATGCGAACCAAGACGGTCGCTGTCGAAACCCTCAACGACCGCGTCGCGACCATGGTCGTGAATGGGGGGGCTAACTCCCAGGGTAGGATTCCCACCCTGGGCGCAACTCTATCAGCGGGCGTACGTTTCGTCAACGCCAGCCCCCGGAATGGATACAAAAAGAGACCGACCGCTGGTCTTGAAGTTCGACCAGCGACCGGCCCCATGAGCAAACTTCCGCGTTACGAGCAACTACTTCTTGGTCTTACGCTTGGCGGTCTTTTTCTTGGTGGCCTTTTTCTTGGTCGACCGCTTGGCGGTCTTTTTCTTGGCGGCCTTCTTCTTCGTGGCTTTCTTCTTGGTCGACCGCTTGGCGGCCTTCTTCTTCGTGGCCTTCTTCTTGGTCGACCGCTTGGCGGCCTTCTTCTTCGTGGCCTTCTTCTTGGTCGACCGCTTAACGGCCTTCTTCTTCGTTCGTTTTTTGGTTGCCATTTCCGTGGCTCCTGAAAGCTGGGTACCTGTTTTTTCTGATGGATCAGACCCGCTGGTACCCATCGCGGGCAGACACCATCGTAATTCGGAACCGTACGATTAAACTCACACGGCCCACGCTAATGCGTAACGAACTCCTTTGTTTTTCAGATGCTCCCTCGATCACCATTCCAGGTGAAGGCAACGGAACTACAAGAAGACATCCAACTTCGATGCATCTTGTGCGCGCATTGAAGCATCTTCTTTCATCTTACGTCAAGGCGAATTCCTGCCTCAATCTCCCGCGTCCCGGATTCTCTCTCGTCCCCGTCACTGATCGAAGCCGCGCAGACAACCGTGGGCGGTGTGTCGATTAACCAATCTTCACTGCAAGACCCATGTCGGGTAACCTCAATGACCAGGATGAAAATCTTGGGCGACGCCCGTTGTTGGCGAGGCTATAATCAGAACCATGTCTTCATCAGTTGAGTGTTTTCTAGCCTGTTTGAAACGGGAAACAGGAGACCGGGCGAACGACGCGGCGGTATCCGACGACACGGTTGTCTATTGGAGGACCGCGGCGGACGAAGAAGTTGGCGATCTGATCGATGCGGTCTTAAGTTTGCTTCCCGAGCCTCCGGCGACCGGCGATGACGCGCTGGATCCACGGCTTCTGGAGGCTCTCTTCAGGAGTCTTGCTCAACGCTATCACGACATTCATAGGGACGGCGAACCGAGTGCCGAGCCGCTGGAGCGGCGAACGTTCGAGTTACTGGGAGAACTTTACGATCGGCTCAATCCGGAAAACGCGGCCCGCCATCTGGCGTTGCGATTGCTAGCGTTGGCTGCCGATTCAGCGTCGCTACGGCTGTTTGCCGAGAGAGTCGTTGCCGATCGTTCCTTCGATCCCCGCGAGATCGATGCTGCTTTCGTGCCGCTCTTTCAAGCCCCGCGACTGGACGTTGACGCGCTATTCCCGAGACTGTTCGACGCGCTGGATCGACCGGTTTTGGCGGCGATCGTTCTTGATCTGGCAAACCACCTCTGGCGTTGTCAAACGCTCGCGGTTCATCCGGCAGCCGCGCGATTGGAAAGTTTGACGGCTCTCTTGAAGGCGATGGCTCAGCGGTTACGACTTGTCGAAGAGCAGCCAGACAAATACGCCAGCACGCAACGAGAGCTTCAGGATCTTGTCAGTGAAAGTGCCGCGGTGATCGTCTCTTTGTGTGCCACGCTTGGCTGCATCGGCGATCCATCGTCGACGCCCGCGTTGAATACCGTGCTGGAGTTGACCCATCGCCGCCTGAGAGCGGAAGCCGCCATGGCCCTGGCTCAGCTTGGAGAACAACGCGGCACCGAGACACTGATCGAGTTGGCCGCTGATCCGGCATCTCGCGACAGGGCGCTGGCCTATCTTGAAGAACTCAAGCGACTTGACGACGTGCCAGAAGAATTTCGTACGCCAACGGCTAGAGCCGAGGCACGGCTTGCTAGCTGGTTGGCCGAACCGCGGCAAATCGGCCTCGCGCCACATCGCATCGAAGTCGTCGATCATCGTCGACAGTATTGGCCAGGCTATGAAACGCCCCAGGATTGTTTCTTGGTTCGGTATGAATATCCCTTTCCCCAAGGAACCCTCATTGGAATCGGGTTGGTCGGCCCCGTGACCTACTGCCTGGCTGTCGACTTGCAGGATTTCCCACCCTCGGACATCTATGCGATTTACGCCGGTTGGCACTCCGAACATCCCGAACTTGCCGAGGATGATGTGTCGCAACTCTCCGACAGCGAGCGAGAGAACTTTGAAAAAGCCGCCACGGAGATCGATGCCGACAACGTCGAATTGGCGATGGTCGGTCGGTTCTTTGGTCAGAATCTTCCCGTCTATCGAGCCACGCGATCTCAGCAGCCGGGGTTCGTGGTTGTCGATGGAGAGCGTGTGTCCTGGTATGGAGCGGGCAATACAAGCCGCCCACTTGGTCCCATCGAGGCATACTGGATCCACAAAGGTCGCCGCTTGCTGGCTATCTTCAATTCCGACGATTCCGCAACCGGCGAGTCACCGTAGGGCTGACGGTTCCTATCTCTCGGTCGGGGCCAGGGCCAACGTTTGACCTGGTGGGTACCCTGGGACGGTTTCTTGCGTCCTCTCGTCTCGCCACCGGGTCCTTGGAAGTGAACCCGCTCGCCTTTATGATTGTCTGGCTCTGCGTCGTGGATTGCCAAGGGGGGGCTGGGGCTCTGTGTTAGGGGCGAAGGCCAGGGAACCGTCGACGTCTAGTTTTTTTCGTCGTTTCACTGGGGGGAGATTCTCGTGACGTCGTATATTTCAGACCGTGTTGCCGCGCTACAGCCGTCGGCCACCATGGCCATGGGAGCCAAGGCCAAGGAAGTGAAAGCGGCCGGTAAGAAGGTCTATTACTTTGCCCTGGGCGAGCCCGACTTTGTCACGCCCGACCACATACGCGCCGCGGGGATCGCCGCGATCGAAGCCGGACACACACACTACACGGCCGCCCCCGGGATTCCGGAATTGAGACAGGCGGTCGCCGAGCAATGCCGTCAGCGACATGGTTTGCAGTATGCTCCCACGCAGGTCGTCATTTCTTGCGGGGCGAAACACGCCCTGCACAACGTGTTCACCGCCACGCTGAACCCGGGCGACGAAGTGATCCTTCCCGCTCCCTACTGGGTAACCTATGCCGAAGTGGTGCGAATTGCCGGTGGCACTCCGGTCATCTTGCAGACCGAGCAGTCCAACGACTTCAAGCTCTTGCCTGAGCAGCTTCGTGAGGCCGTGACCGACAAAACAAAAATCCTGCTTCTCTGCTCCCCTTCGAACCCGACTGGCAGCATGTATTCGGCCGAGGAGTTAGGGCTCTTGGCGGACATCGTCCTGGAACATGATCTACTGGCGATCGCCGACGAGATTTACGAACATCTCGTCTATGGTGAACATCGCTTCACCTGCTTCGCCACCGTGCGACCGGGGTTGCAAGATCGAACGGTCATCGTCAACGGCGTCAGCAAAACGTACGCCATGACCGGCTGGCGCATCGGGTGGACGCTCAGTCCGACGGAGTTAGCCAAAGCGATGTCGAAGTTGCAAAGCCAGGAAACGTCCAACGCGTCGAGCATCAGTCAGTATGCCGCCCTGGCTGCCCTCACCGGGCCACAAGATTGCGTCGACCACATGCGCGAAGAATTCGCCAAACGACGTGAGTTCGTGCGGAAGCGGATCGACGAAATCGCCGGGCTGAGTTGCCCCGAGATGGCCGGAGCATTCTACGCCTTCATCAATATCAAAGAGCACTTGGGGCGTTCCTACAGCGGTAAACAGGTCAACGACGACTCAGCTTGGTGTCTTGAATTGCTCGAGCAACAGAATGTGGCGACCGTGATGGGATCGGCGTTTGGGACCGAAGGTTACGCCCGGCTGTCGTTCGCCGCGGCGATGGACGACATCAAAACCGGCTTCGACCGCATCGAGGCTTTCATCAACAGCCCTGCCTGAGGTTGAATTCAGGCTGCTGTTGCGTGACACAGTGGAACGCACCCAGTCCCCAGACGAGATCGACCGCCGGTAGTCCGCGCACGCGACGATTTGGAAACAACTCGGCCAGCGTCTTCAGCGCTATTTCATCGTGTGGATCGTCAAACGTCGGCACGATGACAATGCCGTTGGCAATGTAGAAATTGGCATAACTTGCCGGCAACCGGTGCCCGGCGTGATCGATGGCCCCGGGCATCGGCAATGGGACGATCTCCAGCGGTCTGCCGGCTTGATCGGTTGCTCCGCGCAATTGGTTAAGGTTCTCCGCCAGCGGGACGTGATTCGCATCCCGCGGGTTGTCTTCCGTCATGGCTACCACAACCCCGGGCGCGACGAAGCGGGCAAGTTGGTCGATATGGCCGTCGGTATCATCGCCGACGATGCCACGGCTGAGCCAAATCACGTGCCTCGCGCCAAGGTTGTCATAAAGGATCCGTTCCATGTCTCCTTTGCTTCTCCCCGGGTTGCGGTTCTTGTTGAGCAAGCAACCCGCTGTCGTGAGCACGGTCCCCCGTCCGTTCACATCAATCGCTCCACCTTCGAGAACTACCTTCGGGGCGAACCGCTGATAGCCAGTTTCTTCAGCGATCCGCTGTCCCACGAGGTTGTCTTGATCGTAGGGCCCGTACTTATCGCCCCAGGCGTTGTACTGCCAGTCGACCAGCGCCGGCGGCGCGCCCGTCGCATTGACAAGAAACGTGGGGCCATGATCCCGCGCCCAGGCGTCGTTGGTCGGGATGTCATACAATTCGACCCCTGTAAGATGGCCAACATGCCGTCGGGCGGCGGCCATCACCCCTTCGCCACCAGCGAGAATGCGAAGAGGTTCGTGCTCCGCGAGTGTGCGGGTTAGATCGGCCCAAATCTTTGGGATGGGCGAGAATGCCCCGGGCCACGTTTCCCGATTGTGGGGCCAAGCCAGCCAGGTGGCGGTGTGTGGCTCCCACTCAGCAGGCATCCGGTAGTGCAGTTCGGCGGGCGTCACGAGTCGATGAATCGCTTTGTCAGATCGGCATAAGCATCGGTGCGTCGATCACGAAGGAACGGCCAATGCGTTCGCACGACGTCGATTTGATCGAAGTCACACTCCGCCAGCACGACGGCCTCTCCATCGTGCGACGCGTGGCGAAGGACGTTGCCGTTGGGATCGCAAAGGAACGAAGAACCCCAAAATTCGATGCCGCCTTCGGTGCCCGTGCGATTGGCCGCCGCTACGAATACTCCGTTGGCGATGGCGTGGCTCCGCATCATGGTTTCCCAAGCATCGTGCTGCGTTTTTCCGAATTGGGCCTTCTCGCTAGCGTGCCATCCGATGGCCGTGGGATAGAAAATGATTTGGGCTCCCGTCAGCGCCGTCAATCGAGCGGCTTCTGGGAACCATTGGTCCCAACAAACGCAAACGCCCAGCTTCCCTCTTGCCGTGGCGAAGCTCGTAAAACCGAGATCGCCGGGAGTGAAATAGAATTTTTCGTAGTACAACGGATCGTCGGGAATGTGCATCTTGCGATAACGCCCGACGAGTTGCCCATCGGCGTCGCACACAATGGCCGTATTGTGATACAACCCCGCCGCGCGTTGTTCAAAGATCGATCCAACGATCACGACGCCATACTGTTTCGCCGCATCGCACAGTCGTCGGCTTGTTGGCCCGGGAATCGGTTCGGCCACATCGAACCGAGTATGATCCTCCGCTTGGCACGGATACGGCGTGGCGAATAGTTCTTGCAGACAGATCACATGGGCCCCCGCACCGGCCGCTTCATCGATCCGTTGGAGGGTTCGATCAAGATTTTCGGCCTTCTCTGGTCCGCATCGCATTTGAATCAGGCCAACGGTGACACGGCTGCCGGTGCCTTCCGAGGGAGCGTGACCCGCGTTGTGTTTTCCTTCGTTGGGGTTTGTCATGCCATGATCGTACCTCACCCGTCCCCTGCTTGCGAAGTCGTCTTTGAGAAATGTAAACCGTGTACTTGGAATGTCCTGTCCGGTTTACATGGCACCCGCTTTATTGTCATGTAAGTTTTTCACGGACTGACACGATTTGAAGCACATCATGCCATTGCGTCTCAACGGAGTGTTCATCGTGGGCAACGATTCCGTGTCGACCATCCCAACGGGGTAAGGAGATCGGTACAATGTGATGCACGACTCGAAACCCGTTTCTCTGGTGACCAAGGACCGCCGATGATTTGCGTGGAACACCTCCGCATGGAATACGCCGAGAACGTGGCGATCCAGAATCTCAATCTTGAAATTGCCGAAGGCGAAGTGTTTGGCCTCATTGGCCCTAACGGCGCCGGAAAAACAACGTTGATTCGTATTCTGGCCACGTTGTTGGAGCCGACCTTTGGTAAGGTGCAAATCGATGGCATCGATGTTCTTTGCGATCCGCTCCGGATACATCCGCTGATCGGCTACATGTCGGACTTCTTCAGCCTGTACGAAAACATGCGAGTCTGGGAATATCTGGATCATTTCGCCCGCTGTTACCGGATCGCACCAAGACGCCGTGATACGCTGATCGACGAAACGTTGGAGTTGGTCTCCTTGGAGGTGCGACGCGACGCCGAAATCAGCGAACTCTCCCGGGGGATGCGCCAACGACTCTGTTTCGCCAGGAGCCTGCTCCACGAACCGAAGGTTCTTCTGCTGGATGAACCCGCATCGGGGCTCGACCCGGCAGCACGCATGGAGTTTCGGGAATTGATCAAACAACTGCGTCAGATGGGACGCACGGTGTTGATTTCGAGCCATATCTTGCCGGAAATGACCGAGTTTTGTACATCGATCGGCATCCTGGAAAAGGGAGAGCTACTGGTTAGCGGGCACGTGGATCAAATCCTTCAAGACCTGTAACCCGAGTTGCGACTGAGCATTCAAGTCACCGGCGACCCAGAACAACTTGCATCGTTGCTTCAAGATCATGCTTTGGCTGACGATATAATCGCCGACACGAACGAAGTCGTCTGTTTGTGGCGTGGCGATCGAGAGACCTTACCGGCGCTCCATCGATCCCTTGTGGAAGCCAACATCCTGATCGTTTCTTTCGCCGTGAAAAGCGACAACCTCGAAGATATCTACATGCGTATTTCCAAACATCGCACCGCGTAGTGCGACCCGTGGGGGTGAACATGCAATGGGACTTTTGGAACAACCCGCTTGTCGTCAGCGCGGTGCGGTTGAAATATCGCCGCGGCTCCCCCGGTCTGACGGCCAGTTTGTACCTGCTGGTGTTGATCAGCATCGGTTTAATCATCTACTACAATCGGGACGAAGCACCGATACCGCCGGCGCGCATGTTTCTGGTTATCGTATTCGGGATTCAGTTCTTGATCTCCGGGGGCTTGGCCGTGTTCAGTGTCATGAATTCATTGAATGTGGAGGTTGTCACTCGCACCTTGGACTTCCAGCGCATCGTTTCGCTCAGTCCAAGCGAAATCCTAATCGGAAAGGTGATCGGGGAACCGGTCTTGAGTTATTTTCTTGTGGTGGTCACGATCCCACTGGCCGTGTTTTGCTGGACCTTGGGTGCCGCGACGGCATGGTCCATCGTATGGCTCTATCTCAATCTCGCGACGTCACTCTGGTTGCTTGCTACCCTCGGTACGCTGCGTACCCTCGTTCCTCCGACAACGTCGACCGGAAAACAACGTGCCACGGGAAGTCTGGTCTTCTTGTTCCTTTTTCCCCTGTTTATTCTCCAAATCCTGCTTATGGCCGGGCTCGGGGTTTTTCAAGATTCTTGGTCAGAACCAGTTGTCAATTTCCTCACGCCGCTTGGCTCAATCACCGGGCTCTCCGAAGGAGATCCCTGGGAGGCACGGGTCGAACTGTGGGGAGCCGCGGTTTACTCGCTGTATGTGGTGCCTGTCGTACAAATTGGGCTGGCATTTTGTGCCTTGGGGGCCATGTCGCGTCGCCTGAAGAACACGCTCGACCCACCACTGACCAAAGGGCGTGCGTACGTCGCGCTGCTCCTGTTCGATTTCGTCGTGGCTGGCGTTTGTTATACCCGGTGGCTCGCGGGAAGCGCGGCCGAAAACCTGATGTACATGTTCGCTTTGGCCCACATGGGTTTTGCTCTCTTGTTGTCGCTAGGCGTGACGCCGGCGCGCGCGGGCATGATGTCGTGGGTTTGGAAAATTCGGGCTCGTCAGCCGTGGATACGCGAACATCTCCTTGGCGATCGTTCACCGGTGACGCTCGTCTTACCGATGTTTTGCATCATCGGAGCGGTGGCCCTATCAGCGGGGTTCGTCTTGCCGACGTATTGGACCTCCACGCCGATGAACAAAGCCGCCGGAGCTGGTGACTATGTGGAGGTCGTGGCGGTCATCTCCGTGCTCTTGCTGGCCTTGGGATTTACCTACCAATTCCTTGTTGTCACGGGAGCCCGGGGCGCGGTCGGCGGCTTTATTCTCTTGGTGTTCTTGGCCAATATCGTGCCGCCGATGGCTTCCTTTCTGCTTGAGGATTACGTATCCAACAACATGCAGGAATTGATGACCGGAATGAGCCCGGTCGCCTTCGGTATTTCCAGAGCGATATCAGATCCCGATCTGACGTCTCGAATCGAGGGACTGATGGCACTATACGCTTGTTTGCTGGCTGTGTCCGCCTTTTCTCTACGGCGGTGGTTGACGCGCCAAGAAGTAAGTACCGAAAACAAGCTGCGCGAGATGGGCGTGCATCATCAGGTCGAAAAATCTCCAGCACGAGTAGAGCCTCAACATGACACGATCTCCTAGCGGACTGTTCATCACCGGCAACGATACCGAAGTTGGCAAGACTTACGTGACGGCGATGATTGCGCGGGCGTGTTCGCGCTCGGGATGTCGCGTGGGGGTATACAAACCGGCCTAGCGGTTGTCGCCGTGAAGGATCAAAGCTGGTTTGTGACGATGCCCTGACATTGTGGGAGGCCGCCGGACGCCCAGGGCCGCTCCAGCGCGTTTGCCCCCAGATGTTCGAGGCTCCCCTGGCGCCTCACTTGGCGGCCCAACAAGAAGGGCGTCGCGTGGACGCAGGGTTGTTGCGCGAAGGAGCCCGAGCCTGGTTCGGCCAGTGCGAATTGCTGTTGGTCGAAGGGGTCGGCGGATTGATGTCACCCTTGGGCGAAGACGACTACGTGGCGACCTTGGCCGATGAATTGGGCTTTCCTCTAGTGGTCGTGGCCGCCAACGTCTTGGGAACGATCAACCTTACGCTTCAAACGTTGATCGCCGCCGCCTGTATGGGCCAGGGGTTG
>Ga0114931_10006864_pt1 | contig 13972 bp, 10 predicted proteins | sample 2SBtaG_FD_89579 | JGI IMG/M metagenome (GOLD analysis project Ga0114931, IMG submission 89579) | Deep subsurface microbial communities from Kolumbo volcano to uncover new lineages of life (NeLLi) - 2SBTROV14_V59a metaG | ecosystem: Environmental > Aquatic > Marine > Volcanic | place: Kolumbo...
GGAGTCGTCCCCGAGATCGCGAGCCGGGCCCACCTGCGGACCCTGTCCACCGTCGTTGACCACACCCTGGCCGAAGCCGGGATCGACCTCGACGACCTGAGCGCCATCGCCGTAACGGCAGGGCCCGGCCTCATCGGCGCCCTGCTGGTCGGGGTCTGTTTCGCCAAGGGACTCGCCCTCGGCACCGGGATACCGCTGGTGGGTGTTCACCATCTCGAAGGCCACGTGCTGGCTCCGCTGCTCGAGGAACCGGATCTCACCCCGCCGCTCGTCGCCCTGGTGGTGTCGGGCGGACACACCGTGCTCCTCGATGTCCCCGCCTGGGGACGCTACCGGCTCCTCGGGGCGACCCGAGACGACGCCGCCGGGGAGGCGTTCGACAAGGTGGCGCGGCTGCTCGATCTGCCCTACCCGGGTGGCCCCGCCATCGAGAAACTCGCCGCCAACGGCCGGGACCGGTTCGCCTTCCCGCGGCCCATGATCCGCGACGGCCTGGACTTTTCGTTCAGCGGTCTCAAGACCGCAGTGCTCCACGCGGTGCGCGCAACCGACCACCCCGCAGATGACCGACCCGATCTCGCGGCGTCGTTTCAGGAAGCGGTGTTCGACGTGCTCGCCGCGAAGGCCGAACGCGCCCTGAAGCAGACGGGTTACCGGACGCTCGTGGTGGGGGGAGGGGTGGCGTGTTCGCAGACCCTCGCCCGTCGTCTCCGAAACCAACTGCCGCGGACCCGGGTCGCCATCGCCCCGCCTCGTCTCAACGCCGACAACGCCGCCATGATTGCCCGGGCCGGATGGTTCCGATTCCACCGGAACGATGTCTCGGACCTCCACCTCGAAGCCGATGCAACCCGGCCCTGGCCGGGGCTCGAGGCGGCGGCACCATCACCACCACCCACGGTTACCTCATGACGGTCTATCCCCTGACGTTTGCCCTCGGGCCCCTGACCATCACCGGCTACGGCCTGATGATGATGGTCGGGTTCCTGGTGGCCGGCTGGACCATCCAGCACCAACTCCGCCAACGCGGACTCAACGAGGACTACGCCGGCGACATCGTGGTCGCGGCGGTGATCGGCGGCATCGTCGGGGCCAAGCTGTGGTACGTGGTCCTGACCGGCGATCCGTCTGCCCTGCTCTCCCGGGGCGGCCTCGTCTGGTACGGCGGATTTCTCGGCGGTTGTGCCGGCGTCATCATCGGCGGCTGGATGAAGAAGGTGCCGATCCGCCTGACCATGGACCTGGTGGCACCGGCCCTCGCGGTGGGATACGGCCTGGGTCGGGTGGGGTGTTTCATGGTGCAGGACGACTACGGCATCCCCACCAACCTCCCCTGGGCGGTGCGATTTCCCCAAGGTCTCCCGCCTTCGACCGCGCAGAACATGCATGACCAGTTCGGCGTCCCGATTCCCGCCGGGGTGAATCCGACCGATGTGCTCGCCGTGCACCCCACGCAGCTCTACGAAGTCACCGCCATGCTGTTCGTCTTCTGGCTGTTGTGGCGGATCCGCAACCATCGCCACGGCACCGGCTGGCTCTTTGGTCTCTATTTGTTGTTCGGCGGAATCGAGCGCTTCCTGGTCGAGTTCCTGCGGGCCAAGGACGACCGGTTCTTCGGCATCTTCACCGTGGCGCAGCTCACCAGCCTCGGCCTGATCGTGGTGGGCATCGCGATCCTGGTGCACCTGTGGAACAAGGGCCCGGTCACCATCCCCCGCGACTCGACCGTGCTGGCGACGTCGTCCGGTTAACGGGCCGTCAGTACCACCATCGCGATGGCCGTGTCGATCGAGTGACTGAGGGTGACCATCGACCCGGTGGCTCCCAGACGCCGAGCGGCGTCTGCGGCCGGCCCGTTGAAGCACAACGCGGGCTGACCGTCCTCGTCGGAGCGGACCTCGATGTGCAGCCAGCTCACGTGGGCCGCGTCCCCCGCCCGCTGCAACGCCTTGAACGCGGCCTCCTTTGCGGCGACCCGGGTGGCCACATGCTGGGCGGGTCGGGCCTTGGACCGACAATAGGCCTGCTCGTCGGCCGTGAGCAGACGTTGCAACGCCCGCCCGCCGTGGCGCGTCAGCATCGCCTCCATGCGGGCGATCTCGACGAGATCGACGCCGATCGAGACCACTCGTCCGGCCGGCACGGGGAGATTCAGAACCCCACCAGGTCGAGCACCGGTGCCAGCCAGGCCGGCACGCCCACCGCCCCACCGATCGCCAGACCCACCCACACCGCCAAGGGCACGGCGACCGCCGCGGTCAGCACCACCGGCCATCGGGGTCGGCGCCAGCGGGACACCCGCTCGCCCACCGCCCGCCACCGGGCCATCTCCCGATCCACCGCGTCTTCGAGCCGCAGCCACGCCGCCTCCAGTTGCCGGGCCGCGTGGGTCAGCGCCGACTGCCACGCGTCGAGGGCCGGGCGCTCCAGACCGGTTGCCCCGGCGACGGCGGCGCCCGTCGCGTCCACCCGATCGAGGGCCGCGATCAGATCGGCCCCGGTCGAGCCGAGCCTCGCCCCGACCGCTCGCCGCTCGGCCGGCTCCAGGGCAATCTCCCGGCGCAGGCGGGCCGGCATCCTGACCGAGCGTCCCTCCGCCTCGAGTCTGGACTCCACCTCATCCACCAACCGGTCCGCCACGGCCGTTACCGCATCCTCCCACGCCAGAAGCCACGCATCTCGTCCGAGCGCGGCGAGGGCCGCATCCCGCTCCCCGCTCGCGGCCAGGCGACGGGCCTCACCGGCGCACCGAATGATCCGGTTGACGAGGTGGTAGCGAACGTCATCGATCGGGAGATACCCCGTCCCCCGTCCGCGTCCCGTGCCCGACACGAGCTTGCCGAGGGACGGTCCGAGTTCCGGGAACCGGAGCGGAAGCAGCAGGTGGGGGGAGTTCACGCCAGGATGGCCTCCAGCACCGAGGGCGTGTCGGTGAGATCGTCGAACACCTCGTGGGCCCCGGCCGCCCGCAGGCTGGCCGCATCGTAGGAACCGGTAGCCACCGCGAGGGCTCGGACCCCGAGCGCGGCCCCGCACGTCACATCCGCGGGGGTGTCTCCGATAATGACGACGTCCTCTCCCTCCGGGGTCCGTCCCATGACATCGGCGGCGCGACGCACCGCCACCGGCGGCAGCGCGCGTCGCTCGCCCGCATCCGACCCGAACGCTCCCACCCGAAACCGATCCCACTCGAGACCGGCATGCCCCAGTTTCAACCGGGCTCCGGGTTCGAGGTTACCCGTGAGCAGTCCGACAACGGCGTCCGCCCGGGCGTCCAGGGCGTCGAGCAGTTCGGTTACCCCCTCCAGCACGCAGATCTGTCCCGGTTCGCGTTCGAGTTCCACTTCGAGCATGGCGACGTAGTGGTCGCACACGCGCCGCACCGCCCCTTCCTCGGTCGGGTCCGCGTGGCCGGCCAGCGCGAGCAGTTCCTGAACGATCTGGGGATCGGTCTTGCCGTCGAACCGTATACCGTCGGATACGGGCCGCGATCCCAGCTCCGTCAACAGGGCCGAGTGAATGGCACGACGCGCGGCCCCGCGACTGCGGACCAGGGTGCCGTCGATATCGAAGAGGACGAGTTTGCGCATGCACTCCGTCACGGCGCCGCCGATCGTCCCGGACCACCAGGACTCACCGGTCGGCGTCCGCTACAACCTGTTCCTCGTCCGAGCGTTCGGCACACTCGCGGCATCGGGTGACGCCCCGGAAGGCGCAGATCAGACAGATGAACGTCCCCAATCCTCGCAGGGATAGCCCTCCGACGCCCTTTCCTCGTTCCCGCACGACCGGCAGATCATTCCGTCGATTTCGCCACTCATCGTCGCCTCGCGGGTTTGGCCTCATTGAGAAAAAAGTACCCGGAGGGTCCCGCCCGGCAAGGACGGGATTCAGCCAGCCGGGACAATCACCCCGAGGGCGTCGGGTACCACCGACGCGGTAAACGGCGTACACCCGTCCGCATCCCCGTCGCGCTGGACCGGAACCCGGCCCGGGACCTCGACCCGCACCGTCCGACCCCGGAACCGCTGCAGTCGCGGACTCGCCGTCCGGCCCCGGTAAAGATCCCACACCACGCGGCACGCCTCCCGGATCCCGTCCGCCTTGAGCGTCACCACATCGAGCAGGCCGTCGTCCAGGGTCACGTCGTCGCCCAGATCGATCAGCGGTGGCATGATCTTCCCGCAGTTCGCAATCAGGACCGACGCGGCGTCCACCTCGATCGACCGATCGTCAATCACGAGGCGAAACGGGTGCGACCGAAGATCCCGCAGCGTTCGCACGCACTCCGCCACGTATGCTCCCATCCCCCACCGGCGTTTCGCCTCGGGCCGGGTCCCGCCCATGAGCTCGGCGTCGTAACCCGCCCCGGCCGCCACCGCGAAATAGCGGACATCCTCAACGGTTTCGATCCGTCCGAGATCGATGCGCCGCTCCACCCCGCCCACCACCACCGCCGCGGCCCGCTCCGGTACCCGGGGGATACCGAGGTTACCGGCCAGGAGGTTGCCCGTCCCCCCGGGGATCACCCCCAGCAGCACCTCATGGCCGATCATCCCCTGCACCCCCAGCATGACGGTACCGTCTCCGCCGTAGACGGCGACGACGTCGACCCCCGCCTCGGCGCCTTGCCGCGCCGCCTCCACCACACCGTCCGGACTGTCGGGGGCCACCACGTCCAGTCGGCACCCGGCTGACCGCAACACGCGCTCCACCGCCTGCACCCGCCCGGCCCGGGCCCGGGCCGCTTGCGGATTGTAGAGCAGGAGGACGGAACGCATCAGTAGCGCCGTTCCCAGATAAGGTCGGTGCCCCATTGAGGCCGGGTGGCGTCGATGACGCTGTTCGTAAACGTTCCGCACGGGGTGGAAGGATCCCGGCTGAACGACCAGCGCCAGGAGCGGCTCAGCCGGTACTCGACCCGGCCGAAAAACCCGAGGGCGGACACGTTGTTGTTGACGACCCGGCAAACCCGGGGACTGACGATGAGAAACCAGTTGTCTCCCACCCGCCGGCCGACCGACACGCCGACGCCCGCCAGTCCCTGCGGCTGAATCCGCAGATAGTCGATCGGTACCCCAAGATCGGCAATCAACGATCGCTCGAGTTCGGTCGACAACTGACCGAAACCGACATCGAGCGCAAAATTGCCGAGCGCACTGCGCCACGCGCTCTGCCGGCTGTCCGGGCTCTGCGCGCCCAGGGCTTCCACGCTCGGCACGCCGAACAACAGGTAGGAAATGATCTCCGTGGTCGGCAGCGGGGTGGGACGGTCGCTGGAGAGCGTCACCTCGGGTTCGTACAGCGTACCGCCCACGTGGACGAGCACGGTCAGGTTGTCCCCATCGATCGTTCGGACCTGCCGCTGGGCGTTGATGTTCAGGGCCGCGTTCAGGTCGGGTGTGCCGAAGTAGATCACCTCACCCCCGGTCACGGTGAAGTCCTTCGAGGTCCCGCCGACCCCGGCCAGCGGCAGGCGATAATTGCCCTGGGGCGTGTTGAGCGTGCCCTCATACCGGTACGCATCGCCGGTCTTGGCGACGGTGAGCCTGCCGCTCAGGCGGATGTTGGCCTCGTCGGAGCGCAGCCACACCGCGTTCCCCATCTCCAGGGCCAGGTCCCGGATGAGCAGACCCGACAGGAACCGGTTCTCGAGGCTGGCCCCGAGCCCTTCCTCGGTGATCAGCGCGCGCAGCGACGGATCGAGCAGCTGCGTGTAGAGGGTGTCCTCGAGATTGACGATGTCTTTCTTGATGAAATCGGCGAAGTAGAGAACGCCTTCCGTGACTGTCCCTTCCCCGGTGAGCGTCGCCTCCAGCACCGGCCCCCGGAGGTCGACGTCCCCCGAGGTCGTGAACTTTACCAGTCCGGGAATGTCGGCGGCAAAGACGTTGTCCGCCCGAATGTGGAGATCGAGGTACGGACGACGAAGATCCTCGAGACGGACGACGCCCGCCGCCGTCGCTTCGCCGCCACCGCTCCGCACCCGAAGCGAATCGACTACGATCGAATCTCCCGAGAGGTGAACACCGGCGAACACATCGTGATGCGTCACGCGCAATCGCGGGTACCGGGCTCGCCCCCCGGCGATCGACGCCGTCCCGGTCAGCCGAGGCTGCCCCCAACTGCCGGCAACGCCGAAGTCCGCGCGCAAGGTTCCCGAGACGTCGCGTACCGTGTTGAAGAACAGGTCAACAAACGCCAGGTCCACGCTGTCCGCACGCGCGCGGATCGACAACTCGCCGTCGATCAGTCGCTCGCCGGCGCCCCGGATCGCAAGGTCGATCGGCAAATCGAGATCGATCTCGGCGATGCGTTCGCCATCCCGGTCCATGTCAAACGTGCCCTGAAGCCGCCGGTCCCGGTAATCGGCACTCCCGGTCAGCAACGGTACCCGGGCGGCCCGGTACACCGCATCCCGGACCGTGAGATCCGCGTGCATCACCGGCGCTGGCGCCGTTCCGCCGAGGTCGATCGATCCGCTCACCGTCCCGTCAACCTCGCGGGAGTCGAGTTGCAACGCGCCCCACAGATCCCGCACCGGAAACGCCGCAAACGTGGTTGTAAACGCCGCCGCCCCGTTGGTCGGGAACAACCCTTCGAGTCCGATCCGGGCCGAATCGTTGTCACTCTCGAGCGTGAAGTTCCGGAACAGGAACCCGCTGTCACTGGCGGAGACGAGGGCCCCCTCCGTGAGGTGCCACACATGCTCGGGCAACAGCACCGCCATCGAGTCCAGCGGAAGGATGAGCACCTGCGGATCCGCATACGCCTGCCCCCAGGCAATCCACGACGCTTCGAGACCCATCCGGGCCCGACTCCACCACGTCGACACCCGACGCAGACCGGTACGCTCGAACACGATGTCGGAGAGCGCGTACCGGCCGATCGCAATGGAGTCGCCACGTGCCCGCACCGTGATCGGTCGGTCAAACGCGCTGGACCACGCCGCCTCGAGTTCCACGCCTTGCAGGGCGATCGAATCTCCGTGTACCCCCTCGATCGAGACGGCGAGCTGCGCCTCGTAGTCGGTCACCGCTCCATCGAGCCGCACCCGGGCCCGCGCACTTCCTCCGATGCCGGCCAGCAACCCGCGCCGGGCCGCGACCGGGACCAGCGTCTCGATCAGCGGCCGCAATACCCTGACGGAATCGTCCGTCCCGTCGATGGTGAGCGCGCCACTCCGACCTGCCGCGAGCCCGAGCGATCCGTCCGCGACGACCCGGAGCCCCGGCCCCCACATCGTTCCCGATACCGAGGCCAGACTGTCCACCAGCGAGAACCGCCCCCGGGCACTGTCGACCGGCGTGCCCGCCAGATCCGAGGCGCCCAGAGTGTACCGAACGTTTGTCGCCAGCGACCCCGCGCTGTCCAGCTCGAGCCGACCCCTCACCGTCCCGCTCAACCCGGTGGGGACACCGCGATCGTACAGCGCGCCCACGTTGAGTCCCGTCAGCACCGCGTCGATGTGTCGCATCGCCGACAGCTCGCGCAGCAGCACGACCGTCGCCCGGCCACGAACCACCCCGGACGGTCCCCCCAGATCCAGGTCCATCGGCAGACTGTCGACGAACCCCGCCAGCCGGATCGACCCGGCCAGGACCCCGGCCGGCGGAAGTTGCGGATAGAACGGATGCATCCCCGCCAGGCGGAGAGAATCGAAGACGAGATCGGCAAAGACTCCCAGGGTATCGCGCCGCGAATCGAACCGCACCGTGCCGTGCGCCTGCGACGCCGGTCCGCCCGGCGCGAGGTGCGCCAGGGCTCCCACGAAGTCGGCGTTGCGCCATTCGCCGCGCAACGTGCCCGCACCAAGCAGCCTCCCCTCCAGCCGCACCGCGGGGAACAGGCGTTGCAGCGTGGCAAAGTCCCCATCCGCCGAATCGATGTCGAACCCCAGAAACGCGATGCCCTGTTCGCGGCCCACCGCCATGAAACCGCGCCCGCGGATGTCCGTCACCGGCCAGGACCCGGGTGCGGCCAGCGAATCGGCAAAGTGCCAGTCGAGATCGACATGCAGCAGGTTCGTCGGCCCGTCGGCCCGGAGCGTTCCGCTCAAACGGCCGGCCAGCGGCAGGGTATCGAGGAGGGGTCGGACGAACTCCAGGTCGAGGCGATCCAGGCTGAGATCGGTTCGGGTCAGGGCCACCATCTGCTTGTTGGCAAAGACCCCGCTGAACCGCCCGGTCACGGCGCCTCCGTCACGGGGCCCCTGCAACCGCATCGGTTCCAGGGTCACGGCCAGACTCTCCGCGTTGACCGAGTGCAGCCGCAACGTTCCGCGTCCGGTCATCCCCCACGGAAGTCGCCGCACGAGCCCGCGCGCGTCCTCGACCCGCCAGCGCGCGGCCACGATGTCGAGATCGAACTGCATCCGTCCGTCCGGCCAGTGCATCGTGCCGGCCACCCGCCCCTCCGAACCGGGCAGGGCCAGGCGCGGGGCGTCGATCCGGAGCGAATCCCCGTCGATGTCGATGCGACCGCGCAGATCCCGCAGGTCCAGGCCGGGATCCGATATCCGGGCCCGCAGCGTATCGATATCCAGCCGCACCCCGCGTTCCCGGAAGAACGGCGAAGCCAGCCGTACGTACGACAGCCGCGCGCTGAGACTGTCGATGGTCCGTACGCGCAACAGCCCCGTGGCGTCGGTCTCGGTCCGGAACGTGTCGTCGGGTCCGGGTGGCGGGGTCGGGGTACGGATCGTCACCCGGCCGCCGGTAATCGCTGCATCGCGAAACGCGATGAGCGGGGGCGGCCCTTCGCGGGGCCCACCGAGCCCGAAGATTTCCTGGTAGTTGAACCGCCCGTCGGGATACTTGTACAGCTCGATCTGCGGATCGGAGAGGGTGATCCGGCCCAGGACCACGCGGCCGCTCAGGAAGTCCCCCAACCGGTAGCGCAACACCAGACGCGGCACCCGCAGCAACAGTCGGTCGTCCTCTCCCCGGATCACCAGATCCTCGATCACCATCCCCTCGAGCACCGACCCGCCGATGCCGGCCACCGCCACCGTCCCGTGAATCGCCCCCGTGGCCACCGACGTCACGAGACGCGTCAAGAGGTCCCGGCCGGCCGCGGTCCCGAACCCGGCCCACCCCACCCCGAGAACGGTCGACATGACGAGGCTCGCCGCCCACAACAGCATCCGGGGCATGCGCACCAGCATCAGAACGCCTCGCCGATCGAGAAGTTGATCCGAAAGCGGCTCAGCCGACGCGCCGGGATCGCACTCGCCACCAACACCACCTCCGATCCTATTGCCCGATAGACATCCACCGGATCCGGATCGGCCGGGTTGTAGGCGACATCAAACCGGATCGGTCCCAGTGGTGTCACGAACCGGAGGCCCGCCCCCGGCGTGACCCGCAGGTTGTCGAACAGCCCGGACGCGGTGCGCCGCTCGAACACATCCCCGGCATCCACGAAGATCGCTCCACGGATGCGTTCCGACAGCCCCGGCACCCGGAACCGCAACTCGGCGTTGGCGAGGAAGAGCTGGTTGCCGCCGGTCGGCGAGATGATCGTATCCCGCGGGTTGGTGGGGTTGGGGGTGGTGACGAACTCCACCAGCGGACCCAGCTCGTTCTGCCGGAACCCGCGCACCGTGTTGGGGCCGCCGATGTAGAACCGCTCCTGGGTGGGAATCACCTCCACGTCCGACATCGAACTGATGTTGGTCAGCCGCGGCGGCAGAATCGCCCCCACCCGGAGGCGCGTCGCCAGGATCATCCCCGGCACCACCGGCTGATACCACGTTCCCTCCACCACCCCCTTGAGAAATTGGGCAAACCGGTCCGACCCGATCGCCTTTGACGAGTAGCGCACGTCAACGCTGAACCGCGTCCCGCGCGTCGGGGCGATCGGCGAATTGGTCCGGTTACGGATCACGGTAAGCCCCAGCGTCGACTGAAGCTGGCGACTGCGCACCGCCTGTTGGTCGGCCGGCGTACAGAAGCCGAGCACCGCGCAGAAGACCACCGCATCGGCATCGCTCCGGCCGTACGACAGTGTGTAGGAGAGCGTTACAGGAATCCGCCAGGGTGTGTCGCGAGTCAGAGATGCCGACCCCCCCACCGCTTCGCGCAGATAGGCCCGGATCTCGCTGCGCCGCTCCGCGGTCAACGCGAGCGTGGCCCGCTGGTGGGAGCTGAACACGTAGGGCAGGGTCAGGGCGCCGGTCAGCTCGTAATTGGGACGCCGCCGATCGATATCGTCGTTCTCCAGTTCCTGGCAGATGGTGTTGGGGGGCACAAAATCGAACGGAGAGGCCACGCCGAGCTTCGAGAGCCGGGCCGACAGATCGAGGGTCTTGCCGCCCCCCAGGAAATCGCGGGCCGTCCACGACGTCAGGGCCCGCACGCAATCCAGGGTCCCGTAGCCGAACCCCGCCTGAACGTGGCGCAGGCGTCCCTCCGACACCCGGGCGCGCACCGTGACCAGCGTGTCGGGAACCGAATCCGCCAGCGAGATCTCGACGAACTCGAAGATCCGCAGCCGATACAGCTCCCGCTGACTCTCCAGCAGCGCCTGGCGGGAAAACACGTCCCCGGGCTGCACCTGCAACATCCGGCGCACCACCCGGTCGTCCACCTGGAGGGGCCCCACCACCTCGATGGAGTCGATCACCGCCTGCGGGCCGGGATCGACCACGAACGACACCGTCGCCCGTCGCTGGTCCACGTCCTGATCGAAGTTCCGGAACACCTCGGCAAAGGGGTACCCCCGGTTGGCGAGCGTCGCCTGGATGGAGTCCGCCGCGAGCAGGAACAGCAACCGGTCGAACGGGTCGCCACGGCGAAGCGGCAGCCGTCGCACCAGCTTCCGCGGCGACACGATGCCCTCGACGCCGCTGACCGCGAGCGCGCTGACCCGCACCGGTTCGCCCTCCGTGATCCGGAACCGGACATCCACCGACTGCGGATGCCGGTCGATCACCGTATCCACCGTGGCCTCCATGAACCCGCTGCGCCGGTACAGGAGGAGAATACGCAGGACATCGCGCCGGAGTTCGGTCTCGTCGAGGAAGCGCTTCTCGCCGAATGGGGTCCAGCGCAGGTACCACAAGCGTTCGAACGTCGACGAGCGCGAGGTCGCAATCGCCGCCCGCAGCGTCGCGTCATCGATGTAATGGTTGCCCGAGAACTTCAGGGCGTGGACCGCCCGCCGGGGTTCCTCCTGGCGCGCCGCCAGGGGCTGGACGCCCTGCACCACCATGACGGCCACCAGCAGGAAGCCCGGAACGATCGATCGTATCATCAGCACGTAGGAGAAACGCCCCGGCCGGACACGACAGGGGCGGGGGCGACGCGTAGGGTCGGTCCTTTCCGGGTCCGTGTCAACCGGAGGGGCGGGCCTTCGTTGCCCCGTGGCGGCGGGTTAGCTTTGGCACCACCATGAAGATCTACACCCGAACCGGTGATACGGGCCAAACCGCGCTCTTCGGCGGCGCCCGGGTGGCCAAGGATCACCGGCGCGTGAGCGCCTACGGGGACATCGATGAGCTGAACGCCGTCATCGGGCTCGCCCGCGCGGTCCTCCCCCCCGACGGCGACGACGATCGCCTCCTCGCTCACGTCCAGCAGGACCTCTTCGCCATCGGCGGGCACCTGGCCGCCGTCAATCCCGAACGGGCCCCCGACCGGGCCATCCTGCCCGAGGGACGGGTCAGCCAGTTCGAGGACGTGATCGACCGGGCAGACGCTGAACTCCCTGCCCTCAAGGCGTTTATCCTTCCCGCCGGCGCCGAGCCCGCGGCCCGCCTCCACCACGCCCGCACCGTCTGTCGGCGCGCCGAACGCCAGGTGGTGGCCCTCGACCGGGAGGAAGGCGTGCCGCCGATCATCCTGAGCTACCTCAACCGGCTCTCCGATCTCCTCTTTACCCTCGCCCGACTCGCCAACCACCGGGCCGGCCACGAGGATGTCACCTGGTAATGGCGGACCTCACGTTCTTTCAGGTCGATGTCTTCACCAGCCGGCGCCTGGAGGGGAATCCGCTCGCCGTGTTTCCGGATGCCACCGGCCTCGATGCCCGCACGATGCAGGCCCTGGCCCGGGAGATGAATCTCTCGGAGACCACCTTCGTCACGCCGTCGGAGAGCGCCACGCGGCGGGTACGGTTCTTCACCCCGTCGGCGGAGATCCCGCTCGCCGGCCACCCCACGATCGGGACCTGGTGGCTCCTGGCCGAACGCGGCCTGATCGACGTGCCCCCCCACGGAGGGATTCACGTTACGCAGGAGACCGGCGCCGGCATCCTGCCCGTCGAGCTGGAGATGCAGGACCGCCATCCAAGCCGGGTCGTCATGACCCAAGCCCGGCCCGAGTTCGGTCCGGAGGACACCGATCCTGCATCCCTGGCCGACGCCCTCGGCGCGCACCCTGCCGACCTGGCTCAGCACCCGCTTCCGGGAATCGTGTCCACGGCCCTCCCCCAGCTCATGGTGCCCTTCGTCTCCCGGCGTGCCCTCGAGGCCCTTCCCTCGGGAGGCGCCGGCGGCGCGCTGGTCGAGCACCTCCGGTCCGTCGGCACCAACTGCGCCATGTGCTACTGGCTCGAAGACGCGGGGCACGATGCGGCCGCGCGGTGCCGCATGTTCGCCCCGGGCCTCGGCGTCCCCGAAGATCCCGCCACCGGCAGTGCAGCCGGGGCCCTCGGCGCCTACCTGGTGCGCCACGGCCTCGTCAAGGACCCGTCGGACACCACCCGGGTCACCGTTCACCAGGGCTACGAGATCGGTCGGGCCAGCCGGATCGACGTCGACGTCGATACGTCGCCCAAGGGTACCATCCAGGCCGTTCGGGTAGGCGGGGAGGCGGTCACGGTCATCGAGGGCCGGGTCCACCTCTAGTCCCATGGCCGACCTCGTTACGGTCTCCCACCGGGAGGGCCGCTACCCGATCGTCCTGGGGAGCGGACTTCTCGACTCGCTGCCCGAACTCCTCGAGGCGCACTGCCCCGCCGCGGCGTACGCGATCCTCACCGACCACGCCGTGGCCGAACTCTATGGCGCACGGCTCACCCGACGGCTCGCGCCCCACACCCCGACCCATCTGTTCTCCATGCCCGCCGGCGAGGTCCACAAGACCCGGGACACCTGGGCCGACCTCACCGACCGGATGCTCGACGCCGGGATCGGCCGGGACGGCGCCGTCATCGCCCTCGGGGGCGGCGTGGTGGGCGATGTGGCCGGGTTCGTGGCCGCCACCTGCCACCGCGGTATCCCCTGCGTCCAGATCCCCACCACCCTCCTCGCCATGATCGACAGCTCGATCGGCGGAAAGACCGGGGTCGATACCCGGTTCGGAAAGAACCTGGTGGGCGCGTTCCATCAGCCACGGCTCGTCGTTGCGGACGTCGACACTCTCTCGACACTGCCGCGCCCGCAGCTCGCGGCCGGCGCGGCCGAAGCCGTCAAACACGGGGCGCTCGCCGATGCCGACTATCTCTCCTCGCTAGCCACCCGGGCCCACGCCATCCTCGCCGCCGACCCCGACACCCTGCGCGACGTGGTCCGGGTCAGTGTCGGGATCAAGGCCGCCGTGGTCGAGGAGGACGAGCGGGAACAGGGCCGCCGGGCGCTGCTCAACCTGGGACACACCGTGGCCCACGCCATCGAGGCCGCAACCGGCTTCCGGTACCTCCACGGGGAAGCCGTCGCAATGGGACTGGTGGCGGAAGCAGGACTCGGCCAGACCATTGGCGTCACGGATTCCGACGTCCGGCCCACCCTGGAAGCTGCCCTGAGCGCCTTTGCCCTCCCAACCTCCCTGCCCGACCCCGCCCGGATCTCCCCGGCCACCCTCCTCGACGCGATGCGCCGGGACAAGAAAAACCGCGCCGGCACCGTACACTTCACTTTCCTGGAACACGTCGGCAGACCAGCCCGAACAAAAACCGGAAACTGGACGTTTTCTGTCCGGGACGATGTCATAGAATCAGCCTTAGGCAACACGGGCTAAGCGACTGCAAA
>Ga0114931_10006865_pt1 | contig 13971 bp, 15 predicted proteins | sample 2SBtaG_FD_89579 | JGI IMG/M metagenome (GOLD analysis project Ga0114931, IMG submission 89579) | Deep subsurface microbial communities from Kolumbo volcano to uncover new lineages of life (NeLLi) - 2SBTROV14_V59a metaG | ecosystem: Environmental > Aquatic > Marine > Volcanic | place: Kolumbo...
CGACGGTTTTGCTCATGCGCCGTCAGCATAGCACTGCCCGATGAGGTACCGTTGGCGGCGATGGACCCCAGCAAGGTCTACTTCACCTGGCCCGATAGGGGGTTCGCCTACGTTTGTGCCGGCTGCGGCGCCTGCTGTCGCGGTCTCGGCATCGGCTTCGACGCCCAGACCGAGCTCGCGCCGGTTATGGCGCGCTATCCGCAGCTGGCGCTGTTTGCCCGGGGCCGCGGCGCGGCCGTCACCGCGTTCAATCCGTGCGGTCGCTGCTGGTTTCTCGACGACGGGGGCTTGTGTCGAATCGAGACCGAAGCCGGTCGTGCGCTCAAGCCGGCGTCGTGCCGCCTGTTCCCGTTCAACCGGGTGTTTCGTCTCGGCGACTACACCATCGTCGACTACAACAGCGTGGTCTGCCCGCTGCAGCTGGCCGAAGACGGCGCGGGAGTCGCTCACGCCGACGTGCTGGCCGACATTGCCGCGGTCGTCGATCCGGCCGTGGTCGGCACGCGCTTGCCCGGCGATGATGATGGCAGTGTGTTCGTCGACCGCGAGCGCGCCATTGCGGCTGCGTGTTTCGAGTCAGCGCGCCGCGGCGAGGTCGACGCCGCGCTGGCGGCGATGACCGATGACCCGGCCGGCACGCGTACGGCGGTTGCTGCTGCTGTGGACGCCGCCCTGGCCAGCGAGCTGGACGTCGCCGACTCGGCCACGGTGAGCGTGGCCCTGTGGCTCACCCCATCGATGCGCTTCAACGAGTTGTTCGGACCGCGTCGCTACATTGACCCGACTCTGCTGGCGCGCCAGTGGCTGGTGTGGCTGCACGTTCTGTGCGCGGGTAGCCGGCTCGCAGGTCGACCACCGACCTTGCAGCAGGCCACCAGCTGCTGGTCCGAAGCCATGCCTCTGGCCTACGCCTTTGCACGCTGGGCCGAGGTCCCGTGGCTGCAGCCCGGTCCACTATCGCTGCCCGCCGACAACAAGCTCGCCGCGCAAGTACGCTGCTTCGGCGAAGCCTGCACCGTCAACCGCTCGGCCAAACGCTCCCTCGGCGACATCATCAGCGCGATCGCCGGCGACCAACCCAGCCACGACCGCGTCCTATTCCTCCGTGCCCTCGAGCCGGCGTTCACAACCCTGCACTTCGGCATCCCCGAAACAAAAAGGAACCGGCGCAAAAAGCGCCGGGGACGGACCTAACCTTCGGAACTTTTGCTCCTCCGAAATGGAGTACCAAAAGTACCAAAAGTTAGGTCCGTCCCCTGGAGAGCGTTACAGGCTGGGGCCGCCGCGCTTGTGCCAGCCGCCGCGCTTGTGTTTGTCGCGGTGGTGGCGGCGGAACTTGCGCTTGGCCGCACGAAGCTCGGCTTTGGTGATCACGCCGTCGCTGTTGGCGTCGGCGCGGGTCAAGAAGCGAGCCAGTCGCCTGGGTGCGTTGGCGATTTCGTTCTTCGTCAGCGTGCCGCTGTTGTCGGCGTCCAGACGTTTGAACATACGGCGGATGCGCATATTGCGCCTGCGCTTGCGGAACTTTTTGAACGCTGCGCGGAGCTCGGCTTTGCTGATGAAGCCGTCCTTGTTGCTATCGGCCTTCGCCAGCATTCGCATCCTTCGCGCGGGTACGCCGGCGATCTCGGCTTTGGACAGCAGTCCGTCGTTGTTGTTGTCCAGGCGGGAGAACATGCGTTTCAGTCGCATGCCTCGGTGTTTGCCTCGGTGTTTGCCTCGGTGCCACTTACCTTTCTTAGCGGCGCCGCCGTTCTTGTTGCCGTAGTACTGGGCGTCGGCAGTGCCGGCCATGACCAGCGCGGCAGTGCCGGCAAACAGCAGCGCCAGTAGCAGGACGCGCTTGTGTTCGGTTTGAGCTCGGGTTGTCGTCATTTTCTCGGATCCTTCTGGGTTGAAAACCATGCCCCTGTGATTGCCAGGTCGAAGTGCCCGCGCGGTTTCTTCCGAAAAAATGAACATCATCCGAGTTTCTGGATTAACTACATAATTTCAATATGTTGTGTTTGTTTACGGGTCGTCGTACATGGTGATGAGGTCGTAGCCGCGCGGCGAGTCGCGCCTGGTGTAGACCAGCGCCAGGCCGCCCTTGCCGGTCTTGCACCGCACCCCCACCACGCCGCCGGCGGCGATCAGCGGGTTGACGGTTCGGCGCATGGGGACATACCGGTCGTTGCCCGCCGGCAGGGGACGAAACGGAGTGCCGAGCTTCTGCACGTATGCCGACTTGATCGGCGACGGCGCACAGCCGCCGCGGCCCACCGTGCGCGAGACGAATCTGCCGTAAAAGTTCCCCACGTTCTTGCGCTCGCGCTCGGCCGGGTACGGCTCCGGCGTGTCGGCGCGCAGCTGGGCCAGGTACTGCTTGCTCGGGTTGGGCCAGCGTCCGTACAGGTCGTGGCGGCGCAGCAGCTTCTCGAAGGTGCCCACGGTGACGAAGTCGAACAGCTGTACGTAGTGATGCCGTCCGGCCAGCACGGCGCGCTCGAAGTCGGTGACGACGCGCCGGCGCAGCGCGGCAGCGGGTGTGTTGCTGGTGAGCTTGGGCGCCAGCGGACAGCGCAGATCGGTGTCCAGGCCGAGATACTTTTTGAACGCGCGCTTTGCCTTGCACTCCTGGTCCTGTTGGAAGTCGATCAAAAACGGCGCCCAACGCTCGGTGGGGACGATGATGAAGAAGCTGGTGCCGATCGTCTTGTTGAGTTTCTTGGGAACGCCGGCGCGTGCGTCGAGCAGAGTTTTGTCCTGCAGGTCGCGCTGGCCGAAGCTGCGCGTGTGGCACTGGGAGCAGGTCATGCCTTTTTCCTCCCCCAGGTCACGCCGCGGGTCGCGCAATGGCAGGTGTTTCACCGAGTAGATCCGCTTGTGCTTGACGTACAGGTTGGTGGCTTCCTTTTTGCCCGCGATCACCTTGCCGTTTTCCACCGCGGGGAAGTCGACCAGGCCGATCTTTTTGCGGCACAGGACCTCGTAGCCCGGGGCGTGGTGCTTGTCGGCTGGATCGAACCGCGGCGCGCACACCGCGTGCCACTTCGAGCCGTCGGGCGTTTTGGCCGCCGCCGTCCAGAACCCTTTGATGCGGATGTTGGTGTAGGCAACGCTCTTGCCGTCTTTGGTTGGCAGCGGCTTGAGCGCGCTCCACGCCCAACCGTCGCCGGACAAGTAGTTGCCCGTGGCGTCGCGCTTGGAGCCACCGCCGAGGCGCGCGCCCGTGGCCAGAGCGATGAACGTCGCCCGGGTGTACGGCTTGGCGGTGTTCTTGTACGTGAGCACGCTGGTCACGTAGTTGGCCACGGCGCGGGCGTGGAGCTGTTTGCTCTTGAACAGCTCGGGGCGAAGCTTGCCTTGCTTGTCGAAGAATGCCGCCGCGGTCAGCCGCGAAAACTCCTTGTTGTTCCACATCTGCGCGTCGGCAGGGAGCGGGCCGGTGCGTACCGGGCGCACGCGGAACATGGCGAACGCCGGTTCCGGCGCTTTCATCGCCCGGTAAACCATGCGCAGCTCCTACCAGGCTTTGTCGAGACGCGGGCGCACGGTGATCAGCTTCCACGAATTGGGGTCGCCGAAGCTGCGCCGGTCGAATTTGGGCGACGTCGGGTCCAGACGCGGGTTGTTGTGAATCTCGGCGAGGCCCTCGAGAAACGAGCGGTACAGCGCCTGGCGCGATGGCTTCTTGATGTTGTTGCGCATGGCCGCGGGCAAGGCGCCGATGAGCAGGTCGGCCGAATGGTCGAGCATCCGCAAAAATGACCACTTGCGGTTCGCGACCTTTAGGCGCGCGGGGTCGTGGATGGTGATCAGCGTCTCGACCGCCGGGCCGAGCGGCCGCGCCTGGGCCAGTATTTGTCGCTTGCCGACGCCGATGGAGAACGTGTGCTCGAACGTGCGCTCGTGGTTGCTCCAGAACTCGCGCTCGACGATGCGGACGCGGAACTTTGCCAGGGGTTTGTCCTCGACCCGCGGCGTCCAATCGACCGTGAGGGTGAGCGGGTCGTACTTGGCCGATGCGGGTTTGTCGATGAGCTGCACGCTGAACGTGTCGTTGTCCCGATCGACCACTTCGATGGGGAAGTGCACGCGCTGGCCCACGCCCACCGTGGTGTAGGACGGCAGGCGCAGCTGGGGCGGCGTGTTCTGGCGGGTCTTGCTGAGGATGGACGGGAACGTGCCGCCGCACGGGTTCGCCGTCTTGCCGGCGCACGGATTGGCCGTCTTGCTCGCGCACGGATTGGCCGTCTTGCCCGCGCACGGGTTTCCCGGCAGCGGAGTGTTTTTCGTCTGCGAGCCACACGAAAGCGACATGACGATTGTCGCGGCCACCGCCATCCCTAGTTTCATGGTCGCTAGGGTAACTCAATCCAGCGAGTGGAGCACGCGCAGGGCCGTGCGTTGTCCCGCTTCCACCGCGCCTTCCATGTGCCCGGGCCATTCGGCCGCCGTGTCGCTGCTGCAAAAATACACGTGTCCTGCGGGTTCGCGCGCGGTTTCCCAGCAGTCGGCCGGGCCGTCGCTGCCGAACATGCCGACGCAGCCGTCGCTGTACTTGGCGGCGAGCCAGTCGTGCTCGGCGTAGTGCGTGGGCGAGGCTGCGGATTCACCGAACAGGGTGGCGAGCTGCGCCAGCACCACGGCGCGACGCTCGGCCGCCGGTTGTTTGGACCAGTGCCGCGCGCCGTCGCCGACGATGAACCCGAGCAGCGCCGGTTGCGCACCGTCTGCCGAGGTCACGTCGACCACCGCGCGCACGGCGCCGTCACTGCTGTAGGCTTCGCCGGACAACCCCTGTTCGCGCCAGAACGCCCGGTCGTAGGTGGCGACACATTTGATGATGGGCCCCATCAGGTCCGGCCGGGCCAGCGCCGGCAGTGGTGGATCGATTGCCAGCCCGCTGACCAACGCGGCCGGCACGGCGAGCACCAGCCGTCGCGCTTCGAGCTCGTCGCCGTCGCTGCGCACGCTCACCCGGTCGGCGTGCACGGTCACCGCGGATACCGGCCAGCTCAGGCGCGGTGACTGCGCCAGCTGTGCCGCCAACCGCTGGGACAGTTGTTGCACGCCGCCGGCGCAGCTCAACGCGACGACGCCGCCTTCGAACTGGTCGCGGCGGCCGATGCCACCGGTGCTGCCGGTCGTCTGCAAGAACGTGCGCAACGAGATCTCGTGGGGCTCCACCGCGAACGAAAGCTGGGTGAGCATGGTGAGTGCCTCGGCCGCGCGCCGAGCGCGCACGTTGTCGCGGATCCAATCGGCAAAGCTTTGGCCCGCCCGGTCCGGGTCGCGCGCGCGCAGGCGGTCGAGCTTCCATACCCGGTACGCCAGCTCGATGGCGTGCAACGGTGGCAACAGGCTGCGCCAGCCACCATCGACTTTGCGTACACCGTCGCGCAGCCACACGCTGCGGCCGTCGCGAAACTGGGGCACCAGCTGGATGTCCAGCTCGTCGGCGAGGGCCAACATGCGCTGTTGGGTCGGCAGGATCCATTGGCCGCCGAAATCGAACACGTGGTCGCCGAGCTGCCGACTCAGTGTGCGGCCACCGACGCGGTCGCGCGCCTCGACCACCCGCACCGCTACACCGGCGCGATCGAGCTCGCGCGCGCAGGTCAATCCTGCCAGCCCGGCTCCGGCGACCACGACATCGAGCATCGCGGGGACCGTAACCCATTGGCCGCGCATGCAAAAGCTGCGCGATCACCACCGAATGCGCAAAGGCTGCACCGATTTTGCCTGGGATCAACATCTTGCCCGGGTCCAGTTGTTGCAATGCTCGAGGGTGATGAGCCCTCCAGCCGATCACAAGCTCATGATTGTGCCCGTCGACTTTTCCAAGCCGTCGCTGCGGGCGCTTCACTGGGCGTTCGAATATGCGAAACACACTCCCAGCGTGATCCACATTATTCACGTTGTCGAGCGCACGGTTCGCGTCGGCGATCTCATGTCCACGGACATCGAGTCGCTGCGCACCGAGCTGGAGGACGTGCGAGAGTCGGTTGCCGAACAGCTGGACGATGTCGCGCCGGACGCCGGTGCCCGCGAGCGCATCGGTGAGCTGCATCGCCACGTCATGGTCGGCCGTCCGGCGGAGGAGATTTGCGGATTTGCCCGCGAGGTCGGCGCCGACCTGATCGTTATGGGCACTCATGGCCACACGGGCGTGAGACGATTGCTCGTGGGCTCAGTTGCAGGCAAGGTGGTCCGCGAGGCCCCGTGCACGGTTGTGTGCGTCAAAGGAAAGGAGACCTCATGAAACCCAAACGTTTCATCGTAGGCGTGGATTCGTCCGCAGAGTCCCGGCGTGCATCCATCGAGGCCATCGAGCTGGCAAAGCTCGTCGAGGCCAAGGTCACGTTGTTGCACGCGGTCCATACCCAGTTCGGCGATCTCGACAGCTTCGCCCACGACATCGCGTCGCTGATGGAGGAGGAAGCCAAGCACGCCAACGAGGCGCTCAAGGAACTGAGCAACGGCTTCGTCAAGCAGGGCGCCACCGTGTCGTACTACACCAAGCACGGCCATCCCGAAGAGGTGTTGTCGGATGCCGCCGTCGATGAGCACGCCGACCTGTGCATCGTGGGCAGCCACGGCTACACCGGCCTGGAGCGGTTCCTCATGGGCAGCGTTGCCGAGCGTGTCGTGCGCACGTGTCCGACGAACGTGCTCGTGTCGCGCCGGGACGTGGACCGTCGGGAGGGCTACGACCGCATCCTGGTCGCGGTCGACTTCACCGATCTGTCAGAGCAGGCGCTGGCCCAGGCGCTCGAGTTTGCCAACCCCGGCGCCACAGTCGACCTCGTGCACTGCTGGCAGTTGCCGGCCACCGGCGCGTTCCACTACACGCCGGTCGTGGTCCAGGAGCGCTTCGTCGCTCCGGTGCGTCTGGCCATTCGCGAGGACGTCAACAAACAGGCCGAGGCGTTGCTCGAAAAATACCGCCGCGGCGGTGTGGAGCTGCATTTCGAAGCGGAAGAAGGACCGACGGTCCACACCTTGCTCGAGCGCCTGGAAGACCCGGGTGGCTACGACCTGGTTGCCATGGGCAGCCACGGTCGCCGCGGCGTGCGCCGGTTCATCCTCGGCAGCGTCGCCGAAAAGGTGATGCGCTTCGCGAAGTGCTCGGTGTTGATCGCCCACGCCAAGCAGCCCTAGGCTGACCCTCAAACCAGGATCGACACCCCGGCCGCGAGCAACAGACTGAAGATCAGCTTGCGGAACGGGGTCTCGCGGATGCGGCCGTGGGCGAGCTCGCCCAACACGATGCCGACGATCACGACCGGCGCTAGCAGGGCGATGCGTTCGCCGGCGGTCGCGTCCAAACGGCCCTGGATTGCAAACGTCGTCGTCAGTACCACATCCATGGTGAGCCAGATCATCGCCAGCGAGCTGCGCAGGGTGCTCTTGGGCAACTGGCTGCGGCCGAGGGCGTAGACCAGCAGGGGGCCGCCGGTAGCGTAGACGCCGTGGATGATTCCGGCCGCGTGCACGTAGGCGTTGTTGACCCAGGTCCACGGCCGCGCGCTGATCTTTTTTGCGCCCAGCAGCTTCCACAGCTCGACCGCAGACAGCACCACCACCAGCACGCCGAAGCCGAACTTGAGCGCCGGGCCCTCGACCAGCGAGTAAATCGTCAGCCCAACGGCGACGCCGGCGACCATGATCGGCAACACGCGAAAGCCGATCAGCTTGCCCGCGACGTGGCCGCGGTGGCGGGTCACCATGTAGATCACCAGAATCAGATTGAGCGGCACCAGCACCGGCAATAGCGTGCCGATGCTGTACAGGTGCGACGCCAGGGTGAGGGTGATGACGATGCTGCCGAACCCGGCCATGGCCTCCACGGTGAAGGCCAACAGCACGATCAGCGCGAGGGCGGCGAAGGTCAGGTCCAGCATACGGCGCACGGTCATAGCACGCGTTGAATTGGAAATAGGGAGAATTTGCGCCAACATGGGCGTCGAGCCGTGCGGAACCAAAAACAAACGAGGGCAACGAGGCTGTGTCGTCTCGCAGCTGGATAGGCCAGGGCGTGTGGCGCGCGGTTCTGGGGCTGGCCCTGCTTTTGGCAGCGTGGGGTACGTACAAAGTGCGCCGGCAGCTGATTCACACCTGGTTCAGCCAGGGGCGTGGCGGCGCCGCGCCACCGCCGTTGCCGTCGTGGTCCGGGCCGGGGCTGGGCCGCGCCAACCGCGTGCGCGTGGTGCTGGTCGACGGCGCCGGCTACGCGGCAACCCTCGCCATGGCCAACTACCGCGGTGTATGCGCGCGCGGTCTGGACTTGCGCGTCGACGTCGGCTTTCCTACCGTGTCGTTGCCGGTTCAGCACGAGCTGTGGACCGGGTTGACCCAGCAGCAGACCGGCGTGCTGTACTCCAACAGCCAGCTGGCCCGGCCGCCGTCGTACTCGATTCCGTCGCAGGTGCCAAAAAGTCGCGCCGTGTCCGAAGCGTATCAGCGAATCGCGTTGTCGGTCGGCTTCGCCGTCGTCGACCCGGACAAGCCCAAGCGGGTCGATCCGCGGTGGAGCTTGGAGTCGTCGTGGCGCAGCTGGTTGTCTCCGGCGCGCACGGGCGAGTTCGAACGCGTCGCCATCCGCGCGGTGAGCTCGGATGCGCAGCTGGTGTTGATCCACGTGCTGCGCGCGGACGCCATCGCGCACAAGGTCGGTGCCGACTCGCGCCAATACCGCGCGGCGCTGGCGTGGGCCGACCACCTCATCGGCACGTTGATCGGCGAAGACGCCAGCTCGCATCCCAAGCGGCCGTCGCGCTGGTTCGTGCTGGCGGATCACGGTCATCGGGCCGTTGGCGGTCACGGTGGCGCCGAGCCGGCCATTCGGAAGGTGCGGACGTGCATCAGCGGCGTGGAGCATGGTGCGGGCGCCGTACACCTGGTCGATATCAGTCGCGCCATCGCCGATTCGCTCGGGGTGCGCCTCGATCCGCGCTCGGCGGGCCGGCCGCTGCAGGTAGCCCTGGCGGCGCCGGCACCGGGAGCTACGCTGCCGCAGCCGTCGCGCTGGCGCTGGCTGATCGCGCTGGCCGTGGTCGCGCTGGCGCTGTGGCTGGCGCTGGCCACGGCGCGGTCGTGGTGGTACTGGCCGCTGTGGTTTCCGGTCGCGTATCTATCGTTGGTCGCACTGGCGGGCTCGCCGACCATGTCGACGAAGATCGTCTACAACAGCTACCGCGCGTCGATTTACCACGCGATCGTGCCCGGCCTGCTGGTGCTGGCGGTGAGCGCGGCGCTGATCCTGCGCATGGATCGCGCGTGGCGTGTGCTCAGCTGCCAGCTCGTGCCCGCCGCCGCGGTCACCGTCGCGGCGCTGGTGTTGTGCCATGGCGAACGTTACCTGGTTCTGGCCGGGCACGAGCCGGCGTTGATGCCGAGCTGGAGCGCCAACGCCAGCGTGCTGCTCGCGGTACTGTACGTCGCGTTTTTCGTCGCGGCGCTGGCGATGTTCGTCAGTGTGACGTTCCGGCCGCCGCCGGAATGAACGGCGGCACCGGCGCCGGCAGCCTGTCCCAGTAGTCCGGATCGTGCGGTGCCCGCGGCTCGTCGGGGGAGAAATGGCGTTTCTCCAGCTCGGCGCTGTGGCTCGGGCCGCCGCCGTGCAACATCGTTTTGCTGTCGGCCAGGCGATACACGTTGATGCGGTTGTCCAAAAAGTCGGACACGGCGAGCAGGTGACCGTCGGGCGACACACTCAAACCGGTGGTCTGGTTGCCGGCGATCACCGTGTCCAGTCGTTGGCCAGTGATCGTGTCGAACGCTTCGATCTAGCCCCACTCGGGGCCCGGGTAGAGAAACGACACCGGGTTGTTGCGGCCGCGGTTCGATGCGAACAGCACGCGCCCGTCCGGGCTCAGGTCGATCGTGTTGGTCTTGGGATTGGCAGTGGCCAGCACTCGTACGTCATCGGTCGCCATGTTCACTTTGTACAGGTGGCTGTTGCCCAGGTCCGACACGTACAACGTGTTGCTGCTGCGGTCGCCGACGATGTGGCGAATGGCGCGGCCGCCGGCGTACACGGTCTTGGTCGCGCCGGTCGCCAGGTCGATTTTGTACAGCCGGCCGGGGCTGAAGCTCGCGACGTACAGGCTGCGTTGATCATCGGTGACGAACAACCCGCGCGGGATGCCGTCGACCGGCAGGTTGCGCAGGCGCTTTCCGGAGCGCGCGTCGAATTCGCTCACGTTGTGGCCGGACCAGTTGGCGACATAGATGCGGCTGCCATCCGGGCTCAGGGCGATGACCTTGCTGGCCTTGCTGTCGGTGCGCAGCTGGCGACCGACCCGGAGGCTGGCGCGGTCGATCTCGAACACCGAGGCGGTTTCGTACTGAGACGCATAGGCGCGTTTGCCGTCGGGGGAAAACGCCAGCTCGACCGCACCGTAGCGGCCGAGGTCCACGGCGCCAAGCAAGGTCCAGGTGGTCGTGTCGAAGATTTCCACCGCCGGGCGGTCGTAGTGCAGGGCGACCCACAGTTGCTTTCCGTCCGGGGAGAACTCCACGGACTTGGGCCGATTGCCGCACTTCAGCGCGCGCAGGCACTTGATGTAGCGGCCGTCCCACGAAGCGTTGGTGCACGGCAGTGGTGCGGGCGGTTTGGCGCGGGCGGGCCGTTTTTTCCCCGGGCCCCAGGTGATGGGGCAGCGGCGCATCGCCTCGGCGGCGGTCCTCGCGGTCAGCAGGCACTGGCGGGTCGCTTCGGACCACTTGTCGGCGCGGCACTCGCGGGCGGCTCCGCGGCCGATGTTGCCCAGCATGGGCGTCATGGCGCTGCGGCCATCGCGCAGCGCGAGCCGGACGATCTGGTCGCCGACGGCGCTGCACGGATCGGCTTTGCTGCGCTCGGGTGATCCCGAGCACCTGGCCAGCACGACGATCAGTATCCAGCGAGACGTACGCATGGCGCTCTGCCGCTGTCGACTATAGACTATCGGCTGTGAGGTGCTTGATTTCGGTCGGTGTGGCGGTCGCCCTGGTGGCGACGGTCGCGACGCACCCGGCGCACGCGGACAACGGCAAGGGCAAACAAGACCACTCCCTGGTCGTGGCCAAGCGCCATTTCTACCGCGGCCAGCGTCTGTTCGACCTGCGCCGATTCAAGCAAGCGCTGGCCGAGTACGAAAAAGCCTACGAGGCCAAGCAGCTGCCGGCGTTCCTGTTCAACATCGGCCAGTGCTACTACAACCTGGGCGACTTCGAGTCGGCGTTGTTCAGCTATCGGCGCTTTCTCACGCTGAGTCCCAACACGCCCAAACGGCGCGCAGTGGAAAAGCTGATCGTCAAGCTGGAGCTCGAGCTCGAGGAGTCGCGCAAGGCGGCGCGCAAGAAACAGAACGGCGGCATCGAGCCGATTCCCGTGGTGCACAAGCGGCGGGCCAAGCCGGTGTACAAGAAGTGGTGGTTCTGGACCGGACTGGCCGTGGTGGGCGCGGCCAGCGCCGCGGCGATTGTCGCGGCGACGAGCGGCTCGGGGTTGCCCGGTTCGGATCTGGGCAACCTGGACTTTTCCAAGTAGTCGCTAGCGGGTGCGGAACGGAAAGCTCACCGGCGTCGCTTCGGCGGCGGCCGGGAAGCGCCAGCGGCGCAGGCGGCGCTGCAGGCAGCGGGCGAAGGCGCTGTGCTCGGCGCGGCCGTCTGACCGGATCGTCGCCGTGCGGACGCGGCCGGTCGTGCTCACCAACAACTCGACGGTCACCCCGCGCGGGCCCGCCGCGTAGCCGCGGCAGTGGTACAGCCGCTTGGCGTAGCGGCGCACCACCTGATCGACGACGCGCTCGGACAGGGTCTTGCGGAACGCGTGGCGCAGGACGTCGGCGTCTCCGGCGAAGGTCGGGATTGCGCTGGCGCGACCGTGCAGGCCGACGCGGCGGGCGCGGCTGCTGAAGGTGCGCAGCGTGCGCTGGCGCTTGTGTTTGCGCTGGCGCTTGTGTTTGCGCTGGCCTGCCGGCGGCGCGTTCAGCCGTTTTGCCACCTCTGGGTCCATGACCAGTGGGCTGTTGCTGACGAACGAAAACGTTTTGGCCTTGGCGGAGGATTTCTTGGCTTTACTCGTGTCGGCCGGCTTGTCGGCGGACTTGAGCGATTTGGCAGTGGCCGCGCCTGCCTGGCTGGCGCACACGGCGAAGGCCAGGGCGGCGGTGGTAAATCCAATTAGCGTTCGTGTGGTCATTGTTTGCGCCAGCCCAGAGCAAGGCGTGTGCCACTGGCCGGGCCAGCAAAACCGGGCAGATGGCGCGCAGGCGCACTTGCCTGGCAACGCTGCTGGCCACCTTGGAGCAGCCACCGAGGCCTGCGTTTATCATCGGGCCATGGCTTTGCCCGCCGGATTCGTCAGCTTGCTCATCGCCGACCAGCGTCGCGCCGAGCAGTGGCGTCTCGGGCTGACGCGCGCCGGGTTCGAGACGCGAATCATCGACACCGCGGGCATCGATCGGGAGAAGGGTGACTGCCACGTGTGCGTCGCCGGCGACGACGCGAGCGGTGCCCGCGCATTCATGAGCGACGTGATGCGCGGCGATGCCACGCTGCCGCACGTGAGCAAGTTGTCGCCGATGGCGATGCGCGCGCTGGTGGGCGTCGTGATCACCATGGTGATCGCCGCCGTGATCGCGTTGTTGTCCTAGGAGGGTGTTGTGGATAGACGTCGTCGCGAGGATGGTGAGATGCGAGGCGAGGTCGGCCGCACGCCCGGAGCGGTCAAGGACGTGTATTAACCGCAGGCCGCGAGGACGTACGCCCGAGATCGACCGCAGTTTGCCACCGCAGCAGATGGCTATTCGCAACACCCTCCTAGCGCGGCTCTGCCGAAAAAGCAGAGGGCGGACCGCCTGGGTCCGCCCGTCATATTTGTCAGTTTAGCCTGTGTCAGGTCTGTTTTCAGACTTGGCGAACGTTGGACGCCTGCAGTCCCTTGGGACCTTCGACGACTTCGAACTCGACCTGCGATCCCTGCATCAAGCTGCGGAAGCCTTCAGACATTATGGCGGTGTGGTGAACGAATACGTCCGATCCGTTCTCCCGCGTGATGAAGCCATAACCTTTAGCGTCGTTGAACCACTTGACCGTTCCTGTTTCCACGATAGTACCTTTCAGATAGAAATCTCATCTTTGGGAGCCCAGACAACGGCCTCCCAAGTACGAGGCCGCACCATGTTCCGAGCGCCCGAGTAGTGTCAACTATTTCGTTCCGTAAATCCGGTCCCCGGCGTCGCCCAGACCAGGCAGGATATAGCCTTTTTCGTTGAGGCGTTCGTCCACCGCCGGCGTATAGATCTCCACATCCGGGTGGGCATCGTGAAGCGCCTTTATTCCCTCGGGGGCGGCAAGCAAGCACACGAACTTGATGGAGCGCGGTTTGGTCGCTTTGATTCGACTGATCGCTGCGACCGCCGAATTTCCCGTTGCCAGCATCGGGTCCGTCACGATCACATGACGATCTTCCATCTGTTTCGGAACCTTGAAGTAATACTCGATCGCTTCGAGGGTCTCGTGGTCCCGGTAAAGACCTACATGGCCGACCCGCGCCGTGGACATCACCTGGAGCATACCGTCGAGAATGCCGTTGCCGGCGCGCAAGATCGAAATCAACACCACCTTCTTGCCGTCGATGACGGGAGCCCGCATTTTTTGCAGCGGTGTCTCGATTTCGCGCAGCGTGGTGGGCAGATCTTTGGTCACCTCGTACGTCATCATCATCGAGATCTCCTGCAGCACTGCGCGGAAGACTCCGGACGAGGTGTTCTTGTCACGCATCACGGTCAGCTTGTGTTGAATGACCGGATGCTCGATGACGTGGACGACGCGAGCCATGGCTACTCCGTTGTGTTGGGTTAGGACATCCAGTTGGCGTCTGGTTGCAGCTGCCACTTCGTCGTGATCTTCTTCTGCTGCGACCACAGGTCGACAGCGCCGCGGCCGGTCATATCACCCTGGCCAAAGCGCGAGTCTTTGTGTCCGCCGAACGAG
>Ga0114931_10006866_pt1 | contig 13971 bp, 9 predicted proteins | sample 2SBtaG_FD_89579 | JGI IMG/M metagenome (GOLD analysis project Ga0114931, IMG submission 89579) | Deep subsurface microbial communities from Kolumbo volcano to uncover new lineages of life (NeLLi) - 2SBTROV14_V59a metaG | ecosystem: Environmental > Aquatic > Marine > Volcanic | place: Kolumbo...
CCACTGCTGCCTCCCGTAGGAGTCTGGGCCGTGTCTCAGTCCCAGTGTGGCTGATCATCCTCTCAGACCAGCTACGGATCGTCGCCTTGGTAGGCCGTTACCCCACCAACAAGCTAATCCGACGCGGGCCCCTCGATCGGCGATAAATCTTTCCCCCACGAACATCGCTGCCCATGGGGCGTATACGGTATTAGCCGCAGTTTCCCGCGGTTGTTCCGTACCGTCCGGCAGGTTCCCACGCGTTACTCACCCGTCCGCCACTCTCCACCAACCCGAAGGTCGGCTTCCCGTTCGACTTGCATGTGTTAGGCATGCCGCCAGCGTTCGTTCTGAGCCAGGATCAAACTCTCATGTTGACCTCGGGTCCAACCAATCTCCGGTCAAACCCTCAAAAGCTCCGCACGCTACACGTATGAATTCCACCGCGCCCAACCCCGGGCCGCTCCATAAGGAAAAACCCCGGGCAAAAACACGGCGGGCGCGAGCGCGCGACGCACATGACGCCGCCGCCCACGCATCCCTTCCTATTCACCTGTCAAAGAACCCGTCCCGCCCGGACCAACCAAACCCGGATAACCCCGGGAATACGCCCAAGAGACACGTCTCCCGAACCCAGCCCTCGGGCCCGGCCCGACCCATCGTCTCTCACGGTCTGATCCGTCCACGCGAAACATCGCAAGCCAGCCAACCATCGCCAACCGGCCGCGACAATCTCGCGCAACTTCCTATACCCACCCCCGCAAACTGTCAACTCATACAAGGAGCTTTCCGGGCCGTTTCGCGCCGCCAACGAAAAAAATCCCGGGAAGGGCGATTTCTTAACCGAGTCTCAATGCGAAAACCCTAGGATTCCGTTGACAAAATCGGGGGCTCCCCGCAAGGTTGGGCGCGCTCGCGCCAATGCGCGGAATCATCCCGGGGACACGCCGGGAACGCACTCGCGCCGCAAGGGGTGGAAAATCGTATTTCGACGACAGGTCAAGGGGGGCCGAAGTGTGATGATGTTTCGCCCGGCGGCGCGCTTGGCGGCGACGAACCCGACACCGGACCGGCGACGGGGCCGGCGATGAGCGGCATCGCCGCGCGCGCGCGCCGCATGGCGGCGCGCTTCCGCCTTCCGTTCGCCGGGGCCATCCCGGGCGCGGTTCTTTTGCTTCTCCTGACGGCGACGGCGGGCGTTTCGACGGCCGCCGATATCCGGGCGATCCCGGCGCCGCTCGACCAATCCCCGGGACCCGTCGCGCCCCTGGCCGTCGCCCTCGAGGTCCATGACGCGACCGCGCCGGGAGCGGCGCGCGCGACCGAGCCGCGTCCCCAGCCGCGCGTCGAACCCCGGATCGTCACCTACCGAATCGCGCCCGGCGATACCCTGAGCGAGCTTCTGATCGCGGCCGGCGCGGCGCCCGGCGACGCGGAGGCCGCGCTCCGGGCGCTGCGCGCGCGCTTCGATCCGCGCCGCCTGCGCGCGGGCCAGGAGCTCGCCGTGGTGCTCGACGCGCGCGAGGCGGGCGCCGCGCCACGGATTCGGGCGCTGAGCCTTTCGATCGGGCGCGACGGCTTCGTCGTCGTCCGCCGCCAGAACAAGGGCTTCGCCACCTTCGAGACCACCTCGCCCTTCGGGTCCGACGGCGCCCTGGTCGCCGCCCGCCTCGCGGACGCCCCCAACGCCACCGTCCGCCTGCGCAAGGGCGAAACATTGATCGCCGCGATCGCCCGCGCGGGTGGGACGCGGCGCGAGGCCTTGCGGGCGAGCGCGTCGTTCGAGCGCCTTTACAACCTGCGCCGCCTCAAGGTCGGCCAGGAGATCGTCGTCGCCTTCTCCGCCCCGACCAAGACGGGCGCCCGGCGCGTCGCCGCGGTCAGCCTCGCGCTCGGCGGAAAGCGCTATCTGGTCGCCGCGCGGCGCGGCAACGGTGGGTTTCGGGCGACGCGCGCGCGGACGCCGCTGATCCCGGTCGTGGTCACGCCCCGGGAAACCGTCGCGGCCAAGAGCCCGACCCCGCCTCCGGCGACGGAGGCGGCGAAGGTCACGGCGAAAGGCGCCGAGACGTCCGAGGCCCCCAAGGCCCCCAAGGCCTGGAAATCCGCGACCTCGGAAAAACCCGAAAAGAAGACTCCGGCGGCCGAAGCCGCCGCCAAGAAGGCCACCAAGACGCCGACCGAGGCCCCGGCGCCCCGCGCCGTCACCAAGCTCGCTCCCCTGGACGCGGCCACCCGTCCCGCGGACGGCGAAGCCGCCCGGGCCATGGCCGACGACGACCGCGTTCCCGGCGAGAAGAAGACGCTGAGCGCCCGCAAGGGCGATACGCTGTCGCGCATCCTGCGGCGCGCCGGCGCGACCCGGGGCGACACCGAGGCGGCGGTCTCCGCGATCGGCCGCGCGTTCGATCTGCGCCGGCTCCAGATCGGCCAGGAGATCACGGTCGCCTTCGAGCCCGCGACCGGCGTCACCCCCGCCCCCCGGCTCGCCGCGGTGAGCCTGGCGCTCAAGCGCGGCCGCTACCTGGTCGCCGGGCGCGAGGCCGACGGCGCCTTCGCGACCGATCGGGCCGACAAGCCTCTCCTCGCCGCCCTGTTCCCGCCGCCCAAGCCGGTCGCCTTCGCCGCCCCGCCCGAGAACGCGGTCGAGAAGCGCCTGCGGATCGGCAAGGGCGATACCTTGATGGACGCGCTGCGCCGCGCCGGCTCGAATCCGATCGAGGCGAGCGACGCGATCGATTCGTTGCGCCGCCTGTTCAACCCTCGCCGACTGCGGACCGGCCAAGTGCTCACCGTCGCCCTCGCGCCCGGCAAGGAGGCCGACGGCACGCCGGCCAGGCCCGAGAGCCTGTTCAGCTTCTCGCTCGCGGTCGAGCCCGGGCGGAGCGTCGAGGCGCGCCGCACCCGGGACGGCGGGTTCGCCGCCCGCGCGGTCGATATGCCGCTCGCGCGCGTGCTCGTCCATGCCGGCGGGCGCATCGATTCGAGCCTCTATCAGGCCGCCTCCGAGGCCAAGGTGCCCCAGGCGGTGATGATGGATTTCATCCGCGCCTTCAGTTACGACATCGATTTCCAACGCGATATTCAGCGCGGCGACGTGTTCGACATTCTGTTCGAGCGTTATCTCGACGACACCGGAACGCCGGTGCGCGAGGGCAACGTGCTGTACGGCGCGTTGACGCTGAGCGGCGAGCGGCTCGAGATTTTCCGCTACGAGTTCGCCAAGGGCGTCGCCGGCTATTTCGACGAGAACGGCCAAAGCGTGCGCAAGGCGCTGCTGCGCACGCCGATCAACGGCGGCCGGCTGTCGTCGCGCTACGGCAAGCGCAAGCACCCCGTCCTGGGCTACACGAAGATGCACCGGGGCGTCGATTTCGCCGCTCCCCGGGGCACGCCGATCTTCGCCGCCGGCGACGGCGTGATCGAGCGCGCCGGCTGGTTCTCGAGCTATGGGCGCTACGTGCGCATCCGCCATCGCGGCGTCTACGGCACCGCCTATGCCCATATGAGCCGGATCGCCAAGGGCATTCGCCCGGGCAAGCGGGTCAAGCAGGGTCAGGTGATCGGCTACGTGGGCAGCACCGGGCGAACCACCGGCCCGCATCTCCACTACGAGGTGCTGCGCGCCGGGCGCCAGATCAATCCGCTCAAGGTCCGGATGCCGTCCGGCATCAAGCTCAAGGACAAGGCGCTCGCCGCCTTCCAGGCCGAGCGACGCCGGATCGAGACCATGCTCGCCTCGTTGCCGCTGGTGCGCAACGTCGCCGAGGCCCCCGCCGCCGGCTGCGCGGCGCCGCGCGACGCGACCCTCGGGCGTGGCCGCCGGGGCGAGGGTCCGCCGACCGGGTGCTGAGCCGCCCCGCCTTCCTGTTCGACGGCCCCGAGGAAGCCGATCGGGTCCTGGTGCTCGCCCATGGCGCGGGCGCGCCCATGGACAGCCCGTTCATGAACGCGATCGCGGCCGGGCTGGGCGCGCGCGGCTTTCGGATCGCGCGCTTCGAGTTTCCCTACATGCGCGCGCGCCGCGCCGACGGTCGCCGACGGCCGCCCGACCGGGCGCCGGCGTTGATCGCGTGCTGGCGCGCGGCGATCGCCGCGCTCGGCGGCGGCGCGCGGCTGGCGATCGGCGGCAAGTCCCTGGGCGGGCGGGTGGCGAGCCTGATCGCCGACGAGGTCGGCGCGCGCGAGCTCGTCTGCCTCGGCTTTCCCTTTCACGCCCCGGGCCGCCCCGCGGGCGCGCGCATCGACCATCTCGCGACGCTCGCGACGCCGACGCTGATCGTCCAGGGAACCCGCGACGCGCTCGGCAACGCCCGCGAGGTGCCGGGCTACGCGCTATCGCCCGCGATCCGCCTGGCCTGGATCGAGGACGGCGACCATTCGCTCGTTCCGCGCAAGCGCTCGGGGCGCGGCGAGGCCGAGAACCTCCAGGCGGCGGTCGACGCGGTCGCCGATTTCCTCGAACCACGGACACTCGAGTAAAACCAACCCGCCCCGGGATAAAAAACGGGGACGCCGAAGCGCCCCCGTCGTCGTCCGCCGAATGATCCGGCCTACGCCGCCTCGACCAGCTCGCCGTTGATCGCGAGGCCGCCACCCTGGACCGACACGGCGACCGTGTCGCCGTCGGCGATCTCGCCTTCGAGGATCATGGTGGCGAGCGGGTTCTGGACGTAACGCTGGACCGTGCGCTTGAGCGGCCGCGCCCCGTAGACCGGGTCGTAGCCCGCGTTGGCCAGCCAATCGCGCGCCGCCTGGTCGAGATCGAGCGTGACATGGCGCTCGGCGAGGCGCGCCTGGAGCCGCTTGATCTGGATGTCGACGATCTCCTTCATATGCTCGCGGCTCAGCCGGTTGAACAGGATGATCTCGTCGAGCCGGTTGAGGAACTCGGGCCGGAAGGCGGCGCGCACCGCCTCCATCACCTGGGGCCGCGCCTTCTCCGAGCTCTCGCCCTCGGGGAGCGCCGCGAGATACTCGCTGCCGAGGTTCGAGGTCAGCACGATCAGCGTGTTGCGAAAATCGACCGTGCGCCCCTGGCCGTCGGTCAACCGACCGTCGTCGAGCACCTGAAGGAGCACGTTGAACACGTCGGCGTGCGCCTTCTCGACCTCGTCGAACAGGATCACCTGATAGGGCCGACGCCGCACCGCCTCGGTCAGCGCGCCGCCTTCCTCGTAGCCGACGTAGCCGGGGGGAGCGCCGATCAGCCGCGCGACCGCGTGGCGTTCCATGTACTCCGACATGTCGATGCGCAGCAGCGCGTGCTCGTCGTCGAACAGGAACTCGGCGAGCGCCTTGGTGAGCTCGGTCTTGCCGACGCCGGTCGGGCCGAGGAACATGAACGAGCCGAGCGGCCGGTTGGGGTCCTGAAGCCCGGCCCGCGCCCGGCGCACCGCGTTCGAGACCGCGTAGACCGCTTCGTCCTGGCCGATCACGCGCTCATGGAGCTTGTCCTCCATGCGCAGGAGCTTGTCGCGCTCGCCCTCGAGCATGCGCTCGACCGGCACGCCGGTCCAGCGCGAGACCACGCCGGCGATGTCGTCGTCGGAGACCTCCTCCTCGACCATGCGCTCCTTGTTCGCGGCCTCGGCGGCCTCGAGCGCGCGCTCGATCTCGGGGATGACCGCATAGGCGAGCTCGCCGGCGCGGGCGAGATCGCCGTTGCGCTGGGCGACCTCGAGCTCGCTGCGCGCGGCGTCGAGCTTCTCCTTGAGCTTCTGCGCCTGGGCGACGCGCTCGCGCTCGGCCTGCCAGGCGGCGTTCTGCTCGGCGCTTTTCTGCTCGAGATCGGCGAGCGCGCGCTCGAGCTTGGCGAGCCGCTCCTTGGACGCCGTGTCGCTTTCCTTCTTGAGCGCCTCGCGCTCGATCTTGAGCTGGATGATCCGGCGGTCGAGCTCGTCAAGCTCCTCGGGCTTGGAATCGACCTCCATGCGCTTGCGGCTCGCCGCCTCGTCGATCAGGTCGATCGCCTTGTCGGGCAGGAAGCGGTCGGTGATGTAGCGATTCGAAAGCGTCGCCGCCGCGACGATCGCGCCGTCCGAGATGCGCACGCCGTGGTGGAGCTCGTACTTCTCCTTGAGGCCGCGCAGGATCGAGATCGTGTCCTCGACCGTCGGCTCGGCGATGAACACCGGCTGGAAGCGACGCGCGAGCGCGGCGTCCTTCTCGATATGCTTGCGGTACTCATCAAGCGTGGTGGCGCCGACGCAGTGCAGCTCGCCGCGCGCGAGCGCCGGCTTGAGCAGGTTCGAGGCGTCCATCGCGCCTTCCGCCGCGCCCGCGCCGACCAGCGTGTGCAGTTCGTCGATGAACAGCACCACCTCGCCCTCGGCGGCGGTGACCTCGGCGAGCACGGCCTTGAGCCGCTCCTCGAACTCGCCGCGGAATTTCGCGCCCGCGATCAGCGCCCCGAGGTCGAGCGCCAGCAACCGCTTGTCCTTGAGGCTCTCGGGCACATCGCCGTTGGCGATCCGGATGGCGAGACCCTCGACCACGGCGGTCTTACCGACGCCGGGCTCGCCGATCAGCACCGGGTTGTTCTTGGTCCGGCGCGAGAGCACCTGGATGGTACGACGGATTTCCTCGTCGCGGCCGATCACCGGGTCGAGCTTGCCCTCGCGGGCGAGCTGGGTGATGTCGCGGGCGTATTTCTCGAGCGCCTCGTAGTTCGCCTCGGCATTGGGCGAATCGGCCTTGCGCCCCTTGCGCAGCGCGTTAATCGCCTCGTTCAGCGCCTGGGGCGTCTCGCCCGCGTCCTTGAGGATGCGCTGCGATTCGGTGCCCGACACCAGCGTCAGCGCGAGCAGCAGGCGTTCGGCGGTGACATATCCGTCGCCCGCCTTGTCGGCGGCTTCCTTGGCGGCCTCGAAAACGCGCGCGGTCTCGGGCGCGAGATAGACCTGGCCGGCGCCCGCGCCCTCGACGCGCGGCAGCTTGCCGAGCGCGGCCTCGACCGCGTCATGCGCGCGATCGGGATCGCCGCCGGCGGTGCGGATCAGATTGGCCGCCAAGCCTTCCTTGTCGTCGAGCAGAACCTTGAGCAGGTGCTCGGGCGTGAAACGCTGATGGCCCTCGCGCAGCGCGAGCCCTTGGGCGGCCTGCACGAAACCGCGGGAACGTTCGGTGTAGGTCTCGAAATCCATGCCTCTTCTCCGTCAACCCTCTGATGAGCGGTTCGGACGTTCGCTGGCCCTCTCGATGAGCGGCCGGGGCGGACGCGACCCCCGGGATGGGCGGTCTACGGGTATATGGGCATTGGCAAACCGCCACTCAAGCCATGGCAAGGCGCGCGGGCGTGGGCCGGCGAAAGCGCGAGGCGGTCCGTTCCCGCGAGGCGCGCGGGCGGTTCGGAGCGTTGCGGAACCGAGTGCGAACGATGCCCGGCCGTCAGGCCTGGGCTTCTTCCTTGTTCGCGACCGTCTCGGGGTCGGCGCCGGCGGCGGCGCCGTCCGGCTTCTGCCCGGAGGCGGGAGTCTGCTGTTGCTGCGCTGGCTTCTGGCCCGACCCGTTGGGGTTCAGGATGCGATAGTAATGCTCCGCATGCTGGAGATAATTCTCCGCCTTGATGCGGTCGCCCGACGAGGTCGCGTCGCGGGCGAGCGCCAGATACTTCTCGAAGATCTGGCTCGCGGTTCCCCTGATCTTGATGTCGGGACCGTTGCTGTCGAGCGACCGCGACCCCTGGTTCGAGCCGCCACGCCGTACATTGCCACGGTTGTGCCGGGGCCGTCGGTTGTTCAGGCCCGGTCTCATGCGTGTTTCATTTCGCTTACATTGCGCACCACCCGTATCGGCGCGCATACCTTTCAGACGATTTCTGGGTCAGCCGGGATTCATTTGCGGGCTTGGGCCTGATTTCCGGCCTCGGGCCCACAATACCTGGGCAATTCCGCCTCGGGTATTTTGGATCGCAATCCCTTCCAAGACGTTACTTAGCTAACGCCGGGCCGGTTTCCAAGGACTTTTTCTCGACTTCGGGTATTTTTTTCGTGACCGAGTCGTGACGCAAGACCAGACACCGCTCGATGCGCGCGAGGTCATGGCGGCGCGCCACAACCGCGAGACGCGCGTTGGCGAAGATCCCGGCGACCGCCGCCGAGCGCCCCGCGCCGAGCTCGACCACCGCCGCGCCCCAGGGCGCGAGAAGCCGCGCGATCTCGGGTGCCAGGCGGCGATAGGCGGCGAGCCCGTCGTCGCCGGCGGCCAACGCGCGCCGGGGCTCGAACGCCGCGACCTCGGGCGCGAGGCCAGCGATTTCGCCCGCCGGCACATAGGGCGGATTGCAGATCACGAGATCGAAGCGCCCGGCGAGCGCCGCCCCCCAATCGCCGACCGCGAAGCGCGCCCGCGCGCCCAACCCGAGACGCCGGGCGTTCCCGGCCGCGACCGCCACGGCGCGCGGATCGATATCGACGCCGAGCCCCCGGGCGCGCGGAAGCTCGGCGAGAAGCGCCGCGAGGAGACAGCCCGAGCCGGTGCCGAGATCGAGAATCTCGACTGGCGCTTCGCGCTCGGCCACCGCTTCGAGCGCCGCCTCGACCAGGGTTTCCGAATCGGGTCGCGGGATCAACGTCGCGCGCGTGACGCGAAAGGCGAGGCTCCAGAACTCGCGCGCGCCGGTAATGTAGGCGCTGGGCTCGCGGGCGCGGCGACGCGCGATCACCGCCTCGAAGGCCGCCGCCTCGCGAGGCGCGAGCGCGCGGGCCGGGTGGCCGAAGAGCGCCGCGCGGTCGAGCCCGAGAACATGCCCGAGCAGGACCGTGGCCTCGCGTCTCGGGTCCTCGACCCCCGCCGCGGCGAGCCGATGGGTGGCCCCGGCGAGCGCCGAGGCGACGGTCGCGGCGATCGCGGGCGCACCGGTCTCGCGCGCGGCGCTCATTCGATCGCGGCGAGGCGCCGCGCCTGCTCGTCGGCGAGCAGCGCCTCGGCGATCTCGTCGAGCGCCTCGCCGGCAAGCAGCTTGTCGAGCTTGTAGAGCGTAAGGCCGATGCGGTGGTCAGTGACCCGGTTCTGGGGGAAGTTGTAGGTGCGGATGCGCTCGGACCGGTCGCCGCTGCCGACCTGGCCGCGCCGCGTCTCGGCCCGGGCGGCGTCGCGGAGCGCGCGCTCGTGCTCGTAAATCCGCGCCCTGAGCACGCGCATCGCCTTGGCGCGGTTCTTGTGCTGCGACTTCTCGTCCTGCTGGGCGACGACGATGCCGGTCGGGATATGGGTGATGCGCACCGCGCTGTCGGTGGTGTTGACCGACTGTCCGCCGGGGCCGGAGGCGCGGAACACGTCGATGCGCAGGTCCTTCTCATCGATCCGTACGTCGATCTCCTCGGCCTCGGGCAGCACGGCGACGGTGGCCGCCGAGGTGTGGATGCGCCCGCTAGTCTCGGTCTCGGGCACGCGCTGGACGCGATGGACGCCCGATTCGAACTTGAGCCGCGAATAGACGTCGCGCCCGGTGATCGAGGCGATCGCCTCCTTGACGCCGCCGAGCCCGGTTTCCGACGCGCTCATCAGCTCGAAGCGCCAGCCGTGGATTTCGGCGTAGCGCTGGTACATGCGCAGCAAATCGGCCGCGAACAGCGCCGCTTCCTCGCCGCCGGTGCCGGCGCGCACCTCGAGGATCACGTTGCGCGTGTCGGCCTCGTCGCGCGGCAGCAGCAGCAGCTTCACCCGGCGTTCGAGCTCGGGCAGCCGGGCGGCGAGCGCCGCGCGCTCGTCCTCGGCCATCTGGCGCATCTCGGCGTCGCTCTCGGCGGCGATCATCTCGTCGAGCCCGGCGATCTCCTCGCGCGCGGCGCGCAGCGCCTCGATCGCCTCGACCACCGGGCCGAGCTCGGCGTATTCCTTGGCGATTCGCGCGTACGTCTCGCCCGCCCCCGCCCCGGGGTCGGCCATTTGCCGGGCGAGCGCGGCGTGGCGTTCGATCAGATGGTCGAGCTTTTCGTCGAGCATCACGGTTGGCCTTTCTCGTCCTTCGGATCGTCGGCGGCGGCCGCGTCGCCGTCGGCATCGAGCCTGAACAGACGGCGCAGCAGATCCTCCGCCGCCGCGCGTCCGGCCTCGGTCTCGTCGGCGGCGATCTCGCGCAGCGCCTCGCTCGGGTCGTGCAGCAGGCGGTTGATCAGCAACCGGGTCGCATGGGCCGCGTCCCGGCCGTCGACCTCGGCGAGCAGGCGCGCGCGCTCCACCTCGAACCGCCGCCGCAGCGCCACCACCGCGGGCGTGGCCTGGCGCATCGAGCGCGCGCGCAGGTAGCGATCGAGCTCGTCGTCGATCACCTTCCAGGCCGCGTCCGCCGCTTTCTCGCGATCGGCGAGCCCGGCGCGCGCGACGCCCTCGAGATCGGTCACGTCATAGACGAAGGCGCCGTCTATGTCGTCCACGCCGGGCTCGACGTCGGGGGGCACGGCGAGATCGACCACGAACAGAGGCCGATAGCGCCGCGCCCGAAGCGCCGCGCGGGCGCGCGGGCGCGTGATCGTGTAGCTGCCGAGGCCGAGGCCGGAGACCACGATGTCGGCATCGGCCACGGCGTCGTCGAGGGCGTCGGCGGGCAGCACGTTGGCGTCGAGCTGATGGGCTAGAACCCCGGCGCGCGCGGTCGAGCGGTGGAGCACCGCGAGCCGGCCGAGTCCCGCTTGGCGAAGATGGCGTGCGACCAGCTCGCCCATGTCGCCGAGACCGACGAGCAGCCCGACGCGCGCATCGAGGTCGCCGTGGATCTCGCGCGCCACCTCGACCGCGGCGGCCGCGATCGAGACCGCGCCCTCGCCGATGCTGGTCTCGCTGCGTACCCGCTTGGCGACCCGGTAGGCGGTTTGCAACAGGCCCTCAAGCTCGCCGCCCACCATGCCGGCGGCGCGCGCGACGCGGTGGCTTTCCTTGAGCTGGCCGAGAACCTGGGGTTCGCCGATCACATGGCTGTCGAGCGAGGCGGCGACCGCGAAAAGCTGGCGCAGCGCTTCCGCGCCCGAAAGCGAATAGAACCCCTCCTTGAGCGCCGTCGCATCGAGGCCCGCGCGGCGCGCGAGCACGTCTCGGATCGCGCCGGCCGCCCATTCGGCGTCGCGATGAACGGCGTGGACCTCGACCCGGTCGCAGGTCGAGATCAAAAGCGCCTCCCCGACCCCGGCCGCGCGCAGATCGGCGAGCGCCTCGGCAAGCGCCAGCGGCTCGACGAACAAGCGCTCGCGGAGCGGCAGCGGCGCCGAGCGGTGGTTGGCGCCAACGGCGACGAGATCGGGAACGGCTGAACCCTGGCCGGTCATGGCGGGGCTACCGGTCGCGCGCGAGCCGGTCCTTGAGTTCCTCCAGCGGGACCTCGGCCTGCTCGCCCGTCTTGAGATCGCGCAATGTGACGACGCCGCGCGCCCGTTCGTCCTCGCCGAGAAGCAGGGCGGCGGCGGCGCCGACCTTGTTCGCCCGCCTGAGCCGGCGCGAGACGTTGCCCCGGTAGCCGAGATCGACCGCGAAGCCGGCGCGGCGCAGGTCCCAGGCGAGGTCGATCGCCGCGTCCTGGTCGCTCGCGCCGACCGGCACCACGGCGAACAGGCGGCGCGCGGGCGGCGGCGCGTCGATCATCATGGCGAGCCGCTCGATCCCGCCGGCCCAGCCGATGCCCGGCGTGCGCGGTCCGCCCATGGTCTCGATCAGCCCGTCGTAGCGCCCGCCGGCGATCACCGCGCCCTGGGCGCCCAGGGTCTCGGTGGTGAACTCGAAGGCGGTGTGGGTGTAGTAGTCGAGCCCGCGCACCAGGCGCGGGTTGAGCCGATAGCCGACGCCCAGCCGGTCGAGCCCCTTGCGCACCGCGTCGAAAAAGGCGGCGCTGGCGGCGTTGAGATAATCGCCCATCTCGGGGGCGTCGGCGATCAGGCGGCGGTCGCCCCGGTCCTTCGAATCGAGGATGCGAAGCGGGTTGCGTTCGAGCCGCAGGCGGCTGTCGGCGGATAGATCGTCGCGGTAGCGGCCGAAATACGCGACCAGCGCCTCGCGATAGGCGGCGCGGCTTTCGCGGTCGCCCAGCGTGTTGAGCTCGAGGGTCACGTCGTCCGCGACCCCGAGCGCCGCGAGAATGTCGGCGCCGAGCGCGATGACCTCGATATCGGCGAGCGGCTCGGCGACCCCCAGGATCTCGACGTCGATCTGGTGGAACTGGCGCAGCCGCCCCTTCTGCGGGCGCTCGTAGCGGAACATCGGGCCGTGGAAGTGGAACTTGAGCGGCAGGTCCTTGGCGAGCCCGCCCGAGATGAAGGCGCGCGCGACGCCGGCGGTGTACTCGGGGCGCAGCGTGATCTCGGCGCCGCCGCGATCCTCGAAGGTGTACATCTCCTTCGTGACCACGTCCGAGGTCTCGCCGAGGGTGCGGCGGAAGACCTCGGTGAACTCGAAGATCGGGGTCGCGATCTCGCCGAAGCCGTAGCGTTCGGCCTGCTCGCGAAAGGTCTCGACCACCCGGCGGTGTCGTCGCGCCTCGTCGGGCAGGATGTCGTGGGTGCCGCGAACCGGCTGAAGCGTCGCCAAGGAAAACTCCGAAACCCGATTCTAGGAGGCGCGCGCGGTCTTGGGCGGCGCGGCGATCTCGGCGGCCTTTTCGTCCGTCTTGACCTTGGCCTCGGCGGCCTCGATCTCGGCGGCCTTGGCCTCGACCAGCTCGACCAGATGATCGATCAGCGCCGCGCCCTCGACCTTGTGGTCGGCGGCGCCGTCGCGGTAGACGAGATGACTTCCCTTGCCGCCGCCGGTCAGCCCGATGTCGGTCTCGCGCGCCTCGCCAGGGCCGTTGACGACGCAGCCGATCACCGACAGGGTCAGCGGCGTGCTGATGTGCGCGAGCCGCTCCTCGAGCGCGGCGACCGTGCCGATCACGTCGAAGCACTGGCGCGCGCAGGACGGACACGAGATCACGTTGACGCCCCGGTGGCGCAGGCCCAGGGTCTTGAGCATCTCGAAGCCGACGCGCACCTCCTCGACCGGATCGGCCGAGAGCGAGACCCGGATCGTATCGCCGATCCCCGACCAGAGCAGCATGCCGAGCCCGATCGACGACTTGACCGTGCCGCCCATGCGTCCGCCGGCCTCGGTGATGCCGATATGGAGCGGGTAATCGCAGGCCTCGGCCAGCCCCTGATAGGCGGCGACGGCGAGGAACACGTCGGACGCCTTGACGCTGATCTTGGTCTCGAAGAAGTCGTTGTCCTCGAGGATGCGGACATGATCGAGCGCGCTTTCGACCATCGCCTCGGGGCAGGGCTCGCCGTATTTCTCGAGCAGGTCGCGTTCGAGCGAGCCGGCGTTGACCCCGATCCGCATCGAGCAGCCGTGGTCGCGCGCCGCCGCGATCACCTCGCGCACCCGCGCCGCCGAGCCGATGTTGCCCGGGTTGATGCGCAGGCAGGCCGCGCCCGCCTCGGCCGCCTCGATCGCCCGCTTGTAGTGGAAATGGATGTCGGCGACGATCGGCGCCTCGACCGCGCGCACGATCTCGGCGAGCGCCCGGGTCGAATCGACGTCGGGGCAGGAGACGCGCACGATGTCGGCACCCGCCGCCTCGAGCGCGCGGATCTGGCGCACCGTCGCCGCGACGTCGGGGGTCGGGGTGTTGGTCATCGACTGCACCGAAATCGGCGCATCGCCGCCCACCGCCACGGGACCGACGTTTATCCGTCGGCTCCGGCGGCGATCGATTTCGCGGTAGGGTCGCAGGCTCATGGGCGTTCGCTCGACTGAGGCGGGGCTCTCCCGGCGGCTCACTGATAGCCCAGCCCCAGGGGAGCTGTAAAGCCGGGCGGCTCCGGAGGCGCGCTAGGGCTGGCCGGCGAGAAGCTTCGCCGGGTCGAGAACCACGTCGCGGCGCACCGCGCCCACCGGACCAAGCGGCGCGATCGGCTTGCCGTCGACGATCACCTCTAGCCCGCCCGCGTTGCCCGTCATCAGCGTCAGCCCGGGCCGGTTGGGCACCAGATAAACGTCGCCCGGACGGAAGATCCGGGTCAGCAC
>Ga0114931_10006867_pt1 | contig 13970 bp, 10 predicted proteins | sample 2SBtaG_FD_89579 | JGI IMG/M metagenome (GOLD analysis project Ga0114931, IMG submission 89579) | Deep subsurface microbial communities from Kolumbo volcano to uncover new lineages of life (NeLLi) - 2SBTROV14_V59a metaG | ecosystem: Environmental > Aquatic > Marine > Volcanic | place: Kolumbo...
CTATCGGGCGGCGCGGGCCTTCGAGCGCGCCTTCGATTGGCGGGCCCTGTGAACGGCGATCCCATTCTTCGCCTCGAGAGCGTGAGCAAGCGCTTCGGCGAGACCCAGGCGGCCGAGGACTTCTCGCTCGCCATCGCGGCGGGCGAGTTCTTCACCTTCCTCGGGCCCTCGGGCTCGGGCAAATCGACGGTCTTGCGCATGATCGCCGGCCTGGAACGCCCCGATTCGGGCCGTATCGTCATCGCTGGGCGCGATGTCGAGGGCGTGCCGCCCTGGCGCCGGCGTCTCGGCATGGTGTTCCAGGCCTACGCCGTCTTCCCCCACATGACGGTCGCCGAGAACGTCGCCTATGGGCTCAAGGTCAAGGGGCTCGCGCGGGAGGCACGCAGCCGCCGGGTCGAGGCGCTGCTGGCACTGGTCGGGCTTGCCGGCAAGGGCGGGCGCAGCGTGGTGACCTTGAGTGGCGGCGAGCAGCAGCGGGTCGCGCTCGCCCGGGCGCTCGCGGTCGAGCCCGAGATCCTGCTGCTCGACGAGCCCCTGAGTGCGCTCGACGAGAAGATCCGCCGCGAGATGCAGACCGAGCTCAAGCGCATCCAACGCGAGACCCGCACCACCTTCCTCTACGTCACCCACGACCAGGAGGAGGCGCTGACCATGTCGGACCGGATTGCGGTGATCGACCACGGCCGCTGCGTTCAGTGCGACGCGCCCGAGCCCCTGTTCCGCCGCCCCAGGACCCGCTTCGTCGCCCACTTCTTCCGCGGCTGCAACGTCCTCGAGGCCGACCCGTTGGGGGTGGCGGGCGGCCGTTTGGCCGTGCGTCTGGCCGGGGTCGAGATCGCCGTTCCCCTCGATGGCCGCCGCCCCGCCGAGGGACCGCGCACCGCGCTCGCGCTGCGCGCCGAGGCGCCGACGTTGGGTGAGGGAGCGGAAGCCCGCGAGGTGGTGGTCGAGGGCCGGGTCGGCGACGTGATCTATCGGGGCACGGTCGTCGACCACACCCTCGTCCTTCCCGACGGCCAGCGCCTGCTCGTCACCGCGACCGAGCGCCGGGCCAGCGCCGGCGAGAGCACGCGACTCGGCTTCGCCGTCGCCGACCTGGTGCCGCTCGAGGATTGACCCTTCAGGCGGTGACGCGGCGGCGCAGGTTGGCCGCCGCGAGGCCGACGACCAGCGCCAGCGTGAGCGCAATCATGAGGCTCATCAGGGCGTAGACCGCCGGGGTCAGCCCGACCTGGAGATAGCGCGACCAGATGAAGGTCTGGACCGTGTTGTAAGGGCCCTGGACCAGGCTGGTGCGCACCGTCTCGTTGAACGAGACGATCACCGAGAAGGTCGCCGCCCCCAGCACCCCCGGCCAGATCAGGGGAAGCTCGACGTCGAGAAAGGCGCGCAGCCGCCCGGCTCCGTGGACGTAGGCGGCCTCCAAATAGACCGGGTCGAAGGTCGACATCGCGGTGAGCACGATCAGGAAGGCGAAGGGCAGCGCCCACAGGACGTTGACCACGACGATGGTGAAGAACGAGGGGGGGATACCGATCTGGGTGAAGAAGAAGGCGTCCGCCAGCCCCATGCTGACCCCCGGGATGAACAGCGGCGTCAGCATCGCCAGGATGACCAGCCGCGGCGCCTTCAGCTCGCGCACCGCCATCGCCGCGGCGAGCGCGAGCAGCGGGGTCGCCAGGGCGGTGATGACGGCGATCACCAGCGAGGTCCGGACCGCGCCCGTCAGCACCGGGCTCTCGCCGAGGGTCGCGTACCATTTCAGCGTCAGCCCGCTCAGCCCCGGCTGATGACCGCCGGGGCTGACCGCGGTCAGAAGCGGCGGCACCAGGGGCGCATAGAGCAGCACCAGCACCAGGACGAGGTAAGCCCAGTTGAAGACCAGCGCGGCTCGCGTCGGGCGCATCTCAGTACCGCCAGCGGGCGATCTTGCCGAGCAAGGCGCGGATGTCGAAGGCCCGGTACCAGACTGCGAGCAACACCAGCATCAGCCCCACGACCACGCTCGACATGGCGGCGGCGAGCGGATAGTTGAGCACATCGAGGCTCGAGGTGATGGTGTTGCCCATCAACTGATAGCCGAGTCCGCCGAGGATGATCGGCACCGTGGACTCGCCGAAGGTGCCGACGAAGCCGAAGATGCCGGCGGCGAACAGCCCCGGCAACGACAGGGGTAGCGTCACCCGCCAGAAGGTGCGCCCCGGCGGCGCCCCCAGCACGAAGCTCGCCTCGATCAGGCGGCGGTCGATCCCGGCGAGCGCCAGCCAAAGGGGGTAGATCATGAAGGGGACATAGGACATCAGAAGCCCCGCGATAACCGCGAAGTCGCTGAACAGGAGCCAGTCCAGCGGCGCCTCGACCACCCCGAGTGCCACCAGCACGCTGTTCACCGGCCCGGTTCGACCCAAGAGGTAGGCGAGCGAGAAGTTGCGGATGATCGGGTTGATGACGAAGGGAACGGCGAACAGGAAGAGCATCGTCTGGCTCGCCCGCGCGCCGGCCTTGCGGGCGAGGAAGTAGGCGATCGGGTAGGCGATCACCAGCCCCAGCGCGGTCACCGCGATCGCCAGAACCAGGCTCTTCTCCAGCACCGAGAGGCGGACGCCTGAGAAGAAGGCCTGGTAGGCGGCGAGGGTGAACGCGGGCTCGAGCTTGAAGCCCACCCGCTTCCAAAAGCTCAGCACCACCGTGAGCCCGAGCGGGGCGATCAGGAAGACGCCGACGAAGGCGATAGGCAGGGCGTAGAGCGCCGGGCGAGCGAGGCGCGCGCGCACGGCTCAGCCGCGGCCACCCTCCCCCCTTGCGGGGGAGGGTCGGGGTGGCGGGTATCGACGGTCTGGTGAACTCGGGGACAGATATCCCAACGAGGGCGTGATCTCACCCCCTCCCTGCCCTCCCCCATCGAGGGGGAGGGTGTCTTGCGCCGGGCGGGCGAGGCGCGCGAGCATGCTCATCGCCCGCGCGCAACGGCGCCCGCTCAGGCCGCCCGGAAACGCGCCCACTCCTCCTCGTAGACGTCGACGTGGGTGGGCCAGCGCTGCTGCCAAGTCCCGGGAATCTCGAACTTGCTCTTGACGTTGGCCTGGATGCGCGCGATCTCGGCCGCCTCCTTGGCGGTGAACGCGTCCGCGTGCTCGCGGGCGTACTCGGCGGCGTAGGGGGTGGTCAGATAGCCCCGGAGAAGGGTGATCTTGGCCCCGTACCAGGGCCCGAGCATGAAGTCGATCAGGCGGTACATCGCCTCCTCGTGCTCGGGCGTGCGCTTGGGGTTGTTGACGATATAGGGGCCGAGCGACCACAGGAGATAGCCCTCCTTGGGCCGGGCGTACTCGGCCTTGACCCCCTGGCGGCGGGCGGCGAAGACCATCGGCTCCCAGCAGTCCTGGACATAGACCTCCTTGTTGACGAACAGATTCACCGACTGCTCGAAGCTGGTCCAGATGAGGCGGAACTGACCTTCCTTCTTCTTCTCGACCAGGAAATCGATGACCGTCTTGACCTCGGAGGGCGTCATGTTCGATGGGTCCTCGATGGTGGCGAGGCCGTTCTTTTTCAAGTAAAGCGCGGTCTTCTGCCCCGTCGTGGTGAAGTTGTCCTCGACCGCGGTGAAGCCCCGGAACTTGGGGTCGAAGAGCGCGCCATAGCTGTCGACCTTGCCGGTGAACTCGGGCAGATAGCCGATCGAATCGCCCTGGATGAAGGTCGGCACCATGTAGATCTTGCCCTTCCAGCCGCAGAAGGCGAAACCCGCCGGGTCATCGAGCATGTAGCGCTTGATGTTGGTCTGCCCGGCCCAGTTCTTCAGCCGGCCGGTGTCCACCGGGAGCACCAGGTCGTTCTCGACCAGCGGCTTCTGCATCCCGCCGACGATGCCCATCAGGTCGTAGACGCCGCGCCCGCCGCCGGCGATCAAGACGTTGAGCACCTGCGCAGGCGCGTTGCCGATGGCGACCAAGTTCACGTCCCAGCCGGTGGCGCCTGAGAACTTGGACCAGTCGCCGCCGGGATCGGAGACGCCGACATCGGCGAAGTTGATGGTTCCCTCGGCGGCCAGCGCCGAGCGCATGGCCGGGGCGAGAAGCCCGGCGGTCGAGAAGGCGGTGGCGGCGGTGAGCGCGCGCTTGAGCAACGCCCGGCGATCGAGTGCGAGACGGTCGCGTAGGTTCGTGGTCACGGTTCATTCCTCCCAGGTTGACCGCGCGCCGCCGGGCCTCCCCGCCCGATGGCGTCGTCGATGGTGGTCATTTAATACGCAGCGCGCGCGTCCTGACAAGCGGCGCGGGGCCCGGTGTCGCCAACATGATCGATGTTCGGTTTATGTAGCAAGTGGACTGTCCGGTCTTAGAGCTTCTCCAAGGCGTGAGGATGGCGGCGTTGGGATGGGCCGGAGAGGGATGCTTCGGCAGGCGGCGCAGGGCAGCGATCGGGCATCCTTGCCACGTGGCGTCGAGGACCCGGGCGGCGGCCTCGAAGGGACCCCGCGCCCTGCGGCGGGGCACCGGGGCGATCAGATCTCGGCCAGGATGCCGTACATCTCGGGCCGGCGGTCGCGGAAGAACTGCCACAGGTTGCGGACCTCGCGCACTTTGTCCATGTCCATCTCGGCGACCACGAGCTCGTCCTTATCCTCGCTCGCCTCGACGAGGAACTCGCCGCGGGGATCGACCACGTAGGAGGTGCCGTAGAACTTGCCGATGTTCCACGGCGCCTCGGTCCCGACCCGGTTGATCGCGCCGATGTAGACCCCGTTGGCGACCGCCGCCGCCGGCTGCTCGAGCTTCCACAGATACTGGCTGAGACCGGCGACCGTGGCCGAGGGGTTGACGATGTACTCGGCGCCGTTGAGCGCGAGCGCGCGCCAGCCCTCGGGGAAGTGACGATCGTAGCAGATATAGACCCCGAGCTTGCAGAACGCGGTCTCGAACACCGGCCAATTCGAGTTCCCCGGCTTGAAGAAGAACTTCTCGAAGAAGCCGGCGACCTGCGGGATGTGGCTCTTGCGGTACTTGCCGAGATAGCGCCCGTCGGCATCGATCACTGCGGCGGCGTTATAGTAGACGCCGGTCATCGCCTTCTCGTAGATCGGGACCACGATGACCATGCCGTGCTTCTTGGCGTGCTCCTGCATCAGGCGCACGGTCGGGCCATCGGGGATCGCCTCGGTCGCGTCGTACCACTTGGCGTCCTGACTGGGGCAGAAGTAGGGCTGGGTGAACACCTCCTGGAAGCAGAGCACGTTCACGCCGCGGCGCGCAGCCTCCTCGATCAGGGGGATATGAGCCTCGATCATCTTGTCGCGGATCGCGGCGGGGCTTTCGGACGCATCGCCCTTGAGGCTCATCTGGATCAGTCCGGCTTTGACGATCGCCATCTTCTGGGCCTCCCTTCGTTCGGATCGGCGGAAAAACTCTGACCGGTTGGTCAAGAAGTGTAGCGAGGCGGCGCCCGCGCGCAAGGCGTTTCGCGGCCGACGAGGCGAGCGGGGGGCAAGAATAGGCGGGTGAATTCGGGACTCGCATCACTGGGCGCTTGGGGTAAAATTGACCAATCGGACAGATTTTTCGCCGTCGGGCGTGCCGCTCGAAGGTTCGCTCACCCCCGCGATGGCACGGCCGGCGACACAGCCAACGGGAGGTTTCACGAGATGTCGATCCTGATAAGAGGCGGAACCGTGGTCACGGCCGATCGGAGCTGGCGCGCCGACGTGCTCACCGAGGGCGACAAGATCGCCGCGATCGGCCTCGATCTCGAGGCGCCGGCCGGGGCCGAGGTGATCGACGCCGGCGGCGCCCATGTGCTTCCGGGCGGGATCGACCCGCACACCCACATGGAGCTTCCCTTCATGGGGACGGTGGCCTCGGAGGACTTCTTCACCGGCACCACGGCGGCCATGGTGGGGGGGACGACGACGATCATCGACTTCGTCATCCCGAGCCCCCGGGAAGACCTGATCGAGGCCTATAAGAAGTGGCGCGGCTGGGCCGAGAAGGCGGCCGGCGACTACAGCTTCCACGTCGCCATCACCTGGTGGGACGAGAGCGTCCGCGAGGCCATGGGGGTGCTGACCCGCGACTACGGGGTCAACAGCTTCAAGCACTTCATGGCCTATAAGGGCGCGATCATGGCCGACGACGAGATCCTGGTGCAGAGCTTCTCGCGCGCCCGCGAGCTCGGCGCGCTCTGCACCGTCCACGCCGAGAACGGCGAGCTCGTCTTCCGGCTCCAGAACGAGCTTCTGGAGAAGGGCATCACGGGGCCCGAGGGGCACCCGCTCTCGCGCCCGCCCGAGGTCGAGGGCGAGGCGGCTAACCGGGCGATCCGGATCGCCCAGGTGCTCGATGTCCCGGTCTACATCGTCCACAACTCGTGCATTCAGTCCCTCGAGGCCCTCACCCGGGCGCGCCAGGAGGGCCAGCGCGTCTTCGGCGAGGTGCTGGCGGGCCACCTCCTGATCGACGACGGCGTCTACCGCGACCCCGACTGGGACTTCGCCGCCGCCCATGTGATGAGCCCGCCCTTCCGCGCCAAGGCGCATCAAGAGGCGCTCTGGCGCGGCATCCAGTCGGGCATGCTCCAGACCACGGCGACCGACCACTGCTGCTTCTGCGCCCCACAGAAACGGATGGGCCATAACAACTTCACCCAGATCCCCAACGGCACCGGCGGGGTCGAGGACCGGATGCACGTGCTCTGGCACCACGGCGTGAACTCGGGACGGCTGACCCGGAACGAGTTCGTCGCCATCACCGCGACCAACGCCGCCAAGATCTTCAACCTCTATCCCCGCAAGGGCTCGATCTCGGTCGGCGCCGACGCCGACCTCGCGATCTGGGACGAGACCCGCGAGCGCACGATCTCGCGCCAGACCCATCACCAGAACATCGACTTCAACATCTTCGAAGGGATGACGGTGAAGGGCATCAACACGATCACCATCAGCCAGGGCAAGGTGGTCTACCGCGACGGCAATGTGCGGACCGAGCGCGGCGCCGGCCGCTACATCCCGTGGCCGACCTTCGCGCCCTATTACGACGCCTTGCGCATCAAGCGCGAACGCGAGGCCCCGCAGCCCGTCGAGCGCCTCGGCGGATGACCCGCACGAGCCCCTTGACCGCATTCATGGGCTCACGGGGCCTCGTCCAGGCTCTACAATCGTTGTTCCGGGAAAACCGGAACGAGCGTAACGGCGGCCATGAGCGATGGCCTCGGTTGGCGCCTTAGCTTCGATGCTGGCCCCTTCGCTCCGGACATCACGCTACCGGCCCGCCGACTTCGCGTCCTCCCGGAAAACCCGGAAGAACCAAAGAAAGAGGGGCGCCGGTGTGGGCGCCCCTCGATCGTCGCGCTGCGATCGCAGCGGCTACATGCCCATTGCCTTGTCCCAGACGATATGAGTCCAGGCGCCGGTCGGGCGCTTGGTGATGACCGGGGTCGACTTGCTCGCGAGCAGGATGTTCACCGTCCGCTCATAGTCGGCGGGGTCGAGCCAGCCGAGCTTCTTCGGGCTTCCCAAAAGCTTGATGATCTCGCCCATCATGCGCTTCTGGTGCTTCTCGGTCTGGGCGCCGGTGGCGTCGTTGTCGAGCACGATCATCGCCGATTCGTCGGGGTGGGTGCGGGCGTACTCCCAGCCCTTGAGCGAGGCGCGGAGGAAGCGGGCCATGCGGTCGACGAAGGCCGGGTCCTTGAGCTTCTTCTCGAGCACGTAAAGCCCGTCCTCGAGGGTCGCCACGCCCTGGTCCTCGTACTTGAAGACCACTAGGTCGGCCGGCGAGAGGCCGGCTTCGATGATCTGCCAGTACTCGTTGTAGGTCATGGTCGAGACGCAGTCGGCCTGCTTCTGGAGGATCGGGTCGACGTTGAAGCCCTGCTTGAGAACGGTCACGCCGTTGGCGCCGCCGGTGGTCGGAATGCCGAGCTTCGCCATCCAGCTCAGGAAGGGGTACTCGTTGCCGAAGAACCAGACCCCGAGCGTGTGGCCGCGGAAGTCGGCCGGGGTGCGGATGCCGCTGTCCTTGCGGCAGGTCAGCATCATGCCCGAGCGCTTGAACACCTGCGAGATGTTGACCAGCGGCACGCCCTTCTCGCGCGACGCGAGTGCCGAGGGCATCCAGTCGATGATCACGTCGGCCCCGCCGCCGGCGATGACCTGCGGGGGCGAGATGTCGGGGCCGCCCGCCTTGATCGTGATATCGATCCCCTGGTCCTTGTAGTAGCCCTTGTCCTGAGCCACGTAGTAGCCGGCGAACTGGGCCTGGGTCACCCATTTGAGCTGGAGCGTCACCCTATCGGCGGCCTGGGCCGAAACGGCCCCAAACGCCATCAGTGCGACGCCGAGAACTGCGAGTTTTTTCATTTGCCTCTCCTGTAAGTGACTCGTGGTTGGGCTTGCGATTTATCCGTCAGTCGTACTTGCGGTGGTAGGACGGGTGCCAGAAGGTCGCCGTCCGCTCGACCACGGCCAGGGCCCCATAGGCGATCGACCCGGCGACCGCGGCGACCGCGATCGTCGCCCACACCATGGGCACGTTCATCCGGCCGATCTCGGTCGAGATGCGAAAGCCCATGCCGACGATCGGGGTGCCGAAGAACTCGGCGACGATCGCCCCGATGAGCGCCAGCGTCGAGTTGATCTTGAGGGCGTTGAAGATGAACGGCAGCGCATTGGGCAGGCGCACCCGGATCAGCGTCTGGCGATAGCTGGCCGCATACGAGCGCATGAGATCGCGCTCCATCGCGCTGGTCGCGTGCAGCCCGGCGATGGTGTTGACCAGCATCGGGAAGAAGGTCATCACCACCACGACCGCCGCCTTCGACGGCCAGTCGAAGCCGAACCACATCACCATGATCGGGGCGATGCCGACGATGGGAAGCGCGCTCGCCAGGTTGCCGATCGGCAGCAGCCCGCGCTGCAGGAAAGGCACCCGGTCGACCAGGACGGCGACCACGAAGCCCGCGCCACAGCCCATGGCATAGCCTGCGAGCACGGCCTTGACGAAGGTCTGCTCGAAGTCGGCCCACAGGATGTCGGTGCTCGACGCGATCGCCGCCTCGATCGAGCCGGGCGCGGGCAGCAGCACCGACGGCACGCCGAGGCCGACCACCATCACCTGCCAGAGATAGAGCAGCCAGAGGCCGAACAACCCCGGCACCAGAAGGGTGATCAGCCGGCCCTTGGCGCCGTGGGCGTCGACCGCCGCGAGCAGCGCCATCGCCTTCCAGGCGAGAAAGCCGAGCCCGAGCACATAGAGCCACAGCCCGAGTGCGCCCGGCCCCACCGTCTCGCCGGTCTCGAGACCGAGCGATCCTTGCGCCGCGAGATCGGCGAGCGGCCCATAGGCGCCGATCGCGGTGGCGAGCGCAAGCGCGAGGCCCCCGACGAGGCCGTCGAGCGGCCGCCACAGGCGCCACAGCGCGGCGGCGACGGCCGGGGCCGCCGCGGCGAGCATGACCGGCCGCTCCAGCCAGCCGACGCTGCCCCCTTCCACCGCCGCGACCGGAAGCGCGAGCGCGAGCAGCGAGCAGACGACCATGGCCGCACAGGCGGGATCGAGGGGGCGTGGGCGCACGCCTGGCATCAGCCTGTCAGCCCCGCACGGCGCAGGATCACGCGCTCGACCATGCCGATCACCCCGACCATGGCGCCGGCGAGCAAGGCGGCGACGATCAGCGCCGACCAGATCTGGACCGTCTGCCCGTAATAGGAGCCGACCAGCATCCGCGCGCCGAGCCCGGCCTGAGCGCCGGTCGGCAATTCGCCGACGATGGCGCCGACGAGGCTGATCGCGATCGCGACCTTGAGGCTCGCGAAGAGATAGGGCGCCGACGACGGCCAGCGCAGCCTGGTGAAGACCTGAAGCGGGGTCGCGCTATAGGTCCGCATGAGGTCGAGCTGAAGCCGGTCGGGCGAGCGCAGGCCCTTGACCATGCCGATGGCGACCGGGAAGAAGCACAGATACATCGAGATGATCGCCTTGGGCACCAGCCCGGTGAATCCCACGTTGCCGAGGATGACGATGACCATCGGCGCGATGGCGAGGATCGGGACCGTCTGCGAGGCGATGATCCAGGGCAACAGGCTGCGATCGAGCGTTCGCACGTGGACGATGCCGACGGCGAGCGCGATCCCGAGCGCCGTCCCCATGACGAAGCCGACCAGGGTCGACGACAAGGTGACCCAGGCGTGGTAGGCGAGGTTGCGCTTCGAGGTGAGCCGCTGCTTGAGGATCGAGCTGTCGAGATCGGCGAGGATCTGATGGGGGGCGGGCAGGACCGGCCGCTTCATCGACCAGGCGTCGGCGATCAGCCGGCTCGCGGTCCAGTCGATCTTCTGCCGTCCGTAGCGGTCGATCAACTGGGCCGAGTTGAGGTAGACGGCGCCGGCGTACCAGATCACGAGGATGGCGAGACAGACCACGGCAACCGGTCCCGCCTTGCCCCGGCGCAGGCGGTCCCAAAGGCCTGCCGCGAGGCCCCCAGAGGCAGGCGAGACCGTCTGGAGACCGCTCGTCATGGTTCAGTCGTCATAGCTGCGCGCCGAACGGAGCCCTTGGCGGACCCGGTGGGCGATGGCCAGGAACTCGGGCGTCTCGCGCACGTCGAGGGTGCGGTCGGGCGGCAGGTTGCAGTCGATCACGTCGATCACGCGCCCCGGTCGCGGCGAGATCACGACGATCCGCGACGACAGAAACACCGCCTCGGGGATCGAGTGGGTCACAAAGACGACGGTCTTGCGCGTGCGCTGCCACAGCCGCACGAGGTGGCCGTTGAGGTGATCGCGGGTGATCTCGTCGAGCGCCCCGAAGGGCTCGTCCATCAGGAGAAGCTCGGGCTCGAAGCTCAGAGCGCGGGCGATCGAGACCCGCTGCTGCATGCCGCCCGAAAGCTGCCACGGGTACTTGCGCTCGAAGCCCCGGAGATTGACGAGCTCGAGGTAGCGTTCGGCACGCTCGCGCCGCTCCGCCGCCGGGATGCCCATGATCTCGAGCGGCAGCGTCACGTTGTGCTCGACCGTCCGCCAGGGATAGAGCGCCGGCGCCTGAAAGACATAGCCATAGGCCCGGTTGCGGCGGGCCTGCTCGGGCGAGACCCCGTTGACCGCGATCCGCCCCTCGGTTGGCTGTTCGAGATCGGCGATCAGGCGCAACAGCGTGGTCTTGCCGCAGCCCGAAGGGCCGATCAGCGAGACGAAGTCGCCGCTGCCGATGGTGAGATCGATCTCCGAGAGGGCGAAGACGGGCCCATCGGCAGTCTGGAAGGTGAGGGAGAGCGACTCGATCTCGATGACCGGCTTGTCGGCGGCAACCGTCGCTGCGGCCTCTGGCGCCGCCATCGTCGCAGAACCCGGCATCGGCTCGGTCGGTCCTCCCGTCTCCTAGCGCGCGGCGGGCGCCTCGAACCCGGCCGCGCGCGGCGCGCCGGCAGGCGTCACCAGCGCTGACCCCGGCCCACGGCGATCTGCCCCTGTGGTGCGCGGCGAAGCCAGCACGAAGGCGCCGGCGACCGAGTGTATCGGCGCCCGCACCAGCGAACAATGCCTCACCCGGTCGCCCGCTCCAGCATGGCGTGGAACAGCACGTTACAGCCGGCGGCAAGATCCTCGGGCGTCGCGCTCTCGCTCTCGTTGTGACTGATGCCGTCCTTACAGGGGACGAAGATCATCCCGGTGGGCGCCACCCGGCTGATGTAGCAGGCGTCGTGGCCCGCGCCTGAGACGATCTCCAGCGCCGGGTAGCCAGCACTCTCCGCCGCCTTGCGGACCGCACCCACGCACTCGGGGGCGAAGGCGATGGGGGGCGAGTACCAGATGTTGCGGAGATCGGCCTCGAGGTCGAGCTCGGCGCAGATTGCCTTGCAGGCCGCGCCGACTGCCGTCTCCATGCCGCTCAGGGTGTCGTCGTCGGGGTGGCGGAGGTCGATGGTCAGGAACACGCTGCCCGGGATGGTGTTGCGCGAGTTCGGGCTGACCTCGAGCATGCCGACCGTGCTGACCGCATGCGGCGCGCGCTCGAGCGCGATGCGGTTGACCGCGTCGACCATGCGGGCGGCACCGAGCAGGGCGTCGCGGCGACGGTTCATCGGGGTCGTGCCGGCGTGGCTCTCGCGGCCGGTAAGCGTGAGCTCGAGCCAGCGCTGGCCTTGGGCGCCGGCGACGATGCCGATGGTCTTGCCCTCGGCCTCGAGGATCGGCCCCTGCTCGATATGGGCCTCGAAGAAGGCGCGGATCGGGTGGTCGCCCGGCCTCTGGTCGCCCCTGTAGCCGATGCGGTCGAGCTCCTCGCCGATGGTCTTGCCGTCGGGGTCGGCGCGCGAGTGACCGAACTCGAGGTCGAAGACGCCGGCGAACACGCCCGAGGCGATCATCGCCGGGGCGAAGCGCGAGCCTTCCTCGTTGGTCCATACCGAGACCTCGATCGGGGCCTCGGTCTCGATCCCGCTGTCGTTGAGGGTGCGGATCACCTCGAGCCCGGCGAGGACGCCGAACACACCATCGAACTTGCCCCCGGTCGGCTGGGTGTCGAGGTGGCTGCCGCAGACCACCGGCGGGAGATCGGGGTTCTTGCCGGCCCGGCGGGCGAAGATGTTGCCCATCGCGTCGATGGTCACCGTGCAGCCCGCCTCCTTGCACCAGCGGATGAACAGGTCGCGGCCCTCGCGGTCGAAGTCGGAGAGCGCCAGCCGACAGTTGCCGCCGGCGACCCCGGGGCCGATCTTGGCCATCGCCATCAGGCTGTCCCACAGCCGCTCACCGTTTACCGTCAGGTTCTTGAGGGTCATTGCCGGGCCTCCAGCGTCGGTTTCCTTGCCCCGCCTACTCGGCGGCCTCGCCGCACATGGGGTTGTTGGGGTGCTGCGTCCAGTTCCGGTATCCCTTGCCGTTGTCGACCTCGACCATGGCGATGCAGCCTTCCACCGGGCAGGCGTGCAGGCACAGGTTGCAGCCGACGCATTCGGCCTCGTTCACCTCATAGCGGCGGGCGCCGTTTACCCTCTTCGCTGCGATCGCCTGATGCGCGGTGTCCTCGCAGGCGATGTGACAGAGCCCGCACTTGATACAGAGGTCCTGATCGATCCGGGCGACGATCTCGTAGTTGAGATCGAGGTACTGCCAGTCCACCAGGTTGGGCAACGCCGAGCCCCGAAACTCGGCGAGCCGCGCATACCCGCGCGAGTCCATCCAGTTGCAGAGGCCGTCGATCAGGTCCTCGACGATCTTGAAGCCATAGTGCATGGCCGCGGTGCAGACCTGAACGCCGGCGGCGCCGAGGGCGAGGAACTCGGCCGCGTCGCGCCAGGTCGCGATGCCGCCGATGCCCGAGATCGGAAGGCCCTCGGTCGCGGCGTTGCGCCCGATCTCGGCCACCATGTAGAGCGCGATCGGCTTGACGGCCGGGCCGCAGAGCCCGCCGTGGGTTCCCTTGCCGCCGACCACCGGGGTCGGGGCCATGCGCTCGAGATCGACCGACATGATCGAGTGCACGGTGTTGATCAGCGAGACCGCATCCGCCCCGCCCGCCTTGGCCGCGCCGGCCGGCCCGAGGATGTCGGTGACGTTGGGGGTCAGCTTGACGAACACCGGCATCCGGGTGTTGGCCTTGCACCAGCGGGTCACCATCTCGACGTACTCGGGCACCTGCCCGACGGCCGAGCCCATGCCGCGCTCGGACATCCCGTGGGGGCAGCCGAGGTTGAGCTCGATCCCGTCGGCGCCGGTGTCCTCGACCGCGGCGAGCATGCGCTTCCAGTTGGCCTCCTCGCAGGGCACCATCAGCGAGACCACGACGGCGCGGTCGGGCCAGTCGCGCTTGACCGCCTTGATCTCGCGCAGATTGACCTCGAGCGGCCGGTCGGTGATCAGCTCGATGTTGTTGAACGCCGCCATCCGCGCGCCGCCAAAGCTCGCCGCGCCATAGCGCGAGGAGACGTTGACCACCGGCGGGTCCTCGCCGAGTGTCTTCCACACTACC
>Ga0114931_10006868_pt1 | contig 13969 bp, 11 predicted proteins | sample 2SBtaG_FD_89579 | JGI IMG/M metagenome (GOLD analysis project Ga0114931, IMG submission 89579) | Deep subsurface microbial communities from Kolumbo volcano to uncover new lineages of life (NeLLi) - 2SBTROV14_V59a metaG | ecosystem: Environmental > Aquatic > Marine > Volcanic | place: Kolumbo...
AATTTGTTCAAAACTGTTTCAAACTCCTCCCCCGTCAGGGGTTACATGCCAAATCGCTCGGCTTTATCCACCCTTTCACCGGCAGGAAAATGTTCTTCGATTCGGAACTCCCCGAAGATATGCGGATGGTGCTTGAGAAATGGAGGGGATATGTCATGGGGAGGTGATGGGGATTGGTGAAGGAAGTGTTGCGGGTTGCGGGGTGCGGGTTTTGAGCTTGCAGTTGCTGTTACAACTCTCCATTTGTTGTTATAAACTCTTTTTCCATCTGGCCGGACATAGGGTTCAATAGCATTCAAAATCGTCTTTTCTACTTCTTCACTCTCGCATTACAGCTTGGTTATTTGAAAGAACGAAGCTTCAGCATCCTCCTCACGAAGTTATCTGTTCGCTTTTATTCAGGGTGAACAGTCAATTGCCCTGGTAGGATTTGCACCTGCTGGAAAAATAAAGCATCGTGGCAGACCAACGGTTGGGCAATGGTGCGTGCCGCTTTTACTTCAAATTTTTGTTTTGTTTCCTGATTTAAGTTTTACTCTTTCGGTATGTTTTGAAACCTTTCCTGGCATGCACTATATGACTTTTAACTACCGTTTTTCACCTTTTTCTCTATGTATTTTGAGTTCATAATCCGTAATGTACCCATGTAATCCATTTTAATTTCTATTAAATCACCCACTTTATAATTTTTTTTGTTATCTCCAAGGTCAATTACAATCATATCAGAACTTGCTCCGGCAAATTTCAAAGATTTATCGGCAAATTCCAAATGGTCCATATCGGCATCCAACAGACCTAAATCAATAATTGCGCGATAAGAAGTTTCTCCAATTTTGGATTGATCAAAATTATAACTTTCTCCTTCAACATTTGTCCCCATTTCACCAATTGGAACAACCGGTTTTTCATTTAATTCAATTATTTCGGAATACAGAGTAAATACATCTGAGTGCATTTTCTTAAATTTGGTGTTATTGTAAATATCTGTTCCCAGAAATAATGTTTCACCTACTCTAAAATGGTTAATTCCTTTTGGTAAAAGGTTTTGAAAAATCAGAGGTATTGTTACGGAAGAACCGCCGGATACATAAGGAATTTGTTTGTTGAATTTTGCTTCTATTAATTGTTCATATAAACTTAGTTGAATTAACTTATCATGATTTGGCAAAACACCATATAAACACGACAAATTGGCACCAATACCAACAACTTTTATATTTTCCAATCTGAATATGCTTTCATAAAACTCAATAAAATCTTCGGCCATAACACCTTCTCTTAATTCTCCAAGCTCAATCATTATAATGATTTTATGGGTTTTGTTTTGCTTTTTGGCTTCTTTTGATAAAAGTTTAATCGTTTCAATTTCAGTGTTCATACTAATATCAGCATATTTTATGATGCTTGATATTGAACGTTTTGCCGGGGGCTTAATGTAAATTGTTTCAACCTTTGGATTGATTGACTTTATTGTTTTAAGGTTTGATATGCGTGAGTCTGCCACTTGCTTTATATCAAATTTCAGCAATTCTGTTAAAAGCTGATTATTTCCACTTAACAGTTTAGTAACAACAGTCCACTCAATTCCGTTCTTTTTAAAAAGAGTATTGAGATAGTTGTAATTTGATTTTAATTTTTTAATGTCGAATGTTAAGAATGCCATTTTATTTTCTATTTTTTTGTTAAAGAATTAATTAATAAAAAAGTAGTTGCCGAGATGGTTATACCAAAGAAATTAGCATCTAAATTATAAGGTAAATTTATGTTTGTAATTATTAAGAATAGCGTTGTTCCACCACCCAATATCATTGAAGATAATGCTGCTAAATTTGAAGGTTTTTTTAAGAACAAACTCCCAAGAACCGGCACAAACAAACCGGAGACCATAAAAGCGTAAGAATAGAGCATTAAATCAAGCACATTCTCCATCATTGTAGCTAAAACAATAGCTAAAATCCCAATGATCAAGGTTGCTATTTGTGAATAACGAATACTATTTTTATGCTTCTTTTTTGTAATTCCTAAAATATCGGTTACAAAATTGCCCGAAGCCGCCATTAAGCAGCTGTCGGCTGTTGACATTATTGCAGAAAAATAAGAAGACATAAGTAATCCCATTAATCCAACCGGAAAAATATGAGCTAGTAAAAGGAGCAAGCCAATTTCTTGATCAATTGCTGTACCGGGTGCATAGCCATATTGAGTAAATATTCCTTGCTCATAAGCCACTCTACCTAATAATCCGAGGACTACACCCATAAATGCCATAATGGGCCACTCAAATATTCCGGCTAGAAACCAGGCTTTTTTCGCTGTCTTTTCATCTTTACTTGCATATATTCTTTGGTAAAGTGTCATTCCCACAAACCAAATAGGAACAATAGTTATAATCCAATTGAAAAATTGAATAAAACTAATATTCGAGAGGCTTATAAAATCGGCAGGTATAGATTCTTTGATGGCAGCCCATCCACCAACTTTCAAATAACCCAAAGGAACACCTATAATAATTAGCCCGAACATTAAAATTATCCACTGAACTGTGTCTGTATAAATTACAGCTTTCATTCCGCCAAGAACAGTATAAACAATTATTACACCACCCATGATTAATACAGCTTCGACTATGGTAATTGCAGGAAATGTAGCAGATGCTAATTTAGCACCTGCTAAAATTTGTGAACTTGTAAAACCAATATAACCGATAAGCGATATAATTCCGGCAATAAGAGCAACTCTGCCATCATAAAAATGATTTAATACTTCCGGGAAACTTAAAAAGTCCTTTCTCTTTGCAAGTGGATAAATCTTGGGAATAAGAACTACTGCGCTAATCCATGCTCCTATAATGCCGGTAAACAACATCCAACTACCGGAAAGGCCCATAATAAATCCTAATCCACCCAGCCCAATTGAAAAACCACCTCCAACATCTGTGGCAACAACTGATAAGCCAATATGCAGAGAAGTCATTTCCCTATTACCTACATAGTAATCGTCTTGCGATTTATTCCGCTTAGAAAAATAAAATCCTATGCCAAGCATTGAAATCATATAAATTGAAAAAATGGAAATGTCTATAAAATTCATATTTCCCCTTATATTTTATACTAATTCTCTATCAATGCTAAGGGGTAATCGCGCCAAAATTTCGTAGTTTAACGATTGATTCATTTCGGCAAATGAAGCAAATGATATTTCTTGTTCTCCTTGTTTTCCAATTAGAATTACTCTGTCACCGCATTGAACATCCGGAATATGCGTTATATCACAAATTGTCATGTTCATATTTACTGTACCAATTACAGGTGATATTTGACCATTTACAATTACATGTCCATTGTTACTAAGCGAACGGCTGAAACCATCACAATATCCAACGGGAACAATCATGATTTTAGTTTTTTGCTGTGCCTGGTAACTTAAACCGTAACCGACAAACTCCCCGATGTTAACATCTTTAACAGAAGCCACTTCAGAACACCAGTGTATGGCTCGTTTTAATGGATCCGTTTTATCTTTTTTCCCATTAATATAATAGATAAATGTCTCTTTTGCAGGCCAATATCCATAAACTAATATTCCGACACGAACTAAGTCTAATCGAGTTTCAGGATAAGCTATAGTTGCTGCAGAGCTGGCAATATGCCTTATTTTGGGAAATATTCCGTTCTCGTTTAAAAACTTTATTCTTTTTTTGAATAAGGAAAATTGTTTTTTTACTCTTGTGTGGTTGGCAATGCTTTCGGCGCCGGCAAAATGTGAAGTTACACCCTCTATGGTAAGATATTTTTTACTTTTATTTAAAATATCAATAGCCTTTTTAAGCTGCTTCAAATTTAAGCCGGTTCTGTTCATTCCTGTTTCTATATCAAGATGGATAATGGCTTTTTTATTGCGTGATTTTGCTTTTTCAATGGCATTGTTTAATGTTGGAATATCTGAAACAAAAAATTCAATCTTATTCTCAATTATCCAATCAAAATCTTCTTTATAAATAAAGCCCATTATCATAACAGTAGATTTTTTACGCTTAACTTTAAGTACTTCTTTTGCCTCGGGAGAAGAATAAACGGAAAAATGATTAACCCCGAAGGACTCTAAAGCTGGTACAATTACAGAAACACCATGTCCATAAGCGTTTCCTTTAACCACTGCAGATAAAATGGTTTGTTCACCAGTTAATGATTTTATAAATTTAACATTTGTTCTAAGGGCTTCTTTTATTATGCTTATTATTGATGTACTGTTCATAAAATTAAATATATAAAATATTGTGTTGTTGTTACTTTTTTTTACTCGCTTTTGGTATCATCTGATTTTAAATGTAAATCCATTTGAGGAAATGGAATCATAATATTATTTTCAATAAATTTTTGATTGATTATTTTTCTAATTTCGGATTTTACATTTTCTATCCGAAAAATATTTTTGCTAAAAAATAATAATTCAAAATCTAAAGAGGAATCGCCAAAATTTATAAACCGCGCATTTACTGATTTCTTGTCTTTAATTTCCGGATGTTCCAATGCACTTTTTTTTAATATTTCTAATACCAAATCAACATCACTACCATAAGCTACTCCAACATTAATTCTAAACCTTGTTCTTTTTGTCTGGGTACTCCAATTTATAACTTTACTTGTTGTGAGTAAAGAATTTGGAAGAACAACCATTATGTCATCTCTGTTCACTGCTGCAGAAGTTCTCAGTCCAATTTTTTCCATTTTCACAACATCATTATCCAGCTCTAAAATGTCTCCAACTTTTATTGAACCTTCAAAAAGCAAAATTATTCCGGAAATAAAATCATTAAATGTATTTTGTAAACCAAGCCCAATACCCACAAGTAATGCGGCAGAGCCGGCTAATAAAACATTAAGTTTTAATCCGATTGTATCTAATATTATTAGTATGGAAATAATCCAAATTAAATATTGAATTATTTGAAATAATGAATGTAAACTTCCCTGGTTAAATTTTCTGGTTCCTACATTACGAAATAATAATTTTTTTATCAACCATAATACAACCTTTGTTAAAATGATTACAAATAAAACAGATAGTAGCATTCCTACTGAAAACGAATATTTCCCAATCCTAAAAAGTTCAAACTCTAAAATATTAGTAATCATATCAATTTTTCCTAAATTTTATGTTACACAACAGTTTGACTATGCGTAGTTAGTAATTTTGTAGAGAAGTATTTGTCATGGCGTTTACACCATATTTAAATAATATTAACGGTTTCTTCATTATTTTATACTCTGTTTTTATTCAATGCCTAAAATATATTTTGGATTTAAACAATTAGCATAATATTTATCTGTTTCTTTAATACTACAAACACCCGGATAATCGCCAAAGTTACCTTCAATGGTATAGTTTATAAGTTCAGTCATATTTTCTACTTGTTTTTATATCTCATTTCAGCATATTTAGTGGTAAAACCTATTCTTTCATAAAGTCGTTTTGCAGGATTGTCATATTCCACATGCAATTTTACATCTCCGTCGCAATGTTTAAAAGCTTCTTCAACAATTTGCCTACCGAATCCTCTGCCTCTGTAAGCAGCATCAACTGCAACATATACTAAAATCCATTCGGGTATATAACCTCCCATGCCGGTTTTATTCATTATCAAAGCGCCAATTAGTTTATTTTTATAAAATGCTGCAAGTGCAAATCCTCCTTCGGATTTTTCGTTCGAAAAAGCATAATCCAAACATTTATTTATATCTTCTTTTGGATCCCCAAAACGATCGAGATGAGTAAAAAGAAAGTCAATAAACTCTTCTCTCGTAATATTCTTAAAATCTTTTTCACTCTCAATCTTTTTAATCTCTAACATAAATACTACCTTTAATTTATTATAAATTTAATTTCTTATATATATTGAAAAAAACTTCCACACCGCTTTCTATAGTTTCATCTGGAAAATCGAAGTCCGGGTTATGAAGTGCAGGTTGATTTATTCCCGAACCTAATCCAAAGAAACCAACCTTATAGTTTTTGCTAAAATAGCCAAAGTCCTCAGACCATCTAAAAGGTTTATCCATTCTCTCAATCTTCAAATTTGCTTCATCAGCAGCTTTTTCAATAATTTGCACGCATTCATTATTATTTACAACTGCAGGAAACACTTCCGAAAAGCTAATTTCTACTTTAAGTTTTTCATCTTTTGCACCTTTCTTAACTATTTGTTCGGCGATTTCCGTTAACCGTACCATATCCTTATTTTCAGAGGCTCTTAATGTTGCTCTAATTTCTGCATAACCGGGGGATGTTCCGAATGAAATTTTTCCCAGCAGAATATGGATAATTGTTAAAAAGGTTAAATCACTGAATGGCTCTTTATTTAAGTCGTTAAATCTTTTTATGATTTTAGAAATGGCATTTGCAGGATTGATACCATTTTCCGGTTCGGCTGCATGAGAGGTTTTACCAAACAACTTAATCGTAATTCCTTTGGATGCAGCAGCAAAACTGCCTTGTTTGATTAATATTTTACTTTTTTCGACTCCGGGAATATTGTGCAATGCAAAAACATAATCAGGATTTAATTTTATAAAATCAGGATTCTCAATTACATCCCTCGCACCTTGCTCAACTTCTTCAGCCGGCTGAAAAAGTAAAACTACACGTCCCTTTTGTGGTCGGTTTTGTGATATTTTTTTAGATAGACCGGCTAATATAGTCATATGTCCATCATGACCACAAGAATGGGCAACTCCTTTATTTGCAGATGTATAGTCCAAATTGTTAATCTCAGTTATAGGTAAGGCGTCCAATTCAGCCCGAAACAAAGTTGTTTTGCCCGGTTTCTGCGCATCAAAAATAAAGGCTAAACCGGTATTGCTTAGTTTTATTACTCCATCTGGTGAATATTTTTGAACAAAAGTCAAAATTTTTTCAGATGTGGCAAATTCATTATTTGATACTTCCGGATGCTTGTGAATTTCGTGTCTTAATTTAATTAATTCTTTCATTTTCTATATCTATTGATGAAATTAGGTAAGTATAAATAAATTATTTGTAGAGAGCTCCGGACCAAAACTTATTTCAGATGTGACATTTTTAACTGTGTCAAATACATTTGTTTGATCAATGAAAATATTTCTCTTTTAATTAATTAACATTACGGTCTGTATTGTAATAATTTTTTTGAGATATCCAAATTTTTTTCAAATGGTAGTGTAGAGCCTGATAGCATACTTAATAATTAATAGCCGTAAAGATATTAATAATAAGTTAACTATCAGTACCCCCTTCATCAAACCGTACGTGAACTTTTCGCTCATACGGCTTACCGATAGCGTTCTTCATTGAGCTTTATTCACAATTCGTTAAGTTTATAAATCAATGGCTCTATTTTCCAGTTCCTCCGTTTGTGTAGAAGCTCACGGATTTTGGCATATAGTTTACTCCTTGACTTCATACTTGGTCGTATATTCGTTTAATTCTTCGTGTTCCATGAAAATTTGGAACGAATCATCCTGAATTCAAACCCAGGAAAATGTAAACTTTTTTGTTGATGTGTAGAATGGTCGTCTTCTCTTTATTGATTGTAAGACCCATACGTTTCATCAGCAAGTTCAGATAACTTAGTATCTCCTTGCTGTAGTAAATAGTTTCCCATCAGCACGAAATCAACCGCATAGCGAACTGAAATTCTTACGACTGTTTATCCTTTCAGCATGGCAGGGTTCGAGAACCCGTATGTTCTATTACTTTGGTTATCGGCCCGGACGAACCTAACCCCTTCAGAGCCGCTTGGTTATCCGGATATTCCCAAATTGAATCAACATCGTAATTATCAACTATTTGAAAACCAAGTTCTTCAAGTAATCTTTCCAATAATTGATTTTTTGATTAAAATTTGATGAACTTAACTGTGCTGATATTGTGATCACTTTTGCAATGAATAAGATAAACCGAAGGGGGCAGATCGCTAATATTTATTTCAACTCCATTTTCACCAATAAGAGGTCTCATATTCTTAATTAACTTCCCTGAAAGATCGGTGATATAAATTTTTTCAATATTGTACTTATTTATTATCAGGTTGAGTTTGTCTTTTGCCGGGTTGGGATAAACGGTGAACGAGTCGTGTTGAGCAAATTGATGCTGTGAAATATTGACAGGCGTTTCTGTTCTGAACAAATCGCCATAAAGCCCGATTGCATATAAAATGCTGTTATTATCATATGCAACTCCATTCAAGTAATTACCTGGTAAATTGCCAGTAATATTACTCCACGTATCACCTCCATCAACTGACAGGTGTACTCCTCCATAGGGATAACTCTCCATAGGACAACTAAAGGCAATTTCATCATAATTATTAAGTGTAAGGGCGTTTACTAAAATATTTGAATAGGATGTTTCCCATGTATTGCCGTTATCAACAGATTTAAAAACACCTCCTCCTCCATTTGTCCAATGCCCCCTCGTGCCCACAAATATCTCGTCATTAGCATTAATAACTACAGATGATACAAAGTGATAATTGAGACCCGTTAGTTGCCATGTTGCCCCCCCATCCGTTGAACTGTATATTCCGCCCGGGCTTATATCACCTGAAAAACTTGTACTGCCGGCAAACAACTCCCCCTCACTATTTTCAGCTATGGCATTGACCACTTCGGTATTATACAGATCAAGGACTTCTGTCCAGTTTATGCCACCATCAGTAGAGCGAAATATACCCCCCCAGTTTCCAAAGAAAATATGACCATTGTCCGATTCGTAAATCGAAAGAATGTTAGAAGCCTCTTCCGTTGTGTACAACAAATCCCATTGACAATTTCCAGCATATCTGAATATCCGTGAACTTGCTCCAGCATATAAATTACCTGATTGGGATATATGAATACTCCATATTGGATATTGACCAAGTCCAATATATTCCCAACTCTCGCAATTATCATTTGAGTGATAAACCCCATTACCTGTTGAAAGGTAAATATCATTGTCGTAAAAACATATTGAATCAGCCCCAATTGAGTCAGGCATCGCAACTTGCTCCCAGGTGTATTGCGAAAAGCAAAGCAGGGGTAGAAAAACAAGGAGGATTGTGGTTAATTTAAAATTTTTCATTGTTGGTTGGTCTAAGACATAGTCAGTATTGTGAACTAAGAAAATTAGTTACAAAGTATACTTTACAAAGTTAGGCATAGAAACAATGCTGTCAATACCAGTTTTTAGTAATTTTTCACTACATAAAAGTGTAGGGTTTTGAAATATTAGGGAGGTAAAGATATTCTGTTGAAAAAATTGTGATTAAAATTTTTGATTTTAGTTATAGTTGCTATTTAATGTTTGCCAACGGCCCGCGGCTATGTTGCGTTCCGCTTACGTATTTTTAAAGTTGTTAATTTTCGCGATGCTCAAATATACAATTTCATGTCTTGATGTCCACTAAGCGCGGCATGCATTATGAGCCGCTGTTACCTGCCCGTTGTTTTTGTTCTTTTAATATATTTCAATTCATTATCTTTTGTCACTTTACTAATCATACGAAATTGATTTTAAGATAAAATAGGAATTTCAAAAATCACTTTAGTTCCTGTACCTGTTCCTGTATTATCTTTCAAGTCTCTGATTTCTAGTGTGATTTTGTGTTTTAACTTTTTATTAAGGACTTTTATTCTTTCCTGTGTTATGCTTGTGGCCAGTGATTTATGATTCTTGTTTTGCTTTTTTAGAATTTCCTGTGCTTTTTCCCGGCCAATGCCATCATCCTCCACTTCATAAACCAGGGTTTGTTCATTCATTTTAAACCGGACAACAATATTCCCTTTTGAACCTTTATGTTTGATGCCATGTTCAATGGCATTTTCGATAAAGGGCTGTGCAAGCATAGGTGGGATAACAATACTTTCAGATTCAATTTTTTCATCCAATTCGATGGAATAAGAAAACTTTTGAGGGAAACGGACTTTTTGCAGTTCCAAATAGTTTTCGATGGTATTGATCTCTTCCTCCAGCGTAATCTGTTCCTCCATTGAATTATTCAGAATACTTCTTACCAACTCCGAAAACCGTGAGAGATAAATGCTTGCTTTGGTATCGTCCTGCTTTACAATAAAATTCTGCACACTGGACAAGGAATTGAAAATGAAGTGAGGGTTCATTTGGGTGCGTAAGAGCTTTTGTTCAAGCTGCAATTTTTCGTTCCTTGCATTGATTTTATTCTGACGGATGAAAAATACTCCAAAAGAGATAAGCAAAAAAGAGATAACCCCTAACAATAGTAAAATGAGTTGGCTACGATGTAAACTATATTCTTTATTTTCATTGTCGATGGATAAGGTGTTTACTTGTTGTTCAAGGCGTTCATTCTCATATCTTGCCTGAATTTTATGCAATTCAATTTCATTGGTAACCTGTTGGAGCGAATCAATATAGGGAAGCTTTTTTTGGATAAAGATTAATGCTTTTACAGAATCGTGGATATGCAAATAATAATTATATAGGTTTTGGTATATCCTGTTCATTAGATTGTAATATATCTGCCTGGTATTTGCCTCATTGATATTAAAAAAGTACTGATAGCCGCTATATACAATTGACTCGGAAGAATCTCCAGATAATCCAAAACTCGCCCTGTACATTTCTCCAGACAATCGTAATGATTCCTGATAATAAAACAGGGCAGAATCATAATTACCCAATTGAAGATAGGCATCCCCAAGTTTGGCAGTACTTACTGATGCATAATGGAATAATTCATTTGATTCATATTCAATTTGGGCAATTTTTAATAAAGGAATTGCTGCAATTGGATTTCCATTTCTAAAGATTAAACTACCAATGGCAAGCTCATATCCTGTTTGTTGGCTTTGAGGTTTATCCCTATTCCGGGGAAAGAGTGATCGCCCTTCATAATAATATTTCAATGCCGAATCGTATTTTTGGTCCCTCTCGTAAACAGAAGCGAGAGAAAGGATCATAATGGCATCAACATCAGATGGAAAGTCATATTGTTTGCTAAGTTCAATATACTGATAAAAGTATTTGTAAGCCAGATCGTAATCTCTCTTTTCTCTTGCTGCTCCTCCGGTTAAGCCTATAATTATTCCATATTCAAGCGGCGAGGCAATGATGAGATTGTCGCTGTTTTTTGTTTTATAAATCTCAACAAATTTCTCAGAATAAGATATAGCGCGAGCGTAGTCATTCATATCATAGTTCAGCTTTCCCAAATCAAAATACAACTCAGCTATTTTTCGATAATCTTTTTGTTCTTCAAAAATCTTAAGTGCCTGGTTTAAATAAAACAAGGCTTTCCCATATTTTGCTTCAAGCGAATAAGCATTCCCCATATGTCGGTAAGCATTTGCTTTTTGAATTTGATCAGGATATATTTCCTCCAGGTGAAGAGCTTCTTCAGCATAATATATCGCAGAGTCGTATGATGAAAACGAATAGTAAAAAGCAAGGCCGTTGTAAATTGGGATTTTATCCTTTTCATTTGCATCTGATAACTTTGAGTAAAGGGAATCGGCACTTCGACTGAACATGTTGAAGTAATACTGCGCATTTAATACTTTACCTGAAAACAGAAAACAGGAAAGGATAATAAAAATCGAAATATAATCTTTGGGAGATATTTTCATTTTCCGGCTATTTCCTTAAACAATTCCAGTAAACGCTCCTTACCTCTGGAGGAAACCGGCACTTCAATCCCGTTGCTCATTACCACATAACCATCTTGTTTCGACAAACGCCGGATGTGTTTCAAATTAATAAGATGGGAACGGTGCACCCTAAAAAAACCACTGTCGGATAACAATTCATCATATTCCTTGATAATTTTGGATACAACAATCTTTTCATCATTGATGGTTTCGAAAATGGTATAGTTGCCATCGGAAGCACAATGGATAATTTCCTTAACATCAAATAGATAAATATTCTCCAGGGTTTTAAGGATAATCTTTTTGTTTTTATTTTCAGGAGACTTGAGGTTTTCCTTTAAGGTGACCAACTGCGTATTGAAATTCTTTTGCACCATTTGTTCAGCTCGCTTTACAGCTTCTGCCAGTTTTTCCGGGTTTACGGGTTTCAGCAGGTAATCAATGGCACTGAAACCGAAGGCCTGGATGGCATATTTTTCAAAGGCCGTAATGAAAATGACCTTAAAGGCGATATTCTCAAAATGGTTGAGCAGGTCAAATCCCGTTCCGTCATCCATTTTAATATCCAGTAAAACCAGTTCCGGTATCTTCTCCCTGATTGCCCTGATGCCCGAAGCCACACTTTCAGCTTCCCCAACAAGTTTAACCTGCGGACAAAATTTTCGCACAAGGTGAGTCAGTGTTTCCCTGATGTGCGGCTCGTCATCAATGATGAGGGTGCGGAGCATTCTGGTTTTGTTCTTATTTTTTGTAAAGGTAATCATAACAGGTAAATTTCAAATAACAAAACTCTAATCCTAAAAATCAAATAAATACATTGAAGCAACAGTAATGTCTTTCCCCAGGAAATTGATATTTTCATAATAAGTTCCTGGTTCAACAAGGACGGTGTCGCCAGCGTTTGCGGCCTCAATACCCAGCTGGATGGTAGAGTAATTATCTGGTATGTTGATGATTTGGGCAAACATCAAGTTTGCTGTCATCAGAATTAAAGAAATAAGTGTAAGTTTTTTCATTGCTGTAAATGTTAATTTATCTGTATATAAAATTACAACCATCAAATGGCTAATATGAAACAGATGTATGAATGCCTCCTTTAGTTATATAAATGCCGGGGAAGGATAAATGAAGGAGGTCAGTTATTATAGCTTCGCATAAACTCTTGATGAGAGTTTTCTTTGTTTGATGATTTTATAATAGAATTTGGTATCAAATAAATTGACAACCTTTTTATGAAGCAACTGAGTATATGTAAATGTTCTGTTTCGTTGAAGGTTTTGGCACAATGGCAGGTAACTTGTTTATATGCGGAATAAAGCTACAATTGTTCATCACTATTTCCGGATATCAGGAACTTTTTGTTCAACTTTTTTTAATCATAATATATTGAATAACATTTTAATACCAAGATATTCTGAAGAGATATATATTGTTTACCCGCATTTGTTTTACTGCAGACGAGCAGTTCCGGTATCTGTGTTCAAGGTATCAGACGGTGTGTTATCAGGACCAAAGATCCAATGAAAAAGGATATACAGAAATTAAATAATGAACATACTGTATTTTCGATAGTTATCTGGATACAGTAATAGAAAGGATTTGATTACCAGTTGTTAACTAATTGCTTGTTAAAGTTTTAAATATTTTGAGATGACATTTTTACCAAGAGTTTCAAAATGAAAAAACGATGAGCCTGGCAGAAATTTAAAAAAAGCATGACATGATTAAGTATCTGTCAAATTCACTTCGAAACAATAGCCTGAAGCACCCGTGTATTTCCACTGGTGATGATTTTGACAAGATAAATGCCCGGGGAACTGGTGCTGAGGTTCAGTTGAATCGAACTTTTTGTATCAGGGCTGACATAAAACCGGACACCGCGTCCACTCATGTCTGTTACTTGTATATCCAGATCATCGGGCACCTGGCTCCCGAAAATGATCTTAAACTTTCCCGTGGTGGAGGGATTGGGTGTAATGTTTGGCAGAACCCTGATGTAATTTTTCCGGATGAGGCTGTCAACGCTGTTGGTTGATCTTACCACCAGTTTCACATCATATTCACCGGCATTGGAATAGTTAACAGGCAAAGGATCAGGCATCTCGGATGTTTCAGGGTCACCACCCGGAAAATACCAACCGGCACTTGTAAAATTCCCCTCCGATTTGTTGTAAAACTGCACCTGTCCTCCAACAGAAATTTCAGTTACATCCGATGAGAAAGCAGCGATCACACCGGCTGTGTCAGGATCAAATCCCCTGAGAACCTGAACCTCCGAACCAAGCGGGTCGAGCCATGGCCTGAGTTGCCGTGTGGAGTCATCACCG
>Ga0114931_10006869_pt1 | contig 13968 bp, 9 predicted proteins | sample 2SBtaG_FD_89579 | JGI IMG/M metagenome (GOLD analysis project Ga0114931, IMG submission 89579) | Deep subsurface microbial communities from Kolumbo volcano to uncover new lineages of life (NeLLi) - 2SBTROV14_V59a metaG | ecosystem: Environmental > Aquatic > Marine > Volcanic | place: Kolumbo...
ATGGGCCCGCACCGCGGCGCCGCTCGCGGGCCTGGCGGCGACCTTGTTGACGGCGCGACTCGGCCGCGAGTTGTGGCCGGAGCGCCCCTCTCTCGGCCTGTTCGCGGCGATGCTCTTGATGGGCAGCGGTTTCTGGCTGATCTTCGCCACCTTAACCATGTTCGACATGTTGGTGGTGGCGACCACCGTCGTGGCGGTCACCGCCATCGTACGGGCGGCGCGGACCGGCGGCTGGCGGGGATGGGCCGTGGCGGCAATAGCCGGTGGCATCGGGGTGCTCTCAAAGGGGCCCGTGGGTCTGTTACCGATAGCCAGCATCGCCCTGCTGGCACCCTTGTGGCGGCGGCGGCCGCCGGGCCGAGGCTGGGCGTACTGGTACATGGCGACGGTGGCGATGCTGGCGACAGCGGGCGCGGTTGGGTTGGCTTGGGCGCTACCCGCCGCTTATGCCGGCGGTGAGGCATTCGCGCGCCACATCCTGTGGGATCAGACCACCGGACGCATTGTTAATGCCTTCGCCCATGCCAGGCCTATCTGGTGGTATCTGCCGTTATTACCCGCTCTGACCTTGCCCTGGCTATTGTGGACGCCCCTATGGCGTGGCGCCCGAGCAGCGTGTCGCACGACCGACGAGGGGGTCCGACTGTGCTTCGTCTGGGTGTTGGCGGTGGTGATCACCATGTCACTCATCAGCGGCAAGCAACCTCATTATATGCTCCCCATCTTCCCGGCTTTGGCGCTGCTTGGCGCCCGGGCGCTCGATGCGGCGGGGGCGGTCGGTCGGCGCGACCGGCTGCCCTTGGCGATTTTCTGGGGCGTGCTCGGGATCGCCAGCTTCGCGGTTCCCATGGCGGCGGCACGCGGTTTGCTGCCCGGTGGGTTCGCGGCTCTACCGCCCTCGATTGGTATCGTGTTGTTAACGCTGGCCGTCGCCATCGCGGGGCCGGTTCGGCTGTCGGCCGGCGCGGGAGTCGCGGTGCTTATGGCCAGCGTTCTGGTGGCCGTGGTGATGGTTAATTTCGGGTTTCACGAGACGATAGGCCCCAACTACGATACGTCCGCCATCGCGCGCCGGATCGGCGATTTCCAGCGGGCTTCGCGCCCAGTCGCCCTTGTGGAACGCCAAGGTGGCCAGTTCGATTTCGTGGGTCGGCTGCCGAAACCCTTGCCGGTGATTTCCAGGCAACGGATCGAGGCGTGGAGCCGCGCGCATCCTCAAGGCTATCTCGTGCGTCAGCAGAAGGACATGCCGGTGGGCGGGGACTATGTGGCCTTGCACCGGTTTCGAGGCCAATACCTCGTGATCTGGCCGGCGCCCGCCCTGGCCAATCGAGTGACGAAATCCAGCGAATGAGTTGGAACCGGGCAATCAGGCCCGCTTGCGCGGCCGTGGCTGCCGGTCGCCCAGATAGGGCGCGAGAAACTGCCCGGTAAAGCTCTCGGGCGTGGCGGCCAAATCCTCGGGCGTGCCCGCGGCCACGATACGCCCGCCCTTGTCGCCCCCTTCCGGGCCCAGGTCGATCAGCCAATCGGCGGTCTTGATGATCTCCAGGTTGTGCTCGATGACCAGCACCGTATTACCCTGATCCACCAGGGCGTGGAGCACCTCCAGCAGCTTGCGCACATCGTCGAAGTGCAGCCCTGTGGTCGGTTCGTCCAGGATGTAGAGGGTGCGCCCCGTGGCGCGCCGCGCCAGCTCCTTGGCCAGCTTGACCCGCTGCGCCTCGCCGCCCGAGAGCGTGGTCGCCGGTTGCCCCACGTGGATGTACCCGAGCCCGACCCGGCGCAGGGTCTCCAGCTTGCCGCGGATCGCCGGCACCGCCTTGAAAAAGACCGCGCCTTCATCGACGGTCATATCAAGAACGTCTGCTATGCTCTTGCCCTTGAAGGTAACTTCAAGGGTTTCCCGATTGTATCGCTTGCCGTTGCACACGTCGCACCGCACGTAGACATCGGGCAGGAAGTGCATCTCGATCTTGAGCACCCCGTCGCCCTTGCAAGCCTCGCAGCGGCCGCCCTTGACGTTGAACGAGAAGCGGCCGGGCTTGTAGCCCCGGGCGTTCGCCTCGGGCAGGCCGGCGAACCAGTCCCGCATGGGAGTGAACGCGCCGGTGTAGGTCGCCGGGTTCGAGCGCGGGGTGCGCCCGATGGGCGACTGGTCGATGTCGATCACCTTGTCGAGGAATTCCAGGCCCTCGATCTCCCGGTGGCGGCCGGGCGCGGCGCGGGCGCCGTGCAGGCGCCGGGCGATGGTCTTGTACAGGGTCTCGATGATCAGGGTGGACTTGCCGCTGCCGGAAACGCCGGTGACGCAGGTCAGGGTGCCCAGGGGGATTTCCGCGTCGATATCTTGCAGGTTGTGCGCCTGGGCGCCGAGAATGCATACCTTCTGGCCCTTGTGCCCGGGCCGGCGCCGCGCCGGCACGGGGATTTGCGCCGCGCCGGTCAGATAGCGCGCGGTCAGGCTCTCGGCCACCTGCATCACCGCGTCCGGCGGCCCGGCGGCCACCACCCGCCCGCCATGGGCGCCAGCTCGCGGCCCCATGTCCACGAGATAGTCGGCGGCGCGAATCGCCTCCTCGTCGTGCTCGACCACGATCACCGTGTTGCCTAGGTCGCGCAGGCGCTTCAGGGTCTCCAGCAGGCGCGCGTTATCGCGCTGGTGCAGGCCGATGGAGGGCTCGTCCAGTACGTAGAGCACCCCGGTGAGCCCGGAGCCGATCTGCGAGGCCAGGCGGATGCGCTGGCTCTCGCCGCCGGACAGGGTGCGCGAGGCGCGCGAGAGGGTCAGATATTCCAACCCCACGTCCATCAGGAAGCGCAGGCGCTCGTTGATCTCCTTCAGCACCCGGGCGCCGATCTCCCGATGCTGGTGGCGCAGGCGCGGCGCCAGGTTTGCGAACCAGTCTGCCGCCTCGGCAACCGAAAGGGCGACGATCTCGCCGATGTGGCGGCCGTCGATCTTGACCGCCAGGGCCTCGGGCTTGAGCCGGTGCCCGGCGCACGCCTCGCACGGCCGGGTCGCCTGATAGCGGCCCAGTTCGTCGCGAATCCAGTCGCTGTCGGTTTCTCGCCAGCGGCGCTCCATGTTGGGCAGCACCCCCTCGAAGGGCTTGGTTGTCTCGTAGGCGCGGACCCCGTCGTTGTACGACATGGTGATGGGCTCCCCGTCGGAGCCTTCGAGCACGGCGCGGCGCACGCGTGGGTGCAGATCTTCCCAGGGCTCGTGCATGGAGGCCTTGTAGTGGCGCGCCAGGCTGGCCAGGGTCTGCTTGTAGTAGGGCGTGGTCGCCTTGGCCCACGGCGCGATGGCGCCCTGGGCGAGGCTCAGGCGCGGGTCCGGAACCACCAGGTCCGCGTCGAAATAGTGGGTCGTGCCCAGGCCGCCGCAGGCCGGGCATGCACCGAACGGGTTGTTGAAGGAGAACAGGCGCGGCTCGATCTCGTCGATGGTGAAGCCCGAGACCGGACAGGCGAAGCGGGCCGAGAAGGTCGTGCGCTCGCCGGTCTTGGCGTCCTCGGCGAAGGCCAGCCCATCGGCTAGTCCGAGCGCGGTTTCCAGGCTGTCGGCCAGGCGCGTCTCGAGTCCCGGGCGCACCACGACCCGGTCCACGACAACCTCGATATGGTGCTTGCGCTTTTTGTCGAGCGCCGGCGCCTCGTCGATCTCGACGATCTCGCCGTCGATCTTGACCCGCTGGAACCCGCGTTTTTGCAGGTCCGCCAGCTCCTTGCGGTACTCGCCCTTGCGTCCGCGCACGATGGGCGCAAGCAAGTACAGGCGCGTGCCCTCGGCCATGGCGAGCACCCGGTCGACCATTTGGCTGACCGTCTGGCTTTCGATCGGTAGGCCTGTGGCCGGCGAGTAGGGAATGCCGATGCGCGCGTACAGCAGGCGCAGGTAATCGTAGACCTCGGTGACCGTGCCCACGGTCGAGCGCGGGTTGCGCGAAGTGGTTTTCTGCTCGATGGAGATGGCCGGGGACAGGCCCTCGATCGACTCCACGTCGGGCTTCTGCATGAGCTCCAGAAACTGCCGCGCGTAGGCCGAGAGGGACTCCACATAGCGCCGCTGCCCCTCGGCATAGATGGTATCGAACGCCAGGGACGACTTGCCCGAGCCCGACAGCCCGGTAATCACGGTCAGCCGGTCGCGCGGCAGGTCGATATCCACGTTCTTCAGGTTGTGCTCGCGCGCGCCGCGCACGCGGATTTTCGCTCCGGCAAGGAGGCTTTCCGCCGTGGCGGGGTCGGAGCGAGTGGTATCCATGGGGGTGGCGCGCTGCCTTCGAGGCTGGAAACGGGGAATGGTCGGGCGGTCGGCGCCCATGATCAATATGGGCGATCCCCGCCTGAAAATCGACCTCGGATAGCGGCGCGCGTGGATTCCTTTTGATCCCTCGCGCCAAGTCGCTAGAGTGCGGCCGGTCGCGGGTCACAGGGGGAAGGAAAGCGCCATGGCGGGCAGCGTAAACAAGGTCATTCTCGTGGGCAATTTGGGCCGCGATCCGGAAATCCGCTCCCTGCAGGACGGAAATCGGGTGGCCAACCTTTCGCTCGCGACCTCGGAATCGTGGCGCGACAAAAACACCGGCGAGCGGCGGGAAAAGACCGAATGGCACCGGGTGGCGATCTTCAACGAACGCTTGGTGGAGATCGTCGAGAAATACCTGCGCAAGGGCTCGAAGATCTACGTGGAAGGCCAGCTTCAAACTCGCAAGTGGACCGACCAGAGCGGGGCCGATCGCTACTCGACGGAGGTTGTCCTGCAACGGTTTCGGGGCGAGCTCACCATGCTCGATACCCGCGGGGCCGGGGGCGGCGAGGGTGGCGGCGGCTATGGCGGCGGAGCACCCTCCGGCGGCGGTGCTCCCTCCGGTGGTGGTGGTGGCGCGCCCTCGGGTGGCGGCGGCGGCGACCTGGACGACGAAATTCCGTTCTAGGTGCGACGCACTCCTAGGCGCCGGCAGCGCGCTGGGGCGATCGGGCCGTTGGCTCCGGGTCCGCCTGGTCGTCGGGGTGGTCCGGAATGGCGGCTTGGCGGCGCTCCAGCAAGGACTCGATCACGCCAAGCAGCTGGTAGCCGGATAGGTTGATATCCGCCATGTATTCCCGATAACGCTCGTTCCCGATCGGTCCTAGCATTTCGCGCCGGCCCATCTCGGAAAATCCGATGATTGCGTTGAGCGGCGTACGCAGATCGTGATGCAGCAACGCCAGGGCGGCCCGTTGCTGGGCGATACCCTCGGCGGCCTCCGGCGTCGGGCTTGGGTGCCGGCGCTCGGCCGATGGCGGTGCCGCCGCGCGCGCCGGATCGCCCGACGGGCGCCGCGCGCCCCTCGGCCATTGACGCTCGCGCCGCTTGGCGGCGATCAAGACAGCGGCCACGGCCCAGATCGCCATCAAGGCAAGTGCGCGGCCGGTCAAGCCCTCGCGCGTCGCGGCGGCCACGCCGCCGAGGGGAACCACGAAGCCGGCGATCGCCAGCCCACTGGCCAGCGCCGCGAGCACGACAACATGCCACGGGCGCGCCAGCCACCACCCCAGGAGGGCCACGGCCAGGTAAAGCAATCCGCCGCTGTCGCCGATGGGAAGCACGAGATCCGCGGTCATGGTCACGGTGGCCAGAACCGCGAGGCAGGCGAGGGCGCGTAGGCTGAAAAGGGAGAGACCGATCGCTGCGTCGCCGGCGCCGTCATCCTCCAGCGGACTCGGGCTCGAATCATAACTCGCGCCGGCCCGTCGCGCCGCCGTCGTGCTCAAGGTTGTCTCGAACATAACCCCCAGTCCCCCAACAGAACCCCATATGGTGTACCGCCCCCACGATCGCACCATAAGCTGAGTCAGCTTGAGGGGATTCGGGTCGATTTGTCTACCGCAAAAGGGGGAATAGCGTTGGCGGATTTTCCCGCCCCGCGATATTGTGACAAGGGCGGCGGGTGCCGCGTGGAGCGGCGGGCTTGATGTATGTCAAGGGATGGTGGCGGCGCACGGCCCAGATTGGCACCTCGCGTAGAACATTTTAGTGCAAACATTCCTCGGGTACAGGAGATTCGATCGATGAGTGCGGTGCGCAAGTGCATGCCAATTTCTATTATCGTACTGGTCTTTTTATTGATTTTTCCGATTTCCATGGCGCGTGCGCACCAACATGGGACGGTCGGCACGGCATCCGAGTCCGGTCAATCGGGTATGCGTTCGATGCCCGGGATGCCAAATATGCGCATGCCTCGAATGGACCCCGTGCGCGGGCGCAAGCTGTTCGTGTCCAAGGGGTGCGTCGCGTGCCATGCGGTCAACGGGGTTGGTGGCCATGATGCCGCGGCCCTGGACGCGCATACCATGCAGCCCATGATGAACCCGTTCGATCTCGCGGCGAAGATGTGGCGCATGGCGCCATACATGATCGCCGCCCAGGAAGAAGCCCTGGGCGAGCAGATCGATTTCACCGGCGACGAGTTGGCGGATATTATCGCCTTTATTCACGACGACGAAACCCAGCATACGTTTTCCGAGGCCGACCTCACGGCCGAGGCGAAGCGGATGATGCATCACCAGCATGGGACCCCCGGCGCCGGGCCCAAGGCTCATGGCGAGGAGATTGGGCACGGTTCCGAGGGGCACATGCACGCCCATGGGGATGACGACGAGCACGACGAGGAGCGCGGCGGCATGATGGGGCGGCCCGCCGAATAGGCTGATTCCATCGCCACTAGCTGGTGCCGACAACCTTCGTTCTCGCCTCCATCGGGGCAGCGACCGGCGGCGTCGTTATTGGCGGCGAATCTGCCCATTTTGTTGTTCGCACCTGCAAAATCTGCTACATATGGGGCGTTTTCTCGGGTTTGATCCCGAGGGAGCCGTACCCCCGCCACGCTGGCCGCCGCGTCGTCCACGGCGGGGTGGCGATCGTTCCTTGCCCAGCACCGACCGTTAGCAACCCGCCAGTATCGAGGCCCGACTCTTGAGCGAGACCACCCCGCCCGATTTTGACGTGACGCCAGTCAACATCGAAGAGGAGATGCAGCGCTCCTACCTGGATTACGCCATGAGCGTGATCGTGGCCCGGGCGCTGCCGGATGTCCTCGACGGCCTCAAGCCGGTGCACCGGCGCATTCTCTTCGCCATGAAAGAGGGCGGCTACGACTGGAACCGGCCGTACCGCAAGTCCGCCCGCATCGTCGGCGACGTGATGGGCAACTATCACCCCCACGGCGGCGAAGCCATCTACGACGCCATGGTGCGCATGGCCCAGGACTTTTCCATGCGCCTGCCGCTGATCGACGGGCAGGGCAACTTCGGCTCCATGGATGGCGACCCGCCGGCGGCCATGCGCTACACCGAGGCGCGCCTGGCGCGGGTTGCCAGCAACGCCCTGCTGGAAGACATCGACCGGGAAACGGTCGATTTTCGCCCCAATTACGACGAGTCCAGCGAAGAGCCGGTGGTTCTGCCGGCGCGCTTTCCCAATATCCTGGTTAATGGCGCCGGCGGCATCGCGGTCGGCATGGCGACCAATATCCCCCCGCATAACCTGGGCGAGGTGATCGACGCCTGCTGCGCCTACATGGACGATCCGGCAATTTCCATCGACGCCCTGATGGAGCGGGTGCATGGCCCGGATTTTCCCACGGGTGCGATCGCGCTCGGCCGCGCCGGTATTCGCGATGCCTATCACACCGGGCGCGGGTCCGTGCGCCTGCGCGCGAGAACGGATATCGAGGATATTCGCAAGGATCGCCAGGCGATTATCGTCACCGAGATACCCTATCAGGTGAACAAGGCGCGCATGATCGAGCGCATCGCCAGCATCGTGCGCGACAAGACCGTGGAAGGCATCGCCGACCTGCGCGACGAGAGCGACCGCCATGGCGTGCGCGTGGTGATCGAGCTGCGCCGGGACGTGGAGCCGGACGTGATCCTGAATCAGCTCTACCGTTTCACGCCGCTGCAAACGAGCTTCGGCATCAACATGGTGGCGATCAACGGCGGCAAGCCCGAGACCCTCGATCTGAAGTCTATCATCGCCGCCTTCGTCGCCTTCCGCGAGGAGGTGATCACCCGGCGCACCATCTTCGATCTGGGCAAGGCGCGCGACCGGGCGCATGTCCTGGTCGGGCTGGCCATCGCGGTCGCCAACATCGATCCGGTGATCGCGCTGATTCGCGCCGCGCCGGACCCGGTGGCGGCGCGCGAGCAGCTCATGAGCCGCGATTGGCCCGCGCGCGACACGGGCCCCTTGATTCGCCTGATCGACGAACCCGGCGTCGCGGTCGCCGAGGACGGCACGATCCGCCTCTCCGAGGCCCAGGCCCGGGCGATCCTGGAGTTGCGCCTGCAACGCCTGACCGGGCTGGAGCGTGGCAAGATCGCCGACGAGCTGGAGGAGCTGGCGGCGCACATTGGGGACTATCTGGAAATCCTGGGCTCGCGCGAGCGCCTGATCGGGATTATGCGCGCCGAGCTTCTGGACATGAAGGAACGGTTCGCCACCCCGCGCCGGACCGAGCTCGTTGACGCCGCGATCGATCAGGAAGACGAGGATCTGATCCAGCGCGAGGACATGGTGGTGACCGTGAGTCACGGCGGCTATATCAAGCGCGTGCCGCTCAGCACCTATCGGGCGCAGCGCCGCGGCGGCAAGGGACGCGCCGGCATGTCGACCCGGGACGAGGATTTCGTGGCCAAGGTAATCGTGTGCAACACGCACACCCCGGTCCTGTTCTTCTCCTCGCGTGGGATGGCCTACAAGATGAAGGTCTATCGCCTGCCCATGGGCTTGCCCCAGGCGCGCGGCAAGGCGCTGATCAATATCCTGCCCCTGCAACCGGGCGAGACCATCACCACCGCCATGCCGCTGCCCGAGGACGAGGCGGCCTGGAGCGAGATGTATGTGATGTTCGCCACCTCGCGCGGCGGCGTGCGGCGCAATCGATTGTCCGATTTCACCCACGTCATGGCGAACGGCAAGATCGCCATGAAGCTGGAGGACGAGGGCGGTCGCCTGGTCAGCGTGCGCGCGTGCGCCGAGGACGACGACATTCTGCTGATCACCGCGCGCGGCAAGTGCATTCGCTTTCCCGTGGCCGATGTGCGCGTGTTCTCCGGGCGCACCTCCACCGGGGTACGCGGTATCAGGTTGGAGGGCGATGACGAGGTGATCGCCATGGCGGTCTTGCGCCATGGCGAGCTCACCATCGAGGAACGCGATGCCTACCTGCGCTACGCGGCCACGCGCCGCCGCGCCGAGACGGGGGAAGACGAGACGGGGGAGGCGGTGGAGGCGCCGGCGCCGGCACCAGGGGACGTTGATATCCCAATCCCACGGGAGCGTCTGGCGCGTCTGGAAGCGGAGGAGCAGTTCATCCTGGCGGTGGCGACCGATGGCTTGGGAAAGCGCACGTCCGCCTATGAGTATCGGGTTACCGGTCGGGGCGGCAGAGGCATCGTCAATATGGACCTCACCCGTGGCCGTGTCGGCGCGCCGCGGGTCGCCGGCGCGTTCCCGGTCGACGATTCGGATCAGATCGTCCTGGTCACCACCGGCGGTCAGTTGATTCGCTGCCCGGTGCACGATGTGCGCATCGCCGGGCGCGCGACCCGCGGGGTGCGCCTGTTCGACGTCGCCGAGGACGAACGCGTGGTCTCGGTCGCGCGCCTGGCCGACGCGGGCGAGGAAGACGATGACAACGGCACCGATGGCGCCTAGTGGATTCTATCCACTAATACCAAGGAGCGGTGATAATGACCCCTAGGGACGGCTTGCCAAGGTTTTCGGACAGCGTCGCGCGTGGCGCGCGATGCCCCGCATCGCTTCGCCACACGCTCCTTGCCGAAAACCTTGGCAAGCCGCCGTTCCGGTCGTCCATGGGTCATTATCACCGCTCCTTGGTATAAGGTGGCGCGTCATCGGGGAGACAGGCGGGAGATGGCCTCATGAGCGATCCGCGCACCGGAGTTTACCCCGGTACCTTCGACCCCATCACCAAGGGTCATATCGACATTATCACCCGCGCCACGGGGGTGCTCGATCGGCTGATCGTGGCGGTGGCGCAGAATCCGGACAAGGGGCCGCTCTTCTCCACGGACGAGCGCGTGGCCATGATCGAGGCCGAGGTGGGCCCCCTGCGCGCGGCGGGGCGGCGGGTGGAGGTGCGGGCATTCGACAACCTGCTCATCCACTTCGCCCGTCAGGTGGGCGCGCATATCATCGTGCGCGGCCTGCGCGCGGTCTCGGATTTCGAGTACGAGTTTCAGATGGCGACCATGAACGCGCGCCTTGATCCGGAGATCGAAACCGTCTTCCTGAGCGCCTCGGAGCGTCAGCAGTTCATCGCCGCGCGCCTGGTCAAGGAAATCGCCCGGCTGGGCGGAGACGTGTCCCAATTCGTCAGCCCGGCGGTGGAGGCCCGGCTCGCCACCGTTTTCGGTCCCGGCCAGAACCCGGGCAACAGCCCGGCCAAGGCCGGCCCGCGGCTGCGCAAGGTGTAAACCGCACGTCGGGGGCGACACCTTGACCGTGGCCGGGGCGCCGCCTATGGTCCGGCCGCCCTCGGCGAACGCGGCAGGCCACCCGCGCGCGAGCCCGTAGCTCAGTTGGCAGAGCATCTGACTTTTAATCAGAGGGTCGAAGGTTCGAATCCTTCCGGGCTCACCAATAAAATCAAGGGGTTAACCGGAAGCGGCTAAGCCCATTCTCTTCGTGGGTAGCATTATGGGTAGCGCCAAGCGTCTAATTTGAGCCCCGTACGGCCCTCCGGCGGTCCGTGGTGCGCGAGATGGGCGCCGGGCGAGGAAACTGCCTAGGAAAGTCGGACGGCGCTGTATGACCCTCTCATGGCTCTGCTGGTTGACGCTTGATCGGGGGTCAACTCGATCGCGCCGCGGCAGGTAGCGAAATGCATGGCCCAGCGCCACACCAATTTGCCTGACCAGCGATACCTTCCCTCCAACGGGATCCAAGCCACCCGAGGTTCCAGCCTTCACTGACTGCATTGGCTTAGGCCGCATTGGGATCGGCACCGAGATTTCCAGCGACCAGTTCGACACCGCGTTTATCAACGGGCCATCGCCGGTCAAAGATCGGTGGGTCCGTTACCGCCCGCTCTGTCCCGGCTTCGATCCGCCGAATTTCGCTTCGTGCGGTGCGGGCGGGCCACGACCGCGTCGCCACCGTCTCATGCTCTTCATGCACGCCATGTGTACGAACCGCATTATGCCCAAAAAGGAGGCTCCGGCGCGACTCGATCGACATTTGGAGGGAGCGGTTCCTCCGGAAGGTTGCATTCGAATGAACCCCTCGTGAGGGCGCATTTCTACTGCGAGAATTTTTTTATTTTTTGAGTCCTGTTCAGAGGCCGAGTCGAATCCTTGGATTTTTTTGTGCTCAAAATTTTTCAGGAAAGAAATTTTTTAGCTGCGCGGGAATTTTTTTCGGGGCGCGGTCGGATCACCGTTGGCAATCCGTCCCAAAAAGCCGATTAACGACACCTTGTCGGGCTCTGGTGGGTTCCAGTCTGGCCCTAGGTTATCGGCCTCCGCCAATAACCCCTCGACGATGCCGGTGAGCCATGCGGACCACGTTGGATCGCTGCTTTCATGGGTCGCCCAGCCCAAGAACATGTCGGCAAGGGCGCGCATCTGGTCGTAGTTGAGCTGCTCTCGCACACGCTCATCAAAAGCAAACCCGCGCGTAAATTCCTCGAGCAGTTCGTCTGGCCGGTGGGTGCTCATATAGCCTCTATTATGCACTGGGCAGAGTGGCGATGCGAAATTCATCCCCGCGTGCGCGGGGAACACGGCGGCACATTGACCACCCGCACCCGGCCCTTCGGTTCATCCTCGCGTGCGCGGGGAACACGACGCCGACGCCGACGCCCACGTCACCGATTCCGGTTCATCCCCGCGTGCGCGGGGAACACGCGCGCTCGCTCGCCGCCGAATCGTCGAGGCTCGGTTCATCCCCGCGTGCGCGGGGAACACTCTGCGATATCGAGGATAACCACGGGGTCCACCGGTTCATCCCCGCGTGCGCGGGGAACACGCGCCGAGGGCCGCCGGGAATTCCTGGTATCGCGGTTCATCCCCGCGTGCGCGGGGAACACCCCTAAGCCGCGCGCGCGGTGGATGATATGGCCGGTTCATCCCCGCGTGCGCGGGGAACACCACGGCTATCGGATGAAATCGCACAGCCTGACCGGTTCATCCCCGCGTGCGCGGGGAACACTGATGGACGAAACCGGGGCAAATAAACAAGAACGGTTCATCCCCGCGTGCGCGGGGAACACGCCTGGTGGGTGCCCCATAGTTGCTCATCCGCCGGTTCATCCCCGCGTGCGCGGGGAACACACCTTTCCGTGGCGCCGGCGCGAGACGGACGCCAGGTTCATCCCCGCGTGCGCGGGGAACACGATGGGCGCGCGCGCCAGCCCAAGGCCCTGCGCGGTTCATCCCCGCGTGCGCGGGGAACACAGCCATCCCCTCGGCGTGGTTGCGCTCGGGGTCGGTTCATCCCCGCGTGCGCGGGGAACACTGGGCCAGGAGCACGGTGGCTTCGTCAGATTCCGGTTCATCCCCGCGTGCGCGGGGAACACCAACATGAGCAGCATGAGATAGGCTCCATGCTCGGTTCATCCCCGCGTGCGCGGGGAACACGCGTCCCGAACGACGACGAATGGATCGCGTGACGGTTCATCCCCGCGTGCGCGGGGAACACGGCATCGTGGCGGCGAGCCAGAACGGCGCCAACGGTTCATCCCCGCGTGCGCGGGGAACACGTTTCGTTCTCAACCACGATCACAGATTTCGCCGGTTCATCCCCGCGTGCGCGGGGAACACGGCGCAAAGATCACAAGAATGGCCTCGCCGATCGGTTCATCCCCGCGTGCGCGGGGAACACTCAACGACCAGCAGTCCGAGCCCTGTCTTGCGCGGTTCATCCCCGCGTGCGCGGGGAATACGTCCCTGAGCTCCATGAGCCGTCCCGCCGCGTCGGTTCATCCCCGCGTGCGCGGGGAACACCCGTGCCAACCGAACTCCGTCATGGCCGGCACCGGTTCATCCCCGCGTGCGCGGGGAACACGTCGCTCGGGAACAGCGTCGAGAGGCCAAGGGCGGTTCATCCCCGCGTGCGCGGGGAACACCAGGTTATGGGCCTGGCGAGCTGCCACTGCTCCGGTTCATCCCCGCGTGCGCGGGGAACACTGCCTGGCCGGCGCCGCGCCGATCAAATCCTGCGGTTCATCCCCGCGTGCGCGGGGAACACCGTCTTGGTGACGGTCCAGTCGAGGCCCAGGTCGGTTCATCCCCGCGTGCGCGGGGAACACTATCGTCCGCGCGACGATGACCCGGCGGAAATCGGTTCATCCCCGCGTGCGCGGGGAACACGAAGATGGACCCGTGGGGGATCACTATAAGATCGGTTCATCCCCGCGTGCGCGGGGAACACGAACCCATGCCTGGATCGCACGGGCGTTATTCCGGTTCATCCCCGCGTGCGCGGGGAACACTGGTCTGGGGCATGACGGACCTATTCCCGGGGCGGTTCATCCCCGCGTGCGCGGGGAACACGCCTCGGTCTCGTTGCCGAGTTCGCCGGTTTCCGGTTCATCCCCGCGTGCGCGGGGAACACACCAGACATTGCAGAACGCCATAACATTCCGTCGGTTCATCCCCGCGTGCGCGGGGAACACTTCCGCCCGATCCTGCATCACGGCGTGGTGCTCGGTTCATCCCCGCGTGCGCGGGGAACACTGCACGGGGCGCTGATCGAATCCCTGATCGAGCCGGTTCATCCCCGCGTGCGCGGGGAACACAAGCACCCCCGCAATTGAGCCCTCGTTAAGAACGGTTCATCCCCGCGTGCGCGGGGAACACGCTCTGGACATCGCACACCACAAGTGCCCGGCCGGTTCATTCCCGCGTGCGCGGGGAACACCCTGACCAGTTGGTTCAGAGTCAAATCACATC
>Ga0114931_10006870_pt1 | contig 13968 bp, 12 predicted proteins | sample 2SBtaG_FD_89579 | JGI IMG/M metagenome (GOLD analysis project Ga0114931, IMG submission 89579) | Deep subsurface microbial communities from Kolumbo volcano to uncover new lineages of life (NeLLi) - 2SBTROV14_V59a metaG | ecosystem: Environmental > Aquatic > Marine > Volcanic | place: Kolumbo...
CGGCGCTGAGCCGACGCAGCCGGTTTGCGGCGCCGACGAACCAGATCGTGCAAAAGTCATCGTGCGGACTCTCGAAGCCCGGCGCGGTTTCTTCGACGACCGCGCCCAGATCGGCGAACCGTGCGGCGGCTTCCCGAGCGCTGGCGGCGACCTCCGGATCGACGGCGACGTAACCGAGATCGGCGCTGAAGGCGATCCGCAGCCCGGCAACGCCGTCATCGAGACCGATCCTGTAGTCCCGCCCCTCATAGGGGAGGGCAAAGCCGTCACGGGCGTCGGGCAGGGCCAGCACGTTCAGCATCAAGGCGGCGTCGCCGACGGTGCGGGCCATCGGGCCGACGTGCGAGACGGTGCCGAACGGGCTCGACGGGTAGGCGGGGACGCGGCCGAAGCTCGGCTTGAGGCCGACGATGCCGGTGAACCCGGCAGGCATCCGGATCGAGCCGCCGCCATCGGTCCCGAGGTGCAGCGCCCCCATGCCGAGCGCCGCGGCGACGGCCGCCCCGCCGCTGCTGCCGCCGGGGGTCGTGTCGGTGTTCCAGGGGTTGCGCGTCACCCCGGTGAGCGGGCTGTCGGTCACGCCCTTCCAGCCGAACTCGGGCGAGGTCGTCATGCCGAGAAGGACCGCCCCGTGCTCGCGCAGCCGGGCGACCGCCGGGGCGTCGGTCGGGTTCGGCGGATCGTCCTCGGTGGTCCGGCTTCCCTGGCGAGTCTGCCAGCCCCTGACCAGAAGGAGATCCTTGATCGTCGTCGGAACGCCGTCGACCAGGCCGCAGGGCTCGCCGCGCAGCCAGCGCCGCTCGGAATCGCGAGCAGCGACCATCGCGCCTTCGGCATCGACGAGGCGGAAAGCATTGACCTCGGCGTCGAACGCCGTAATTCGGTCGAGCACCGCGGCCGTTACCTCGACCGGCGAGAGAGCCTTCCGCCTGTATGCGGCGATCAGCGTCGAGGCCGGAAGACGCGCGACGTCGGTCGCCTCCGCCATCTTGCCCATCGGGCCGCTCCTCCTCCGGCGGTGCTCGACCGGCGCGTCTCGAAAATCCGAGCCTCGGCCGAGCCGCACGACAACCCGCCTAGCGTCGAGTCTAGCGGGGCGTGCTTGGTTCGAATAATGTATTATCCCGAGCATCAAGGACAGAAATTCCGATGAATGTGTCGCTCAAGCATCTCCTTTACGTGGTCACCGCCGCCAACGAGCGGAGCATCGCGCGGGCTGCGGAGAAGCTGCGAATCTCGCCCTCTGCGGTGGCCGCGGCGATCGGCAACGTCGAGCAAGATCTGGCGCTCAGGCTGTTCATTCGCCGCCCCGCCAAAGGGCTCGTGCTCACCCGCTCGGGCCGAAGCGCGGTGGCCAGGGCCAAGCGCCTCCTCGACGAGGTGGACGCCTTCGAGATGGCCGTGTCGGGGATCGCCGACGCCCTATCGGGCGAGCTCAACGTCGGCTGCTTCGCGCCGATCGCGCCGATGCTGATGCCACCGATCATCCAGGCGGTGACGTCGCGCTATCCCCGGGTCTCGGTCCACCTGCACGAGGGCAATCTCGACCGGGTTCAGCAGTACCTGCGCGACGGCACGGTCGAGATCGTGCTCTCCTACGACCTCGATCTCGGCGCCGACCTGGAATACGAGACCCTGACCGAGGCGCCGCCCCACGTTCTGCTTGCCGCCGCCGACCCGATGGCGGACCGCGAATCGATCTCGCTCGAGGAACTGGCCGACCGCCCGATGGTGCTGCTCGATCTGCCCTTGTCGCGAAACTACTTCCAAACGCTGTTCGAAGCGCATGGCTATCGGCCCAACGTCGTCCACCGCACCGGCACCTACGAGATGGTGCGCTGCCTGGTCGCCGCGGGTCTCGGTTACTCGCTCCTCAACATGCGTCCCTCGATCGACGAGACCTATGGCGGCAACCGGGTGGTGTGTCGGCCGCTCGCCGACAACGTGCGGGCGCCCAGATTCGTCCTCGCCTATGCCTCACGCGGCCGCCCGATCCGAATCGTGCAGATCTTCGCCGAGACCTGCCACGCCTATTTCCGATCGGGGCTCGCTTCGCGTTTCGTCGTCGTCCGTGATCAGCGTCGCATCCCGGCCGTCCGTGGGCACTGAGCCCGATCGCGTCGGCGCACGCCATCACCATCCGATGCCACCGGCGCCGGGTCGGGGCCCTCCGCGGCACGAGGCGCGCCTCTACGAGCGGGTCGTCGCCTCCCCGGATGGGGGCAAGGCGTAATCGACCCGGGCCGGCCGGCCGGGGAGATCGAGCTCGCTGACCAGCGGCGCCGTTCTGGCGATCACCCGGCCGTGGCGCAGCACGAAGAGGCGCCGCGCCCGGCGGCGGATGGCGTCGATCGGATCGCGGGCCTGGAGGACGACGAGGTCGGCATAGCATCCTGGGGCGAGGCCGTAGCCGTCGAGCCCGAGAATGGCCGCCGGGTTCTCGGTCACCGCCCGGAAACAGTCGCGCATGGCCTGCTGCCCCGTCATCTGCCCGACATGCAGACCCATCGAGGCGGCATCGAGCATGTCGGCGGTGCCCAGCGGGTACCACGGGTCCATGACGCAGTCCTGCGCGAAGGCCACGATCAGGCCGGCGGCCATCAGCTCGGGCACCCGGGTCATCCCGCGGCGCTTCGGGTAGCTGTCGTGACGACCCTGGAGGGTGACGTTGATCAGCGGATTGGCGACCACCCGCAGCTCGGCCTCGGCCATCAGGGGAATCAGCTTGCTGACGTAGTAGTTGTCCATCGAGTGCATCGAGGTCAGGTGAGAGCCGGTGACCCGGCCGGCGAGACCGAGCCGCTGGGTCTCGCGGGCCAGGGTCTCGACATGGCGCGACATCGGATCGTCCGATTCGTCGCAGTGCATGTCGACCATCAGCCCGCGTTCCGCGGCGATCTCGCAAAGCGTGCGGATGGCGGTCGCGCCGTCGGCCATGGTGCGCTCGAAGTGGGGGATGCCGCCGACCACCTCGACGCCGCGCTCGAGGGCGCGTTCGAGGTTGGCGGCGGCGCCCGCCGCGCGCAGGAAACCGTCCTGCGGGAAGGCGACGAGCTGGAGGTCGAGATAGGGCTTCACCCGCTCGCGCACGTCGAGCAGGGCGTCGACCGCGAGCAGCCGGTCGTCGCAGACATCGACGTGGGAGCGGATCGCCAAGAGCCCCTGGCCGACCGCCCAGTCGCAGTATCGCAAGGCGCGGGCGACGATCTCGTCCTGGGTCAGGCGCGGCTTCAGCTCGCCCCACAGCGCGATCCCTTCCAGGAGGGTACCCGATCGGTTGGTCCGCGGCCGGCCGTAGGTGAGCGTCGAATCCATGTGGAAATGGGCGTCGACGAAGGGCGGCGTCACCAGCGAGCCGGCGGCGTCGATCTCGGCCGCCGCCTCGCCCGCGAGCGCCGGTGCGAGCGCCACGATGCGCTCGCCCGCGATGCCGATGTCGACGCCTTCCCGGCCGTCCGGCAGGGTGGCGCCACGGATCACCAGGTCGAGCATCAGCGTTCCTCCTTGCGGAAGGGCACCAGCAGCGCCGACGGCGCCCGCGCGTTGCGCGACAGCGCGGCCATGGCGACGATGGTCAGCACGAAGGGCAGCATCAGGAACACCTGATAGGGCACGTCGATGACCGCACTGGCCTGGAGTCGGAGCTCGAGGGCGTCGATGAAGGCGAAGAGAAAGGCGGCGCCGGCGCACCGCCACGGGTTCCACTGGCCGAAGACCACGAGGGCGATGCAGACCCAGCCCCGGCCGGAGACGACACCGAAGGTGAAGGCGTTGAACTGGGCCATCGCGAGAAAGGCGCCGCCGACCGCCATCAGGGCGCCCGAGAGCATCAGCGCCTGATAACGGATCGCGGCGACGCTGACGCCGGCCGTGTCGGCGGCGTGCGGCGATTCGCCGACCGTGCGCAGGTTCAGACCCCAGGGCGTCCGGTAGAGGACGAAGGCGGTCACCGGCACCAGCAGAACCGCGACATAGACCAGGGCGTACTGGTCGAACAGCACCGGCCCGATCACCGGGATCGCCGACAGAAGCGGAATGGCCACCGGCTGGAAGGCCTTGATGCTGGGCGCCATCGCCGGCTGGCCGAAGATCACGCGATAGAAGAAGAAGGCGAGACCCGACGCCAGCAGCGTCAAGGCCAGCCCGGAGACGTGCTGGCTGAGGCCGAAGGTCACCGTTAGAAGGCCCATCAGCGCCCCGGCCACGACCCCGGTGGCGAGCGCCGCGGCGATGCCGAGCCAGAGCGAGCCCGAGAAGTAGGCGGCGCTGAACCCGGTCATCGCCGAGAGCAGCATGATGCCCTCGATCCCGAGGTTGAGGACGCCCGAGCGCTCGGCATAGAGCTCGCCGATGGTGGCGAACAAGAGCGGCGTCGCGATCCGGATCATCGCGGCGAAGAAGCCGACCTGGAAGACCTGTCGGAGGATCTCATCCATGGCCGGTCAGGCTCAGCCGGACGCGATAGCCGGTGAACAGAAGCGCCATCAGCATCGTCATCAGGGCCGTGCCCTGGATCACGTCGGCGAGGAAGACCGGCACCCCGGTGCTGCGCGACATCGCCTCGGCCCCGGTGATGACGACCGCGAAGAAGAGCGCCGAGGGGACCACGCCGAGCGGGTTGAGCCGCCCCAGCATCGCGATGACGATCCCGGTGTAGCCATAGCCGCTCGAGATGCCCGCCATCACCTGGTAGTGCAGCCCGGCAGCCTCGCCGACCCCGGCGAGACCGGCGAGGCCGCCCGAGATGAGCGCCGTCAGAACGATGATCCGGCCGACGTCGAACCCGGCGTAAGCCGCCGCCCGCGGGTTCTCGCCGACCGCGCGGATGGCGAAGCCGAGGGTGGTGAAGCGCATCAGCCACCAGACCAGGACCGTCGCCACCGCGGCCAGCAAGACGCCGAGATGCAGCCGCGTCGCATGCAGGAGAACCGGAAACTCGGCGTCCGGCCGGATATCGGGCGAATCGGGGTAGCCGCTCAAAGGGTCCTTCCAGGGGCCGTCGAGCAAGGCCATCATGGCGTAGAAGACGATGAAGTTGAGCAGCAGGGTGGTGACCACGTCGTCGACCTTGAAGCGCGTCTTGAGGACGGCCGGCAGGACCGCCCACAGGCCGCCTGCGATGATCCCGGCGAGGATCATCAGCGGCACCAGCGACCAGCCCGGCAGGCTTTCCTGGGTGCCGATGAAGACCGCCGCCATCGCCCCCAGCAGGAACTGACCCTCGGCGCCGATGTTCCAGAACTTGGCGCGGAAGGCGACCGCGACCGCAAGGCCGGTGAGCACCAGCGGCGTCGCCTTGACGATGGTCTCGACGATGGCGAACTTGCTCTCGAGCGCGCTGGCGAAGAGCACGCTATAGGCCTCGATGACATTGGCGCCGGCCAGGGCGATCAGACCCCCGCACAGCACCAGGGTGGCGGCGATCGCCAACAACGGCAGGGTCAGGTTGAGCCAGGGCGACGCCTTCTCGCGCACCTCCAGCCGCACCCTCACGCCGCATCCTCTCGGAAACCGGCCATCAGGAGGCCGACGTTGCGCGCGGTCGCCTCGGCCACCGGGATGGTCCCCATGATCCGGCCCTCGTAGATCACGGCGATCCGGTCGCAGAGCGTGAAGAGCTCTTCGAGGTCCTCGCTGATCACGAGCAGGCCGCGGCCCCGGGCGCGCAGGTCGAGGAACTGGCGATGGACGAACTCGGCGGCGCCGACGTCGATCCCGCGGGTCGGCTGGGCGACCAGCAGCACCAGCGGGTCCCAGGCCAGCTCGCGGGCGAGCAGCGCCTTCTGCAGGTTGCCGCCCGAAAGCGTGCCGGTGCGGACATCGACGCCGGCCGCGGTGATCTGGAAACGCGCGATCTGCTCCCTGGCGAAGTCGCGCATGGCGCGGTGATCGAGGATGCCGCATCGGCTGAACGGGGCCTCGCCGACGCGCGGGAGCACCATGTTGTCGCTGAGCGGCAGCGTGGTGATCAGGCCGGTGCCAATGCGGTCCTCGGGGACCCGGCCGATGCCCCGGGCCTTGACCGCCTGCACGCTCGGCTGGTCGAGAACCTCGCCGTCGATCTCGATCGCTCCGCCGTGCGGTGGCAGGACGCCCGCGATCACCTCGGCGAGCGCGCCCTGGCCGTTGCCCGAGACCCCGGCGAGGCCGAGAATCTCGCCGGCGCGAACCTCGAGCGAGACCTCCTTCAGCACCGGGCGATCCGGGGTTCCGCCCGCGCTGATCTTGGTCAGTCGCAGGAGCACTCGGCCGACCGCCACGGGCGGCCGTTCCGGCGGGATCAGCTCGCGCCCGCACATCAGTTCGCCGAGCTCGCGGTCGGTCAGCTCGGGGCCGTTCACCAGCGTCGTCGTCACCACGCCCTGGCGCATGATCATCACCCGGTTGGTGATCTCGCGGACCTCGAAGAGCTTGTGCGAGATGAAGATCACCCCCATGCCCTTGTCGGCGAGCGCCCGCATGGCCTTGAAGAGGCCGTCCCTCTCTTGCGGCGTCAACACGGCGGTGGGCTCGTCGAGGATCAGGATGCGGGCGCCGCGAAAGAGCGCCTTGATGATCTCGAGGCGCTGCTGCTCGCCGATGGTCAAGGCGGCGACCGGCGTCTCGGGCGCGAGCCTCAGGCCGTATTCGTCGGCGATCCTCGCCAGCCGGGCCTCGGCGCCGGCGCGATCGAGCGTGCCGTGCCGGCCCTTCTGGCCGACCATGAGGTTCTCCAGCACGCTGTGGCGGGCGACCAGGTGGAAGTGCTGGTGCACCATGCCGATGCCGTGGGCGATCGCGTCGGCAGAATTGGCGATGCTGACGGGCTCGCCGTCGATCTCGATCCGACCGGCATCGGCCGCGTAGGTGCCGAACAGGATGTTCATCAGGGTCGTCTTGCCGGCCCCGTTTTCCCCCAGAAGCCCCAGAATGTCGCCCTCGTAGAGGGTCAGATCGACCTCGTGGTTGGCGCGCACGGGGCCGAAGCGCTTGCAGATTCCCCGCAAGCCCAGGATCGGGGTCTTCTCGCGCATCGTCGGGGTCCCGTTGCGCGGCCGGCCCGGGGCGACCGCGATCACGGGCCGCCCCGGGGACGTCCTCTCACCCGTCAGTCGGAGTGCGGCGTGCTCTCGTCGACGGGGACGCGGAAGGTGCCGTCGAGGATCTCTTGGCGGCGTTCGGCGACCATCTTCTTCACGTCCTCGGGCAGCTTGCTCTCGAAGGCGTGATACGGCGCCAGATAGGCCCCGCCCTTCCCCATGTAGGAGAAGCCGCCGAAGTCCTGGGCCGTGAACACGCCTGCCCGGACCAGGGTGACGACGTGCTTGATGGTCGGCCACATGTCCCAGATCGGGCCGGTGATCACCGTGTCGGGGGCGAGGGAGGCCTGGTCCGACATGTTGGAGATCGCCAGGATGCCCTTCTCCTGGGCCGCCTCGATGACCCCGAAGCGCTCGGCATAGATGACGTCGACGCCGGCCTCGATCTGGGCGATCGCGGCTTCCTTGGCCTTGGGGGGATCGAAGAACGAGCCGATGAAGGCGAACTTGCACTTGACCTTGGGGTTGACCTCCTTGGCGCCGGCGCAGAAGGCGTTCGCCAGGCGGTTGATCTCGGGGATCGCCATGCCGCCGACCACGCCGACCGTGTTGGTCTTGGTCATCCGCCCGGCGATCATGCCCGAAAGATAAGCCGGCTCGTGAATCCAGTTGTCGAAGACGCCGAAGTTGGGATCGGCGGGGCCGATACCCGAGCCGAAGACGAACGCCGTCTTGGGATAATCCCGGGCGACCCGGCGGGCGATCCGCTCGGCCCCGAAGGCATCGCCGATGATGAGGTCGTAGCCCTTCTCGGCGTATTCGCGCATGACCCGGGCGAAGTCCGCCGACTTGACGCTTTCCGACCAGGTGTAATCGACATCGAGCTCCTTGTCGGCCTTGAGCAGCGCCTGATGAATCTGCTTGACCCAGGGCTCCTCGATCGGCGTCTCGAAGATGCCCGACACCTTCATCGCCTCGGCGCGAACGGCGGTCGGCGCGGTGCCGACGATGCCGAGCGCCAGCACGGCACCCAGGACCAGCGCGGCGGTCTTACTGAAGGCTCCCTTAATCATGTTTCTCTCCCAGACGGATTTGGTTGCTCGGCCATTAACCCTCGGGGCCGGGTGCGAAGTCAAACGGCATTTCGAGAGCTATCGCTAGCATGATCGTTGTCCGGTTTATCGAGCAAATGGTCTGTCCGGGCTTGGAGCCTCTCCGAGGTGGCAGGATGCGGCGTTGGGCTGGGCCGGACGGCGATCTCGCCGCGCTCGAGCCCTATCAGGTCGGGTTGGATGCCCTGATCGGCGCCTGGGTCGGCCTTCGCTTCGCCCAGGGTCGGACGAAGGCCGATGGCGCCGCCGCCGGCGATTTCGCCGATCTCGGCCCGCCCGGCGTCGCCGGTGCGCGGAACGGCATCGATCAGCGGCTCGACCCGGCCGCCCTTGCGGATGGCATCGAGGCCAGTCTCGGTTCGTGCGGACCTGGCCGGAGGGACCGTTCGCCATGGGTCAGGAGCCGCGCCGACGCTGGCGGAATTGGCTCGGTGTTTCCCCCAATTCGCGACCGAACCAGCGTGAAAAGTGGGCGGTGTCGGAGAAGCCGCACTCGTAAGCGATTTGCGTGACGGTCCGGTTGGTGTTGAGCAACAGCCAGCGGCCGTGCTCGAGCCGCATCCGGCGCCAAATCGCCGCCGGGCTCTGGCCGGCGCAGCGGGCGAAGGCGCGGTCGAGCTCGCGTAGCGACGAGCCCAAGCGACTGGCCAGCTGGGCGATGCCGAAGGGGCGCCCGATATGGCGCTCCATGAGCATGACCGCCTGTTCGACCCGCCAGTCGCCACACGCGGTCAGGTGCCCGTATGGCCGCTGGGGCAGGTACGATTTGGCCCTTCGCGTATCCGCAAGGAGAGCGGTGAGGCCCTTCAGCGCCCTCGCCTTGCCGCAATGCTTCTCCACCAGGGAGACCGCGAGATCGAGCGCCGCCGTTCCCCCTGGACAGGTGTAGAGATCCTTATCGGCGACATAGGCCTGGTCGGTCACCGGCTCGACATCGGGAAACATCTCGACGAATTCGTGCCGGTGTTCGGTGTGGACCGCGCACTTGCGGCCACGAAGCAGCCCCGCCCTGGCGAGGATGAAGCCGCCGGTGCATAGGCCGACGATGGAAACCCGACACCGGTGGGCCTCGCGGATATAGTCATAGGTCGCCACGGGCTGGTCGAGGCACCAGGGCAGAAGGCCACCGACCATGACCACGTAATCGAACGCGGTCGGCTCGGGAAAGAGCTCGCTCGGAAAGACCCGGAGCCCGCAGCTCGCCTCGACCGGCTCGAGACTCGGCGCGATCACGCTCCAGCGGCAATAGATCTGCCGGCTACGGTCGGCTTCGTCGGCGGCATGCCGCAGGCAGTCGATGAAACCGGCGAAGGGCAGAAGCGTGAACTTGGGCGCGAGGATGAACCCGACCCTGATGTCGGGCCCGATTCCGGCCGACGGTGGTGGCGGACGAGCCGGCCGCCGCACACCCACGGGTCGCGGCCGGGGATGAATACGCTCGTGCCGAACCATTCTCAGAATCGCCGCATTCGTTCAAGACAACTCTGACGCCGTCGCCCTACCGTACTCCCGATTGGCCGGGGACGATTCCGGCCATGCACCTGGGGAGACGACGATGTCAAGATTGCTTCGCAAATACGAGCTGGGCGCCCTCTTGGGCGGCCTCGCGCTGTCGCTGTGGCTGGCAGGGCCGACCGCCGGCAAGGCGGCCGCCGCCGAGCTCGAACTGATCGAGCCCGGGGTCTTGAACGTCGCCTTTAACGGCGACATGCCGGGCACCGGCTGGCAGGACGGCCATCTGATCGGCCTCGACGGTGAGCTGATGCAGTGGATCGCCAATCAGCTCGGCCTCAAGGTCAAGCCCAACCTGATGGAGTGGGCGGGCGAGATCCAGTCGGTCAAGACGCGCCGCGTCGACATCATGCATGGGATGATGGGTTGGAACGATCAACGCATCAAGGTCATCAACATCAGCGACCCGATCTATTACGGCGGCGCCAACATCACCCAGAAGAAGTCGACCAACTGGAGCTCCATCAAGGAGCTCGAGGGCCGCACCATCGCGACCATCCAGGGCTTCGGCTGGATCGATCAGCTCAAGGCGATCAAGGGTGCCAAGCTCAGGCTCTACGACACCTCCGACGCCGCCATCCGCGATCTGCTGGCCGGGCGCATCGAGGCGCTGTTCGCCGATCCACCGCTGATCCAGTATGCGATCTCGAAGAACCCCGACTGGGATATCCATGCGGTGCCCATCAAACAGGCCTTCGACAAGAAGTATTCGTTGCTGACCGGAAAGTACAACGTGGTCTTCGGGCTCAGCAAGGAGGTGCCCAACCTGCTCGCCGCGGTCAACCAGAAGATCGCCGAGATCTGGGCGACCTGTCTCAACCAGAAGATCGCCAAGAAATACGGCCTCGGTGATCCTTCCTGGTTCGACCCCGGCAGCCTCAATCTGCGCGCCGGCGTCGATCGGCCCAAGGACTGGAAGCAGCCGACGCTTCCTGCGAGCTGCACGGGCTAGCCCGCGCCGGCGGGACCGGGCGTCACCCCCGGTCCCGCCTTCGACGCCACCGTCGCAAGGAGGGCACCTTGGCGGAACCGTTGTTGCGGGTCGAGGACCTGCACAAGGACTTTGGCTCGCTCATGGTCCTCAAGGGCGTCGACATGACCCTCGATCGTGGCCACAAGACCGCCGTCATCGGCCCTTCGGGCTGCGGCAAGTCGACCATGCTGCGCTGTATCAATTACATGGAAGTGCCGAGCCGCGGCCACGTTTACCTCGACGGCGAGCCCTTCGGCGAACGGCTGGTCGACGGCAAGTTCGTGCGCATGAGCGAGAAGGAGCTCGCGCTGCAGCGCGCCCATGTTGGGATGGTGTTTCAGGGCTTCTATCTGTGGCCCCATCTCAACGCCCGCGACAACGTCGCGATCGGCCCCATGAAGGTGCGCGGCATGCCCAAGCGCGAGGCCTACGAGCTCGCCGAGGCCATGCTCGAGAAGGTCCACATGGGGCACAAGGTCGACGAGTTCCCCGAGCGCCTCTCGGGTGGCCAGCAACAGCGGGTGGCGATCGCCCGTGCGCTTTCGCAGCAGCCCAAGTTGATGCTGTTCGACGAGCCCACCTCGGCGCTCGACCCCGAGCTCATCGGCGAGGTCCTCAACGTCATCCATGAGCTCGCCGTCGAGGGCCGGTCGATGGTCCTGGTCACCCATGAAATCCGCTTTGCCCGCGACGTCGCCGACCACGTGATCTTCCTGCATGACGGGGTGATCGTCGAACAAGGCCCGCCCGACGACGTGATCGCCCACCCCGAGCACGAGCGGCTTCGCGCCTTCCTGCGCCAGATCATGGACCATTAGGGCCGGCCTGCGCGATGGAGGGGTTCGCCAGCAAGCTGGTCGATCTCGGGGGACCGCTACTGCTCGGTGCCACCACCACCATCGCCATCACACTGAGCGCGCTGGCGCTGGCCGTGGTCCTCGGCTTGGCGCTGGCGCTGATCCGGCTGTTCGCGATTCGTCCGGTCACCTGGGCGATCGCCGCCTATGTCGAGGTCTTCCGCAACACGCCGGTGCTCGCTCAGCTCTTCATCCTCTATTTCGGGCTGCCGTACCTGGGGCCCAAGCTCGACCCCTTCACGGCCGCCATCATCGGCCTCGGGCTGAACGGCGGCGCGGTCCTGAGCGAGGTCTTCCGCGCCGGCCTGGTGGCCATCCACCACGGCCAGCGCGAGGCCGCGCTGGCAGCCGGCATGACGCCGTGGATGACGCTTCGCTACATCATTCTGCCCCAGACTTGGCGCATCACCCTGCCACCGCTCGGCAACTACGCCATCGCGCTGCTCAAGGACACCGCCGTGGTCTCGGCGATCGCCGCGCCCGAGATCATGTTCTGGGCGCGCAACCTGGTGACCTCGACCTTCGAGACCACCTTCGTCTACATCCTGGCGGCGCTTCTCTACTTCTGCCTCAGCTTTCCGCTGGCCCGCCTGGTCGAGCAGTTCGAGCGCCGGCAGAGGGCCTGGCAATGATCGCCGACCTCCAGGCCTTCCTGGCCGTCTACACCGAGCACTGGCCTGATTGGGGGCCGCAGATCTACGCCGCGATCTGGGTCACCGTCGAGCTGACCGTCGTCTCCTTCCTCATAGCCGTCAGTCTCGGGCTGGTGCTGGCTGTCGGCAAGCTCAGCCGCATCGCGCCTTTGCGGTACTTCTGCACCGGCTACATCGAGCTCGCGCGCGGCATCCCGGCGCTGGCCATCCTGTTTCTGCTGTACTTCGGTCTGGTCCCGCTGGGGATCGTCTTCGATGCCTTCACCGCCGGCGCCGTCGGCCTCGGGATGAGCGCCGCCGGTTACATCGCCGAGGTCTTTCGCGCCGGCATCCAAGCGATCCACAAGGGTCAACGCGAGGCGGCGCTGGCGGTCGGCATGACGCCGATCACCACCTTCCGCTACATCATCCTGCCGCAGGCCGTGCGCATCATCCTGCCGCCGCTGTTGAACATGTTGATCCTGCTCCTGAAGGACACCTCGATCTGCTCGCTGATTTCGACCGAGGAGCTGATGCTCCGCGCCAAGGACCTGGCCATGATGTCGTTCCTGCCGATGCACCTCTTCGTCCTCGCCGGCGTCATCTATTTCCTTCTCGCCTGGCCGCTGTCGTTGCTGACGCGCCGGGTCGAGGTACGCCTGCGGCAGGGCCTGCGGCGCGCGCCCGTCGCCTGAAACCGGCTATTGCGGAGACAGTCCATGAGGATCACCGAAGTCCGGACCACGCCACTCTCGCTGCCGTACGAGAAACCGTATCACTGGGCGCAGGGTGTGGTGAACGCCGCCACCGTGGTGCTGGTGGAAGTCAGGACCGACGAGGGCCTCAGCGGCTATGGCGAGTGCGTTGGCACGCCCTCGGCCGAGGCGGTCGAGGCCCATCTCCGCCTCGCCGCTGCCCACTGCATCGGCGAGAGTCCGTTCGCCAACACGCGGCTCATGCGCATCGCCTACCACGCCCTCTTCCAGGCGCTCGGCACGGGTAGCGCGCCGCGCTATGGCGCCCTGGTGCTCGCCGGCCTCGAGATGGCGCTCTGGGACCTCATGGGCAAGGCGACGGGAAGGGCCGTGCACGAGCTCCTCGGCGGGGCGCTGCGCGACGAGATCGCCTACTTCGGCTTTCCCCAGGGCCAATCGCCGGCCGAGATCGCGGCCGAGGCGAAGGCGTTCGCCGACGCCGGCTGCCAGGTCATCTACGTCAAGGTCGGGCGCGGCGACGCCCTCGATCTCGCCATCGTCGAGCAGGTGCGGGCCGCCATCGGGCCCGAGCGTCGCCTGCGGATCGACCCCAACGAGCACTGGAGCCCGCTGGTCGCGGCCCGCATGATTGCCAAGGTCGCGGCCTTCGACATCGAGTTCGTCGAGCAGCCCACCGACAGCCGGAGCTTGTCCGCGCTGGCCCAGGTGCATGCCGCCTCACCGCTGGCGATCGCCGCCGATCAGCGGGTGTTTACGCCCGCGGACGTCTTCGATGTCTGCCGTGCCGGTGCCGCCGACCTGATCGTCCTCGGCCTCCACGAGACCGGCGGCATCGCCGGCTTCCGCAAGGCCGCCGCGATCGCCGAGGCGGCCGGGATCGAGGTCTGCCTGCACGGCCTCTACGAGACCGGCATCACCACGGCGGCGGCCAACCAGGTGGCGGCGACCATCGCCAACCTCGACGACGGCAACCAGTACATGAACCACCTGCTCGCCTGGGACATCGTGGCGGCGCCCGATCTCGCCCTGCGAGAGGGAAGGCTTCCCGTTCTCGGCGGCCCCGGTCTCGGCTTCGCACTCGACGAGGCGGCGGTCGACCGCGCGGCCGAGAACTATCGGCGCGCCATCGGATAGACGCGGATAGACA
>Ga0114931_10006871_pt1 | contig 13965 bp, 11 predicted proteins | sample 2SBtaG_FD_89579 | JGI IMG/M metagenome (GOLD analysis project Ga0114931, IMG submission 89579) | Deep subsurface microbial communities from Kolumbo volcano to uncover new lineages of life (NeLLi) - 2SBTROV14_V59a metaG | ecosystem: Environmental > Aquatic > Marine > Volcanic | place: Kolumbo...
AAACTCGGAAGCGTAACTGTTCAGATGTGCTCCAGATTCGTTCATTTAGAGCTTCGAAGCGTACTTGTGCTACTCGAGAAGCTCTAAATGGACGAATGTGGGGTGCAGCTGAATAGTTACTAAGGCAGTAACATTATCACTAATTGATATACTGTCAATAAGAGTGATGAATATAATGTAAGCGATCCATGGACACCACCCTGAATCGCTTACAGTTTAGGAATGTTGCAAATAATCAGGGTAACTTCTCCAAAACCGTTGCTAATAAAATGTTCGTCACACAAATATGCATTCCCACGCAGGAGCGTGGGAACGAGAAAATAAACTGGGTAATTGCTATTGAAATTGCTTAAATTAAGCAAATCACCAAGGCACTTATCCTAAAAAATTACAAGTCCATTTCCACTTCAGTGGGTTAGTGGGTTAGTTGGTTAGGGCTTATGAGGCGCCATAACATTATCGACTACCTGGAGGAGATCACGGAGTTGAAATGGTTTAACAATGGCCCCGCTAAATCCATAATCTGCATAATTGGCCATAACCGGGTCATTGGAATAACCGCTGGCAACTATCGCTCGGGCATCGGGGTTTATGGCCAATAACTCTTTAATAGCCTCCAAGCCGCCCATACCGCCAGGAATAGTCAGATCCATTATAAGCAGTTCAATAGGGGAGTTAGATTTTAGAGAGGTCTTATAAAGTTGCAAGGCCTCAGCCCCGTCGGCTGCACAAGCCACCTCGTAACCAGAGCGGGCCAACATCTGAGTCACCATATTGCGGATCATCTCTTCATCGTCCATGATCATCACACAACCGTGTTTCCCGGCAATTTGGCTCAACCTGGTGTCGGTATTAACAGATTTTTTTATTTTCTTATCAGTTGCGGGCAACATAATAGTAAATGCACTACCAACGCCAAGTTCAGAATCGACCATGATGCTGCCATCATGTTTTCTGATAATCGCATGAGTTATAGCCAAGCCCAAGCCACTACCTTCCTGCTTAGTAGTAAAATATGGATCAAATATCCGTTCCTGCATATCGGCCTTGATCCCGACACCATGATCAGTAATAACCAGTTTTACATAAAGCCCAGGGCGCAGATTAACGGCCTGAGCATGAGTATTATCAAAATTTTCGGCGCTAATTTTAATAATACCGCCCAAGGGCATCGCATGCGTGGCGTTAATAATCAAATTTTGAATCACTTGGCTGATCTGGCCGGGATCAATTTCAACCGCCCACAAATCAGCGGCGAAATCATATTCGCAGCGCACAGTGCTGCCCCGCAAGATAAAATCAGCCGAATCTCTGACAACTTCGGGCAAGGCCGCCATCTGCTTAATTGGTTCCCCCCCCTTAGAAAAGGTCAGTAACTGCTGGGTAAGTTTTTGGGCCCTTAACGATGCATTTTCTACCTCAGTAAGCAAGCTATAAGCCTTGTCATCGGGACTGACATACATGAGAGCCAGACTAATATTGCCCATAATAGCCGCCAAAATATTATTAAAGTCATGGGCGATACCGCCCGCAAGCACCCCGACAGATTCAAGTTTTTTGGCCTTTAATACCTCCCGCTCCATTCTCTTCGTCAAAGTGACATCTCGAAAAACCAGAACCACGCCAATTATCTTACCGTTGTTATCACGAATCGGTGCCCCGCTGTCGGCAATACCTCGTTCCGTACCATCCCTGGCGATCAAGACTGTATGATTGGCCAGGCCAATAATTTTACCTGATTCGAGAACCTTTTCGACTGGATTAACGCAACGCTCGCGGCTATTTTCATTTATAATATTAAATACATCACGGAGAGGTTTACCACGAGCCTCTGCCTGCGTTATGCCGGTTAACTTCTCAGCAACTTCATTCAGTAAAACAATATTGCCGTGAATATCTGTGGTAATCACGCCATCACCAATACTGCGCAGGGTTACAGCCAGACGCTCCCGTTCTTCCAGCAACTCCTGTTCGGCAAGCATCCGGTTGTCAATCTCCAAGCTCAATTTTTCATTGACCGCTGTCAACTTCCTGGTACGATCTATGACCTTCTGATCCAGTTCACAATTTAAATTACGAAGACCATCCAGGAGAATGAGGTTATCCATGCGGGCAGTAATCATTTCGCAAAGCCGCTCAAGGAGGGCGGCCATATTACCAAGATATATCTTTGCATCATCGTCTGAGGATGCGAATACAAAACAGCCAGGTGTCAGTTCACTCTTAGAGCCAATCAACAACAGTGAGGTGGGTGAAAAATCATAGCTGCCAAAATAAATGGGAAGCTCGACTTCTGACCATTGTTTATCAGGACAACATAAAAGCTTTATGTTGTCCTGTAGCTCGCAGGGCAAAGAGATTTTTTTCTTTTGGATTGGCTTATCAGATGGATAAAAATAGTATTCTTTTACAATCAGATTATTATCCTGCCTGACACCAAAGGCACAAAAAGGAATATCCTTTAGAATGGAAATTCTTTCAAGAGCATATTCCAGTACCTGGCCCATAGTATGTGCAGTATTAACTTGCTCAGAGACAATCCCCAAGAGCATTGTATCTTCGCTACGTTCCATTAACTGCATATTTTCCTGAGCCAAAATCTCAATTTGGGACTCAAGTTCCTTTATGCGCATTTTGTCAGCTGAATCTGGCATTAGTGCCTTACTCCCGATAGTCTGTCATAAAAAGCAGGTAAGCGGAGCGAAGCGTAGACTCCGAGAAACCGAAAAATTGTTATTAAAATTGCGGAGTTAAGTAAACCACCAGTAACTTCTCCAAAAGTGGTGGTGGTAGTAGCAACATGGAACAAGTATGGTATGCGTTCCCACGCAGGAGCGTGGGAACGAGTTTAAGTCTGTACTTGTTTCCTCGTTCCCACGCTCCTGCGTGGGAACGCATATCTGCGTGATGAACATTTTATTACCAGCAGTTTTGAAGAAGTTACAACCACCAAGACACTTATCCAGGGATTGTTATCAAAATTTTGACCTTTTCCAGTTTATCTGGGTTAAAATATTTACCGCTCTGAATAAAATTCCATAATAGTATCGACAAGCCACTGCGGTTCGTCTTCCTGAATATAGTGGCCGGCTGTAGATATTCTTTTTAACTTGCTGGCAGGGATTTCATCGTGCAATTTTTCGGAAATAGCTGAGGAGAGATATGGATCGGCATCCCCTCTGATAATCAGAACCGGCAAAGTAAGCTCACGCAATTGCGGCGCAATAGCCATCAAATTATGGTTATCAAGGTCTTTGGCAAAATGCAGAAAGGCCTTGCGACCCGCACTGGTTCGCAGTGGTTTCAAATATTTTGCCATAAGCTCAGGAGTTACCAGCTCCTTATGATAAATACCACGTTTTACCAAAATCGTCAGAGTACCAAAATCGACTGAGGCCATCATAAATAAACGGATAATCGGGGTACGCATAGCAATAATCGGTTGCACGGGCCAAAAATCATAGGCAACCGAATTCACCAAAATAAGATCATAAAGCATTTGAGGGTATTTTACTGCAAAAAGTTGTCCCATACCGCCGCCCAGGTCATGACCAACAAAATGGAATTTACTAATTTGCAAACTGGTGACAAAATCGTGCAACCGTTCCGCATGATCCTTGAGGGCATAGGAAACATCCAGAGGTTTATCGGAATCACCGCACCCCAGCAGATCAACGGCAATCACATCATATTCTTGCCGGAGGGCCGTAAATATCTGCCGCCATATAAAGGAATAGGTGGTGATACCATGGACAAGCAGAACTGTTTCGCCCTGCCCCGCCCGGAAATATGCTATATTATGGCCGTTTACAGAACATGTTTTAGGATCAGAGAAAAGCATAAAGTCAGATGGTCAGAAACTCCGTTCTTTCCAAGGCGATTTCCATACAAAATCTTAATTGATCCATTTGAAAAACAATGCGCCGATTATCAATATTGCTTGATGAGTCAGAACTACCAATGGACAATTCGGGAGTCAGGCTAATGGCGTGGGCCAAAGTAAGGGCCTTGGGCTGACCAGAATGAGCACTCAGATCATAATTAATTTCTACCATTTTCTGGGTCTGTCCCATAATTTGATTAATCAATTCACCTATACTATCCGCCACTTCAACGGAGGCGGCATTGATGGCAAGATCACTCTCCGGTATGCCCATATTTAACATATAGTGACGATAAATAACAAAGGCGGCCTCATCGGGGAAATTCATTACCGCCAAACCATTATAATCGCCAAAAATTTCAACAAAACAACCCAAGTCTAGTCGAATAACAATTTTAGGTATCTTTTGAACGGTTTGGGAAAAATATATTTCTCTGCCGGTACACTGTTCCAGGGTCTCTTTGGCGGCCTGACAAAGTAATGGCACTATTAAATCAATTCCTAAACGGGAATCATTCACTTTTATCCTCCTATATAATTATGCCTTGAAAAAGGCGATCAGCATCTTAAATTATCGTTTGCAGTCATTTCACCCGCTCCAAATCGAGTAGAATACGACAATCGGCCACTGAGCATCCTTGCCCCTCCGGATGGACAATTAGGGGGTTAATATCCAACTCGGCTATTTCCGGATTATCTGTTGCCAGATTAGACAAGAGAGTAAGACAACGCTCCAATTCATCAGTATCGCAAGGTTCAGAGCCACGAGCACCACTCAACATTGGATAGGCCTTGGTGGAACGGATCATGGCTCTGGCGGCGTTATGACGGATAGGAGCCAGTCGGAAACTGACATCCTTAAAAATCTCCACAAATATCCCCCCCAAACCAAACATAAGAAGAGGCCCGAAAGTTTTATAACGATTAATTCCGAGAATTACTTCCACCCCTTTGGGAGCCATCTGCTGCACATATACTCCTTCAATATCGGCATCAGGCGCATTTTCCTTAATCGTATTGACAATATCATTAAAAGCGGCGACGGCTTCCACCGAGTCCTTTACCCCGACCTTTACCCCGCCCAAATCAGATTTATGCACAACTTGCGGCGAAACAATTTTAAAAACCGCTGTGCCAAACTCCTCAACAGCAGCGGCGGCCTCCGCAGGACTCGTCGTAAGTTTCGCCGGCAGAACCGGAAAGCCATAAGCCGCCAAAATTTGATTTCCCTCGACCTCTCCAAGATACGTCTTGCCCTTTTGCAGGGCTTCAGTAATCAGTTCTCTAGCCAGGTCACAATCAGGTTTTACGTCAATTTCAGTAAGATGCTGACGACGGATCCATTTGGAATGCATATACATAGCACCCATAGCCCGAGCGGCAATCTCCGGGAAATGATAATGCGGCATATGATTTTCTTCCAGGAAGTCAATAGCCTGCCGCACATCAACCTCTCCCATAAAAGAAGTAAGGACAGGTTTACCACTCTTCCGGGCCAGGTCTGGAATAATCTGGGCGGTGGCATAAATATCCGTCATAGACTGCGGTGTGAGAATAAATATCACCCCGTCCACATTTTCATCCCGCAAAACGGCATCAAAGGCCGCTCGATAACGCTCCACTCCAGCGTCTCCAATTACATCCACAGGATTGTGGATATTGGCAGTTGGTGGCAGGGCACTGGCCAAAGCTTCCTCAGTGTCCGTAGAAAATTTGGCCAGGGTCAAACCAACATTCATGGTTATATCGGTAGCAATAATCCCAGGCCCCCCAGCGTTGGTGATAATAGCCATTCTGTTTGATTTAGGCAGTGGTTGAGAAGCAAAGGCAATAGCATAGTCAAAGAGATGGCTGATGGCCTGGGCTCTGTAGATACCACTCTGATGAAAAATAGCGTCATAAATAGCCTCAGAACCTGCCAACGAGCCTGTGTGTGAACTAACCGCCGCCGCCCCTGCCGCTGTACGGCCAGATTTAACAGCGATAATTGGCGTTGAATTTTCACCGCCGGTAATCTCGCGTACCGTTTCTATAAATTTAAAACCGTGCCGCAAATCCTCCACATACATCATAATTACCTTGGTTTGCGGATCATTATGGAGATAACGCAAAAGGGCCAGTTCATCAATATCGGCCTTGTTTCCCACCGATATAAATTTTGAAAATCCAATATTTTTACGGGCCGCATAATCCAAAACAGCTGTACACAGTGCCCCTGACTGACTGATAAATCCAATATGACCTGGCAATGGCGGGCGTCTGGCAAAACTGGCATTCAAATTATAAACAGGATCAGTGTTAATAACCCCCAGGCAATTTGGCCCCACCAAACTCATTTTGTATTCATGACAGACAGCCGTCAGCTCTTCCTCCAAGGCAAGACCTTCACGTCCTACCTCCCTGAAGCCTGCCGAGATAACTATAACTCCTCTGGCACCTTTCTCGCCCGCCTCTCTGACCACGCCAGCAGACATGGGGGCAGGAACAATAATAACTACCAGATCAACATCTCCATCAATATCGGCCAATTTAGGATAGGCCTTAACGCCACATACAGATTTGGCTTTTACATTTACCGGATACAGAACTCCGGTAAACTCTCCGTCCAGCAAATTTTTAAAAACCGCCTTTCCCACACTGCCTTCACGTTGCGAAGCACCAACAACAGCCACTGATGAAGGCTCGAATATGGCCTTCAAACTCTTGGCAATAGCACCTGAGGTAACATCATTTTCTACACATTCAGAACCTTGTTCTCTAATTATCATGGAATAAATCTCCTAATTTTTTTTCATCAAAGATGACAATTAAGTCTATAAATTTGCAAGTATCTATGTCAATCGTAAATTATAAAGTATGTATTTTTTTATTTAAAAAAACACATACTACTCATCTTAAACTGCTGTTATTGCGCAGTTATATTAGTAAAAGCACAGTAGCTGGTATTTTTATCATTTCTTTTTATAAAAAATGTTTTATATTATAAAACTTAAAATTTATACTGATGTATGATACAGTACCAGAAAACTAAATAAGAGGTTACTACCATGTCAACACCAAAGGTTTTGATAATTGATGATGAGAAGGCGGTTAGGGATGCTATTAAAAAAGCCCTAAAAAAAGAAAATTACGAGATTCTTGAAGCGCAAAATGGCAAGGAAGGTTTAGCCTTGCTGAAAAGTGAGTCCCCAGCCCTGGTGTTTCTTGACCTCAAAATGCCGGACATGGACGGCATTGCCTTTCTGAAGAAAATTAAGTTACAACATGACGACCCGTTTCATGTCATTGTCATAACCGGACATGGGGAAGACAAGGACATCAATAAATGCTACAAGCTTGGAGCCAATAGTTTTCTCCGCAAGCCCCTCAGCATGACAGAGATATGTTGTATCGCCGAAAGATGCATAAAAATGAAAGCCATTGAGAGAGAGTTAGCGCAACATCGCACAAATCTAGAGTCGCTGGTAGAAGAAAAGGCTGGCAAACTTAAAGAGCAAATGAAAAAGCTTAAGGAGAAGAGCAAGGCTTTAAATAGCGCCAATATGTCATTGCGTATACTCATTAAGCAATTAAGTGATGCCCAGAATGAGGAGCGGGTCAGTAATATGCCTAACCTCAAGGAATTGGTTTTACCGGGCAAAGAACAGCTTGAGGCCATTTTATCAAGCCCCACAGAGCGAGCCTATATTGAAAATATCATGCTCAATCTTAACCGTGTCACATCTTCTTTTGCCAAGAAACTCTCTCAGATGGAATATAATCTAAGTCCTAAGGAAATCCAGGTCGCCGATCTGGTCAGAATAGGCCTATCCAACAAGGAATCGGCAATTCAGATGAACGTCACCAAGAGTACAGTAGAATTCCACCGGGATAATTTGAGAAACAAACTTGGTCTTAAACACAAGAAGAAAAATTTACGTTCCTTCATTATGGCACTCGATGCATCAATGCATGATGAAGATAAAAAAATAAGTAAATGAGGTATATTATGAAAAAGACACTAATCATTACCCTGGCTCTTTTACCATTAGCCTTTACTTCCGGTTGCGTTACGAACAAGGCGCAAACCTGGGCACTTGGCGGGGCGGCTGGTGGCGCCATTATTGGACAGGCCATTGGCCACAACACCGGCGGCACTCTAATTGGTGCCGCAGTTGGCAGCTTGTTTGGCTATATGGTCGGCAACGAAATGGACAAGGCTGATAAAGCCCAGCTTAATAATGTTTATGAAACAAGCCCATCACAACAAACTACCCAATGGACGAATCCGGATAGCGGCAATCATTACAGCGTCACTCCACAGCCTGCGTACAAAGATGATTCTGGCCGAAACTGCCGTGAAGCCGAAATTCTCACTACCATCGATGGCAAGGCTGAAAAAACGATAGCTACGGCCTGCCGGATTGATGGGCGCTGGATACTTCAATAAAGGTAAATATTCGTCAACGGTTCCCCGGAAGGCGATCGCTCTGACTCACGTATAACTACATACGCTGCGCCGGACCGCTCACCTCCCAGGAAACCGTTGACGAACATTTACGGTTTCGGTGGTTTTGGTCAATTTTTAGGGACAGCACTTTCTTATCCCCCCACAAATTCAGGTTACCTGAATATCCGCTGAGTGCTTATTTACAAACATGGAACAATTAATCCTGCGTGAATCGATAAAATCATTTCTATTTGAAGACATCGGTTCTGGAGACATAACAAGTTCTGCCCTTTTTGATGCAGCGCAATCAGCACAAGCTGTTTTTGTAGCCAAAGAACCTATGCTGGCGGCAGGTATTATGAAAGTGGCTATGCAGGTTTTTGCCGTAGTTAACCCGCAGATCACTTGCCGCGCCATAGCCGCAGACGGACAGAAAATTGTACCGGGAGACATTATGCTGGAAGTAGAGGGGCCAGCAATTGATCTATTAAAAGCCGAGCGAGTGGCCTTGAACCTCACCCAGCGGCTCTGCGGCATTGCCAGTTTAACTGCCAAATTTATTGAACAAGTAGCTGATCTGCCCGTAAAACTTGTCGATACCAGAAAAACCACGCCAGGACTACGCATGTTAGAAAAATATGCCGTCCGAGTTGGCGGAGGCCACAACCATCGTTTTTCTCTAAGTGACGGAATTTTAATTAAGGATAACCACATTGAAGCGGCGGGTTCAATCGAGAAAGCGGTAGAAAGAATTAGAGACATAGCCCCGCACACTCTAAGAATAGAGGTGGAAGTGGAGAGCATGGATCAGCTGGATGAGTGCCTGGCCTGCCACGTTGACGCCGTTTTATTGGACAATATGACGTGTCAAACTATGCGAGAAGCCGTTGATAAGGCGAAAGGAAAGGCGATCATTGAGGCCTCGGGTGGAGTAACACTGGATAACGTCCGCAAGATCGCCAAAACAGGTGTGAATATAATCTCCATAGGTGCATTGACGCACTCAGCTACCGCCAGTGACATAAGCATGCGCTTCTTAGCGGCCACTAAATAACGCTTACCTGTTTTTTGCTGTTATTCTATGTGTGTCTGTGTGTGTCTGTGTGGGTCTGTGGCTATAAAAAATATGTCTGTGGCTATAAATCACTCATAATAATCGACAATGCTATTTACCAGATCGCTGATAGTGTAAGTATCTGGTTGCACGTTAACTTTCAGACCATTTTTGACTGCTGTTTTACTGGTTATTGGTCCTATTGAGGCGATATCCACCCCGGCCAGCAGTTTATTCTGTTCGTCCTGATTCGCGGCGTTCAGCATAAACACAAAATTACTAACCGTGGATGAGCTGGTAAAGGTGACCATGTCCATGTGTTCATCAGACAATAAACTTAGCAGTTCATCCTCCCGAACCTGTGGGCGAACGTTTTGATAGGCTGTTACTATATTTACTTCTCCACCTGCCTCCACAAGTTTAGTGGGCAACGACTCCCCTGCTTTTTTCGCTCTGGGTAATAGAAATTTTTTACCATTAGCTTCGTTATTTTTGATCAACTCTGCCGCCAGGCCACTGCCGGTAAATTCACTCTCTGGCAATAAATCAGCCTGCAATCCGTATTTCCGCAATTCATGATCAGTGGCACTGCCAACAGCCGCGATCTTTATGCCATTCAGACAGCGTGAGTCAAGGCCAAGGTCAAGCAACCTGCCAAAGAAAAATTTTATAGCATTGATGCTCGTAAACAATAACCAATCATAAATTGACAAATTCGCAACCGCATCATCTAACTCCTGCCATGAATCTGGTGGTTCCAAAGCAATTGTGGCGAATTCCACACAATCAGCCCCTAACTCCTCCAGACGCTCGACTAGTTCACTGGCCTGTTCTCTGGTTCTGGTAACCAAAATTCTTTTACCAAGCAGTGGACGATGTTCAAACCAATTCATGGTATCGCGTAATTTTACCACCTCACCAACCACAATAACAGCAGGCGGCTTAATTCCATCTGTGTGGGCAATATCGGCCATGGTTTCCAATGTACCAACCACCGTGTGATGAGCAGGGGTTGAAGCCCAGCGAATTACCGCCACCGGGGTCTTGGGATCACGACCATAACGAATCAAACGCTCCATGATGGTGGAAAGATTTTTGATCCCCATATAAAAAACCAGGGTGCCAACCCCTGTGGCTAACTTTTCCCAATCTATGTTACTACTCTTCTTGGTTGGATCCTCATGGCCGGTAACAAATGCCACTGTGGCGGTATATTTGCGATGCGTAATGGGAATACCAGCATAAGTAGCAGCGGCACTGGCCGCCGTGACCCCTGGCACAACCTCAAATTTAATACCGCTCTTGACTAATTCCTCAATTTCTTCACCACCCCGCCCAAAAATAAAGGGATCCCCCCCCTTCAAGCGGACTACGTTCTTACCTGCCATAGCCCAATCAATAATCATTTGGTTGATTTCTTCCTGGGTGTGAGCATGGCATTTACCGCCACGTTTTCCAACGTACAAAAGTTCAGCCTCAGACGGCACAAGTTTCAAAAATTTTTTATTGGCAAGATAATCATAAATTACCACCTCAGCCCTTTCCAATAGAGAGCGGCCTTTTACCGTTATCAAACCCAGATCGCCAGGGCCTGCACCTACCAGATAAACCTTACCATGCTCATTTTGTTTCACAGTTTTTTCCTTATAAAGAAGACGAAGAGGCCGAATCCACAATAAGAATTCGGCCTCTTGCTATAATCACACTCATAGACTGTACGGGCAAACGCCGTTCGCCCCTGCCTTATAACATCTCGGGATTTAGCGTAAACATTCGGCTTGTAGCAAAAAGTTACGCTAACCCCGAATATTTACTATTTAGAGGCCAACTCCTGACCATACACCTCTTCAAGTATAGCTTTAGCGCCCATATCTAATAATTCTTGAGCCAGATTACGGCCAACAGTCTCGGCGTCTTTAGCCAGTCCAGTTGCGGTCTTTTTTAATACCTCTTTGCCATCAACCGAGGCTACGAGACCAGTTAAAGTAATATTATCACCATCGACTTTACAATGCCCAGCAATGGGCACCTGACAGCCTCCTTCAAGGGTCAGCAAAAAAGCCCGTTCAGCAGTAACCGCCACAAAGGTATCACGGTGGGCCAAAAAATTAAGGCAGTCCAGGAGTTCCTTGTCGTCAGAACGTAGTTCAATGCCCACAGCCCCCTGCCCAACAGCTGGCAACATCTCGGCAGGATCAAATAATGCGGAGATTCTATCAGATAGGTTAAGCCGATTCAAGCCAGCTGCCGCCAAAATAATGGCGTCGTATTGTCCCTCATCCAATTTCCGCAACCGTGTATCAAGATTGCCACGCAAATCCTCAATCACCAAATCAGGTCGCAGGATAGCCAGCTGAGCCCGGCGCCGCAGACTGCTCGTACCAATTTTTGCGCCCTGTGGTAAATCCGCCAACTTTTTATACTTATTTGAGACAAAAGCATCCCGGTGATCCTCACGTTTAGTAACAATCCCCAGGTGCAAGCCCTCCGGAAGTTCAGCGGGCACATCTTTCATGGAATGGACAGCCATATCGGCTTCCCCAGTAAGCATAGACTCCTCAAGCTCTTTAACAAAAAGTCCTTTACCTCCCACCTTCGCCAGCGGGACGTCAAGAATCTTATCTCCCTTGGTGAGTATTTTGTTCAACTCAACCGTGGTTTCAGGATATTCAGCCTCTAGCTGTGCCTTAATACCATTACTCTGCGCCAGGGCCAAAAGGCTTTTTCGAGTACCTATTCTAATCAATTTTGGCATAAATAAGATTCCTTTTATTTAAACGACCATGAACATAAATGCCCTGCGGGCGAACTTCTTTTTTTAGCCACAGACACACACAGACACACACAAAAAGCTAACTGCAACAGTAGGTAAGCACAGACTCCGAGAACTTTAAAAAAGAAAATTCCTATACCATTAAATTATATTATTGTAACTAACACTATGCGCCTACAAAGTTTGCGATTTTATTTCATCAAGGAGAGCTGCAACCAATAGTGGAATCATCAGTTCATGATGTCCAGTAACTGCATACCCTTTACCACCGTTGGCTGTGGGTCGATTCACCACGTTAGTCATGGGTCGATACTGACGGAGAAAATCGAAATTAGCCGTGGTAAATGATTCAACCACATGCCCCAAATTGCGAACAACCGTAAGTGCCTTTAAAAATACCTCAGGCAATAATACGGCAGAGCCAATATTTAGATAAGCACCGCCCTCAAGGTCTGCTACCATACCACAAAATAAGCGAAAATCAAGATGTGATGCCTTGCCGGTAGCGGCACCGCTACATGAAGGATGGATGTGAACAATGTCCGTACAAATGGCCACATGCACAGTAACCGGGATATTCAAGCGACGGGCACTGGCAAGCAAACTTTGATCATTATGTGGGAATTTTTGGGCCAAAAGAGCATCACCTACAGCACCCCCCAAGCCCTTACCAAGCTCTGCGCCATCCACAATTGCCTGGTTGATAAATTCACCAGTTTCCCTGGCCGCGCCAAAGGCACCACTGCCCAGCACCTGCCCCACGTCCTCTGATGTCCGGCCCGCCATGGCAATTTCTGAATCATGGACTACTCCTGCGCCATTCAAGGCCAATCCGGTAATAACCCCCCTTTCCATAAGATCAATAAGAACAGGATTTAGACCAACCTTAATCACATGCGCCCCCATGCCAACGATTATTGGACGTTCCTGTCGATAAGCAGAGGCTAGACGCTGTACCAGTTCGGGGAAATCAACCCCAAGCAACTGTTTGGGCAACGATGACAATAATTGGCGCACGGTTTGACCACTTTTTTGTGGTTTGGCGAACTCGGCTACAGTTACCTTACTGTGACGATCATAAATCGAGTAGGTATTAAGGCCGCTCAGGTCAATAGGTTTGTATTCTTTCAAGAGTGCTCTCCGAACATCTCTTCATCCACCAATTGACATAATATATGTTCAACCCAGAGATGCGTTTCCTGAATATGGGGAGTAAAGGTAGTGGGAACATTTAAGGAATAGTCGGCCATTGCCGCAAGTTTACCACCGTTACCGCCAGTGAGGGCCACGGTCTTGAGCCCTATTTCCCTGGCCTGCTCAATGGCCTTAATAACATTGGGGGAGTTGCCACTGGTAGATATTCCCAGTGCCAAGTCACCACTCTTGCCTAAGGCTACAATTTGCCTAACAAAAATATCATCAAATGAAAAATCGTTGCCGACACTGGTTATAATAGAGGTGTCCGTAGTCAGGGCAATAGCCGCCAGGGGTGGACGATCGATCAGAAAGCGATTAACAAATTCGGCGGCCATGTGCTGGGCATCGGCAGCACTACCGCCATTTCCAAAAATGATAAGTTTATTACCATTAAGCATTGCCTCAATTATGGCGGTGACCACACGACAAATTTCATTCCTGTTGAGTCTACAAAAATCATCTTTAGCCTGGTTGGATCCTTTAAGACCATCTATTATTCGTTTTTCCATTATTCATTCAATTAGTGAGAGTATATTTCTTCAGTATTTCGTGAGTTATAATATTCTTTTTTTCTTTGTCAATAGTATGTATCTTTCCACAATACAAATTTATTTTGCATTCCCGCCATT
>Ga0114931_10006872_pt1 | contig 13965 bp, 14 predicted proteins | sample 2SBtaG_FD_89579 | JGI IMG/M metagenome (GOLD analysis project Ga0114931, IMG submission 89579) | Deep subsurface microbial communities from Kolumbo volcano to uncover new lineages of life (NeLLi) - 2SBTROV14_V59a metaG | ecosystem: Environmental > Aquatic > Marine > Volcanic | place: Kolumbo...
CAGCCCTGCACCCGCAAGCCAGTGCCCAGGTTGACCAGGTTGCCTTCCGCATCCATACCCAAGGAGCCGTCTCTGCTGTAGATGGGTTGTTGCGCGCCGGCATAGATAAAGAAGCCGGACCCGGTGAGGGCCAGGTCCTGGGGCCGTCCTGTACTCTGCATGGTGCCTTGTCCCATATTGGTCGTAATGCTACCCAACTGCATCCCTAGACCAATCTGCATCGGGTTGATGCCGCCCCGGTTTGCGGCCGGAGCGGCTCCGGCGCTGATGGAGCGGCTCAACATATCCTGAAAGAGAACGCCGCTAGATTTGAAGCCAATCGTGTTCATATTGGCGATGTTGTTGGCAATGACATTCATGTAGGTCTGGTGGTTGCGCAGGGCCGAAGCCGCAGTAAGTATACTGGCTGACATGGATTGGTTTCCTTTTTGAACAAAAACTGAGCGCTTGCTCGTAATGGATGATTACGATTGCACTGAAGTTACATCTTCCAGACGCACCTGTTGGTCGCCGATGTCCAACAATATCTCCCCCGACACCTTGCGGACATCATTCACCAGGCCGGCGACTCGCCCGGCGCCCTGGTTTGTCGCCTCCACATAACGGCCAACGAGCATCGCGCCCTGGCCCAGTTTCTGGGTGGCATTGGCCTGGGTCAACAGGTCTTTCACATCCCAGAGCTGTTCCAGCGATGTCAATTGGGCCATCTGATCGAACATCTGCGAACTGTCCATGGGGTTCATCGGATCCTGCGAACGCATCTGGACCAAGAGCAACTGCATGAAGCTATCCCGTTGCAGGCCTCGGCTGGCGTTTTGTTGCCCTGAAGCGCCACGGGAAGAGTTGGGCGCCGGTGCGACGGATGTCACGTTCATCGATTCCTCCTTTTCTTTCTATATCGCGGCGGCGATTTCAGGCGTAATAGTCCACAGCGGTTCGTCCGCGCGCCACAGAATGGGTGAGCGGGCGCTCGGCGACGGGCAAAATATCCCCGGATGTCGCGAGGCTGCTGTGCAGCCCAGCCTGTTGTCGATGGGCGTCTTGCCCACCGGCGAAAGTTTCATTGCCGAAATTCCCGCCGGCAAACGCCATCTGTTGGCGTTGCGGCTGGGAATTGTTGGGGTTCATGTCCATCTGCCCGGAACGCGTGGCCGGAGCAATTGGCTGGTTGGTTGTCTGTGTGGAAAGTGTGCGTTCGCTGCGGGCGACGGCCAAGTCGCCCACTTTGATGCCCTGCCCCTCCAGGCTTTGGCGTAGCTCGGCCAGTTTGCTGTTGAGCAGATGGCCGGTCTCTTGCTTGTCCGCCTGGATGGAGAGATGAAGTTGACCGTTCTCCATCTGCAGACGGATGCGTACGCTGCCCAACTCCTTGGGGTGTAGCTGAATCGTGGCATCCTGTTCGCCGCGGCTGAAGCTGAACTGTACATGCTCGCTGATCTGTTCCACTGGCGTCGCCGGCAGCGGGGCGTCGCTCTTCAACGGGGCGGCCGCGCTGTCTGGAGCGGCAGTGCTGTTTAGGGTGAATCCCATGCCAGACACCGAACTGTTGCTGTCACCTTTAGTGGCCGGCGCCGGCTGAGGCGAGGATTTCGGACCACTTTTCTCATTGTTTGCACCATCCATCCCGGCGGCCAGTTGCTGAATGGTCGATGAGCTTGCCTGTGCTGGGGTCTGCGCAAGAGGTTGGCCGTTTTTGACCCCTGGGCTGTCGGCTGGGGAGACGCCGGACTCCTGTGACGGAATCGCTCTGTTGGGCAAGGTGTTTTGGGCCGTCGCTGACTGGCTGCCAGCCCCATCCCCTGGCGTTGCCTCCTGCCCTACAGTTGCAGGCGCCGCAGCTTGCCCCGGCTGACCATCGGCGGACGGCGTGGCTTTCCCGTCGAGAAGAGTGGGGAGGCCGCCGGTGGATGATCCATCCGGAAGGTCACTGACGTTGGCCAGGTCCCCGGTCGATGGGCTGTCGCCGGTCGCCATCTGTTCCACCGCCCCCAACATTCCCAAGAGAGCGCCCATCATCGCCTCGAAGGCCGAACGCATCTCTGCCCCAGAAGGGCCATTGGATTTGTCCCGTGACACACTTTTTCCGACAACCATCTTGTTCGTCGCCACACTACCTGCACGAACTGCGCTCTGTAGCTCCACGTATCACCGGACTCCTTTCAATGGTGTTGCCATGCGTCTCCCGCCGCCGGCAACCTGTTGCTTGATGCTTGTCTATCGGCTTTCCTGCGCCACCATGCGGAGTAGAGCCAGCTTGCGGCTGGCCAGTGTTGTGAAAGATTGGTAACGCATGGCGGTTTCGGCCAGACGCACCATCTCGGTTTCGATGTCCACATTGTTGCCATCCAGACGCATGGATGTACCCGTGCGCCGGAACTCTTGGGGTGTGACATCCTCCAGCCGATCGACCCTTCCCGGCGGAGTGAGATGTCTCTCGTTTGTGCGTTTTATCGCCAACATTTTGCGGTTGTCGCTGAGCGCCTGGCGGAGAGAACGCTCAAAAGCTACGTCGACAGCTTTGTAGTTGGGCGTCTCGACATTGGCAATGTTGTTCGAGATGGCCTGTTGCCGGGCCGAAAGAGCATCCAGCCCTTTCTCCAGCAATTGGAGAGTCCGGTCGTTACTGATGGTCATTGACTTCACCTCCCAGGTCTAAACAGTCCATAACGAACCCTAGAAGAATTCGTGTATCCGGCTGCGGCGCATCGATCAGGCCTGATAGTCGAATCCACCGTCACCCGCCTGATAATAGGAAAGCACCCGTTGCACATAGGCCTGCGTTTCGGCAATGGGCGGAACGCCGCCATAACGTTGTACAGCCCCAGGGCCGGCGTTGTAGGCGGCCAGGGCCAGGCGTGCGTCACCCTGAAAACGACGTAGCTGTTGGGCCAGATAGGCCACGCCGCCATCGATGTTCTGGGCGACGTCGAAGCTGTTGTTCACGCCCAGTTCGGTCGCTGTGCCGTCCATCAACTGCATCAGGCCTTTGGCCCCGGCGTGGCTGATGGCGTTGGGATCGAAGTTCGATTCGACTTTGATGACAGACCGCACCAGGTCGGCATCCACCCCGTGACGCTGGGCCGCCTTTTCGATCAACTGGTCAAAGGCGGACGGCGGCAGGCCATCGGACAGCCTGCTGCGCGCGCGTCCAATGGCTTGTTCCAGACGGGAGCTGAGGCGCGCCTTTTCCCACAGTCGTTGGATCTGCAATCGCCGTATATCTTTGAAGACACGGCCGTAGCCGGAGTCGGCCTGGGCGGTAAAAATCGGATCGAACATGGTGGACTCCCCGTTTCCAAGCAGGTCATCGGATGCGTATCCGGTGGTATCGTCTGCGCTCAGTGTAGACGGAAATCGACCGGTCGAGCATAATAAAAGCGTAACTCTTGCGTTACTGGCGGGGGAAGTAGGGGAATGGTGGTGGCCGACGGCGGTGTTCCGCAGCGTTCGCAGAGCCTGGCCGGCTGCGTTTCATGTGGAGCGAGCATAGCGAGTCACGTTCAGATCGTCCATTTGCTCCTGTTCCTTGTGCAGATAGTGGGCGAGGAACGTCCGGCGTTGGTACTCCTTCAGTTTTTCCATTGTTTTGCGCTCCTTCATCGCTTCGGCCAGCCGATGGCGTTGCGCAGTCACCTCCTCGTCGGCCTGGCGGATGTCCTCGGCCAGATGGTGCAGCCGCCGATCCAGGCTTTCCAGGTAGCGATATTGTCTCTCGACATCGCTCCCGTCCCAAAGGCCGCGCAGGGCCTCCTTCAGCCGGGTGGACAGGCGCAGCCGCTCGGCCAGCAATCGATCCCGCTGGGCGCGTAGGGAGGCTGCCTGTTGGAGCGTCTGGGCCAATTCCATCTGCCGTTCATCCTCAGTTCGGCGGCGCAGGTTCAGGATCGTTTGAAATCGGAATTCGGGTGGCATTGCTCACTCCATCTGCCTGGAAAAAAGGACACGGTCAGGATTTGCACGGATTGAATCTGCGCCCTGCTTTTCATTCCCCATGCGTCATCGTGCGCCACAGGGGATGAAAAAAGACTCAGGACTCAGGACTTTTTTCAGGGCAGTTCCCCATGCACTGCGTTGCGCCACAGGGGATGAAAAAACGCGCACGGGCGCACGACGACGGACGGCAGAGGGCGGACCGCAACTCGCAACTCGCTATTCGCAACTCGCTATTTTTCAGGGCAGCGATGTTCCTGATCACCGACGCTATTCGCGCGATTCGTCCATGTCCGGTCCATCGGCAAAGATGGCTTGCAGGTCTTCGACAGCCTCCGTGTAACTGGTGGCGGCGTGGACGTCCTGACGCAGAAAGGCTCGAATCTTGGGCAATAGGGCCAACGCGGCGTCGATGCGCGGGTTGCTTCCCGACACGTAGGCGCCGATATTGACCAGGTCTTTGGCGTCTTCGTAGACGGCCAGTGTTTCGCGCAGAAGACCGGCCGCCCGCTGGTGTTCTGGCGATGCCAGTTGCCCAATCAGCCGGCTGACGCTGTGCAGAACGTCGATGGCTGGATAATGGTTCTCCGCAGCCAGTTCACGGGTCAACATCATGTGGCCGTCTAGAATGCCGCGCACCGCGTCGGAGATCGGCTCGTTGAAATCGTCGCCTTCCACCAGGACTGTGTAGAAGGCCGTGATCGTCCCCACCACACCTGTGCCCGTGCGCTCCATGAGCCGGGGCAGGAGGGTGAAGACACTGGGGGGATAGGCTTTCATGGCCGGGGGTTCGCCCACAGCCAATCCCACCTCCCGTTGGGCCATGGCGAAGCGGGTCACGCTGTCCATCATAAAATTGACATCCATTCCCATCTGGTCACGGAAATACTCGGCAATGGCTGTCGCCACCCAGGCGCCTTTGATGCGGATCAAGGGGGCCACATCGCTGGTGCTGACCACGATCACCGAGCGGGCCAGCCCCTCATCGCCCAGGCTCTGATCGATGAACTCGCGCACCTCCCGGCCGCGCTCGCCGATCAGAGCGATCACATTGACATCGGCAGTGGCGTTGCGCGCAATCATGCCCAGCAAGCTACTTTTGCCCACGCCGCTGCCGGCAAAGATTCCCATGCGCTGGCCTTTGCCCACCGGCAACAGGCCGTCGATGGCGCGCACGCCCGTGCCCATGGGCGTCTTGATCGTCTTGCGTTGCAAAGGATGGGGGGCATGGTGGGAAAGGGGGATTCGCTTCTCGACTCGCAATGGCCCTTTGCCGTCGATTGGATTGCCCAATCCATCCAACACCCGGCCCAGCAGCCCCGGTCCGACAGGCGCCTGAAAGAGACTGCGGGTGGCCACGACATGGCTGCCTGGCTGTACGCCTTCCATGTCGCCCAACGGCATCAACAGCGTATGCGATTTGCGAAAACCGACCACTTCGGCGGCGATGGGTCGTATGGAGGTTTCGATCCGGCAAGATTCACCCAATTGGGGTGAAATCCCCTCTGCCTCGATGGTCAGGCCAATGACCTGGACAACCCTACCTCGTTGTTGAAGCGGGCTGATGTCGGCCAGACGGCTACGATAGGCCGACAGATCGATGGGGGGAAGCGACAGTTTCGGGGCAGGTGTGAGGCTCATGGACGCGGCGCCAGTTTCTGTGATTCGGCTGTGTCCGCTTCGCGGTCTTCGTTGTCCAGACGATAGTCGGTCAGAGCCAATCCATCGATGATTGATCGGAGCTGGGATGAGAGTCTGGCATCCACGGTGGCCGGCCCGCAGACCAGAACACAACCACCCTGCTCAATCTCCGCATCTGGAACCAGTTTCCAGGCATAGGTTTCGCCGTCGCTATTCACCCCGCTCCACGCCTGATCGAGATAGGCGGCGTCGTCCGGGTGGACGCGCAGCGAAAACGGGCCTGTGATGGTCAGCTCGTTCAAGGCCCGGTTGACAGTCCAGGTGATCAACTCTTTTTGCTCCTGGCCCAGTCTGCCCACAATTTTTTCGGCAATCGCCAGGGCCAGGGAGGCCACTTCGTGTTCAGATTGCAGAAGCAGGTGGGTTCTTTCGTTCTGCACCGAAAGCAACACTGCCTGGACATCTTCGACGGCGCTCGCCAGCGACTGTTCGCCCACGGCCCGGCCATCGGCGATCCCCTGCTGGTAGCCTTCTTCAAAGCCCCGGGCCTGGGCTTCGGCCTGCAGGACGGCAACTTCCTCCTGCGCCTTTTGCAGCAGGGCATCCGCTTCTTTCCTGGCGTTGGCAAGTGTGACCGAAGCCTGGGCGGCCATTTCTTCTGCTTGCACTCGCAGTTGGCGGGCCAATTCGGCTTCGCTGATCTGCATATCGCCGCCCTCGGCCAGATGGTGGCGCAAATGCTCCGAGAGCACAATTTGACTTCCGGCCTGGTAGTTACGAATCAGATGGGTCATAGAAAAAGTTCCACGCCTGAAGCCAACTAGATTAAGACATCTTCGGAATTGCCCCGGGAGATAACGATCTGCTCCTCTTCCTCGAGACGCCGGACCACCTTGACGATACTCTTCTGGGCCTCCTCGACCGTGCGCAGACGCACCGGCCCCATCACGGCCAGATCCTCCTGCATCATCTGGGCGGCTCGTTTGGAAATGTTGCGGAAAATCACATTGCGCACATTGTCGGGAGCGCCGCGCAGAGCGAGCAACAGGTCCTTCTTGTCCACCTCGCGCAGCACCAGCTCCAAGCTGCGGTTGTCCAGCAAGGTCAAGTCTTCAAAGACAAACATACGCGCTTGCACCTGCTCGGCCAGCTCCGGGTTTTCTGCGCTCAATTCCTGCATCAGTGCCTTTTCGGTGGTGCGGTCCACCTGATTGAGCAACTGGACGAGGAAATCGATGCCGCCGATGCTCTCACCCTGCTGTTGCCTGGGCAAGACAAGCGAAAGTTTCGATTGCAAACCGGTCTCCACCACCTTCACGACATCCGGCGAAATACGATCCATCATTCCAATGCGATTGACCACTTCCGTGCGGTTGTTGTCGGGCAGACAACTGAAGACCCGAGCAGAAAGCACGGGCGGCAGATGGGCCAGAATCAAGGCGATGGTCTGGGGGTGTTCTTCCTGTAGAAAACGGGCCAGTTGCGCCGGCTCTACATCGGCCAGAAAATCGAAAGGGCGTTTCGAGTCCCGGTAGGTCACCCGGCTCAGCACCTCTTCAGCGCGCTCGCGCCCCAGGGCTTTGGATAGAACTTCCCGGGCATATTCGATCCCACCATAGTTGAAGCGGCGATTGGTTTCCAACTCTTCGATGAAGTTTTTAGTGAGCGATGCACGCACGTCGGGCATCACGCGGTCCATATCCGACATGGCGAAGGTGAGCCGTTCGACCAGTGGATCGGGGATATGGCGCATCACATTGGCCGATAGCTGCGCACCCAATGCCACCAGGATGATCGCCGCGTTGCGTTCTCCTTTGGTCAGCGGGGCCATTTTTGTCATTGTCAAAGGCCCGGGGGCAGACTGTTTGTTGCTTGAATACTTGGCTGGCTTCACGTTTGGGCGCCTGTCTGTGGAATGAATGGAACTGGCTCTTGGTTGCTGACGATGGGCCTGCGCCTAGATGGCCTGATATTGTTCATCTTCACTCTTTTCTGCCCAGGATTGGAGGATGGAGGCGACAATTTCAGGGCTGTGGCGCGCGATGGCGCGCAGGCGAAGTTCCTCTGTGTCGGGCGCGGGCAGTTCGGGCATACCGTTATATTCGCTCTCCTCTTCACCCAGAACACTCCCATAGGCAGACCGGGCGCTGTTCTGCAGGCTGGTTGGCGCTGGCAACTGGCCGGCCACATCGCCGGGCAAGGCGGGTGCTTCCTCCGGCTCCAAGACATACGGGATCATCCGCTTCTGCATATCTGTGAAAATCCGCCGTACGACAAAGAGAACCATCCCCAGGCCCAAGAGTATGGCGACGATCGTGCCGATTTGGATATACAGGTCCTGTTGTTGCATCTGGGCAATGGAAGCGGCCGTCTGTGCCTGCTCCGTATTGTTGAACGGAATCCGATCCACCTGGATCAGATCACCACGCTTCTCATCGATGCCCACTGCGGCCGCCACCAGCGCCTTGACCGTGTCCACCTGCTCGGCGGGCAGCGTCTCGTCCATGAGTACAGCCACGGTGATGCGCTGGATCGAGCCTGGTTGTTTCACCGAATTGATCACCCGTTTGGAGACTTCGTAGTTGGTGGTGGATGTGCGTTTATTATAATCGCCGTTGTTGGCGTTGCCGCCCGTGGGGTAGTTGGGTGTATCTACGGGGGCATTGGAATCCACTCCAGGCACACCAGCGGCGGCATCCGATCCGACGCCTGTCCAGCTCTCCTCCGATTGTTGGTTGCTGCGCACGACACTGCCTACCTGGCCCGCAGGTGCGTACTCCTCCGAAACAGACTCCTCCCGGTTCCAGTTCAGTTCCATGTTCACGTGCACAACCGTGCTGTGCGCTCCCAGGGTTGAATCCAACATCGATTGCAGGTCTTTTTGGGTCTGTAATTCCAACTGGCGTTCAGTTTCCAATTGGCTGCTGGTGGAAAGCGCCGAACCGCCCGTCGTCTCCGATTCTGGAATGTCATACAGATGGCCGGTCATATCGACCACACTGATGTTGGCTGCCTTCATCCCTTCTACGCTGTTGGCCAGAAGAAAACGGATGGCCTGAATTTGGCTGGATGAGAGTTGCACGCCGGTGGCGAGGTCCAGTACGACCGAGGCGGTTGGTTCCTGCTGCTGATCGGCGAAGAGTGTCTTTTCGGGGATGGCGATGTGGACCCGCGCCGTCTTAACCCCGTCGATCGAGGTAATGCTGCGCGCGATCTCCCCCTCCAGCGCCCGCTGGTAATTCACGCGCTGCATGAAATCGGTCATACCGATGCCGGTCAGCGCGCCTTTGTCGAAGATTTCGAAGCCGGCGCCGCTTTGGGGCAGATTTTTCGAGGCAAGGTGCAAACGGGTGGACGCAACCTGCGCGGCCGCAACCTCGATCGTGTCGCCGTTGGGCGAAAGCTGGTAAGGTGTGCCCATGGCGTCCAGCTCGTTGACCACCGCGGCTGCATCGCGCTCGTTCAACCCCTGGTAGAGAACGGCCATGGCGGGCTCCTTCATCCACAAGCCCATCAAAAACACAAGACCAATGGCAGAGACAACGGTGGCAATGCCGGCAAATCGCTGCCAGGGCGCCAACTGCGACCAAATATCGCTTGCTCGATTTTTCATCTCGTCCATATCTCGACTCCACGGTCCACTGGGGATGCCAGCGCAGGTTGTCGATCGAAGAGATCAACCAGCCTCGCCTGTGTCCACGTAGTTGCGCCCTACAGTTGCATGCGATGTACTTCTTGATAGGCTTCGACGACCTTGTTGCGCACCTGAAGGGCCAGATTGAGTTTGACCATCGACTCTTCCATCTGCAACATCACCTGGTGGAGATCAACGGGTTCCCCGGCCACCAACTGGGCAATGCCGGCGTCGGCGGTCTTCTGGCTCTTGTCCAGATTGCGGACGGCGGTCTCCAGGGCTTTGCCTATGCCCTCGGCTACATTCTCCGCGCTGCCGCCCAGAGGGGAACGTTTGCCGATTGTCCGCTCAAGCCCCTGAAAACGGTTCATCAACAGATTGGATGGTATACTCTGAATCGTCATGGAATTTCCCCCAAAAAATCACTGTCGAAGAGATTTTCTGATCGCCGAAACGGCCGATCAATCGTCTATTTACCGATCTGCAATGCAGCCTGCACCATCGTCTTGGCCGTCTGAATGACAGTGACATTCGACTGGTAAGCCTTGCTCGCTGCCATGAGATCGACCATTTCTGTGCTAATGTCCACGTTGGGATATTCGACAAACCCCTCGGCGTCGGCGTCAGGATGGGTGGGATCGTAGGTGCGCACCATGTCCTCGTTGCTCTCGATGATGCGCCGTACACGCACACCCTGCAGGCCGTAGACATCGGCCATATTCCCCCTGCTCGCGATGCGCTGGAACGGAGAGCGTCCCGCCTCTTGGGCTTCGAAGACGACCCGTTTGCGTCTGTACGCGCCGCCTTGGGCTGTGCGCGTCGTCTGGCTGTTGGCAATGTTGTTGCTGATGACATCCATACGCAGCCGTTCGGACGTCAGAGCCGATGCGCTGATACGCATAGAACGAAAAATGCTGCTCATTTAGACCTCCTGTTTCAAAACATCAACAATAGGGCTATGTCCGTCGGGCCGAAACAGCGCTTGATGATTCCAGGCTGCGTCGGCCTCTCCCTGGCCGGGATCATTGGCAATGATCCAGTAGGTATAGGCAAAGTAGTAGTCCTCTCTTTGCGGCAGATAGCGATAGGCGTCGGCGACGATCTCCGTGGCCTGCTCCTAGGAGAGGGTGTCGCCGGGATAGATGCCCGCTTCAGTTCCCACTTCGGGCATGCTGCGACCCAGCACTTCTTGCACCACCTTGTTATAGTCCCGCACCCGCAAATGGGCCTGGCCGTAGTTATGAACGCTCAACCATGTCTTGTCCAGCACATCCTGGCCGCCCAGCCGGACCACCTCTTGCAACGACTGGCGCAGGAAACGCAGGTCGTCCATGTCGCCGGGGGCTGCGCCTGGGGCCAGACCGGGCGTGGGACTGAGCGCGCCCAATCCCGGCAACCCGCCGCCTGCGATCACCTTGCGTGCATCGGCCAGCCAGCGGGCGGCGTACGCTTTGGGGTCCGGCGCTTTCCCCTGATTTTCGATGCGTAGATTCGGCTCGTTGTAGAGTTGAAAATAGTGAACCCCTTTGTCACTGTAATGGCGTACGAGAGATTGTACATCCCCCTGCAAAGGCGAACCACCGTCGGTGTACAGACGCATGACCGGCTCGATGCCCGCGGCTGTCAATCGATCCACCAAATAGTCATTGTCGCCTTGTTTTGTGCCGTCGTTGAGCAGTGTGACCCATTTGATCACCATCTTCTGGGCCTCGTCCACATATTTGTCGATCACATCCGGCGACTGGCGGAGCGTCGGAATCCAATGAATGCCGCGGCCGTTGTCGTTGGCGGGGCGGGGGAAAGCCGAAAGGTCGATAGGCCTGCTGCTCTTCTGCACATGGCCGGTTGCGCCCACCTTCGACGGCTGGGCGACGGCGTCTGCTCCCGTCGATCCGATACGCCTCTGCACGCCGGCGGGCGGGGGTGGCGCCGCGGCAATGGAATCCGTCGCGATTTTCCGGCTCGATGGCCACCGGTTGGCTATGAAGGACGGAAGCATCAGATTCGCCGGTTGGCTGAGAAAGGCCAGTTGGGCAAACCGGCTCTCTGTGGGGGAAAACGTAGGTTTTGTGGCCGGGCTGGCGAGAGCGGAAAGGGAGGATTGGGCCTGATCCTGCACAGACGCGGCCAACATCTTGGCAAAGGCGAGGGCATCCTCGCGGCTGTACACCTGTGGCGTGGATGCGCTCTCGTCAGTGGCTTTCGTCTGGATCGAAGAGATGTTAGGCATAGTTTGTCGATAGAATCGAACGACCAGGAGCGAGAAGAAGCCCGATTTCCGGCCTACTCGTTGGTCCCGCCAGAAAAGTATCGGACTCCGAGTTTGCTTGTCACGTCTGCCGCCATTATAGAAGTCAGTCTTTGGAGCGAGCATAACAACAGTATAAACAGCCCGTAACCGATCGAACACCTGATTGTTGGCCCGTTCGACGGGGATGGGCGTGGGGTACTATGCAGCGTATCCGGGGCCAGGTCGATACACAGAGTACAGCAGAACAAAAGGTCGGCGAAACTGCCGGAGCCGGCCAAGAAGTTTGGTTCGACAGTCATTCGGCATATCGAGAAGGTGTGATGGGAGGTGAGGAAACGGTCTAGCCAATCACGAAGCAATCCATTGCAGGAAAGTGTCTTTGTAGTCAGATAGTCCCATTCGAAACGAGCCGATGCGAAGAGACAGTGAAAGAAGGCTCAACCCATGATCCCAAAGAATCCTATGATCTTCTGAAAGGAACCAACCAATGGCAGTCGCAGATTTCAATCGAATCAACAGCAACATCGGCGCCTTGAACGCCCTGAACAGTCTGAACAACGTCAACAAACGCCTGGGCATCCACCAGCTCCGTCTGGCTACAGGCCGCCGCATCAACTCCGCCGCCGACGATCCCGCCGGCCTGACCATTGCCACCGCCTTCCGCCAACGCAACGACAACCTGAAAGTGGCCTCGAGCAACATCGGTGACGGCAAGAATCTTCTCAGCGTGGCCGAATCCGGTCTGAACAAGGTGCAGGACATTCTGATCAAGATGCGCAACAAGGCCGAGCAGGCTGCCAGCGACACCCTGGGCAGCAGCGAGCGCAGCGCTATTTCCCAACAACTGACTGAATATACGTCAGAGATCAACGACATCGTCGACCAGACCACCTGGAACGGCCAGAAGCTCCTGAATGGCCTGGGCGATTTCGCCAATAGCTAGGTCACTTTGCAGACGGGCGCAGAGGCCGGCGAGACCACAGCCCTGACCAGCAGCAACCTGGGCGCGGTGGACTCCACCACGCTGGGCATCGGCGCCACCGCCGTCTCCACCAGCAAGGGCAAGATCGTCCTCACCGAGTCCACGGGCGCCGCAGCTTCGGCCACCGCCGCCAGCTATAGCTCCGCCTTTGCCACCGCCGCTGTCACGGGCAACCAACTCGCCACCGGCGACTACTACGTGCAGGTGACCCTGGGTTCGTCCACTGGCGGCGGCAGCACGCTCAAGCTCTTCACTAAGAGTGGCACCCAGCTCAACTTCTACTCCGGCGGTGTCTCTCTGGCTTCCAAGACCGTCGCTGTGACCGCAGGCGGCACGGCCGTCAATCTGGGCAACGGCGTGAAAGCAACCATCGACCTGTCTGACTTCAGCGCCGCCACCGCTGGCGATGTAGCGAAAATAAATTTCACCTACACCCGCTCCGGCGCCTACAACGGCCAGGTGGACACAGCCACCCATGCCCAGTCGGCGATGAGCACCCTGGACACGGCTATCGACGCCGTATCCAACCGTCTGACGTCGCTGGGCGCTCTGGGCAGCCGCCTGACCTTCAAAGAAGAGGCCCTGGCCGAGTCCCAGGTGAACACCGAAGCCGCCTACAACCGGATCATGAACGCGGACATGGCGATGAACCAGTTGGAGGCCACGAAGTATCAGATCTTGCAGCAGACGGCCACGGCCATGTTGAGCCAGGCCAACCAGGCGCCGCAAGGCATTCTATCCCTGTTCCGGTAGTTCCTCCCGTATCTGGTTTTTTACAGTCAAGACGAAAGAGGGCCGGTGGAGAATCTCCACCGGCCCTTTGTGATGGGGATTCCCTGTTTCGGGGTAACGATACAGACACGAGAGGAAAAGGACGCAGATTTTGGCAGCATTCGCAGGCTGGGGGGCGAGGCATTCCTGGCAGTCGAGGCAGGGGTAGGCCCGTCTCTGCTGTCCGAGTCGGAACGTTTGGCCTGCAACGGGGCGGAATGCCTCGCCGCTACGAATATGGGAATCCCGCGGTTACCGCCTCTGTTGTTTGCTGCGCATCTTGCGCGCACTGGAAAGTTCGATGCCCGCTCCCGCCAGAAAATCCTGCAGGATACGGTAAAAGCGCTCCCGGTCCTGTTGCGAGATGACGGCCAGGGCGTCGGCGGTTTCGATGGCGTAGGGGTAGCCCACGCCCACCACCGACTCTGCCCGCACCCGGTCGACAATCTCCTCGGCCCGGCCCGCCTCCACAATCCAGCGCGGCATCTCCAGCCGGGCCGGGGGCCGCTTGCCGGCCAGCGCGACATAGGTGAAGGCCACATCCTTGTAGAAGGGCGCTTTTGTTGCGCGCGATGGGTCCAGGTTCAAGGAATCGCGGCGGGCGCAGAGAAAGAGGGCGCTGCGGTCGCCCCATCCGGTGAGAATGCGTCCAAAGAGGCTGGCATCGCCGCTGCGCGTGATCTGCGCCTGCGCATAGAGCAGATTGATCAGGGTCACCACGTCCCGGCTGTAGCTGCTGTCCACAAAGCCGACCAG
>Ga0114931_10006873_pt1 | contig 13965 bp, 14 predicted proteins | sample 2SBtaG_FD_89579 | JGI IMG/M metagenome (GOLD analysis project Ga0114931, IMG submission 89579) | Deep subsurface microbial communities from Kolumbo volcano to uncover new lineages of life (NeLLi) - 2SBTROV14_V59a metaG | ecosystem: Environmental > Aquatic > Marine > Volcanic | place: Kolumbo...
CCCCATCCACCGCCTAAGATCCGGGCGCCGGCACAATTATTTTCACTTTTTTCACTATCTTAAGTTTCACGTAATAACTGTCTTCATCTGCACGTAACCCATTGATCTCTCGTTCCGTCGTGTTCTAACCGTGTGCTAACCATGGAGCCTAGCAATATTTCGTCATCGCAACGTGTGCTAACCGATGGGTGTTAGCACATTCTGCTTATTTATCAATGGGTTCCGAGCTTGCGCGGCGGCAAACACCTGCTACTATTGAGTTGCAATCAGGTAGATCGGCTATCTGTAAAAAAGCCCACGCGCGGCGCCAACCGGCACGTGGGCGGTGTGAATCGCCGAGGGCGATCCGGGTCTTAAGCACCCCTGATCATACCCCGCCTTGAGCGCGATGACACCCCCACAGCTGCGCGCGGGCTCTGCACTGGAGTAGTAGAGCCATGGATCGACATGTATCGCGGGACGCCGGATGGATACCGGCGGGAGGGCGCCTGATCTCGACGACCGAATTACTTCGCGCGCTGCGGATCGGGCGATCGACACTGCGCCGGTTGCGCACGCGCCGCGACTTCCCGGCGCCGATCCAGATCGGCAGCGGGCGGCGCATTATACATCGCTGGATCGCCGCTGAAATCGATCAGTGGATCGCGGCACGCCAGATCGAGGTGCACCTGTGAGCGCGCAGCGCCGGGGATCCGCCCCGCGCCTACCCCGCGGGCCGGCCACCATCACCACGACACGGACGTCGCAGGTGCCACTGTTCACGCGCGTGGACGACCTCGCCGAGATCGTCGGGCGGAGCATACGGCAGATAAGGCGCTGGCGGGAGCAAGGCATAATCCCGCCGCCCGTGCATATCTCCCCCAAGCGGATCGCGTGGCCGACCGCCCAAATCGTCGCATGGGCCGAAGCGCATGGCCTGGCCCGGGCCGACGTCGAGGCGGTGATCATCCGCGGGGCCGCGCAGCGCAATCCGCTACATGAGACGCAGTCATGAGCGCCATCGCAACGCCGGCAGCCATCACCCGGCATGACCGCGAGCACGCCGCCGCCCTACGGCGACTCGGTGGGGGGTGCGGAGCGCCCTCCAGAGCCGTGGGCGAGGCCGCCAACATCACGGACCTAGTCGACCGTACCGGTACGCTCATCCAAGGCAAGCCACCCCGCCGTGTGAGCCCGAGTCACGCAGCGGATTTCGTTGTCCGGGCGATCGGACAACAGTTCGCCTACGATTCGCGTGCGGCAACCTGGTACCGATTCGCCGGCACGCATTGGGATGCGACGGACGCGACGATCGCGCTGAACGAGCACCTCATGCGATATCTGTATTGCGTAACCGACCCGCTCGGGTTTGGGCCAAAATACGCTAAAGACATACTGGAGGTGATCACAACCGCTAATAGCCTGCCCCTGCCGGTTACGCCGGAGGGGGCAATTCCATTCGCGAATGGACTGCTCGACATCGTCTCCGGGGATCTGATTCCCACCACACCGAAAAACGCCCTGACGTGGTCGCTGCCATACCCATACGATCCCGTGGCCCGCCCCGATTGTCCCGCGATCCTCGCCTGGTTGTCCCAGGCGGTCGGCGGCGACGCGGAGACCGTGCTGATGATCCGCGCCATCATTGCCGCGATACTCGTTGGGCCGGCGAAATATCAGAAATTCCTGCATCTGATCGGGCCCGGCGGGACCGGAAAATCTACATTTTTACGCCTCCTCACTGCAATGGTGGGCGAGCCAAATATCTTTTCCACCGATCTCCAATATCTTGAAAAAAATCGCTTCGAGACGGCGGCATTACGCGGAAAAAGATTGGCGTTGATTTCAGACAGCGATAAGTACGGTGGATCCATCAATGTACTAAAACGTCTTACCGGACAAGATCACGTACGATACGAGAAAAAATATAAACAACAGGAATCGACATTCACTTTTGCCGGCATGATAATAATGGCGTCGAACGAGTCGTTGCGGACAACTGATCATACATCCGGCCTCGAGAGACGACGCATTACGGTCTCTTTTTTGAAACGATTCTCTAATCAAGAGCGTCGCGAATTCAATGCGGCCGGCGGCGAGGATCGGCTGAAAGCTGAGATCCCCGGCATGATCGCGTGGGCGCTGGCCATGCCGGTCGCCGATGTGGATCGGATCATCATGTCACCACCATCACGGGTCGCGACCGATAACCTCACCGCGATGCGCAACTCGAATCCGGTCGCAGACTGGTTGATCGAAAATTGCGTACCCGATCCGGCCTCCAAATTAACCCTAATCGGGATGTCTAACAAACGGAGCGACCGAGCAACGGGGCAAACCTATTATGCGGACGCGGAGCATCATCTATTCCCGAACTACTTGGCGCATTGCCTGGGCGTGCTCACGCACCCCCTCGGACAGAGGAACTTCACGGATGCTCTGCTCGACGCGCTGCAGAATTGTCTCCATGTCGACGTCGAGCGCGGGCGGAGCAAACGCGGGTGCGGGATCAAGCGGATTCGGTTGCGGGCGCCCGATGAACCGCCGTACGACTGGGCATCCCGTGTCACCGGTGACGGCGACGCCGAGGTATTTTGATGGGCGGCCACGGCGGAATAGCGGATCCGCTCGCCACGCTCCGCGCACGAGGGTACGAGGTGTGTCGCGTCGGTGCAGATCAGATCAGCGTTCGACCACGCCATTGGCTCGACGATGCTATGCGGCGCTGGGTGCGCGCGCAAAAAGCGCAAATCCTCGCGGGGCTCACAGCGGAGGCCCGTAGCCGGGACGGTGACCCGATCGTGACCGGCGTGACGCTTCGGCCCACCGATATGCTGGCGGAGTGCGGCCGAGCGGCCGAAGGGATCGCCGGCATCACCGCAGAGGAGATCTACGACGCACTCGATGCTTCGGATCGCGACGACTGGCGCCGCGGCAAGATCCCCGCCAGGACACTCCGCGCATTCGCCGAGGCGCGTGCCGAGCGCTCTCAGATCGAGCGTGGCAAGGTGCCGACCGGGTGGGATCAGCAAGCGCAGTGTAATCGATGCGGCCCGGTTTGAATGCCGGTGGCGGCGAGCGTAAGTGCGTGTCCCTGGTGCTGGTCGCGTGTCGCCGGTCGGCGGATCCCGCGCCCACCAATGGGCACCTCTGCGCCGCCGCCACACTCGGCGGCGCCTCTGAATGACCGGTGAATGCTCAGGACGCCTTTTTGTACGGCCGGCGATTCCGGTCTTTCCGCTCTTGCCGCTGGACACGGCTACCCGTTCGTCGGTGCTCTTTTCCATCACGCCAACCTTCAGTCCGGTTCGACATCCACCCCGGTTCGGCCTTTGCTGATCCATTGTAAGCGTCTGACCAACTACAGGTTTGACCCTATTTTTTGATGTCTTTCATTTTTTCCTGATTAGCAATGGAACTCAGCCATCATCCGTGAAGACTTCGTCATTGCGACGCCGTTCGATGTCTTCCAAGCGCTGTCCACCCAGCAGTGCGTTGTACGCCGAATTGAGCACATGATCGGATTCGTGATAGGGCACGTGGGACTTCAAAAGCGCTAGGAGATCGTTCATCTCCCGCTCCAATCCGATCTGCTTGACCATCTTTCGAGTAGCTTCTAAGCCGTTGACCCTTCGTTCTGCCGAAGCGCACAAAGTTATTCGTAGATGTGTGCCCGCCCCCGCGGACTGAGACGCTTATGAATCACCCCGATGCCGCCATAGCTCATCGCCCGTGTCTTGTCGCCCAATTCATAATGAATGTTGCGTCCCGTCATGATCGGTCGGGTTGATCTTGATAGGGCTTTTTCGGCAGTCGTTGTTCGATCCTGTTTTTGCGTCTCGTTCGTATTCCCGCACGCTTTTTCTGCTTGCTTTTCTTCACCTGAAATCCACCCTTTTCCTATGGCCGCACCGAACGACGGGGGGTATGTTATCCAAGTATCTTCAACAACTTATATCTGCGTTCCATCAGTAAACGCAAAATCACACTTATTTAAGGGCTAGTCCTCGTCGTTGGAGGGAAAGTGTCGGCCCCGGTGGAGGTTGCCAAGAGCGGCTATCTCGGACGTAACAAATGACCCGTCATGCGGGGTTCAACTCCTTCCAACACCCATACCCGCTTCCAGCACCCTCGATGCCGGAACGATACTGCTTCCAGCACCCGTGAGAAACTAACACAAGAACAACGACATAGGGCCAACAACCACAGCATAATACGTGATGTAAGGATGCGATGGAGACCGATAAGTGATTGAAGTCGCGCGATATAATCAGAGTGTTCAAGATTCGACAGCGCGAATATAACATAACCCATTGATTCTATAGAAAGGTGCTGGAACAGGGCGATTCTCGCACAAACTTTCTCTGTTTTCCGGGAGATGTCATTTTCAAAGATTTATAGAGTTTTTTTCAAAAAAGGCCATTCGAGCACCCATTCCAGCACCCGAGAACATTTAAGCATATAAAACAAAAGTTTACAGGTCCCATTACGACCCAACAACGGTCCGGATCGACATTACCGGGTGTTGGAACGATAGACGTTTACGACCTATCTCATAAAATCAACAAGTTGCAAGTGCTCTTCCCGCACCTTTTCCAGCACCCTACACGGCATTCCAACACCCTGCATTTTGTATGAAACGATAAGAGGCGTGTCGCCCCGGCCGGTAAATCCGGAGATTCCCTTTTCACGCCTCGGTAAAGACCTTGCTTTTGCAGTTTCGGATCGTCGCGGGGGTGAGGTGACCACGATGGTAGCCCCGTGTGTGTGCAATTCGGCGATTTGGGTAACGCGGTCAACGGGCGTTTTCCTCGCCCGCGTGTCATGTCTATATCTTCGTTGGAACGGAAAATGTCGCCATTTGAGGACACGAAATGAAGAAAAGATGGTTACTGTACAGGGCCGCAGCGACATGCTTCGATGCTGTCGGCGGGAAGGTGGAAATGAGTAGGATGTGAATAGGCTATGCGCTCCGTTATGCCGAGTTGAATTCTCCGGAAAGACCATTGGCGGCGAATAACGGCGAAAGCGACGCGACCATGCCGAATGAAATAGTCAACTGTGCCGAGATCCCACGCTCGGAATACTCTCGCCCGGCGAAAGCATGAAATGATTTGCAAGATGTCCCCGTTTGTCCGCTCTTGTCCCTGTCGCTCGCTTTTTCGTCCAACTACACTCTTCGCTGTATACAGCATCAGCAACGATAACAGGAGATTACTATGCATTTCGTTCCGGGCGGCCGCAACTCGACCGAGGCCCGGGATTGGATGGACGCGCGCCTCGGCGAGGGCCGCCGCCGATGAACCGGCTCAAGACGGCCCGGGGTGTTGTCGTGGGGAATTCGCGGCCGGTGATCTGCGTGACCGAATGCGCGCATCAAGTGGATCCGTGGGAGTTCTACAGCCGCAGCCTGAAGGGACTCGGGTCGCCGAACGCCAACGGCTGGGCGAGCGCGCTGTGTCCGTTCCACGACGATCATCATCCCAGTTTTTCGGTGGACGTCGGCGGCGGTGGCTACGTATGCCATGCCTGCGGAGCGCGGGGTGGCAGCCTTATCGATTTCGTGGTCTTTAGAGATGGGTGCGACATTTTTGCCGCCGCTCGGACACTGAATTCAGCGTGGGGCGGCGTGTCACCACCGAACCGGAACCGCGACACTCGTTCTCCCGGTTCGCGGAAATTTCGTGAAACCGCACGCCACGACGCCGACGCGCGCGCGCGCGCAGCATTGCGCGAGATCTCGATTGAAAGCGTGCCGTTGGATCTCCGGCGGCACTCGATTGTGCGACGCTATTTCGAGGCTCGCGGACTTGGTGCTCTGATCGACGATCCGCCTTCTGATCTACGCTTTCACCCGGATTTGCCCTACTGGCGGGTAGTTGATGAGAAGCCCACCCTGCTGGGGCGATTTCCGGCCCTGCTGGCGGTTGTTCGTGGACCGCAGGGCCAACCGGTTTCGCTCCACCGAACCTATCTCGCGCCGGACGGCAGGGGCAAGGCGGCGGTGCCTGCGCCGCGGAAAATGTGTCAGCCGTTGGTGGCGGGCGCACTTGTCGGCGCTGCGATCCGCGTCTATTCATCCGAGCGCGAACCCCTGATGGTTGGCGAGGGGCTGGAGACTGCACTGGCAGGCCGTGTGCTCGATCCTGATCGAGCCGTGTGGTGCGCCATCAGTGCCTGCGGCTTGGGGAAGCTCGTGCTGCCTCGTAGTGTGCGTGCGGTGCGGATTCTGATCGACAACGACAATGCCGGTCGGAATGCTGCAGACACCTTGGCGGGACGCCTGTACAACGAAGGTCGCCGCGTGTGGATGGCCGTGCCGCCGCTGGATCGGGAACACGCCGATTGGGCGGACCTGTTGGCGCCCCGCGCAGGGGTTCAATGACCGCGTATCTGCTGGGGGAGGTGGCGGCGGCATTGCGGAGCGCTCCGGAATGGTTTCCCCCGAGCTTGGCAGACCGCACGGTGAATTGCCGGAATCGCTGGCGCAGTGGTCCTGTATACGCCCCTTTGCCCCTCGGTTCGGATGACCGCGCCGATATCGCGGAGGCGGTCCGGGAACGAGCGGCGATCCAAGAGTATGACGGTGCGCTTGCGCGAGGCGAGGCGGAACGCCGAGCGCGCACCGCGATGCGCGTCTTTCGTTATCGACTGGTCGACGATCCCGACCAATGGGTGGTTCTCATCGCCCCCGGCTGTGATCTGACGGACGCGGAGTGCTGCTGCCGCAACCGATTCGGACCTGGCCGGGTGATCGAGGTGCAGTGGCACGGAAAACCGCCGGGCGCGCACTCGCACGCCAAGTCGCGTGGGCGTCGGGGTTAAATACTCTCGGCTGAATGAATCGGTGTTGCGAATGCAGCCTATGGACGACCGCTTTTCGAACCGTCCGGGACTGGATGCCGAGTCGGGAATGGAGGCGCCCAGGAAGTACGTTGCCAGTACGGCGTGTGCGTGGACGGGGGATCCACGCCGCTCCTGAGGACTGTAGCCCCGGGAGGTGGTCGAGTTCGGCGCCTTCAGATCCCGTTCGCTTCAATCAATCGTCGGGCGATCGTCGAGCGCTTTTTGCCGGGGAGTCCGGTGGGTCCGGTGGGTTTGGTGGGTTTGGCGGCGCTTGTCGTGTTGCGATCGGCTCAACTCGCCAAGGTTGCGTTCGGAATCGTAAATTTCCCCAATCGTGAATCGCTCGTGACCTCCGGCGTCGCGGAGCCGGGTCAACGCTGGATCGGACTCCAGCCCACCGAGATATTCGCGTGCCTGGTCTGCATCAGTGACGCCCTGCGCGGCACGGTAAACGGCGGTTTCGAGCTGCCAGCGCGACACGGGTGAGGATCGCCCTTTCAATTCGCGCAAGATTTCGTTGTGCGATGGCATTCCGCGGCCCGCCGCCCGCCCGAACCGGTAACCACTGAGGTTGCGGATCGTCGCCGGCGTGATCCCGACAGCCGCCCCGCGAGCACGCCAGCTCGCGATCAGGGTGGCGCGATCAATGGGCTGTTTCTTCGTCCGAGTCTGCAATGCAGCGACCTCGGCGGCCGCCGCGGTGGTCCGGCCGCGCGCAGCGAGCAATGCGACGATTTGCCGACGACGCCGGGAAAATACCAGATCCTGCTCACGTGTTGAGCTGGCGAGCCGGAATGATTGATGGTCTCGCACGATGCCATAGCCGAGCGATTGGAGCGCTGCCGCCAGTTGCGCCCGGTAAAGGGCGCCGATGGCCATTTTTGCGCGAAAAAAGTGTCGGCTATCGATCGTGCCCCACGTTCCGTCATCGCGCCCGGAAAGGTTAAAAATAAAGCAGTGCGAGTGAAGGTCCGGGTCCGCCGCGCGAGAAGTGCCGTGCCCGAATGTCGCGATGACGGCGCTGGCCGCCTCGTTGATTCTGCCCCCCTTTCCGCGGCGTGATCGAACCACGCGAGCCTCCGTTTCGACATACCCTAGCGCCCGGTCAACCGCGTCGCCGTGCGCCCGGCCAATCGCCTCGCGTACTCGGTCATCGCCGAGACCCCACGCGACGCTAACCGATTTCGGACTGGAAAAAACGAGATCCCAACCGGCACGCCGACTGAGTTTTCCCGCGCCTTGTGCGAGCCGGCGGCCGTCCCGCGAAACAGCGAGCGCCACTCCTGCGAAATCCTGAACGGTGACCTCGCCTACCAGGCCTTGCACGGCGGCGCCCCGACCCCGCCAATGACCGGGCGCGCCCTCGTCGGCGAAATGATCCTCGGGTCCATGGCGTCGATATCGTGGCTTGGCGACGAGGTGTTCGGCGAAGTACTGAGTCGCCTGCGCGGCGGTTCGCGAGTGGCTGAGTGAGAGCACGGATCAGTTCCTCACATATTCCAGAGGCTCACCCATTTGCCTGCCCTAAATGAAGCTCCAGAAGAAGTCGACAAGTTTCACGCGCCATCGGTTTGTGAGAGTGCAACGACATGTTCTCCTGTTGCGAACGAACGGACTTTCGAGATTCTCGTTCACCGACATACCGGACACCTGTCGCCTCATAAGGTTTATACCGCCTCATCCCGATGATGCTCCAGTGTGCATGGTTTCAATCGCGGACGAAAGGGACGAATGCAGACATTGGCGGACAGGAAATGGAAAACGGACGGTATGGGGGCGTTGGGAGATTCGTTGGCCGTAAAGAGGTATCCATAAGCTTGCCAGTCTGTCCCAATTCGAAAGGTGAACGATTTAATGTCCCGCTCGGGGATGGTTGAAATCCCTCGCCTTCAGCCGAACAGAAGATAAAAGTTTCATCTGGTGTGGATTGCGAAGTATAGAAAGCGGGTACTAGTGGGAGCAGTGGCGGTTCGGGCGAGGGATGTGCTGCGACAGATGGCGATGGAGCACGAACTGAGCATCATCACGGGCAAGGTGGGGGGTGGATCACACGTACCTGTTTGTGTCGTATCGACCGACGTTCGAGGTGAGCAAGATGATGCAGTGGTTGAAGGGTATCGCGCATTCTTCTGTCGGGGTTTGTGCATCTGAGGCGGCAGTTTTGGGGCCGGCACCTCAGAGATCCCCTCATTATTCTTTCGCCGATGAAACAATAGGTCGCGAGGCATGAATTCCAGAGCGTGGGGCGAATTCGCGGTGGATCAAGCCCGTAACGACTAAATATAAAAGGTGGGTAAGGTGTGAGGTCAACGATTCCTTCCGGTATGGCACCGGACTCATCTTAATAGACTAATACTGGCGAACGACGCCAGTAACCGAAAGAATCCGCGCGACAGGCCTGAACGAAACAGCAAACTGAGGCGAAAACCCGGTTCCGGAATGCTCGGATCAAAGAAAGTATGAAAGAAATTGCAGACTGTCCCGGTATGTCCGCTCTTGTCCCTTTCGCCCGCGTTTTCGGTCGGCTAAATTGAGTGCTGTGTCTACATACCGGAACGAAAGCAGGGCAGTACAGTATTATGATCATAGTTCGAGATGAGTGCCTGACTCGGAACCAGGACGTGTCTGCATGAAGGCGCGTGCCCCGGACGACCTCCGATCCGCGATCGAACGGGTCGTGGCAGAGGTGCGGACCCGGGCGCCGTTATCCCGTCGATTGTTGCCCTGGCTGGGCGAAATCGAGCGCGCCCGCCATTCGGGGGTGCCGCTGTACGCGATCGCGGGTGCGATCGGCGTATCGAGAGGGTCTTTTTATTCCGCGCTGCGCCGTGCTCATGCCTACGCCGAGCGGCACCGACTGGCCCCGTATGAGCGGCCGGGTACCCGGCCTCGCGGGACGGCGGGCGGTGATTTGCCGGCGCCTCCGGGGGCCGATGGAACGCCGCAGGGTCCAACTCGATTCAAGAAATTGATTTGAAATTTGATATTCACAAGAGGTGTTTTGCTATGGAAAATGGAAAGCTGATTTTGGTCACCGGCGACAAGGGCGGCGGCGGGAAGAGTTTCGTGTCGGCAGTTGTGAGCGATTCGCTCTACCGGCTGCATTCGGATCTCGATTTACTCATTGTCGAGGGCGACGGTGTTGTTGGCGACGTCGCCGCCCGGTTCGAGGACAGCGGGATCCCCGGCGTGCTGGCAGCGATGGACGGTGATCCCACTTCGGCGGTTGCGGCCCTCGTCGATCACCTCGACAAGGATCGTGCGGATCGGGTAATCGTCAATCTCCCTGCCGCCGCTTGCCTGACGATCGATCCACTCGCGGGCTCGCTGGTGGCGCCGGCTGCGGAGGCACTCGATCTCGAAATCGTATGTCTCTTCGTTTTGACTGCCGAACCCGCCAGCGCCAGGCTCGCCGGTCGGTCGCTGCGATCGGGACTAGCTGCGATTGCGGATCGGAAAATCGCCGTACTGAACGGCCATTTCGGTCACGCGGAGAGCTTCGCGTGGTCGGAGTCAGGTGAACGCGCCGCCTGGCTGGCGGCCGGCGGGGTCGAGGCGTGGTTGCCCGATCTGCACCAGCGCGTGGCCCGAATCGTGCGAGAGCGGCCGTTTTCTCATTACCTTCCCGGCGGTGCGGCCGCCGCGGAACTCACGCTCAGCGGGCGGATCCTGCTGCAGCGTTGGCTCGCGCAGGCCGACGGGATCATGGATCTGATCGAGGGCGGAAATGAGGAACGGGAGGTGGCGGCATGAGCAGCGGATCGGGTGAAGGCGATCGGTTGGGTCCGGATGCCGGTGTTGGTCCGGGCGAACCGACGGATGAGGACGCGGCCCCCGGGAGTGATGGCGAGGCCTCCGCACCCGGGGACCCCCGCAACCCGCTTGATGAGATACATGCAGCGTTCGATCCGCACCCCGGCGGTCCCACGCTGATGTCGCGAGCACTGGGGCTGGCACCACGGAACATGGACAAAGCCATAACAAAAATAGCGCTACGCGGGCAAGTCCACCCCAACGATCCGGCTTGGGTGATCTTGATCAGTGCCGGGCTAGCGCAACGCTGGCAGCAGCAGATCCTAAAGCGAATGAGTGGATTGCGTGATAGTGAGACCAAGCAGGTCCGAACGGAGATCGCCCTGATCAGGGAGCATATGGCGCGGGCGCGCGAGGTCATGTCTGCGGATATGAATGAATTGCGCGATCAGAGCACTGACGAGATCATGCGTTGCTGCACCAAGGCGCTGACGTCGCTCGCTGACGCACGGATCGCGCAGACGAAACGCGCTCAGAAGGACCTGCGGGAAGCGGTTACGATGCAGATCTCCCAACTGTCGACAGAGGTCGATGCCGCGATCCGGCGCGTCGAAAGTCACGCGAAAGCCCAGTTGGAGCGGTCGATGAAGAAGCGAATTTTCGGCCGCGCGGTGGCCGGATTTGCGGGCGGCCTGGTAGTCCTCATCGCTGTCGGGGTGGTGGGTTATCTGGGCCTGGATCTGCGGGTCGTGACCGCTCCCACGGCGACATTCATGTCGTGGTATGGCGCTCTCCCGGTCGACGATCCCGGCCGGCAATACGTGGATCACGCATTCTTCGTGTGGCGACAGCGGGGGCGACATTGAGGATCAAGTAAGTTCGCGACGCCCGGATTCTAGCCGGCGCCAACCCCTTTCGATCTTGCTCACTGCGCGACCACACGATGGCCACGACCGGACGCTGATCTTGATCGCCTACCGCCACGGACTGCGGGTCTTCGAACTGGTGGCGCTGCGCTGGGAGCAGGTGGATCTCGGGCAGGGCCTCCTGCACGTGAACCGGATGAAGCGCGGAATAGTGATCAGGCAACCGAGGTGGATGCCGGAACGGCAAGCACTGCTCTATATTGGAGATCAGATCATCCAGCACCCGGTGCGGTACACTGGAACGGGGACCGGTGGGTTCAAGGGGCGTTCAGGAGATTGGGGCACGCTGTCTTCGGCGCTCGCGCACTGATCTGTGTCTCATTGCCACCCTACGGTCCAAGGTGGTGCTCGTGTCCACGGTATGTTGCGGAGCGAGCGGAGGTTGCTCGCACGTGATTCAGAGAACGTGAGACCCGGAATGTCCACGACGAAGCACCTCGCCTCACCGCTTGGCGCAGGGGCGGTAGGGGCGAGGTTTCATCGCGAGAGCGCCCGCACGGGGGCGGGCGCCCGTTATCGAACAACGATTACCTCCGGTTCTCTCAAAGTCGCGGAGAGTCGGATCATCGCCGATCTGCTGCTCCGAGGGGTTGACGCACACGATTGGCGCGTCGAACTGCTGGACAAGAACGTCCTCCAGGCGCGAAATCCGGAAACCGCACGGCGGCTGTCGCGGCTGCTCCGCGCCCGCCTTGCGTTGATGCAACCGGCGCTCTGGACGATGGTCAGGGACGGCTCCGCCCACCTTGCGACTCACGCGTGTCTCGCCGCTGCCGTGAAACATAGCCCCCTGATTGGTGATTTCCTGGACATGGTTGTGCGCGAGCAATACCGCGTGTTCCGTCCGGCCCTCTCCAAGCCACTTTGGGAGCACTTCATCGAGGATTGCCGTAACCGTGACGCCGCGATGGCCGATTGGAGCGAATCGACGATCGGACGCCTACGCTCGACCGTTTTTCAGATCCTCGCGCAGGCGGGCTACATCGAGAATACGCGAACCTTAAAGCTGCAATCGGTTTTCATCGCCAAGGAAGTCTTGAGCTACCTCCATACCCACGACGAGCAGTACGTGCTCCGCTGCATTCAGGTCGCGCCATGACCGGCGCGCTCACCCATCGCCTCAACCAAATCCTTCCGAAGCTCACATCGGACGATTTTCTCAGTACCCGCGGCATCGGCAACGAGATTGCCTTTTACATCTTCGATTATCCGCCGGAGGAGGAGCTGCGCGTTCGCGAGCACATCCGGTTCCTGCTGGAGCATTTGCCGAAACATAAACCGGGCCTGCGGGTCGTCCACGTCAATCTGTTCGATTTCCTGATCGACTACCTCAAGGAGCGGGAGCTGCTGGAGAAGTCCTTCAAGAAACAGCGCGAGGAGGGCAACGACGCCCTGCTCAAGGCGCTCAAGGGGATCCTGCACGAGGAAAAGATCGCCAAGCGCTTTGCCGATATTGCGCGGCCCGAGGAACACGATCTGGTGCTGATTTCCGGGGTCGGAAGCGCCTACCCGTTGCTGCGCTCGCACACCTTGCTCAGCAACCTGCACGCCATCATGGGGCAGACGCCTCTGGTCATGTTCTACCCCGGTAAATATGACGCGCTGACGTTACGTCTCTTTGGCAAGACCGGTCTGGCCGGTGGCGCCGCCGAGGAGCGCAGGAAACGGGCGAACTACTACCGAGCCTTCAGGCTGATTGAGTGAAGCGAGGCCATTGATGCGCATTCAGAATCTATTCCAGAAGGACATTTTCCGCCCCATCAATGGCGTCGTGAAAGCCGACCAGTTGGACGAGTCCTCGGTGTGGCAGGAGTTGGATGAGTTCGTTGTCACGAAGGAACTCGATCAGCACTTCCGGCGGTTCTTCTCCAGCTACTGCGAGGCGATGGACAAGACCGGCGATCCGGATGTTGCGAGCAGGATTGGCGTCTGGGTCTCCGGGTTCTTCGGTTCCGGGAAATCCCACTTCATCAAGGTGCTGTCGTACCTGCTCAATAACCAAACCCATGCACACGAGGGTCGGACAAAGCGAGCCGTCGAGTTCTTCGAGACGAAAATCAAGGATGCGATGCTGCTCGGAGACATCAAGCGGGCGGTTGCGTCCGACACCGACGTCATGCTGTTCAATATTGACAGCAAGGCGGATAACCGTGCGGGGCGTGACGCCATTCTCGCCGTGTTCTTGAAGGTTCTGAATGAGTTGCAGGGCTACAGCGGCGATTACGCCCATGTGGCTCACATGGAGCGCTACCTCGACGGCAAAGGCAGGTACAAGGAATTCCAAGATACCTATGAACGGTTGGCCGGCGCAGAGTGGACAGCCGAGCGCGACGTCTACGAGTTCAATCGGGATGAGGTCATCAAGGCGCTGTCCAGGACGCTTGGACAAAGCGAGCAATCGTGCGAGAAGTGGATTGACGGCGCCGAAGAGAACTTCGCCCTGACCATCGAGAACTTCTGC
>Ga0114931_10006874_pt1 | contig 13964 bp, 11 predicted proteins | sample 2SBtaG_FD_89579 | JGI IMG/M metagenome (GOLD analysis project Ga0114931, IMG submission 89579) | Deep subsurface microbial communities from Kolumbo volcano to uncover new lineages of life (NeLLi) - 2SBTROV14_V59a metaG | ecosystem: Environmental > Aquatic > Marine > Volcanic | place: Kolumbo...
TGAGTAGAGCAGCAGCTTTTCAGTCACCGTGGTCTTGCCGGCATCTGGATGACTAATGATGGCAAAAGTGCGGCGCTTTTTCGCCTGAACCCGAATATCGTGTTCCAATTGTGAATGGTTCAATGTCATAAAATCCGTGATCCGTGAGCGGTGATCCGCCAACCGGACAGCATTCGTTCGTATCTTATATTAAAACACTGTTGAATATTTCAGGAAGCAATGTAAGAAAACATACGATCTCTGATTTCTAAAAACTTGTATTTTATCTTTCCGAAAATGCCCAACACACAGTGTGAAAGACTCGGGTGTCGTCATGGAAGAACCTCCGTTGGTCATCCCCGCCATTTGTTATCGGGGATCCATCTTCCCCCATCCTCCCCTTGGGACGAGAGCAAGTGAAGGAAAAGCAGGATGGATTCCCGCTAATTGCTGGCGGGAATGACAGAACAAAGATGCACAGGCTACGATCCCATCCTCGGAGCCGGAGTTTCACAAGCCAGTGACTGAAAGATGAAGTCTAAGTTTCAACCTCTCTTAATTTCCGGATCACTCATCCCGGGCGACGGTTCACAGATCACGGCTCACGGGTGAGGGTTTCCTAGAGCGTATCCAGCCGGCCTTGCGCTCGTGCCAGATTCACCCTCGATGCATTGAAGTTAAACAACCCTTCGATGAGGTTATCCCTGGCTTGGGCAACAGAGGTTTGGGCATTCGTCACTTCAATGTTCGTGGCTACGCCGACGGAAAAGCGCTGACGAGCGAGGTCGAGTTCTTGCAGAGAAAAGCGTAAGCCTTCTTGAGCGACCGCCACTTGCTGCTCCGCGGACCCCAATGTCAAGAGGGCATCCCGAACCTCTAAGGTCACTTGGTATCGAATATCCTGTGTTTTCAGTGACTCCTGCCGAACAAGGCTGCGGTTTTCAGAGATCCGGCCTTCACGTTGACCGCCATCAAATATCGGTATGGACAGCAATACTGACACATTATCAGTGGTAAGCGCATTAGGGATTTGATTCCCGATCATCCCCACATCACCGCTGCCGGTGAGTGACGGAACCCGTTCCATCGTCACGGAGCTTAATGATAGGGCGGCAAGCCTTTCTCGCTTCTTTTGTGCTTGGAGCTCCACACGATGCTTTCTCGCCACTCGCAAGGCCCCTTCCACTGTTTGTTTCGCCACTTTTGTCATTTTGAGGGTATCAGTCAATACCAATTTGATATCAAACGAAATCCCCATGAACCGAATCAAATTGAGTGTCGCGCGATCATATCCGTTCTTGGCCACCAACAAGCGCTGTTTTTCATTTTCCAGTTGAACTTTGGCGCGAGTAACATCCAGACTCGTGGCCATCCCCGCCGACTTGCGTTCCATGGCCAGTCGAAGGAGCTCTTGATTCAACTTCACGTCTGCAACACGAGCGGCGACCGCAGCCCGTGCGCGAAGTGTTTCGAGATACGCGAGGCCCGTGGTGGCCATCATATCGCGTTTCGTCGTCTCGGAATCCAAATTGGCCACATCGATATTCGTCTTCGCCGCTCGCCATTTTTGAATCAGGCTGAGGCTAAAAATGTTCTGAGTCAAAAAGGCGCGGGCATTGTAAAAATCTCGAGGAGAGGAAACCCCTGGAGATCCACCGAATGAACTCAGAAAAAACCGTCTTCTCGCTCCGCTCATCGTCGCGGAAAGATTGGGCAGTAATGCGCCAAGTTGAGTATTGGCTTGGTCCTGAGCTTGGGTAATACGCTCTTTGAAAAGTTGAACCGTAGGATTGTCATTCACCGCAGCCAACATGGCTTCTTTCAAACTCAGTCGGAGTTCCGGGAACCTGGGAGCCGTCGAATCCTTGGCCTGAGCAAAGGCTTGATTGGCAGGGACGATCCAAAGAACAGAAATACCAACAAACAAAGCAGTAAGGAATTGGCGTTCCAGGGTACGTGTCGTGGCAACGCTTAATCTATTTTGTGCACGTGTGTTCATGCCTCAGATACTCCCCGGGGTACCAAGGGTGTTGCTCTCCCTTGGGTTTGCCGCCTGAGTTTCCAATCCATCAGCAAACTAAACAACGAAGGGACCACGAGAAGAGTAAAGACCGTCGAAAGCACCAGCCCTCCTAAAACCACACTACCTATTCCTCGATACAGTTCGGAACCGGCGCCCGAGGAGAGAACTAAGGGAAGGAGGCCAAAAGTCGTCGTCAGCATGCTCATCATAATAGGGCGGACCCGCGAACGAACTGATTCACGAATTGCCTCGCGTGGAGGCAGCCCCTCCAGGGCCTCGTGACCATCATCGTATGATTTCGCACCTCGACGAGTGGGATCCATAAAATTGAGTGCTTGGTGGACAACAAGAATGGCGTTGTTCACCACCACCCCGATCAAAATGATAAAACCCAACATGGTGAGCACATCCAGCGGTTGATACGTGACAAAGGCATTGACCATCGCCAACCCCAGGATTCCTCCGGCTGCCGCCAGGGGCACACTAAAAATAATCACAAAGGGATACAAGAAACTTTCAAACAGGGCAGCCATAAGGAGATAGGTGATCAGGAGCGCCAGAAGAAAATTCCATTTCAACGCATCGTAAGTATTGGAGAGGTTATCGGCGGTACCGGATAACCGGAGGTTATATAGTTGTCCAACAGTTCCGCTGTCTTTCAATGGTTGAATGACCTGGTGTTGAATGATATCCATAGCGGTTTCCAAGGGCATTTGAGAGGGAGGAATAATTTGAATGGTAATCGCGCGCTGCCGTTCAATGTGATTGATTTGCTCAGGCCCGGAGACCAAATCCACATCGGCAATGGCGCCAATGGTTGTCTGCTTTCCGCCACGCGTGTAAATGGGAATATTTTCGAGATCTTGAGTGTGGTCGGCATAGCTATCGATACCACGAATGGTGAGGTCAATCTCATCACCCTGGTATTGGTAGTCACTGGCTTTCGCTCCATCGACCATGGCGTTGATGGCAAATCCCAATTCTTGATTGGTGATCTGCACATCGGCAGCCCGGTCTCGTTTGAGACGCACCCGGACTTCCGGGCTTCCAAGATCCAAACTCGGCTTGGGTCGAATTTGAGCATCCGGGATTAACCCTTTAAGCTGACCAAAGATCCGTCCGCCCAATCCAATCAGCGTGGTAATCTCCGGACCCGTAATTTCAATATCGATATTTCGTCCCTCACCAAGACCTCGTTGGAATAAACTTCTCTGAGACACAATACTGTATACTCCGGGAATATCAGCGGAGGCGCGCTTAAACAAGGGTATTAATTCTCGGACATCAGCATCATTTTTCGTCCGGGCTCCCATAAACACCGCCCGGCCACGTGCGACATAAAAGAAGTTGCGGATACTGAAGCCTCCGAGTGCTTCTTCTTCAGGACTCCCTTCTTCAGCTTCCCAGTAAGGGCGAAGCACAGATTCGATAGTGTGCCCCATCCGCACAAAGTTCTCCGTGTTGTAACCCGGAGGAGGTAAAAGAATATCGATAACAAGGTTTCGATTTCCGTCAGGAAGATATTCAGCCTTAGGAAATAAGGCCCACGTGGACCCAATCGCTAAGGTGGTCAGTCCTAAAACCAATGCCAAGCGCCAACGCACACTGCCACACAACCAGTAAATAAAATTGGCCAGTCGATCGGAGGTCAGTCCGAATCGTTCCACGATTCGGTGAACGTGCTCAACGAACGAGGCCCGACCCTGGTGTGAGCGGGGAGTCGACCCTTTGTTCGATCCGTTTGTTTGAGCAGTAGTTAAAATTCGCGCCGAAAGACTGGGAATCACCGTAATGGAGACCAGTAAACTCAACCCCACTCCCGCGCTAATCGCAATGGCAATATCACGAAAAAGCTGACCGGACTGTTCTTCGATGAATACGATGGGAACAAATACCGCGATCGTGGTTAACGTACTGGCTAACACCGCGCCCCACACTTCAACCGTCCCATCGTAGGCTGCGCGAGCAAGGGGTTTCCCGGCGTCCCGGTGACGATAAATGTTTTCGAGCACAACAATAGAGTTGTCGACCAGCATGCCGGCCGCAAAAGTCATGCCGGCCAGGCTAATCACGTTTAAGTTGCGATCCAGCCACCAGAGAGCAATAAAGGTCCCCATAATGCTGATAGGAATGGCCAAACCAATCACCAACGTGGTGCTCCCCGTCCGTAGGAACAAGAACAGGACGGTGATGGCCAATAAGCTGCCCACCACCAAATTTTGTTGGACTAATTCGAGGGAACTATAGACATAGTCCGTTTCATCATAGACTTGAAAGAGTTCGAACCCCCGATCCGACAAAATTTCTTCATTGAGTTCCCGGACCGCGTTCCGTAATTCTTCCATGCTTTCTAAAATATTGGTTCCGGTTTCGCGGATCGCATTTACGGCAATGGAGGGTCGACCCATTTGTCGAACGACGTGTTTCGCATCCTTATACGCCACGGTCGTCGTGGCGACATCATGAACATAGACGGGAGCCCCATCTCGCCTGGTGATAATGACATTGCCCACATCCTCGGGACTTTGGTATTCACCCACCGTGCGTACGACATAGGTGCGCTTGCCTTCATCAAAGTCGCCTGCACTGTAGTCCCGATTCTCTTGATCTAAGGCTTGGGCCAGATCTCGCACCGTCAGAGAACGGGCCGCCAATTTGGCCGGGTCGACGACGACTTGGAGTTCACGCTCCCGCCCCCCATAGACGTTGGAAGCCGCCACTCCTCGAATCCGCTCAAAGCGAGCCTTGATCACGTCTTCGGCAAAGTCACGCATCGTATCGATATTGACAGGATTTCCTTTAAGCGGGAGAAAGATAAACCATGCCATTGCACTGCCTGCCGTATCAGCGCTGCTAATCACCGGTTCATCCACCTCGTCAGGATATTCTCTGACTTGATTCAGACGGTTCGACACGCGCAGGAGAGTGGTATCGTTGTTCGTCCCGGCCGGGAAGCGAAGGATGATTTTGGCGGAATTGTAGGAGCTTTCTCCAAACATCTTTTCAAGCCCTTCAACCCCCTTCAGTTGCTCCTCCTGTTCATCAACGATCTCCCGTTCAATCTCATGAGGGCTGGATCCATTCCAATTGGTTCGAACAGTAATTTCCGGCTTGGAGACATCGGGTGTTAATTGAATGGGAAGTTTCGTGAGAGACACGACGCCAAAGAGCACCAGTAAGATGACACCGACAGTCGTCGTGACGGGATTACGAATGGCAAAGTGAATGAAATTCATGGATTACTTCACCGGGTCCTGTAAAATTCGAACCGGTTGCCCGGGAAATAACCGCTCATTCCCCTCAATGACCACGGACATGCCTTCTTGAATATCGCCTTGAACCTCCACGAGCTGGTCAAGGTGAATCAACGTGTTTACAGGGATTTGCCCTACGATGCCATCTGTCACAAGAAACACAAATTCCTGCTCTCCTCGAAGCACCAACGCATCTTTGGGAATCACCATCCCTTGATGGAGGCGGCCGACCTGAAGCAGGACCTTCGCGACCATGCCGCTTTTAATGGAGAGGTCGGGATTGGGAATATCGATTTTGACGGGGAATGTCCGCGCATTCCGATCGGCTTGTGCCACAACGGAAAACACCGTTCCTTCCCACGTGAGTCCCGGCAAACTATCAAATCTTGCCGACACGGGATTACCCAGATGAATATCCTGAACGAATCGTTCAGGCAGCGGAACCTCGATTTTTACATGAGACAAATCCACAATTTCCACAATGGCTCCACCGACTTCCACCCATTGTCCGACTTCGGTAAATTCGTTCGTGACCCATCCATCAAAAGGGGCCAAGATGCTTGATTTGGACAATTGGTCGCGCACTTGACGGATCTGAGCATCTAACTGCGACAAGCGTTCCTGCTGCGCCGTCTCTTCCGCTTGCGCATCGTCCATCTCCTTTTGTGTGACCAGCTCTTTTTCAAACAACACTTGGATACGGGTCAGGTCCTGTTTAGCCTGAAGATGGCGGGTCTGAGCCTCACGGAGCGAAGATAACGCCGAATCCAATTGAATGTTCAGTGTATCCGTTCTGAGTTGTGCCAGGAGGTCTCCCCGCTTGACCTGCATCCCTTCCACAGAAGGATATTGATCGACCAACCCTTCAATTTCACTAGCCACTACGCTGCGTTTCCAGGGTTCCACAGAGCCAACCAATGTCACCGACTGCTGGACAGCCTGGTTTAGGACCGGCGCCACCCGAACCGGAGTGGGAGGCCGGCCCTTCGGTGGCGTAGCGGCTTGTTGCTCGTTACACCCCGTCCAACCAAGAAGGCAAAGTCCGACAAGACTCAACCGCGAAAGGAATTGCACCCAATGAGGGATCACTCGCGTTCGACTCCAATCCCTCATGAGGTTAGGCGGACCATTGGATTCGGGTTCCGAAACTCGGGTGTCGTGAGAGGGCTGGCTAAATAATTCAATTTTTTTCATAATGGGACCGTGGAATTTCGGGTTTCCGCGGTGCTCTGCGATGGGGTAACCCAATAAGGTTCCCCCTATTGAAGTTCTGTGGTTCCACATATGTGGTTTCCCCTAGTCAGTTTCCCCCATAGAAAAAGGGGGCCAGGGGGATTTTCCGGTCATCATTTTTCCCCTCTCCACATTCCCAAGATAGAATACCCTTTTATTGCCTTGAGAGCCAGATCCATTCAAATAAAGGCACCCAAGAATTCAAACCAATTGAATGAGGGGATTACGATTGAGAAACGGGAGAATCTGCAGGAGGGGGTAAAGCCGGGGGTTCAGCCATCAGAGAGTCAGTCTCATTGCCAGCCGGCCCCGATACCCCACCGGAAACGACAAAGGCCATGACTTCAGAACTTTCGGCGCTCAGCGCCTGCACCTGGTCACGGGGAAACACCAGCAAATTCCCGGCAAAGTTATAGGACTGAGGAAAATAGACCGCGACATGGTCGGCGAGATTAAACATTTCCAGATTTTTGCGTGTTACAAACCCAATGGCCTTAGTATGGCTTCCCGGCATGAGCGTGACAAGAACGGGCTGATCAAATCGTTTTTTTTCCCCCATAAACGCCTCGATCAGATCCTTAATGGAGGTATACACTAATTTGATAAACGGCGTGCGAGTGAACAATTTTTCCATTGAACCCAACGCGCCACGAAAAAACACATTCGAGGCCAAGCGCCCGGCAATCACCAGCATGATCAGGGTCAACACAAATCCGACCCCTGGAATAGGAATGTTCAACATTCCGTCGATCGCCGTAAACACAAAAAACACCACATACACCGTCACGACTACCGGAACCAGAACAAAGAGCCCCTCGAAAAAGTTGCGAACGAGTTCATTCATATCCCAACGACGCGGGATCGCTTCTTCTTTGAGGGATTTCACCACCTCTCTCCAGTCAACACTCATGGGACCCAAATCTCCATCGCAGTTTGAGGACAGGAAGACTATTAGTATATTGTTCGAGAAATACGGCGCGAATCTTAAATCTATCTAACCAGAGTTAAAGAGTGGATACAAGTGACAACGTAGATCTGTACGCCAAGCTGTCATCCTCGCAGTGGTTAGCGGGGATCCATCTTACTTTTTCCCTATGAGACATACTTGAACCCTAAACCCGACACATTCCGTACCGGCTATCGTAATCCAGGAGTACTGAGATGACAAAACCAGTGGAAACAGAGATTCTAAATGTCAGCATAGAGCGAGAAGGTCAGGCAGTGACCGCCAAGTGGGGCCTCCATCCCAAACTCAAAGAAGAACTGCTACCCGAAGAGTGGAAAGAACTGACCGAAGTCATGGGCAAAGTCACCAACATCGTCGGAAAGCGATTCACCGAAATCCTCGCCCAAGGACAAAAAGATTCCGGCGGAACCGCATAAAGTCAAGAAAACATGTCCGCACTTGAATTTCGTTATTCCCCGATCCACCGCCATAGGAAAAGCATTGGGAAAATGGGGCAAAGTGAGGTGCCCCTAAAAAAGTAAGGGCTAAAAGGGGTCGGATAAAAGGGATAAAAGGGGTCGATAAAAGGGGTCGGGGGTCGATAAAAGGGTCGGATAAAAGAAAGATAAAAGGGGTCGAGAAAGATAAAAGGGGTCGGAAATCTTTTCTTGACCTTTTGGGGGAAGGAGGGGGGGCAGGTTGAGGCAATGCCACATTCTTCATGAGGAAACTCCCGCCATGGCCCAACCGTTTCGCATTGAATATGGCGAACTTTTAAGGAATCGAACGTAGAGCTCGCTAGAATTGGTTAAATTTGGTATACCTCTTCCCAGATTGAAGGTATTGAACCTTAGCATGAGTGTTCCTCGTATTATTTCTGGAGAAGCTATGAATTCGGAAGAAATGGAGGAGGTGAAACGACATTTTGGCGTTGTTGCGGAAGGGCTTCGAGGTGATCTTCAGCAAGTGGCAGAAGGCCATCAGGTTATTCTGACTCAGGTTCAGGAATTTCAGGAAGACGTCAAGGAAGAGTTTAAAGAAGTGAAGGCTTTAATGAAGTTTTCTTTTGCCGAATTAGATCATCGCATCCAATCACTTGAAACGGATGTTGGTGTTCTCAAATCCAGACTGGACCGCCTCGAAACTCATCAAAGATAGTTCCTCCTTTGAACTTACTAAGTCCCGAGAATTGGACCCCGTCATAACAACCGTTCTTGATGATTATTTAACCGGGACGAATACGTTTATCGCTGTACGGTCTTCCCACCTTACCTCTGCGTTTCGAAAAGCCATTGCTAGGCAAAAATTTGGGACCTGTGTGCCGGATTGAGAGGGAAGAGGGCTTAGGGTTTCAAGAGGGTTGGATTTACAGAAACGATCTAGGGATAGCGTAGAGTAGAGCACTGGCGCTAACCTGGAGCCGCCCTCGACCGCTTCGACGCACGCGTCTACCACGAACCACAGCGGACAGGGGTTCCAGCACCCCCTCATCAAATCGTAGGTGCAGTTTTCCCGCATACGGCTTTCCGACACCCTTCATCGCCGGGCATGCACAGGGACCCGCTTCCACGGGGCGGTCTGGGGAATCGCAAACAACCCATACTGCTCGTGGAGAAGCCGGTCGGGATACCGGTGGTATCCCCACAGTCGTTGGCCCCGTCGGTGGTGTAAATACAAGCGGCCTCGGTCCACGACGTATCGCCGAAGATTGTTGAACGCTTGGATACAGTGTCCATAGTGGAAATACTACACCCAGCCCCGCACCTGCCGGTTGAGATCGGCGATGACCATAGCAGGCGGATGGCAGGCCTGCTGGCGCGGGGTCCGTTCCTTGATGGCCTGACGAATGCCAGCCAGCGCCTTCTTCGACGGCTGAACCATTGGAAAGGCCCGACCTGTCCGAGGACTCCGTTGCATCAGAATTTCAAACCCTAGAAACGCCACCGCCTCCTGCCAGAGATCCACCTCCTTCGTCTTCTCGGCATTGAGAGTCAAGCCCACAAGGACTGGAAGCAACGGAAGGCGCAGCGCGAGCAACCCGCGCCGCGAGGGCGGATCCCCAAGCGTTTGACCGCTCGAGAGCGAATGGATCGGGCACTCCTGACGAAACGAGGCCGGCGCTTGTACAAAACGCGCGGGTGCACGGTCGAACCAGTCTTTGGGCAGATCAAGGTGGGGCGAGGCTGTGATCGGTTCATGCGCCGAGGGGAACAGGCCTGTGCCCGTAAGTGGAAGCTGCTCTGCACGACCCACAATCTGTTAAAACTCTGGCGCAGTGGGAAGGCGAGGTGGGCGAAGAGGAGCGGGGACACACAAGGCTTTAGGCCATAAAACATAAAGAACAGACGGCGCTGAGCCGCCAGGAGTGCCTGTGCCTTGACGGTCTGGGGATGAAAACGGCGGGAAGCGACGCCATCCCAGTGAGTGCCGGTCACGAGAAAGGCCGATCGCAATGTTTGAGCAACAGGCTCTCCTGTGAGTTTTTTCTATTATGGACGAACCGGCCAATATCGTCCATATTCGCCATGCATCCAATGTCACGATAATTTCAATGAAAATTCAACATGAACTTTTTTGGTTTACATAGAGGGAAGCTCATGGGTGACCCTCACCCTTGTCCTGCGAACGAGCGTGATATCCTTCGACAGGCCTCTCCTAAGCTCATGGGGAATGGGGAACAGATGTATTTTTTGACTCAGGCAATGTTTGCAATTTTACTGGTTGTGGAAATGGTTCAAGAGCCAATCGGATAGGGAGGCCCGATGATCAATGAGAGATTCATTTGGCCCCGTTTGGATAGATTTTGCGGTTCCATCAAGGGAAAACTTGAACCCAGGTTGATTGTGTAAGAGGGTAATCTGATGAATCTTCAAGATCTTGTATGGCTCAATGTGGACAAAGTCATTGGCCTGTATTGTCTTGGCTGAGAACTCAGAAATTTCCGGGAATTCTAATTTTCCTGGACCAATCAAGGTCGTCACCGTCTGACCTGAATCATCTTGTCGGGAAAATTCTATCGCTTTAATGGGGATGGCTTGCTTGGATAACACCGTGGAGTGCTGGGAAGGTGAAACCGTCAGCGTGATCACCAATTGATGTTTCGTCCCTTGGATTTCGATATGTGTACGATGCTCAGGTAGTTCCGGTCGAAAGGTCAGAGACGATTTGTGGAAAAAGGGAAATTCTTTGAGGCCGGCGAGTTTGATTTCGTTAGCGATCATTTCGAAAGGTTTCGTGGGAGTAAATTCGACGCTGGATTCAGGCCCAACAATATTGACTGTTATCTTTCTAGGATCGGTTTTGGCAATTTCAATGGTCACGTTTGACTGTTCCCTGACATGAATGGAACTCAACCTGCCAAGATTTTCTTCGGCAGGATTCAGGGATTGGATCCTGAGAAAGGTCTCCTGATTCTTGGGGGTAAGCCTGACATCACCAAAAACTGTGACAGGCTCCCAAGCGGAGGGAGAAAATTGTCCGGTGGCACGGTCATATTGATCAGGGTCGGCTACATGTAAAGAGGAGGGTTTGAACTCGACATGGGAAAAGTTTTGAAAGGAAATGGACTCAACCATTATAGGCTCAAAAATTTGGGGGGAAGGGAAAAGTCCCAAGGTCCACTCGGCACGGTTCACGGCAACCTCCAGGGATACGTGGGTAGAAACCGGAAAATACTGTGAACCAATGCCAACAACGACAAGGACACCGATGAATAGGCCTATCCCTACCCACAGAGGCTTTAAAGATTTTTTTGAGACATCAATAACTATTTCCTCGGAGATCATACGACTGAAGCCCTATTACTGAATAGATGGATAAATGGAGCCGAATACTGAGGATCTATTCCCAGCATGGTGTTCACGAGCTACCTAAGAAAGTTTAGCGCGGATACCAACTAGAGTCCAGGTGGGACGGCAAATTCTTCGCTAGAGATTGGGATTGACGGGAAGGGCGAGCGTGAAGTAACGACCCTTATCCTCCACTAACAGTCGTTTCTCAACGAGAGACACCATCGCCTTTTCAACAGACCGGTCGGGATCAGTCATCGATGCAGGAGCATGTTCGGAGGTAGCGCGTGTTATTTGGTCGATGGTTTTCGGCGTTTCATTGCAGAGTTCAATAATGAAAGAGGCCGGCCAATTAAAACGTTCGTTCGTCGGTTGATCGGTGCGTCCATCATAAATCGTGACATAGCTCAGGGCCTTGGCATAGAACAGGAAGGGGCGACTGGGCGAAAAATACCGTCGCCTCCACTCGGCCACCAATTGTACGAGTTGGTCGTATAAGGCAGGATCCACTTTCCATTCAATCTCATATTCAAAGTCATAGGCAATTTTATTCAAATCGACTTTGCGTGCATCATAAACATACTCATACGCTGTACCCGGCCCACTGATGCGGACTCCATATTCTTTGGGTCGCATGAAATATGGGCTGAACCGTTCCAACCAAAGCTTGCCTGTCCCCTCAGGAGGCTGGAGATGGAAAATACCCGGAATCAGCTCGATCTGTCGTTGATAATCAGCATTGGTTTCCTGAGGGAAGCCCAGTAGAATATTCCAGTTCACATCAAGGTTGTAATAGCGGCTCCATTTTAAGCACTGAATATTTTGCAAGGGGCTGACCCCTTTATCCATCTCTTTGAGCTGGGCTCCACTAAGACTTTCAATGCCCGGCTGCATGCACTTCACTCCACCTTGAGCCAATGTTTGAATTTGTTGCTTGGTCAGATTGGCCTTGGTCTCCATAAACACATCCAAGTCGTAATGGCCTGCAGCCAATTTGCCAAACAGGTGGTCGATGTATTTGAGATCGATGATATTATCGACGAGCCGAAATCGGGTCGTGTCATATCGACTGGAGAGAATATCCATTTCCTGAGTCACCTGCTCAGAGGATTTCGCCCGAAACTGCATGGATTGGGCATTCAACCCGCAAAAGGTGCAATGATGTTTTTCACCCCACCAACACCCACGTGAACCTTCATATAATAGAATGCGGTTGAGCCCGGTCGATCCTTGGCCCTCCAGTTCTTTGACCATCTCGAAATAATCATCATAATCGGGTGGGCCGATTTTTTTAAAATCGGAGAATAGGGTGGTGTTGGGTTTGAAGTGAATCTTTTCCCCTTCGCGAAAGGCAATTCCCGGCAGAAATTCTTTCTCATCATCATGAAGAATCTTTTTTGTCAGGGAGGGGAAAACATCTTCGCCTTCACCAACCACAACATAGTCGATCCATGGAAAAGCTCTCAATTGCTCTAACCCCATCTCCCCATCGAAGTTGGCCCCGCCAAACACAATGCGCACGTTGGGATACAGGTCCTTGATCAGCTTGGCCAACGTCAGACTGGCGACATTTTGATCGAAGGTGGACGTGAAGCCGATGACCTTGTATCGATCCCAATCATTGGAAGCCATTATGCTGGTCAGGAATTGGGGCGCGATGGTATGGGCGATTTCCTCCAGATATCCCGTTGAACAATTGGCTTCTTGAGCGGTGCTCTCAAACACCGGTTTGAAGATATCAGGGTATTGGGAATGCTTGGGATTGTCTCGAAAAAGAATCGACGAAAACAGCCATTCCCCTATCATCCCCCGTTTTTCGCACAACACCTCGTAGAGTGGCAGGCCGATGCGTTGGGCAGAGTAAGTTGAAGTGATAGCTTTTGACCCCGATGCCCTGATTTTTTAACACACGAGACAAGGTGCCCAATTGAATGGACGGAAATTTGGAATAGCCAAACGGCATCGTGAGCAACGCCACTTGGGGCTGCCCATTCAAATCGTTCCATGGTTCTTCTTCGACCGTAGTGCTGGCTTGAGAGGACGGATCGATGGTGATGAGTGAATCAGGCATGGCTCGCAAACACGCGATCAGCCTTTGCGGCTAAATAGAAATCGCTTTCCGTCAGGCCCTTAATCTTGTGCGTCCAAATTTCCACCTTGCACTTGCCCCAGGCCAAAAACAAATCCGGGTGATGCCCCTCTTGTTCTGCAATCGCCCCGACTTTGTTCACAAAATCCAGGGCTTCGGCAAAGTTGCTAAATTCGTACATTCGCTCGATATGCCCTTCAGGATTCAAAACCCACCCTTGGTCTAATTGGGCCAGTAATTCCTGCACCTTCGGTCGTTCCAGCGATGGCACTCCACCTCGACACGGGACACATTGATTATCTGCTAGACTCATCTTCCCCTCCTTAGTCTATCCATCACATGGTGGCGCTATAACATTTCAAATCTCTCGAGTTTCCCCAAAGCCCCTTTTCATTTAATCGCCTAGAGGGAAGCCAGCGCTCTGAGAGAGTCCGGGAGACGTAAACGTGTCTTTTCTAAAATGAGAATTATAGACCCCTCAAAAGCTGATGCACAAATCAGAAATAGATAAGGTAGGCTCAAGCTCAGGATTTGGATCGGTCAGATTATTCTCACATTCCAGACGCCACCCGGAGGGTCAGGCGCAGGTTCTGACCTTCCCTTAAGCAAATTAGTAGACAGAAAATCTTCTAAACCAGTGCCAGTTGTGGCA
>Ga0114931_10006875_pt1 | contig 13962 bp, 11 predicted proteins | sample 2SBtaG_FD_89579 | JGI IMG/M metagenome (GOLD analysis project Ga0114931, IMG submission 89579) | Deep subsurface microbial communities from Kolumbo volcano to uncover new lineages of life (NeLLi) - 2SBTROV14_V59a metaG | ecosystem: Environmental > Aquatic > Marine > Volcanic | place: Kolumbo...
TGATGAGCGAGACGGTGCCGTTCTTCGTCAGGCTCGAGCAGGAGGGGCGGCTGTGAGGCTGGCGCTTGCGTGCGCGCTGGTCTGCGCCTGCGCGGCGCCGACCCCGGACGCCGCGGCACCGGCCGACGTCGATCCGCCGCCGGCACCGGCGCTGGCTGACCCGCCGGACGCGTTCGTCGCCCCGACCACGGCGGCGGCCGCACTGGCGGCGGCGCGCGCCCACCTGGACGACGGCGCCGCCGACGCAGCGCCCGACGGCACGGTCAACGTATACCTGTGCGCCTACCGGCCCCCGGCGCCGGCAGTCTGCGCGGCCGGACGCGGCGCCGACGCCGTGGCCGCAGCCGGCGCGGCGGGCACGCACCTCGGCGCCGACCTGGCCTCGCGCCGCGTCGTCCCCGCCGCGGTGCGCCTGGAGCTCGATCTGGTCACGCGACGGACGCCGAGCAGTCTGCCTGGCGTGCTGCCGATGCCCGAGGTCGGGCTGGTCGGCTTCGAGGCCGGCCCGGGGTTCCTGACTCCGTCGGAGCTGATCGAGCGCGACCTGGTGACCGCGCGAACCGGCCAGGTCGACGTGCGCGGGCTGGCGCGCGCCCTGTCCGACCGCGGCGGCCGCGCCGACCTGCACCTCGGCGACTCGGTGACCCGGGTCGAGACCGTGACCTGGCTGGAGGGCACCGACGGCGCCGCGCCGGTGCGCATGTTCCGCACCTGGCCGCTCCAGCGCCCGTCGACCGACACGGACAGCCTGCTCCGTCGCGCGCGCATGGCCGCCGACCATCTGGCGCGCATCACCGACGCCCGCGGGCGCATCCGCTACCACTACGAGGTTGCCCTCGACCACGAGCGCAATCAGGACAACCTGCTCCGCCACGCCGGATCGATCTACGCGCTGATGCAGGCCTACCAACAACTCCACGTGCCGGCCTGGCGGGCCGCCGGCGAGCGGGCAATCGGCTACCTGCTCCGCCACACCGAGGTGGGCACGCGCACCGGGCCGTCCGGCGGCGGCCGTGCTCGTTTCGTCGTCTCCCATCGTTCCACCGGCAAGGTGCTCAAGCTGGGCGGCAGCGCGCTGGCGCTGATCTCGCTGGTCGAGCACATCGCCGCCACCGGCGACGAGCGCTACCTGCCCGAGGCGCGCGAGCTGGCGCGCTTCATCGTCTCGGCGCAGAAGCGGAGCGGCGAGCTGGCCTCCTACCTGCCCTACCGGCCCGGCGACGAGGTGCCCAAACGCGCGTCGATCTACTACCCGGGCGAGGCGATCCTGGGGCTGGTGCGCCTCTCCGAGGTCGACCCCGACCCGCTGTGGCTGAAGACCGCGCGGCGCGCCGCCGACTGGCTGATCGACGTGCGCGACGGCGGCAAGCGAATCGACCAGCTGGTCACCGACCACTGGCTGATGATCGCCATGTCGCACCTGTACGCGGCCACCCGCGACACCCGCTACCTCGAGCACATGCAGCGGATGACCTCGCGCATCGCCCTGGAGCTGGGCGCCACCGCCGGCGTCGCCGCGCGCTATCCCGACTACGCCGGCAGCGTGTCGACACCACCGCGGTCGACGCCGTCGGCCACGCGCGCCGAAGGGCTGGTCGGCGCCGTCGACGCCTGCCGCCTGGCCCACGCGTCGTGTGCGGAGCGGATGAAGCTCCTGGTGTCGCTGCTCACCCACGCCTTGTCCACGCAGTACACGGCGGACGCGCTCTACTGGGTGCCCCGCCCCGAGGCCGCCGCCGGTGGGGTCGCCGGCGGCCTGACCGACACCTCGATCCGCGACGACTTCGTCCAGCACACGCTGTCGGCAACCCTCGGGTTGGCCCGGCTGCGCGGCGACGCCGCCCCATGACGCTCCCCCTGGGGTAACGTCGGGCCGATGGACCAGCCCTATCGGGATCGCGAGGCGGCGTTTGCGGCGTTCGGCCGCCACGTCGACGGCGGCAAGGCGGCGATTTTCGGCCAGCTCGGGCTCGACGTGGTGATGGGCGAGCGCGCCGGCGCGCGCTTCTCCGACGCCTACTCGGACCGGCGCTTCTGGAACTGCCACTCCAACGGCGGCGTGTTCAACCTGGGCCACCGCCACCCGCGGGTGATCGCCGCGGTGCGGGACGCGCTCGAGCATCTGGACATCGGCAACCACCACCTGGTCAGCGGCATGCGCGCGGCGCTCGCCGAGCGACTGGTGGCGACCACCGGCGGGCGCCTGTCCGGCGTGGTCTACGCGGTCGCCGGCGGCGAGGCGGTAGACCTGGCGATCAAGGTCGTGCGCGGGGTCACCGGCCGCAGCGGCGTGGTCTCGGCCCGCGGCGGCTACCACGGACACACCGGGCTGGCGCTGGCTGCCGGCGACGCCCAGTACCGCGAGTCGTTCGGCCCCAACCTGCCCGGCTTCGTCCAGGTGCCGTTCAACGACGCCGGCGCCATCGACGCCGCGGTCGGCGACGACACCGCGGCGGTGCTGCTGGAGACGATTCCGGCGACGCTGGGCATGCCGATTCCGTCGCCCGGCTATCTCGCCCGCGTGCAGGAAATCTGTCGCGCCCGCGGCGCCAAGCTGGTGCTCGACGAGGTGCAGACCGGCCTCGGTCGCACCGGTCGCATGTGGGCCTACCAGCACGAGGGGCTGGAGCCGGACGTGGTGGTCACCGGCAAGGGGCTGTCGGGCGGCATCTATCCGATCGCGGCCACCCTGATGACCCGCGAGCTGCACGCCTTCTTCGACGACCACCCGTTCATCCACATCTCCACCTTCGGCGGCGCCGAGCTCGGCTGCGCGGCGGCGCTGGCGGTGCTCGACGTGGTCGAGGAGCCGGGCTTTCTGCCGCGGGTCGCGGCCCTGGGCGAGCGTTTCGGCGCCGAGCTCGGCGGGCGCTCGTTCGAGCTGCGCCGCCGCGGCATGTTCATGGGCCTGAAGTTCCCCGCCGAGCGCGCGGGCATGTTCGCCGCCAAGGTCTTGTACGACGCCGGCGTATTCGCCGTGTGGGCCAACAACGACTCGTCGGTGCTGCAGTTCCTGCCCTCGCTCATCCTCACCGACGACGAGGCCGGCGAGCTGATCGCCACCGTGAAGAAGGCGCTGCCGTGACCCTGATCGACGACCAAGAGCTGGCCGCGCTCGAGACCGAGGTCGCCCGTGCGTTCGCCACCGGCGACGCCAGCAGCTTGCGCGTGCTGGGCTACGGCGAGATTTCGTCGGTGATCGCCTGGCCGGTCGCCGGCGGCGAGGTGGCAACCAAGCGACTGCCGCCGTTCCGCGACGACGAGCAGCTCGTCGCCTACGCCGCCTGCCTCGACGACTACCTGGCGGCGCTGGCCGGCGCCGGCATCGAGCCGGTGACCACCGAGTTGCAGACCCTGGGCGTCAACGGCAGCCTGATCGCCTACCTGGTGCAGCCGATCCTTCCGCCCGACAGCCTGGGGCCGGTCCGCTTCGCCGCCGCCGGCGAGGCCGAGGCGGTGGCGCTGTTCGAACAGCTCCTCGACGCCATCACCACGTTCGTCACCGAAGGTCGCGGCCTCGACGGGCAGCTGTCCAACTGGGTGTTCGGCGACCAGCTCGGCTACCTCGACGTGTCGACGCCGCTGCTCCGCGACGACGGCGGTACCGAGCGCCTCGACGAGTCGCTGTTCATGGCCTCGCTGCCGTGGGCGGTGCGCCCGGTGGTCCGCCGCTTCCTCCTGCAGGAGATCCTCGACAAGTACTATCAACCGCGCGGCGTCGTCCTCGACCTGCTGGGCAACCTGTACAAGGAGCGGCTCGACCCGCTGATCCCGGCGCTGCTGCCGCGAGCCAACGCCCGCCTCTCCGAACCGATCGAGCCGCGCGAGATCGAGCGCTACTACCGCGGCGACGCGCGCAGCTGGGCGCTGCTCCAGCGCCTGCGCAAGCTCGACCGCGCCTGGCAGCGGCACGTCCGCCGCCGCGCCTATCCGTTCCTGCTCCCCGGCCCCATCACCCGCTAGAGCGGCGACCGGTTTGCGGCGCGACGCGAACTCGCGTAGATGCGAGCAGGGCACGGAGCGAAGAAGCAGGTGGGTGGGCCCCAGCGACTGATGAGTGACGCCGCCATGCGACGCAGATATGCGATTTGGCGAGCGTTCGTTACGCCGGTCGCCGCTGTGGTGGCGGCGACCTCTGGCATCTAGCGGCGGCGACCGACCAGGGCGATGGCGGCCAGCAGCAGAAGCACCGCGGGAGCGCCGCCGCCGGTGCGGCAGCTGCACAGCGCGCCGCCGCCCGGGTCGAGGTCGAGGTAGCGCTGGTCGCTGGCATCGCCGACCGGCCGCGCGTCGGGAATGATGGCGGCATCGGGACGCGCGCCGGCGTCGGGCCCGGCGTCGGCGGGCGGAGCGGCGTCCGGGGTCGGTCCGGCGTCCGGCGGCGTCCACGGGGTGCCGTCGTTGGGCCCCCGCGGCGTCGGCGACAGCAGGCTCCAGTCGGCGGATACGACATTGGTGTGGTCGGTCCGGGCCAGCGACTGGCCATCCGGGGCCGCCTGGGCCGAGCTGTCGTCGCCGATGCCGAAGAAATCCTCGAGGGCGGTGCTCACCGGCCCCCAGCGGACGCAGTCGTAGCGGGTCTGGCTGCTGACGAAGCAGGCCTGGCCGGCGTCGGCGGGCAGCGGCGGAACGATCTGGCGGTCGGCGGCGACGCCGAACCTGGTGACCGCCGCCGAGGTCGCCAGGAGGTAGTAGGTCGGCGCCCCGTAGCAGGTGGCCTGGGTGACCAGAGCCGCGGATCCGACCACCTGGCCGGCGCCGTCGTAGACCACCACCCGGCTGGTCGGAAACAGGCATCCCCCGACCAGATTGGCCAGCTCGAGGTAACGCACCGCGCCGTCGCCCCCGGCCGAAGTGACCACCTCGTTCATCTCCCAGGCCTCGATGCCGGCCTTTGCCACATGGCTCCCCCCGCTCAGCACCACCAATCCAATGGCCGCGATGAACGCCCTGGGGGTGCCGCGGCGTCGAATCAGCGGAGGCCGGTGCACCGGCCCCAGGGTAACGCCGGCGCAATCAGCCGGCAATCGGATCAGGGCGGAGGACCAAGTCAGGTTGCTTACGTAGGCGATAGGCGCCTAAAATAAAGGAGTTAGCCAACGCATTCCGATTTGGCCGGGTCCAACGCTCCGAGCGGGGATGTCTGACATCGATGTCAGGGGCCCCGTGGCGAGGGCTGAGTGGCGATCGACGTCGGGCACATACTCGACAAGTACGAGCTCCTCGAAGAGGTGGGCCAGGGTGGCATGGCGGTGGTGTACCGCGGCCTCGACCGGAGCTTGCAGCGTGAGGTCGCGGTCAAGGTGTTGCACCGGCACCTGGCGTCGCACAAGGAAGCGCGCGAGCGCTTCGAGCGCGAGGCCCACGCGGTGGCCAAGCTGCACCACGAGAACATCCTCGAGATCTTCGACTTCTCCGGCAACAGCTCGTCCGAGAGCTACATCGTCACCGAGTTCATTCAGGGCCCGACACTCCGCCAGTTCATCAACGATCATCAGATCGGTTATCCGGAGATCGGGGCGCTGATCACTGCGCAGGTGTGCAAGGCGCTCACCCATGCCCACGGCATGGGCATCCTCCACCGCGACGTGAAGCCGGAGAACATCATGATCGGCGCCGGCGGCGTGGTGAAGCTGATGGACTTCGGTATCGCGCAGATGGTCGACCTGCAGCGGATGACCGTGACCGGCCAGCTGCTCGGCTCGCCGGCGTACATGTCGCCCGAGCACGTGCGGGGCAACCCGCTCGACTTCCGCACCGACGTCTTCTCGGTCGGCATCCTGCTCTACCAGCTGGTCACCGGCGAGCTGCCGTTCCGGGGCCGGAACCCGCACGAGATCCTCAAGCGGATCGCCGAGTGTCAGTACAAGCCGGCGCACCAGGTCAACCCGATGGTCGGCCGCGAGCTGACCCAGATCATCGGCCGCGCGCTGGCCCGCGAGCCCGATGACCGCTATCCCGACATCAGCGAGATGTCGTCCGCGCTGTCGGACTACCTCGAGGATTGCGGCCTCGGCGATCACCCGCGCGAGCTGGGGCAATACTTCGCCGCACCGGCCTCGTACGAGCTGGCGCTGAAGGCGCGGCTGATCGACGCCCTCACCCGCCGCGGCCTCGCGCTGGTCGACGAAAATCGGTCGCTTGCGCTGGAGAAGTTCAACCGCGTCCTGACCATCGACCCCGACCACCCGGAGGTCCTGCGCATCGTCGACCGCATGGGCCGGCGAGCGCGCAGTCGCCAGCTGGCGCTCGCCCTCGGCGGCATCGTCGCGATCGGCGTCGCGGCGATCGCGGTCGAGCACGTCATGCGTCAGCCCGACGAGCCGCGCGGGCTGGTCGTGCCGTCCGCGGTGCTGCCGGCAGCCGGCACCAGCGATGCCGCCGTCGCAGCCGCGGCGCCCTCGCCCGCCGACGCCGGGGTCGCCGCCGCCGCGATGCCGCCCGACGCCGCCGCGCCGGCCAGCCGCGCCACCCGACCGCCGCACGATTCCCATCCGCATCGGGTGATCACCCACCGCGACCGGCCCGACGCCGGCCCGCCGCTAGCCCCGGCCAAGCGGCGGATCGCGCTGACCGTTTTCCCCCAGAGCTCCGACTACCGTGTCGGCGGCGGCCCGTGGAAGACGATCCCCGGGCGACGGGTCAGCTTCGAGGCGTCCGGCGACGCCACCGTCGAGGTGCGCAACCCGCGCTGCTGCGAGACGGAGAAGGTGCGCGTGGCCGACGCCGTCGGCGACCAGCTCAGCGTCACGCTGGGCTTCCTGCCCGCCCGCCTGACCCTGCAGTGCGACGTCGCCCATACCCTGGCGCAGGTCGACGGCGACGGCGTACCGCTGGGCCGGGCGATCGAGATCCCGCTGTCCGACAGCGCCTTCGGCGAACGCACGGTGGAGGTCGCCTTTTTCACCGAGGATGGAGACAAGCTCGACAAGCGGCGCATCAAGCTGCGCTTCCGTGATACTCGGATCGTGAAGTGCGAGTTCTGACGCTCGTTTGCCTGGGAGCGTGTCTGGCGTTCGTCCTGCTGACGACGCGCCCGGTCTGCGCGGCGCCGTCGGGCGACCTGGTGCGGGCGCGGGAGGCGTTCCAGCGCGGCGACTACGCCACCGCCATCCCCCTGCTCAGCGTCTTGCTCTACCCCACGCCCAAGCTGTCGTCGCGCTCGGAGCTGTCCGAGGCCCACCTCATGCTCGGCGTCTCGCAGTTCGAGACCGACAACGCCGACGAGGCCAGAGCCGAGTTCGACCGCGCCTTGCGCCAGGACGCCGGCCTCCAGCTCGACCCGATGTTCGTCTCGCGCAAGGCGGTCGACTTCTTCGAGAAGGAGAAGGCCGACTTCAAGCGCCGAGCGGCCGCAGAGGACGAGAAGCGGCGTCTGGCCGAAGAGCGCGACGCCTACCGCCGCGCCCTGGAGAGCCTGATCGTGGTCGAGAAGCGGCCCTACTACGTCAACTTCATCCCGTTCGGCGCCGGGCAGTTCCAGAACGGCGACAACGGCAAGGGCATCTTCTTCTCCGCCGCCGAGAGCGTCACCGGCGGCGTGTCGATGCTGATCTTCGGCTATCACGCGGTCAAGTACGGCTTCGGCGGCAAGGTCCCGCGCGACGAGGCCGGCACGGTCCGCCGGACGCAGCAGATCCAGATCGGCGCCGGCATCGCCTGCCTCGGCTTGATGGCCTGGGGAATCGTCGACTCACTCATGCACTACCAGGGCGACACCCAGCGCAAGGCGGACGAGTCCGACCTGCCCGAGGACTTCCGCCTGCGCCCGCGCCCAAACGACAACCGCAGACCGCGCACCCACCACTCGCTGCGGCTGGTGCCGACGATCGCCCCCGGCGCCGTCGGCCTTGGCCTCTCCTGGGGGTTTTGATCCATGCCTTCGCTTCGCGTCGAGATGCCCGGCCAGGGCCCAACCGTCTACCACCTGTACAAGAAGCTCACGTCGATCGGCTCGTCGCCCGACAACGACGTGGTCCTGCCCGATCCGCTGCTGCCCGAGGCGTTCGCGCACATCCACTTCGACGGCCAGACCTACACCATCGCCACGCTCACCCGTAGGTCCGACCTGGTCATCAACGGCAAGAAGCGCAAGAAGCACAAGCTGAGCCACGAGGACAAGCTGCGCATCGGCGCCATCGACATCCGCTTCTCGCTGGTCGACCTCGAGGCTCCCGTAGCCGAGGAGGCGGCCGCCACGATCGCCGACATCGACGCCTACCAGAAGCTGTACGAGTTCTCGGCGCGGCTGATGGAGAAGCACGACCTCGACCAGTTGCTCGATGCGCTGATGGACGCGGTGATCGAGATCTCCAGTGCCGACAAGGGCTTCCTCATCCTGATGGACGGCGACCAGCTGGCGGTCAAGGTGGCGCGCAACCTCAAGCGCGAGAACATCGCCGACGCCATCAGCCAGCTGTCGGACTCGATCGTCGCCAAGGTGGTCAAGAGCCGCAAACCGGTCATCATTTCGGATGCGATGAACGACGCGGAGTTCGCCGGCTCCAAGTCGATCATGAAGCTCAAGCTGACCAGCGTCATCTGCTGTCCGCTGCTCGACAAGGGCAACCTGATCGGCCTCATCTACGTCGGCAACGACTCCATCGTCGACCTGTTCCAGGAGGAGATGCTCGCGGTGATGATGGTGTTCGCCGCCCAGGCGTCGCTGGTGCTCGAGAACGCGCTGCTGGTCAACGACCTGCGCCTGGACAACCGCGAGCTCAATCAGCGACTCGAGCAGATCCGCTTCGGCGAGATCGTCGGCACCAGCCCGCCGATGCAGGAGGTGTTTCGCAAGGTCGAGAAGGTAGCGGCCACCGACATCTCGGTACTCGTCACCGGCGAGACCGGCACCGGCAAGGAGCTGATCGCCCGCGAGATTCACAACCGCTCGCCGCGGACCGGCGGTCCGTTCATCACCATCAACTGCGGCGCCATCCCCGAGAACCTGCTCGAGTCGGAGCTGTTCGGCCACGTCAAGGGCGCCTTCACCGGCGCGGTCGCGACCAAGCAGGGCAAGTTCCAGCTGGCCGACAAGGGCACCCTGTTCCTCGACGAGATCGGCGAGATGCCGCTCAACCTGCAGGTCAAGCTGCTCCGCGCCATCCAGGAGAAGGTGGTCATCAAGGTCGGCGACACCCGCCCCGAGCCGGTCGACATCCGCATCCTGGCGGCCACCAACCGCGACCTGGAGAGGGAGATCAATGACGGGCGGTTCCGCGAGGACCTGTTCTACCGGCTCAACGTGGTCAACCTGCACCTGCCACCGCTGCGCGACCGCGGCGACGATGTCCTGGTGATCGCCCGCTACCTCTTGTCGCGCTACTCGCGCGAGTACGAGTCGCGAATCAAAGGCTTCTCGCCAACGCCTCGGTGGCGATTCGCAAGCACAACTGGCCGGGCAACATCCGCGAGATGGAGAACCGGATCAAGAAGGCGATCGTCCTGTGCGAGAGCACGGTGATCGGTCCGGACGACCTGGGGCTGACCGCCGACGTCCTGCCCGAGATCCTGCCGCTGTCGGCGGCCAAGGAGAAGTTCCAGCGCGACTACATCAACCAGGTTCTGGCGCTCAACAACGGCAACCGGACCAAGACCGCGCGCGACCTGGGGGTGGATCCGCGCACGATCTTCCGCCACCTGGAGAAGGAGGACGGCACCCGCACCGACGAGAATCGGTAAGCGAGCCCGCAAAGACCCATGACGCGCGTGTCTCGGTTCCGCCGGAGTCCTACCCAGGCCCCGGCTTCCAACCAGCCGGAATCACACCAGCGCAAGCCGCTGGCACGAGCCCTGCTTTCATTCCTATGGATGGCTCTCGTGTGCGCGATCCCGATCACCGCCACCGGCGCCCTGAGCGCTGGCTCGGGCTGCGTGATCCCGGTGCCGCTCGAGCTGGAGAACGCCGACGCCGGACCGACCGCGGCGCCCGTGATCCTGTCGGCCTCCCCCGACGAGTTCAGCTTCAGCAACAACGGCGGCATCGTCCTGGACGTCGGCGATACCCGCCGGCTCGGCCTGACCATCCGCGACCCGGACCGCCAAGACAGCCTGTACATCCGCATCTTCGTCGACTACGACCCGCTGAACCCGTCGAACTTTTCCAGCGAGTGCATGGTGCCGGGGCCGTCGGACTCCGAGATCCGCGTGGCCGACTGCACCACCAGCACCATCTGCACCAGCGCGCTGGCCGATGGCAAGACTCACTTCATGGAGGCGATGGTCGCCGACCGTGAGTTCCTCGACGTCAGCGATCCCCGGGCCGAGGGACAGCCGCCGTTCCGCGCGCTGCCCGAGGACGCCGCCTACTCCTTCCGCGCCTGGCCCGGCCTGACCTGTACGGTTCCCTGACCCAACAAGTCTCGATGTACCGCCGTAGCCTAATCACCTTTGCTTATCTGGTCGCGCTGACCGGCTGCCTGGACGAGGTTCACGACCAGCCACCGTTCCCGCCCATGTGCACCAGCAACGCCGACTGCGACACGGCCAGCGGTGAGGTCTGCGATCAGGGCGTCTGCTGGGGCGACCCACCCGCCGGCGCCACCTTCGCCGCCACCCTGATCGGCCCCGACGGCGCCGACGACCTGGTGCGCACCGACGTCGCCCTGGCCATCTCCGCCGACGGCACCGTCACGGGGATGCAGTTCGCCGATACCATCAGCGTGAGCGGCCGGGTGACCCTGGCCTGCGGGCCCAACGAAGATCCGCAGTTCTGCGACCCGTCGACCTCGATCTCGGCGCAGCTGCGCATCACCCGCCCCTCGGATGTGCCCGGCTTGCCCGGCTTCACCCGCACGGTCAACGCCTCCGACGGCGCAGTCGCCGGCGACGACGCCTTCACCGTGCGCCTGCCCAAGCTGGCCGACGGCGCCGACCCGTACGAGGTGCAGATCGTCCCGCAGCCGTCGCAGCAGACCACCCAGACCCAGGGCCCGAGCCCGCAAGAGCTGGCGCCCCCGACCCGGGTCGAGATCGACGGCACCGGCGACGAAGCGGACGTCGACTGGGTGCTGGGTGACCCGACGACCAACAAGATCGTCATCGGCCGGGTGGTCGACGCCGCCCAGCGCGGCATCCCCGGCATGCAGGTCTACGCCATGGGCCGCTGGCAGGACGGCGACTCGCTGACCCGCAGCTCGTCGATCGCGACCACCGACGACTCGGGCGTGTTCGCCTTCCGCGTACCGATCGACATGCTCGACCTGTACGACGTGGTGGTCGCGCCGCCGGCCGGCACCGTCGCGCCGACCCTGCGCGCCAGCGACCTTTACATCCCCGATCCGGACGTCATCGAGTCGCCGGACAACACGGTCATGATCGACGACCTGGCGATGCCCAGCTACCCGCAGGCAGCCACCTTCGTGCTGCCGGTGAACGGCACCAACACCGCCGGCTCCGATGTCCCGGTGGCCGGCGCCGAGGTTCGGCTCACGACCACGCTGCTCGACGCCGGCGGCGTGACCGCGACCTACACCGCCGCCGGCTCGACCGATCCCAACGGCGAGGTCGAGCTGCAGCTCATCCCCGGCGGAGCCGAGAACCGGGTCTACGAGGTCCGCGTCATCTCGCCGCCGGACTCGAGCCACGCCAGCCTCGATGGCAAGATGCTCAGCGTCGGTCAGGGCAACACAGCCGGGCAGAGCGTGCTGCCCCGGGTCACCCTGGACAGCCGTTTGCTGGTGGCGGCGCGCGTGCTCAACGACCAGGGCGCCCCGGTCGCCAACGCCACCGTCAACACCGACCTGTCGCTGCCGTTCCGTCTGACCCTACCGGAAGAGCTGCAGAGCGAGCTGGAGAGCTTCAAGCTGCCCAGCGCCACCACCGACGACAACGGCGTCTTCACCCTGTGGCTCGATCCGTCGGTCGTCGGCATGGCTGCCCTCTACGACCTGGCCATCGTCCCACCGGCGGGCGCGGCCACCCCGCGCTGGTCGCTGCAAGACCTGGCCATCGAAGACCTGGCCAACCAGCCACCGCCCGGCACCAACGGCGGCCTCGATCTGTGGCTGCCACCCCCGTCGTTCGCCCGCGGCACCATCCACGCCCCCGACGGCTCGGCGGTGTCCGACGCCGAGGTCTGGCTGTACGAGCTGCCCACCGACAACAGCCTCTGTGCCGATCTCCCCCTCCCGGCCGGACAGGACTGCAGCGTCCCGGCCAGGCTCCGGGGGCTGTGGCACAGCCGCAAATCCGGCGTCGTCTGGATGGTTTTGCCCGACGTAGACGCCTATTCCGCCCCCTGAGCGCAATCTGAGCGGGCTTCGGGCTCCGGAGCGGCTATCCTTGACCGCGAACGGCCGGCCGACTACTCTGGCCGGCAACCTACCGACATCGTGTCCAAGGGTTCCGAGAAGTCGAATGAATTCAAGCGCTACCGGCAAGCCCTGGCAGCGGTCTATCTCACGACCGTCGCGTGTGGCTTCGTCCTCCTGGCAGCGTCGGTCGCGGTGCAGCTGTTCCTGCCGCCCGTCGTTCCCCTGGAGGGTCCCCGCCTGTCGGCGGAGAACCGGGACCCGACCTTGATGCTCGCGTGCAACCACCAGGTCCAGGAGCTCTACGACGAGCTGGGGGCCGAAACCTCTGAGCTCCTCGATGCTCCGCGACGCGGCGATGACCGCAACCTCGGAGCTGCGTGGGAGGGCTTCGGCCGGGGGTGGTTGCGCGCATGGCACGTGGTCAACGCGCAGTGTGGCTTCGAGGATCTCGTCGGCACGATGGGCGAGCCTTATGACCGTATGGCCCGGGTCCATGGGGACTTGCGGGAGATGCGGCTCAAATACCAGAGCCTCCTCGTACGCTTCGACGAGGACCAGGCCGAAGAACTACGGCGCATGAAGCGCGCCCTCGAGCGCTCCCGTACGGAGCTCGAGAGGCTCGTCGAAAAGTCCGGTGGCAGTGCCGGCGACGAGCGCAGCAAGTGACAGATTCACCGAGGAAAAATATGTCAGAAGAGACGACTCCCGCCGCCGAGGAGGTGGCCGAGGAGCATGACGCCGCTGCGCGTCACGATGCCCAAAACGATTCCCTGAGCCTAGCGACCAGCGAAAGCACCGACAACGACGACGCCGAAAGCACCGAGGAGGACGACCCGTCCCGCAGCTTCGAGGAGATGCGCCTCGACGTCGACGTGCTTCGGGCGCTCGACGACATGGGCTACGAGAAGCCCATGGAGGTGCAAGACGTAACCTATGACGCGATCCGCGAGGGCCGCGACATCATGGTCCAGGCGCACACCGGCACCGGCAAGACCGCCGCGTTCGGCATCCCGCTGGCGCAGGTGATCCACGGCGGGCCGGGCAACGTCGAGGCGTTGATCTTGTGCCCGACGCGCGAGCTGGCGATGCAGGTCGCGCGCGAGATGAAGAACATCGTCCAGTACAAGGGCCAGCAGGTGGTCGCCATCTACGGCGGTGCACCGATGAAGCCGCAGGTCGACGCCCTCGAGGCCGGCGCGCGCATCGTCGCCGGCACGCCGGGACGCGTGCTCGACCACATCGGCCGCCGCACGCTGAAGACCGGCAGCATCAAGCACCTGGTGCTCGACGAGTGCGACGAGATGCTGTCGATGGGCTTCCAGGAGGAGATCGAGCGGATCATCGGCACCCTGCCGCCCAAGGAAGTGCGGCAGACGATGCTCTTCTCGGCCACCATCCCCAGCGAGATCCAGCGCATCGCGCGCCGGCATATGAAAGAGCCGGTCGAGATCTCGCTGTCCGAGGGGGGCATCTCGGTCGATCAGATCGACCACCACTACTACATCGTCACCGGGATGAAGACCAAAGCCCTCTTGCAGGTCCTCGAGACCTACAAGCCGGAGCAGGCGATCATCTTCTGCAACACCCGGGAAGACACGACGCTCACCGCCAAGTACCTGCAGCGCCAGGGGCTGGACGCGCTGGCCATCTCCAGCGACCTGTCCCAGCGCGAGCGCGAGCGGGTGATGAAGAAGATGCGCGAGGGCAA
>Ga0114931_10006876_pt1 | contig 13961 bp, 12 predicted proteins | sample 2SBtaG_FD_89579 | JGI IMG/M metagenome (GOLD analysis project Ga0114931, IMG submission 89579) | Deep subsurface microbial communities from Kolumbo volcano to uncover new lineages of life (NeLLi) - 2SBTROV14_V59a metaG | ecosystem: Environmental > Aquatic > Marine > Volcanic | place: Kolumbo...
CCGTAAGCCGGCTTTGGCTTGCCCCGCGGCGAACGCCACGGCATGCGACTCACAGATGCCGGTGTCAAAAAACCGGTCGGGGAACTCTTCGCGAACAGCTTCGAGCTTGGTGCCCTGACACATCGCCGCCGTCATCACGGTAACCCGATCGTTGGTCAGCATATGCTCGCGAATCGCCGCGCTGGCGATATTGGTGTAGGCCTTTGTCGAACTCTTCTTGATCGAAATGACGCAGTCGTCTTCACGCTCGAACCGAGGCGGCGTGTGAAAGAAAACGGGATCTTCCGCCGCCGGCTTGAAGCCATGACCCTTTTCGGTAACCACGTGCAACAGGACGGGGCCGTCAACATTCTTCACCATTTCAAGGTACTTGCGCAACTGCGCGATGTTGTGCCCATCGACCGGCCCGATGTAGCGGATACCCAATTCCTCGAACAGCATGCCACCAAACAAGCCGGCCTTGACCGAGGCTTTGGCGTGCTGTAGCCAGCGTTCCACGGGATCGCCCAGGACAGGTAGGTTGTGCAACATCTTTTGGACTTCGGTCTTGAGCCCTGTGTACATTGGGTTCACGCGAAGTCGGTCGAGATACGCGGCCACGCCGCCAACGCGAGGGCAGATCGACATCTTGTTGTCGTTCAGCACGATCAAGAACCGCTTCTTGAGTTCCGCCGCGTTGTTCAGGGCCTCGAAAACGATTCCTGAGGGGAATGCCCCGTCGCCTATCACAGCCACGCTGTGTCGATCTTCGTTACCCGGCTGCAAATCGTCGCCAGCCTTGAGCCCCAACGCGGTCGAGACACTGCACTCCGCGTGTCCCGTCATGAACAGGTCATAGTCGCTCTCTCGAGGGTTGGGGTATCCCATCAACCCGCCTTTGGTCCGCATGGTGCCGAACTCATGGAAGCGGCCCGTGACCATCTTGTGCGGATAGATTTGATGGCCGGTGTCCCAAATCAGGCGGTCGCGACTGAAATCGAACGTGGTGTGCAGCGCGAGGCATAGTTCGACGACGCCGAGATTCGACGCGAAATGAGCCGTACGGTTGCTGACCAACTCGCACAATGCGGTGCGCATCTCGGCAGCCAACACATCGAGATCATCGATGCTGAGCGATTGCAGGTCGTGCGGTGAGTCGATCCGAGAAAGCAACGACTTCATTAACGATCCCTTTCCAACACATAACGGGCCAGGTCCGCCAAGGTTCGAGCGTCGGCTCCCAAGGGAGCCACGGCCGAAACGGCTTCGTCGACAAGACGCTGGGCCCGTCGCTGACTTTCTTCCACGCCCAACAGCGAAGGAAAGGTCATTTTACCTCGCCGCGAATCCTTTCCTACACGTTTGCCAACAATCTCCTCGTCACCCCGCACATCAAGCAAATCGTCAGTGATCTGAAAGGCGAGCCCTAATTTCCCGCCATAGCTTGCCAGCGCCGTTCGTGTCGCGTCGTCGGCACCGGCGATCAGGGCACCCAATTCGAGCGACACCCCCAGCAGCGCGGCGGTCTTCCGCTGATGTATCGAGTGTAGCTGCTCCAGTTGCCCTTGGCACTGTTCGCTTTTCAAATCGTCGACTTGCCCCCCGACCATTCCCGCGGGACCAGCAGCCGTCGCGAGTCGGGCGGAACATTGGACAGCCACTTCGGCGGGTTGTACATCGCGAGACAGGACGTCGAAGGCCAGCGTCAGCAGCGCGTCACCCGCTAGAATCGCCATTGCTTCGCCATATACCTTGTGATTGGTTGGTTTTCCACGACGGAGATCATCGTCGTCCATCGCCGGAAGGTCGTCGTGAATCAGCGAATAGGTATGCACCATCTCGACGGCACACGCCGCCGGTAGGGCGTCGCCAGGGGTCCCACCTCCCGCCTTGGCAGCCAGCAATACCAGCACGGCCCGCAGACGTTTCCCGTCGGCGAGCAAGCTATATCGCATCGCCTCCCGCAACTCCTCCGGGAAACCTTCGCCAGGAGCCGTATAGGTATCCAGTGCCGCATCAATCTCTTGGCGGAGCACAGCCAGCGATTCAGTAAGCGAGGCAGCCGTCTGAACCATAAACCGTGAAAACCTTTCGCAGCGCAACGTGAAGACACGAATATCAATTTTAGAATAGCGAGGGGGTGTCGTCCATCGTTTCGGGGCCCTCGGGAGGCTCTCGACGAGGGGGTTTCTTGCCTTTTTTGGCCGCGCGACGTCGCGAGCCGCGCGGTTGTTCCTGTTGGGCGAGTTCCAGCGACGCTTCGTCGTCGAACGGCTCGGCAACGACGGAGCCATCTTCGTCGATACCAGTCAGCAGTTCGATTCGCCGCTCTGCCTTCCGCAATTCTCCATGACAACCGCGAAGTAGCTTCACTCCTTCTTCATAACGTGCCATGGCGTCGGAGAGCCCAATCTGCCCCTCCTCCAACTCGTGGACGATCGCCTCCAATCGCTCCAGGGCCTCTTCAAAGCCTACTTTTTCTTCTTTGTCTTGCCGCGGACGTATCTTACCCATGCCCGTTTCTCCCAACCGCGAACCGCCCACCCATCTGCCGTATCCACTCGCCGGCAAACATGGTCGCAAATAATGTTCGATTTTACAACGCGGCGGCACGACGGGAAAACGAATAAGAGAGGTCTTCCGTTGGACTCGGCAACATCATCGTCCCACTACAGTTTCGAGTGACCCGCGCGGCCAGTCACCCCTTATTCATTCCTCAAGCAGAACTTTTTCGACGACGCTACGAACCTCGCCTTCGGAAAACTGCGTGACCAGCGACTGTCCCGTCGTGAGTTCCCTGGCAGAGCGAACCACTTGGTTGTCGTCCGCCTTGCGCGTGATGCTATAGCCCCGCCGCAACACCGCCCTGGGATTGAGCGACTGGAGTTGATCGCCCAACGCATCGAGATGCCCTTGGGCGTGGGTCACGCGATGCGAGATGGCACGAGACGCGCGGGAAGCAAGTTCGTCGAGACGTTGCGCCAGGTCGTGTACGCGCTGCGTGGGACGACGAAACACCCGACTGTTGGCCAACGCGTCGAGCCGAGACCGGGCCATCGCCGCGCGGCCACGAAGTGCCGCAACGAGCCGCCGCTGCTGTTGCCACAACAATTGTTCAACTTCTTCCGACGACGGAACCACGCGTTCAGCCGCTTCGCTAGGGGTTAGCGCCCGAACATCGGCCACGAGATCTGAAAGCGTCACATCGATTTCATGCCCGACCGCGGAGACGACCGGCAGACGTGATGCGAAGATGGCTCTTACGACGACTTCTTCGTTGAAAGCCCACAGATCTTCAAGACTGCCGCCACCGCGTCCGACAACCAGGCAGTCGACCTTGGGGCGGCTCAGGCGATTGGCCAACTCGATTCCCTCGGCGATTTCTTCCGCCGCGCCTTCACCCTGCACCCGCACGGGCACGATCAGAACATTGGCACCCCGCCAGCGGCGCCGCAGCACCTCGAGAAAATCGCGGATCGCCGCGCTGGTCGGACTGGTAACCACCGCGATCGTGCGCGGGAAGCGCGGCAAGTGGCGCTTGCGAGACGGATCGAACAGACCTTCGGCTTCAAGCTTGGCCTTGAGTTGTCGCAGGGCAAGTTCCAACGCCCCCATGCCACGCGGCTCGATTTGTTCGACGACCAGTTGATAGCTTCCGCGTGGGGCGTAGACATCGAGATGTCCGTGGCAGACGACTTCCAACCCGTCGTGCAAATCGAATCGCACGCGCGACGCGGTGCCACGCCAGAGAACCGCGCGCAACTGTGCATCGGTATCTTTCAGCGTCAGGTAACAATGGCCGGAACGTGGTCGCGAAAAGTTCGAGATCTCACCGCTAACCCAAACATCGGGGAACGTGCCTTCCAGCAGTCCCTTTATGGCGTCGGTCAGTTCCGACACCGAAAGCACGCCACGCGCGTCATCTTGCTGCTGAAACAGCCTGGGCTGGGTCATTCAACTTTGGGGACAAGGGTACCAATGGATGCCGCCGACCAACGGCGTCACTATACCGCCGCGCGTGAAATTGAACTAGCGTCCGCTTCCCTTGGCGGTCGCAGCACGCGTGCATGCAATCCAGCATGGGCCTCCGCCGAATCGATTCTCTGGCAAGCCAACGGCGCGACCATCTTTCGACCATTCACGTCCCCTTCGCGCCGCGTGCCAGCTTCAGCCCAAGCCTCGGCTTCTTCGGTCAGCCGATTCAACATCTTTTCAACTTGAACGCGATAATGCTCGATCCCCTCACGATCGAGATTGGGCGGAAGATACAGTTCAGGGCTCACCACGGCACGCCCGCGGGAGAAGGGACGCGGCACCGCGAAACAGTCCCAACTACCAAGGCGCCAAGGGCGATGATACCCCATTCCCATCAACACCAGCGGTCTCCCTAAACGCGACGCGAGAAAGATTGGCCCCGCCGACATCACCCGACGGGGGCCACGTGGACCATCGGGCGTTATGGTCAGGTGCATACTGCGGCTCTTGCGCAACAGTTCGCGCAACGCCGCGACCCCGCCACGATTGCTCGATCCGCGCACGCAATCGAATCCCAAGTGGCGCGCGACGTAACTGAGAATCTCGGCATCGGAGTGCCGACTCAACAGCATTGCCAGGTTGCAGTGCCCACGGATACTGAGCGGAAACAGAATGTACTCGTGCCAAAACAAGTAAATTTTCTGCCCGTCACAGCGAGGGTCACTAGGGTCGACCGCCGGGTCGTACAATTGTGCCCGATACTCGAGCGTCGCCATCCATCGCGAAACCGCGCCAGCGGCAAAAAGACCCGCGAACTTGTGTACCAAGGGGCTGCGAATTTTCACGGTCGCGGTTTCCTTACCTTCTCAATCGCGTGAAGTGATTGCCTGTCGCTTGAACGACTCCGCCTTAGGTGGGAAGGGATTTGCCGCTCTGCCGCTATTGTGCCGGAGGATTCCACTCGCCGGAAAAAACCTCGACCGCGCGGCCGGTCATATAGACATGATCGTCATCAGCCCACTCCAACTGAAGATCGCCTCCCAGAAGCTTCGCGATAATCCGGCGTTCGGTTCGTCCACTGAGCACGCCGGCAACGCAGACCGCGCATGCCCCGGTTCCGCAAGCTTGCGTCTCGCCGCTCCCACGCTCCCATACCCGCATGCGAACCTCCGTGGGCGATATCACCTGGACAAACTCCGCGTTCACCCGATTGGGGAAGCCCTGATGTTTCTCAACCCGTGGACCAAGCCGAAACACATGGTCGTCGGTAATCTCCTCGACGAATGTGATGCAATGCGGATTGCCCATCGAGACACACGTCACTTCGAGTTGTTCTCCGTTGATTTCCAGCGGGGCGTCGATCACATGTTCGTCGTCTCCTCGCGATGGAAGGGTTGTGGGAATCTCGGGGCCTTGCAACACCGGCGTTCCCATGTCGACGCGGACCCGATCGACAACCCCCCGCTGCTGGTTTACATGCAGTTCGAGCTTCAACACGCCGGTGCCCGTCTCGATGCCCATCTCCCGGCGGCGACAGATTCCGTGGTCGTAAACATACTTGGCGACGCAGCGAATTCCGTTGCCACACATCTCGGCTTCCGAACCGTCGGCGTTGAACATCCGCATCCGTGCGTCCGCGTTTTCCGACGGACAAATCAAGATCAGGCCATCGCCGCCAACGCCCTTGTGTCGATCGGCAATTTGTCGCGCCAGCGATGGGGGGTCGTCGGGCATCCTCTGATCGAAGCAGTTGACATACACGTAGTCGTTTCCGGCTCCGTGCATTTTAGTAAACCGCATGACGCACCTCTTCGATCAATCGACAACTCCACGCCACCAACGACACGCACACGACCGGTGCGGTTCAGGCGCAACCCCTGATCTCCCTCTTTTCCAGCAGGGCAGGGAAGTGTACCCCCGGTGCCGTGCCTCAGAAAACCCCGATCTTCTCAACGGCACGATCGCGAGCAAACCCGTCGCGACACGGTGGTTATTCCACCTTCACCTGAATGTCGTCTCCCACGACGCGAACCTCGAAGGTATCGATTTTAATCTTCGGATTGTCGCGCCACGTGCCGTCTCGAATATCGAACCGCCAGGCATGCCAGGGACAGGCGACCACGCCCTCGCAGACTTCGCCTTCGGCCAGCGGAGCACCCTGATGCGGGCAAATACTGTCGACGGCGAACCACTGACCGTTCTCTCGAAACACGGCCACCATGCGTCCGTTCACCTCAAAGGCCGCCCCCCGACCTTCGCCAATGGAGTCGACCTTGGCAACAGAGACGAAATCGGCCATGGCGGGGTTCAAGAGGCAAGGAGATCAATCGGCGTGAACGACGTGCGACAAGGAATGATCGCGGGAAGCGGATCGCACGTCAAACCAGAGAACTTGAGTCTACCGCGATCTTGGCGGACCGTCTATTGCGAGGGCTACCTGTCGGCTGCTTCGATCCCAACATCCCGGGGCTTGCGAGACGGCGCGACGTGTGAAACACTGCGGGCGATTCGTGCCGTGCCATGCGTCGACTCCCGCAACCTCCAACGTGAGCCCACTGACGATGAGAACCAATCCTGTCAAACGAAAACTCAAGGCTGGCCAAGCGAGTTTTGGAACCTGGCTTACACTCGGCGATTTGTATGCCACGCGTGTGCTCGCTCGCATGGGCTTCGATTGGTTGACGCTCGATATCGAACACTCGACCATCGATTGGTCGCAGGCGGCCATGATTTTCGCGGCGGTTGCCGATGCCGGTTGCGTGCCACTGGCGCGCGTGCCCAAGGGAAACCACGACTACATCAAACGCGTGCTCGATGCAGGGGCCTGGGGAATTGTCGTCCCGATGGTCGACACGGTCGAGCAAGCTAAAATCGCAATCGCCGCGGCCAAGTATCCGCCGGAGGGCAATCGTAGCCTCGGCGGTGGGATGCACGCCATGAACTTCGACACCACCGCCGCGGAGTACTATCAAAAGGCCAACGACGAAATCCTGGTCATCTTGCAAACCGAAAGCCCGACCGGCGTGACCAACGCCAAGGAAATCTATTCGTTGCAAAGGGTCGACGGGATCTTTGTCGGACCCGTCGACCTGCGGGCCAATATGCGGGAAGCCGACGGCAGCGAGGCGACCGACGAAGAGTTTCAGGATTTGTTGGCCCGCATTATTGCCATTGGCCGCGAGACGGGCACGCCCACCGGCATGCACACGATGGACGCCCAGGCGGCCTTGAGCCGCGCCGAACAGGGCATGCAATTCATCGCCATTGGCAGCGACCTGCGGCTGATGACCACCGCCGCCGCCGAGATCATTGCCCAAGTAGCTCCTGAAGCGGCCGTCAAAGAGTCGGCCAAGTATTAGAGCGAGTAGACCACGATGAGCGTCTTCGTTCTGGCCACGCTCGATACCAAAGGGCAAGAGGCGGCCTACCTTTGTCGTCGGCTGCGCGCGTTGGAGGTTGATGTGCGGCTCATCGACACCGGTTGCGTGGGAGAGCCGACCGTCGATGCCGATGTCACGCGCGAAGAACTCTTCGCCTCCGGCGACACCTCTCTCGACGAATTGCGACGCTTGGCGGACCGGGGGAAGGCAATCGCGGCGGCCGCCGCGGCCGCGAGAAAACGATTGCTGCGAGAACATGCCATGGCAAACGTCGATGGCGTTCTGGGAATCGGCGGTTCGGCCGGAACGACCATCGCGACCGCCGCCATGAGGGCGCTTCCGCTTGGTGTGCCCAAGCTGATGGTCAGCACGTTGGCCTCGGGGCAAGTGCGACAGTATGTGGGCGACAAAGACGTGCTGATGCTCAATTCGGTGGTCGACATCCTGGGTGTGAACCGCATTTCTCGGGTCATCTTCGACGAAGCCGCGCGTGCCATGGCCGGCATGGCAATCTTCCCGCGGGATCCGGAGCCCGGGGATCATCGCCCGTTGGTGGCAGCCACCATGTTCGGGGTGACCACTCCTTGCATCGAGCGAGCGCGGGCCGTGTTGGTAGAGGCCGGCTTCGAAGTGCTGGTCTTTCACGCCACCGGCGGCGGCGGGCAGGCGATGGAATCGCTCATCGAAGAAGGGCTCATCGCCGGGGTGCTCGATATCACCACCACCGAAATTGCCGATGAACTGATCGGCGGCGTACTGAGCGCCGGCCCCCACCGGCTTTCCGCGGCAACGCGATGTGGTGTACCACAGGTTGTTTCCGTGGGCGCGACCGACATGGTGAACTTTCATGCCCGCGACACGGTGCCCGAGAAGTTTTCCGATCGGATTTTCAACGAACACAACCCGACGGTCACGTTGATGCGAACGACCCCTGAAGAAAACCAACGCATTGGCATGGAGATTGGTCGCAAAATCGCCTCCGCGGGCGAGAAGGCCGCAATCTTTCTTCCGCAACAGGGCGTATCGGCAATCGATGCCGTGGGGCAACCGTTCGACGACCCACAAGCTCGCGCAGCATTGTTCGCGGCGATTGAAGAGCATGCCGGCAATGTCGCGTGCTGCCGGATCGATTGCCACATCAACGACACGGAGTTCGCTATCGCGGTCGCGAACCATCTGATCGCACTGATTCGCAAGACATCCGCGGGGAGTTCCGCCACATGAGTTTGTTTTCACGCGATTCCATCCTTGCAAAACTGCGGGCCAAGGTCGAAGCCGGAAAACCAATCGTCGGCGGTGGAGCGGGAACCGGCATCAGTGCAAAACTTGCCGAAGCCGGCGGGATTGATCTGTTGGTGATCTACAACTCAGGGCGCTTCCGCATGGGCGGGCGCGGTTCGCTGGCCGGGTTGATGCCCTATGGCGACGCCAACGCCATTGTGATGGAGATGGTAAGCGAGGTGCTCCCGGTGGTGAAGCACACGCCCGTGTTGGCCGGAGTGTGCGGTACCGATCCGTTTCGCGTAATGAAGCTCTTTCTGCGCGACATCGACCGCCGTGGCTTCTCCGGTGTGCAGAATTTCCCCACCGTGGGACTTATCGACGGGACCTTTCGAGCGAATCTTGAAGAGACCGGGATGAGCTTCGGTCTTGAAATTGACATGATTCGCATGGCCCATGAAATGAATCTACTGACAACGCCCTATGCGTTTCATCCCGAGGAGGCTGCGGCGATGGCCGCCGCCGGAGCGGATCTTCTCATTCCGCACATGGGGCTCACGACCAAGGGCTCGATCGGAGCCGAAACAGCGCTCACCCTGGAAGCCTCCGCGAAAAGCGTCCAGGCAATGTGCGACGCGGCGAAGCGAGTGAACAACCATATTTTAGTTCTCTGCCATGGCGGACCGATTGCCGAACCCCAGGACGCCCAATATATTCTCGATCATACCGAGGGAGTCGTGGGCTTCTACGGTGCCAGCAGCATGGAGCGACTGCCTGTCGAACCCGCGATCACGAATCGGGTTGGCGAATTCACCGCGTTGCGGTTTTCCTGAGGGCTGAGAGTCGCATGTTCTGGCAGCTCCCCTTGCTTGCATGCTTGCAAGGGCGCACGGTTTTGATCTTGGCCCTGGGAGGACGGTTTTGGTAATGTCCGTCCGGCGGTTTTCTCCCGCTTGGCCACTTTCGTGGCATCTCATCCTCCGCGTCTGTCGATGGCGAATTCGATGGTGTTTCACTTTCGGTCGTGGGTTTCCGCGTGCATATTGATTGCACTAACTGTTCTCTGTAATGGTTGCGCCGACATGCCGCGTCCGGCATGGATGGCCCGGGGAGCGGCGAAGGAGAAAGAGGAAATACAGCTCAGCGGTGTTCGTGACGCACCGTCGGAAATCGAGCGGCTTGAAAAGTTGGCCTCCAGCGCCAAAAAGAAAGACGCGACCGAACAAGAGGCCGTCTCCCAACAGTTGGCGCAACAACTGTCCATCGAAGGCGATCCAATCATTCGTGTCGCGCTGCTGAGAAGCCTGGCGGCCTATCCCACGTCGACCGCTTCACTGATGTTGAAACAGGGATTGCAAGACTCCGACAAAGACATCCGCGTGGTCTGTTGCGAGCTCTTGGGAGATCGAGCAGGCCCCGAAACGGTAAAACTGCTCACGGAAGTGATCGCCAGCGATACGGAAATCGACGTGCGACTGGCCGCAGCGCGAGGGCTTGGACAACTCGAAGACACCGCGGCTGTCGAGGGTCTCGCGCTGGCGTTGGACGACCCCGATCCGGCCATGCGACGACGGGCCATTGTCTCGTTGCAAAATGTCACGGGACTCGATTACGGGGGTGATATCACCGCCTGGCGGCAGTATGTTCAGGGCAATCCGGTGGAACCGAAAACTCCCTCTCTCGCCGAACGCTTCCGCAAGATTTTCTAGCCCAGGGACTCAAAAGTCCTCGCCGAGCGTGCGATTCACGGCTGGTTGTCGCGGAGGTGCGGTGTACGCGATCTGGTGGCCCGAGGTGCATCTGCGCAAACTCTACGGCCATGCTGTCTGGGGTGTGATGGCGATGTAGTTCACCGACGCGATACAAACGCTTTTTCTTGAATTCTCCTTCGGTGGTTCTCGACGAAAGTCGCCATGAAGCCATGGATTGCACGGACAAGAGTTCCGATACCATTGCTACTACGTGTTCGCACGAGCAGACTACGCGAGGCGGGCCCGCGATGCCAGCGTGCTTGTTGGCCAATTGTAAAACTGTCCGCATTGACAGCAGTGGCCGTTGCTGAGCGCCGTGACGAAAAGCTTCGCACTGTCCTTTCCCTCTCCCCGAAAGATAAGGCTTCAGAATGAGATCTTGCTTCGGTTTGATGGTAGCCGCATGTTTCGCCATGCTGGCTCCGACCGCTATTTCACTGGCTGAGGAAACCCACAACTGTTCGACCGACAAGAATCAAGCTTCTTATAGCGACACCTGGATGCGAGTCGCGGGCTATCCGCGGCGTGGACGAACGTCGTACAAACAGGCGCCACGGCGGGGAGAACGCCCGATTGCGCGCTCCGCCAACGGCGTGGCAAGTCGCGTGCCGCGAAGCCAAATCCGTCCGGTTAGCCTCAAGGGGTTGGAAACCAAAATCGACCGGGTGCTGGAGATCTATCGACGGCGGCTGTTGGATACGGCAAAGAACGATCCATGGGAAGTGATGCACGGCATCATCGCTTACGGGTGCGATACGAAGCTTGCGCGTGGACGCGCAACCGACGCGGTCAACGCCATCGCCTATGTCTGCTGGAACGGCTCGTGCGCGGGTGATCGTCTCTTTTACACCAAAGACAACCGCCTGGAAGCTCGTAAAGGCCCTCATGTACAAGGCCACTACGGTCAGTTCCTGGCCATCTTGGCCCAATCGCGGGTCAACACCGACTATCCGTTGTTGGTGGACAAGAAACACTTCACGGTCGCCGACTTGATTGAGTCAGAAAAACTCGGTTGCCGAGAGAACACGGAGCTTACCTTCAAGTTGATCGCGCTAACGCATTACTTGGGAAGTGATGCCCGCTGGAAAAACGATATCGGCGAGGACTGGTCGATCGAGCGGTTGATCCGAGCCGAAATCGCCTCGACCATTCAAGGCGCGGCCTGCGGAGGAACGCATCGCCTGACGGGCATCTATTACCCGGTCGATCGGCGTCTTAAGGAAGGTAAACCGATCACCGGAGAGTATCTGCGAGCCCAAAAGTATACGCGCGACTACCAACGCTATGCGTTCAGCTTGCAGAACCCCGACGGCAGCTTCAGTACCGAATGGTTCAAGCGTGCGGGGAATCGACCGGATGTCGATCGCAAACTCAAAACCACGGGCCACATCCTCGAATGGCTCGCGTTCACGCTACCCGAGGATGCCCTGCGCGATCGTAAGACCGTAAAGACAGTGAACTTCCTTGCATCCATCATGCAGGCCGAACCCAAGCGACAATGGGAGATCGGTCCGCTGGGGCACGCGGTTCACGCGTTGCAACTCTATCGCGACCGCGTTTACCGCTCCTCGCCAACACCCCGGACCGACAAACAAACGCCAATTGCCGAGGTGAGCGGGGAGACCCCACAGGTCGCGCGACGCAAGTCCAAGATTGTCGAGTTGCCCGACTCAGTCGAGCCGGTTGGCAATGAACCGAGCCATTCAACCACGCCCCCCCCCGTCAACCACCCGGACGTGGAGCCCGCCGAAACGTCCGACGAAGAGGACCGTTTCGAAGAGCCACGGCAAGCGATTCCTTCGCCGGCGATTCAAGGTCCCGTGCTGTTTGCTCCCACAACGGAACTATAGCGAGTCGGTAGAGGAGCATGCACTTTTCTTCCCTCGCTGCTTCATCTGTCGCAACGTCAAACGCTGGCCTTCTCGAGACACGTGAATCGCTCCGGGCAGCGTAATCGAGGGTGGATCACTCTCCGTCGATCGGACCATCTCCTCGAGTGTCTTCCACTGCGCGTGCCCCATGGCTTGCATGGGCCATTGGCACGTTCGGTACGCCCGCAGGAAGACCTCACGAATCAAATAGGGCGGCTCGTCGCGGAGTCGCTCGCAGTCGATCTCGACGTCGCCAGTGGCGCGTGTCGCGGCACATTGCTGCCACAGCTTCTCGACGATCCCTTGTAGAACATCACTGGCCTCATGGGCCAAAATGCCTAGTCGCAATAACGCCTCGACGGCCTGGGGGTTGTAGTCGCGAACTAACCGCGGAAGCAACTCGTGGCGAATTCGGTTTCGCGTGAATTGAAGCTCGTCATTCGAGGCATCGCTCCGGTAGCTCTGCTCACGGGCGGAGAGATAGGCAAGGAGTTGCTCGCGACGCACGCCGAGCATCGGGCGCATCAGCGTGGCGTGGCCCAACAATCGAATCCGCGGAATTCCGGTCAGCCCCCCCAGTCCCGTTCCACGGAGGATGCGATGCAAAATGGTTTCAGCCTGATCGTCCGCCGTGTGGGCCGTAACAACATATCGGGCTCCCATTTGAGAGGCGACGTCTTCCAAGAATCGATATCGGTCAGCTCTCCAGCTTTGTTCATCGCGAGCCCTTTCGGAACCTTCCGCCGGATGACCTACTTCGCATCTCACCCCCAACCGCCGACTTAGATCGGTCACAAATCGTTCGTCCTCGTCGCTGGCGGCTCCCCGCGTTTGGTGGTTGAAGTGGGCGACGACAAGACGTCCGGAACTCTGTCGCTTCAGGGCAACCATCGCACGCAGGAGGGCGACGCTGTCTGGTCCACCCGAAACGGCGAGCAAGACCGTCACGTCTTGCCAGGAATCGAGGGACCATGCCTTGAGAATGGCACGTTGGAGATCAAAATCCGCGTCGCGGTGACTGGTTTCAGGGGCAGTCATAGCTTGCCTGTTTTACCAACTTCGCCCCCAGCGGAACGACCATCAAGGGAAAATGATAAGTCTGTATCAATTAAACGGTTAGAAAAACACCGTCGACAACGGTGATGCTGAAATCCGGTTGCAGAGAACCGCGACTCTGGTAGGATGCGTCGATTGGACCCAAGACCTTCGCGGGCGGCGTGTGGCCACCCACCACCATTGTGGCTGGTGGCCCGAGAAACGGTTGTTCGAGGGGGGGCTTGGAGCACAGTATAGTGGTTCGAAAAAAACAGTCATCGATAACAAGTGTCTTCGGTTGGCCTGGAGAGGGCAAGCCGTGAGGCGCTTCGCGGCGATCCTGCGTCAGAACTGGTTTCCTGGCAGTAAGAACCAATCAACACTTGAGGGTGGTGGAATGATCGAATCGTTGATCTTCCTGGTACTGCAACAGTTGGCCCATATTCGGGGGGGCGAGATTCTCGCATCCGCTGACTTGCCGATGGTTGCATCCGGGAGCGCGAAGATCGGCGGGCGATGGTTCGTGCCCCATCCTTCTCTTCTTGAGATCTGTCATCGTCTGCTTTACATGGCCTCAGGGCGGTTGATTGGGATGTGCGACACACGTTTGGCACCAAGTTGGCAATTTTCACCGTTGTTGGATACAAGCTGGCAAGTGGCCCGATGTACCCCGCGGTGGCGAGGGACGGGACGCGACTAACTCGCGTTCCAGATCGTGCGGTTGGTTTTGGACCATCGGATTAGTCCCG
>Ga0114931_10006877_pt1 | contig 13961 bp, 10 predicted proteins | sample 2SBtaG_FD_89579 | JGI IMG/M metagenome (GOLD analysis project Ga0114931, IMG submission 89579) | Deep subsurface microbial communities from Kolumbo volcano to uncover new lineages of life (NeLLi) - 2SBTROV14_V59a metaG | ecosystem: Environmental > Aquatic > Marine > Volcanic | place: Kolumbo...
GGGTTCGGCGGCGCCGCTCCACCCGAAGCCGCACCCCGCGAGGCTGGGCTCGTTCTCGAACTCGACGCAGGGCATCCTTGCGCCGCTCCTTGTCGTCCGAGACCTCCTGCAGCACCCGCTCCGCCATCGCTCCGGTGGCCTGCACCAGACGCGACCGGTAGGCGACCACCGCGTCTTCGAACAACTCGGACATCTCCAGGGCCGGAGAAGTTCACGTTGCTACCTCGATTGCAACCCAGTCGCCGAGAAGGATCGAGCCACCGCTACAACCGACGGGAACCCATCCGGATCGCTTGGCGGCTCGCGGGGATCGCGCCCGTCGCCCTGTCCTGACTCAGGATTCCGCGAGGGCGCTGCTCGCCGCCTGCTCCAGCAGCTCCTGGAGCCGCCGCCCCGTGGCGGTCGGGTCCTTGACCACGCCCTCCATCAGGAGCGCCTCGTCGAGGAGCAGGCGCGCGATGGGCTCGGCGACCTGCTGCTTGCCCCGCTCGTGCAGGGTGGCGAGGTGGCGGATCAGGGGGTGCTTCGGGTTGAGCTCGAGGAAGCGGCGCGCGCTCGGGACGCCCTCCTGGCGGGCCGCCTTGAGCAGCCGCTCCATGTTCGCGCTCACCCCCGCCTCGTCGTCGACGAGCACGCACGGGGAGTCGGTGAGCCGCCCGGAGGGGCTCACGCCCGCGACCTCCTCGCCGTAGAGCTCCTGGAGCCACGGCGCGAGCCCGGTGATGTCGGCGCGCTCGCCCTCCTCGGCCTCGTCCTCCTCCTCGTCCAGATCGATCTCGCCTCGGGAGGCGGCCTTGAGCGGGATGCCCTCGTACTCGGTGAGCGCCGAGACGAACCACTCGTCGACCGGGTCGGTGAGCAGCAGCACGTCCCACCCCTTCTGCTCGATCGCCTCGAGGTGCGGGGAGCGGAGGCAGATCTGCCGACTCGGACCGGCGAGGTACCAAATCGTGTCCTGGCCCTCGGGCATCGCCGCCTTGTACTCGGCGAGCGACATCAGCCCCTCGCCGTCGTCGTGGGACACCGCGTTGAACCGGAGCAGCCGGAGCAGGAGATCGCGGTAGGGCTCGTCGTGGAAGTACCCCTCCTTGAGGAGCATCCCGTAGGCGTGCCAGATGGCGTCGTAGGGGTGCGGCCCGTCCTCGGGCGCCTCCTGCTCCGCGAGGGCGCCGAGATCCTTGAGGACGCGCTTGACGATCGCCTTGCGGATCCGTCGCACCACCGGGGTCTTCTGAACCATCTCGCGGCTCACGTTCAGCGCGATGTCCTCGCTGGAGACGACGCCGCGCAGGAACCGGAGCCAGTCGGGGAGCAGGTCGCGGGCGTGCTCGCTGATCAGCACGCGGCGGGCGTACAGGCGCGGACCGCGCTCCGCCTCGGGCTGCCACAGGTCGTAGGGCGCCTCGGACGGGACGAAGAGCAGCGCGCTGTACTGGATGGGGGAGTCGGCCGATCCGTGCACGACCAGCGCGGGCTCGCGCCAGTCCAGGGTCAGCTCCTGGTAGAACTCCCGCGCCTCCTCGTCGGACACCGCGCTCGGCGGCTCCAGCCACAGGGCCTTCGCCTGGTTCGCCTGCTCGCCGTCCACGAGGATCGGCCAGGGCAGGAAGTTGCTGTAGTGCTTGATGATCGAGCGCAGCCGCGCCGGGTCCGCGAACTCGGCGGCGTCCTCGCGGAGCTTCACCGTGATCTTCGTGCCGCGGACCGCGCGGTCGCCCGCCTCGAGGTCGTAGGTTCCCTTCCCCTCGCTCTTCCAGGTGATCGGCGCCTCGTCGGGCAGAGCGGAGCAGCTCTCGACCGTCACCTCGTCGGCGACCATGAACGCCGAGTAGAAGCCCACGCCGAACTGCCCGATGAAGGAGGGCTCGTCGGCGGCGTCCTCGAGGGCGGCGAGGAACGCCTTGGTGCCAGAGTGCGCGATCGTGCCGAGGTTCTCGATGGCCTCGGCCTCCGTCAGCCCGATGCCGTCGTCCTCGATCACGACCGTGTTCGCCTCGGCGTCGACGGTGATCCGGATCTGGGGCTGCTCACCGGCCAGGGGGGCGAGGTCGTCGCGAGTGAGGGAGAGGAAGCGGGCCCGGTCGAGCGCGTCGGCGGCGTTCGACACCAGCTCCCGCAGGAAGATCTCGCGGTCGGAGTACAGCGAGTGGATCATCAGGTCCAGGAGCTGCTGGACCTCGGCCTTGAAGGTGTGTCCGTGGCTCGTCATTGGCATCGCCTCTTCGGTCGGGTGGTCAGGCCGAAGGGGGTAAGCACCCGGCGCGCCCGCGGAAAGGGCAAGGCCGGTGGACGGCGTGGACATCCGCGAGCAGGGCATTAGATGAGACAGTGTCTCGAATGTCTGGGAACGGGCAGCGTCTCGACTCCAGCCACAGACAGAGGACCTACCCTGAAGGCCTTCCAGCACGTCCGCGAGCACGGCGACACCTGCCCCGCGAACTGGCAGGAGGGCGCCGAGGGCATGGCCGCCACCCTCGAGGGGGGTCGAGGGGGGGTCAGGAAGCTACATCTTACCTCGAAGTGCCCGCTGGCATGCGGCTGATCGACGGGGTCAGGCAGTAAGATCTTACGCGGCTACGCTCTCCGATTCATCCGAGTCCATCCGTAAGATCTTACTGCCTGACCCCCTCGACGATGCCCTGGTGGTGCGCAGAACGGGGTAAGCGCTTACTTCCTGACCCCTCCCCCTTGACCCCTCCCCCTCCCCCGCCTCGGAGTGTTTCATGGCCGATCCTGTGGTTCAGCGGTTCCTCGAGTTCCTCGACGCGTCGCCCTCGCCGTTTCATGCGGCCAAGCAGGCGGCGCGGTTGCTGGAGGGGGCCGGGTACACGGCGATCGACGAGGGGGCGGAGCCAGGGGAGCTGGCGCCGGGCACGCGCGCCTACGTGCTGCGCGGCGGGTCGATCGTCGCGTTTCGGGTCGGGGCGGCGCCGCCGGCGAGCGCCGGGTTCCGGATGGTGGCGGCGCACACCGACTCGCCGAACCTCCGGGTGAAGCCCCGGCCGCTCATGACGTCCCAGGGCTACGTGCGGCTCGGCCTCGAGCCCTACGGCGGGGTGATCCTCGCCTCGTGGACCGACCGCGATCTCGGCATCGCCGGACGGGTCGTGCTCCGCGACGGGGAGGACGTCACCGACGACCTCGTCGACCTGCGCCAGCCCCTGTGCCGGATCCCGAACATCGCGGTCCACCTGAACCGGAAGGTGAACGACGAGGGGCTGAAGCTGAACGCCCAGACCGACCTGCCCGCGGTGTTCGCCCTCGAGCGCGAGGACGTCGCCGACCCCTTCCGCACCCTGCTCGCCGAGGAAGTCGGGTGCGAGCCCTCGGACCTGCTCGCCTGGGACCTCGGGTTGTACGACCTGACCCCCGCGGCGCTCGCCGGCGCACACCAGGAGTTCGTGAACAGCGCACGCCTCGACAACCTCGCCTCGTGCCACGCGGGCCTCGAGGCGCTGCTGGGCGCGGGCGACGACCTGCCCGACGCGACTGCGGTCCTCGGGCTCTTCGACCACGAGGAGATCGGCAGCCGCACCGGTCGCGGCGCCCAGAGCGCGCTGCTCGAGGCCGTCCTCCGCCGGGTCCTCGTGCACGCCACCGAGCACGCTCCGGGCGACCTCGACCGCGCGATGGCCCACTCGTGGCTGATCAGCGCCGACATGGCCCACGCGGTGCACCCGGCGTTCAGCGACAAGCACGACCCGCAGCACATGCCGAAGATCAACCAGGGCCCGGTGATCAAGCAGAACGTGAACGCCCGGTACACCACCGAGGCCGACTCGGCGGCGCTCTTCGTCCGCCTGTGCGAGCAGGTCGGCGCCCCCTGCCAGTGGTTCGTCAACCGGTCGGACCTCGCCTGCGGCTCCACCGTCGGCCCCATGATCGCGGCCAACCTCGGCGTGCGCGCCGTCGACGTCGGAAACCCGATGCTGTCGATGCACTCCGCGCGGGAGATGGGCGGGGCCGAGGATCACCCCCACATGGTGCGCGTGCTACGCGCCTTCTTTGCCGCCTGAGCACGGGCCGCGGAATATCGCGACATCGCTCTCGTAGGATCGGGCATGCCAAAGTCCCAGACCTTCCAGATGGTGGTACCCGGCTCCCCCGAGGAGGTGGCCCGGCGCCTGAAGCAGCAGACGCGCTGGCGGCTGTTCCCCTACCAGGCCTCGGTCTTCGGAGGAGGCACCCGACCGCTGGGCGGGCGCGTGCGCCGGAAGTGGTTCGCCGTCTCGCTGGACGAACGCGACGCGATGGGACGCATGACCGCGGTGGCGCGCGGCACCCTCGTGCAGGCGGGACCGGGACGCACGCGGATCGAGGGCGTGGCCGGGATGCCGCGCTGGGTGGCGTGGGACCTGCGGCTGGGGACGGCGCTGCTCGCCCTGGCGATCGCGGCGGTGCCGCTGCTGGTCCTCGGCACGGCCGGCTCCGCCCAGGCCGTCCTGTGGGGCGTGCTCATCTTCCTCGCCTCGGCGGTGATCGGGGTCGGGATCATCGGAATGAACGTGAACCACGCCGACGAGCGGGTTCGGCCGGTGGTCGAGACCCTCGAGCGCGTGCTGCTCACCGGCGCCCCGAGCCCCGAGCCCACACGGGATTCCGCGCCGACCGACACGAAGGCCGCCCACCGCGCTCGACAGCGGGATCGCGCCTGATCCGCACGAGCCGGCCCCAGCCGCATGCTAGCGTGGCCCGTTCCCTCTCGCGGAGGCCGAGGCCGTGCACGCTGTCCTCGCACTCCTTCTGCTCGCCGCCTGCGGTCCCCCGACGCAGGGTCCGAACATCCTGCTGATCGTGCTCGACGACATCGGCACGGACAACATCGGCGTCTACGACGAGAACCCGCACGCGCCTCCGACCCCGAACATCGACGCGCTCGCCTCCGAGGGCGTCCGGTTCACGCGCGCCTACGCCGATCCCTTCTGCTACCCGAGCCGCGCCGGGATGCTCACCGAGCGCCTCGCCCTGCGCTACGGCGTCGGCACCTTCCTCACCTCGAACAGCGGCATCTGGGCGCCCCTGAAGGAGAAGACGCTGCCCCTGGGACCCGCCCGCCGACGCGCTGAACCCGGGCGGCGTGAGCGCGGACGCCTCGGACAGCGCCCGCTACGACGCGATCGTGACCTCGGTGGACAGCGAGATCCAGCGCCTGCTCGACGCCCTGGACGACACCACCCGCGCCCACACCCTGATCGTCGTGATGAGCGACAACGGCACCCCATCGGTGGTCAAGACCGGCCCGCAGGCGGGGCTTCCGGGCAAGGGCACGGTCTAGCCCGAAATGTACCGGGATCGACGCGCTGGTGCTCCACACCGACCTGTTCGCCACCTTCCTCGCGCTGACCGACCTGCGGCCGCCGAAGGTCCCCGAAGAGTCGCTCGGCTTCGCCACGCTCCTCGCCGACGCGCACGCGCCCTACCCGCGCGACCACGCCTACTCGGAGATCTTCGTCTCGCGCCGCCCGGACGAGCTCACCGGGTGCTACGACCGCGCGGTGCGCGGCGAGCGGTTCAAGCTGATCCGCCTGCTCGGGGAGCCGGACGCCCTGTACGACCTGCGGAACGACCCGAGGGAGCGGGACGACCTGATGGAGGAGGACGGCCCGCTCCCCCAGGACGCCAGCGCTGTCCTTCCCCAACTCGAGACGTGGATGAACACCTACGAGGGGCTCGGCCAGTGAGTCAGGGAGCCCCGGACCCCGCCGGGGACGCGGCGGGCTGCCCCGTGTCGGCGGAGGCGCCGTCAGTCAGCCCCTGGAGCTCCTCGTAGCCGGGGAGCGCGGACAGATCGGGGACGATGGTGATCTCGATCCGCCGGTTGTGGGCGCGCCCCTCCTTGGTCCGGTTGGTGTCGACCGGCTGGAACTCGGCGTAGGAGGCCGCCGAGACGCGCTCGGGCTGCAACCCCGAGTCCACGAGGAGCTGCACGACCGCGATGGCCCGCTCGGCGCCCAGGTGCCAGTTGCTCGGGAAGCGGTCGGTCGAGATCGGCACGCTGTCGGTGTGCCCGGCCACCTGGTAGGCGCGACCGGGGATCGCGGCGAGCACCTGGGCCACCTCCTGCACCGCCGCGCGCCCGTCGGAGGACAGGGTGGCCGAGCCCTGGGGGAAGAGGATGTCGGTGGCGAGCTGCACGACCATCCGGCCGTCGATCACCTTGACCTGCAGAGTGCCGGCGTCGATCAGCGACTGGAAGCGGGCGACGAGGTCCTTGTACTCGGCCAGGGTCGCGTCGGCGCGGGCCTTGCGGACCTCGGCGTCCTGCAGCGCGGCGCGCATGGACTCGATGTCCTCCTGCAGGGCGCCGGCCTCGGCGATCTTCTCGGCGAGCTTGCGGTTCGTCTCCTCGAGGGCGCCCTCGGAGGCCTTGAGCTCCGACTGCAGGCGCGAGACGGTGTCATCGAGCTTGGCCTTGTCGTCGGTGCACTGCTCGACCTGGGTGCGCAGGTGCTCCTGCTCGGCGAGCGCGTCGTCGTAGCGACGCTTCGGAATGCACGAGGCGAGCAGGAGGACGGCGATGATCAAGCGAGCGTTCAAGGCAGCCGCAGCCTATCCCGACAAGCGGCCCTATGGCGCGCGTACGGGCAGCTTGTCGTCGAGGGCGTCCTCCTTCAGGCGGAGGACCGCCTCGAGGTCGCGCACCGTGCCCTGGTCCTGGTCGACGCGGCGAACGTGCACCACGCCCGGCTCGCCGAACCCCTTGGGCGGCCCGGAAGGCGTACCTGCGGTCAGCGTGTAGTCGCCCGCCGGCAGCGGCGGCAGCGCGAACACGGCGCGATCTGGCGGTGGGAGCGGCGTCGCCCAGCCGTCGTCGCCGAGCCGCGTGAGGGTCAGCGTGTTCAGCGCCGGGTTCCACCCCGAGAGCCACGGCCCGAGGTCGACCTCGGGCCCGACGCGACTCCACTCGAGCGCCACCGTCTGCGGGCCCCGGACGCGAACGGTCCGCGGGGTAGCCGGGCGCCCGCCGCACAGGGCGCGCACCTCCACCCGGCCCGCCGCGACGCGCTGCCAGGAGCCGTCCGCCGCCTGGGTGGCGGGCGTGTCCCCAACCCACACCTGGCAGTCGTCCGGAGGGGTCCCCTCGGTGCGCAGCTCCACGGTCACCGGCGCGAGGTCGTCCTCGAGGACCAGCGCGGCTCCGTCGGCCCCGAGGGGCACCTGGTCGGGCTTGGCGCCGGGCGCGGAGGCGCACCACGCCGTGGGTGTGCCGGCGGGCACCCCCTGCACCACGACCTCCTTGCCCTCGGGACACTCCGGGTGCGCGACCGCCTGCAGGCCGTCCCCGAGCTCCCACCGGAGCTGCAGGTCGCAGGCCGCGTGTCGCTCGCACCGCAGGGTCAGGTCGCGGGTGTGCGGCAGCTTCAGGGTCATCACGTACCCGTCGTCCTGCGCCTTGCGGGCACGCAGGTAGCGCGCGCCACGCCACGTGGTGTCCACGTGCTGGCTCGGCGCCTTCCACGGCGCGTCGAACCGTCCCTGCGCGTCGGTGACGTCGCTGCTCTCCACCGTGACCATCTTCTGGCCGGCGACCGGGTCGCCCTTCGGGTCGAGCAGGACACCGACCGCCCGTGAAGGGCCGGTGTTCGGAGGTCCACAGGCCGCCAGCCATGCGAGCGCGATCCACATCGCCGCCTCCCGTCTCCGCATACCACGTCCCACGCGGGATGCGGTGCCATTCGCGGGTTAGTGCGCCGCCATGTCCCTGACCCACCCCGAGCGCGAAGCAGCCCTGCGACGTCTCCTCCAGGAGCGGATCCTGGTGGTCGACGGCGCGTCGGGCACCCTGCTGCAGTCCTACCACCTCGACGAGGCGGGCTTCCGCGGCGAGCGCTTCGCGGGCCACGACCACCCGCTGCAAGGCGACAACGACCTGCTCTGCCTCACGCGGCCCGACATCGTCCGCGCCGTGCACGACGCCTACCTGCAGGCCGGCGCCGATCTGATCGAGACGAACAGCTTCACCGCCACCTCGATCGCCCAGGCCGACTACGGCCTGTCCGACCTCGCCTACGAGATCAACCTCGAGGCCGCCCGCCTGGCCCGCGCGGCCTGCGATGCCGCCGAGTCCGCCGACCCGACCCACCCGCGCTTCGTCGCCGGTTCTCTGGGCCCCACGAACAAGACCGCATCCATCTCGCCCGACGTCGAGGACCCGTCCTTCCGCGACATCACCTTCGACGCCCTGCGCGCCTCCTACGCCCAGGCGGTCCGGGGCCTGCTCGACGGCGGCGCCGACCTGGTGCTGATCGAGACGATCTTCGACACGCTCAACGCCAAGGCGGCCCTGTTCGCGATCGACGAGGTCTTCGAGGAGACGGGCGGGCGCGTCCCGATCTGGATCTCCGGCACGATCACCGACGCGAGCGGCCGCACCCTGTCGGGCCAGACCGTCGAGGCCTTCTACAACGCGGTGCGCCACGCCGACCCGCTGATCATCGGGCTCAACTGCGCGCTCGGCGCCAAGGAGCTCCGCACCTGGATCGACGAGCTGTCGCGGGTCGCCGGCACCTTCGTCTCCGCCTACCCCAACGCCGGCCTGCCCAACGAGTTCGGCGAGTACGACGACAGCCCCGAGAACATGGCCGAGGTGATCGGCAGCTTCGCCCGCGACGGGCTGGTGAACGTGATCGGCGGCTGCTGCGGCACCACCCCACGGCACATCGAGGCCATCGCCGCCGCCGCCCGGGCCCACGCGCCACGGGTGGTCCCCGAGATCCCGGTGGCCTGCCGCCTGTCCGGTCTCGAGCCGGTCACCATCGACGCCGACAGCCTGTTCGTCAACGTCGGCGAGCGCACGAATATCACCGGCTCCCGCCGGTTCAAGCGGCTGATCCTCGACGGGGACTACGAGACCGCCCTGAACGTGGCGCGGCACCAGGTCCGCAACGGCGCCCAGGTCATCGACGTGAACATGGACGAGGGCATGCTCGACAGCGAGCAGGCGATGGTCCGGTTCCTCGACCTGCTCGCCACCGAGCCCGACATCGCGCGGGTGCCGGTGATGATCGACAGCAGCCGGTTCTCGGTGATCGAGGCGGGCCTGAAGTGCCTGCAGGGCAAGGGGATCGTGAACTCGATCAGCCTGAAGGAGGGCGAGGAGGCCTTCCTGCGCCAGGCGCGCCTCGTAGGGCGCTACGGGGCGGCGGTGATCGTGATGGCCTTCGACGAGAAGGGCCAGGCCGACACCCGCGAGCGCAAGGTGGCGATCTGCACCCGCGCCTACCGCCTGCTCGTGGACGAGGTGGGGTTCCCCCCCGAGGACATCATCTTCGACCCGAACATCTTCGCGATCGCCACCGGCATCGAGGAGCACGCGCACTACGCGGTGGCGTTCATCGAGGCGTGTCACGACATCAAGCGCACCCTGCCCCACGCGCTCGTGAGCGGCGGGGTGAGCAACGTCTCCTTCAGCTTCCGCGGCAACGACCGGGTGCGCGAGGCGATGCACTCGGTCTTCCTGTTCCACGCGATCCGCGCGGGCATGGACATGGGCATCGTCAACGCCGGGCAGCTCGCGGTCTACGAGGACATCGAGCCGGCCCTGCGCGAGGCGGTGGAGGACGTGATCCTCGACCGCCGCGAGGACGCCACCGAGCGCCTGCTCGCCATCGCTGAGCAGTTCAAGGGCGGCACCGCCCGCCCCGAGGAGGACCTCGCCTGGCGCGACAAGCCCATCGGCGAGCGCCTGACCCACGCGCTGGTCCACGGCCTCGACCGGTTCGTCGTCGAGGACACCGAGGAGGCGCGCCAGCACTTCGACCACTCGCTGCAGGTGATCGAGGGCCCGCTGATGGACGGGATGAACGTCGTCGGCGACCTGTTCGGCGAGGGCAAGATGTTCCTCCCGCAGGTCGTGAAGAGCGCCCGGGTGATGAAGAAGGCGGTCGCCTACCTGATCCCCTTCCTCGAAGCCGAGCAGGCCGACGGGCAGGTGCACAGCGCCGGCCGGGTGCTGATGGCCACGGTCAAGGGCGACGTCCACGACATCGGCAAGAACATCGTGGGCGTGGTGCTCCAATGCAACGGCTACGAGGTGATCGACCTCGGGGTGATGGTGCCGAGCGCGCGGATCCTCGAGGAAGCCCGGGCGCGGAAGGTCGATCTCGTGGGGCTGTCGGGGCTGATCACCCCCTCGCTCGACGAGATGGTCCACGTGGCCCGGGAGCTGAAGCGGGAAGGGCTGACGGTGCCGCTCCTCATCGGCGGCGCCACCACCTCGGCCGCGCACACCGCGGTGAAGATCGCGCCCCGACGCGCCGAGCCCGTGGTCTACGTGAAGGACGCGAGCCGCGCGGTCCGCGTGGCCCGCCACCTGCTGTCCGCCGAGCAGCGCGAGCCCTTCCTCGCCGAGACCCGCGCCACGCAGGCGGCCCTGCGCGAGCGGCTGAAGGACCGCCGCGCCCGCGACCGCTCGCTCTCCCTGCGCAGCGCGCGCCGCAACAAGCTCGCCATCGACTGGGAGGCCGCGCCGCCGGTGCCCGCCCCGCTCCAACCCGGCGTGCACGTGTTCGAGGCCGAGGATCTCGCCGCGCTCAGCGACACCATCGACTGGACCCCGTTCTTCCACGCCTGGGAGCTCAAGGGCGCCGTGTTCCCGAGGATCCTCGACGACCCGGTCAAGGGCCCCGAAGCGCGCAAGCTCTTCGACGACGCCCGCGACCTGCTCGACCGCATCGTCCGCGAGGGCCTGCTCACCGCCCGCGGCGTGGCCGGCCTGTTCCCCGCGAACGCGCTCGACGACGACATCGAGGTCCTGGGCGACGACGGCGCGGTGCGGCTCGTGCTGCACACCCTGCGGCAGCAGCAGGAGAAGCCGCCCGGCGTGCCGAACCTCGCCCTCGCCGACTTCGTGGCCCCGCGCGGCACCCCCGACCACGTCGGCGCCTTCGTGGTCACCACCGGCCACGGCCTCGACCGCCTCGTGGCCGCGTTCCAGGCGGAGCACGACGACTACCAGGCGATACTCGCCAAGGCGCTGGCCGACCGGCTCGCCGAGGCGTTCGCCGAGCGCCTGCACGAGCGCGTCCGCACCACCCTGTGGGGCTACGCGAAAGGCGAGGCGCTCACCCACGAGGATCTGATCCGCGAGCGCTACCAGGGCATCCGGCCGGCCCCTGGCTACCCCGCCCAGCCCGACCACACCGAGAAGCGGAAGATCTGGGCGCTGCTCGACGCCGAGGCGGCGACCGGGGTGAAGCTCACCGAGAACCTCGCCATGTGGCCCGGAGCGAGCGTGAGCGGCCTGTACCTCGCCCACCGCGACACGCGGTACTTCGCGGTCGGCCCGCTCGGGAAGGACCAGGTGGCCGACTACGCCGAGCGGAAGGGCTGGACCGTGGCCGAAGCGGAGCGATGGCTCGCCCCGAACCTGGGCTACGACCCGGAGTAGGGCGCAGCGTCCTCCCTTCCTACAGCTTGCTGAACAGGCCGTGGGTCAGGCGCTGCAGTGCCGGCCGGTCGTCGCTGGCGGCGGCCACCAGCCGGTCGGTCCACGGGCTGCGGATCGCGCGCATGAACGCGCCGCCCGCGAGGAACGGCCCGGTGAACGCTTTCGCGCACCGGGCGCGGTAGGTCGCGCGGGCGAGGCGCTCGGAGTGGCCGCTCAGGAGCACTCCGGCCAGGGCCTCGGCGGCGAGGATCCCCGAGCGAGCCGCGTAGGACAAGCCCTCGCCAGTCGCGGGGTGCACCATCCGGCCCGCCTCGCCGACCACGAACCGGCCCGGGGTCGCGAGCTTCGGCACCTGGTAGGACCACACGATGGGGTGGCCCCGGCGGGGCCAGACCTCCTCGGCGCCCTGCAGGCGGTCGGCGTAGTGCCTGTCGAGGAACCGGTCGAAGGTCTCGCGGGCGTTCCGCTTTTCGCCGTCGTTGACGTAGGTGATCCCGATGTTCACCCGCTCCGGCGTCTCGGGGAACAGCCACCCGTAGTAGGGCAGCAGGCCCGCGTCGTAGATCATCTCCATCCAGTGGGGACGGAAGGCCAGGCCCGTCCACCAGCCCATCATCGTGTGGATGGTGCGCTTGCGCTCGGGCTCGATGGCCAGGGGCGCGTGGGCGCCGGTGGCGATCACCGTGAACCGGCCCCGTGCCTCGCGGCCGTCACGGGTACGCACGCCGACCACGCGTCCGTCCTCCTCGACGAGATCCTTGCCGCGGAAGCCCGGGACGAAGCGGGCGCCCGCGTCGATCGCCGCCTGGAGCAACACGTGGTCGAGGTCGCGGCGCAGGCACACCCCCACCTCGAGCCCGCGCGCGGGCAGGTCGACCTCGTGGCCGCCGGGCGTGGTCAGGCGCATCCCCTCGATGGGGTAGGCCACCTCGGCCACCCGACTCCACACCCCGAGCTCGCGCAGCACCCCGATCAGGGCCGGCGACAGGCCACTCCCGCAGGTCTTGTCCCGCGGAAAGTCGCGCGCGTCGAGGATCAGCACGTCGCCGACGCCGAGCTGGCGCAGCCGCAGGGCGGTGATCGCCCCGGCGGGGCCTCCTCCGAGGACGAGGACCCCGGCGCGGAGCGACTCGGGGAAGGGCAGGAGGGTGGGTGTGCTCACGGACACCTCCGGCGGGCCATGTGTCGCGCCGAAGGCGGCCGCGCAAACCCCGATCTGCCGACGTCCGTCAGCGAGGCGCCGGTGCACTCGCGGCGCCTCGCCGCCTCGAACCTCTCCCCGCGATCTCGGCGCCACGCTTGGCTGCAGACAAGCCCGACTGCCTGGTCTACGCTGAGCGTCCCCCCAGCACGGTTCTCCCATGTGGTTGCTCCTCCTCGCCTCCCTCGCGTTCGCCCAGAGCGTCGTCTACCAGGACACGATCCAGGGCGGCATCTCGGTAGACGGCTCGGGCGTCAGCACCCCACTGAACGGCTCGACCACCTTCTACAACGGCGCGAAGATCGTCGTGAAGATCCCCACCGGCTCCCAGGTGCAGCGGGTCTTCGCGCTCGTGCACGCCAACCCGGGCGGCTTCGACCCGAACGTCGACTACGCCAACGCCATCGCGATCAACGGGCACACCCTGTCCAGCGCGACCTACCTGCCCGGCAACAGCAACAGCGAGCTCCGGGCCTACGAGCTGAGCCCCTCCACCTTCGGGATCACCGGACCGGGCAGCTACGCCTACGCCGAGCGCGGGCTGGCCGACGAGGACTACCACGGAGGCTACGGGGTGGTCGGCACGAGCCTCGCCGTGATCTACACGAACACCGGCCTCTCGGGCCGCCGCCACGTGGTGCTCGCCACCGACCAGTTCATCGCGGGCACCCACACGATCAACGGCTTCCCCACCCGCGGCACCGACGGCCAGATGCTCGGCGCCATCGGGATGAACTGGGAGTGCTCGGACGAGCAGAACACCTCGGTCTACCTGAACCGCCACCTCGTCGCGAACGGCACCGCCGGCGGCCGCGACGACGGCGCCTACTTCAACGCGGGCTGCGGCGACCAGGACTGGAACTCCCTGTACACCACCGGCTCCTTCGGCTTCGACGACTCGGACACCTGGGTCGGCACCGACGGCGACTCCCCTACCTCCGAGCCGGGCGGCAGCGCCACCAACTCCCGTCTGTCCGACGAGCTGTACGTCGCCGCCTACGACCAGAACGGCCAGGGCACCGTCGGCATCGCGGCGCCCGACACCTCCAAGGAGGTGCTGTCCTACGCGCTCGTGGTCGAGATGGACACCGACGAGGACGACACCCGCGACGCGCTGGACGGGGACGCCGACAACGACGGCGTGGCCAACGCGATCGACACCGACCCGTACGACCCGCACCGCTGCGAGGACCTCGACAACGACGGGTGCGACGACTGTGCTCTCGGCGTCGACGGCTTCGGCAGCCAGCCCGACGCCACCCCGAACAACGACGGCCCCGACCTCGACGGCGACGGCGCCTGCGACGCTGGGGACACCGACGCCGACAACGACGGCGTCTCCCGAGACACCGACCCCGACGATCTCGACGA
>Ga0114931_10006878_pt1 | contig 13957 bp, 10 predicted proteins | sample 2SBtaG_FD_89579 | JGI IMG/M metagenome (GOLD analysis project Ga0114931, IMG submission 89579) | Deep subsurface microbial communities from Kolumbo volcano to uncover new lineages of life (NeLLi) - 2SBTROV14_V59a metaG | ecosystem: Environmental > Aquatic > Marine > Volcanic | place: Kolumbo...
ATTTTGTTCTTAGTTTTTGCTTTGAAAACAAGAGTTATGTTGATATAATGACTGTTTTCAAAGTGAAAAATAAGAACAAAAGAAGTAGCCAAGAAGCTTGATTTATTTTTTCACCGTTCCTAATTTATTATTTTAATCTGCCTCAGTTTTTCTTCGGCGTTTCTTTTAATGTGTGCAGCAAAAATTTCCAAAATTTTCCAACGGATTGGACGTTCACCATCTCATCGGGCGAATGCGGATGCTTGATGGTGGGACCGAAAGAAATGGTGTCCATTTTAGGGTAGTGGTCCAGGATGATGCCACATTCCAAACCGGCGTGGCAAGCAGCTACTTTTGGTTTCTCCTCGAATAATTTGTCGTACAATTTTTCCATGGTTTTCAAAATGGGCGATTGCGCGTTGGGTGCCCAACCGGGGTAGCTGTTGCCGTTTTCAACCTTCGCACCAACGGCTTTAAAAGCAGCCCGCACGGCGTTGGCAATGTCCGTTTTTCCCGATTCGACCGAACTGCGTTGAAGGCTTTGGGTGATGAATTCGCCGTCTTTAACTATCACGCGGGCTAAACTCGAAGATGTTTCCACCAAATCGGGAATGTCCGGGCTCATTCTAAATACCCCGTTCGGCATGGCATGGATGGCGTTCAAAACTTTTTCCTGGGCTTTGCGCGTCATCACCTTTTTCGGCAACTCGATAGAATTGATGTTGATGCTCAGATTGGGTTCGATGTTTTTAAATTCGCTTTTGATAGCGGCAGTCCGGCTGTCAAACTCTTCCAAAAAAGCGTCCAAATGCTTTTCAGCTAGGACGACTTCGGCAAATGATTCTCTGGGAATGGCATTCCGCAAACTCCCACCATCAATCGTGGCGATACGAAGCCCAAAAGGTTTTGTGGTTCTGTATAAAAGCCTGTTCATCAGCTTGTTAGCATTTGCCCTGCCGAGGTGAATATCTACGCCGGAATGGCCCCCTTTCAAGCCGGTGATGGCAATACGGTAGGCTAACGCACCGGCTTTCGGCTTCTTGTCCTTGTATTTTAAACGAGTATTTGTATCAATCCCGCCAGCACAGCCGATGCAGAGTTCGTTGTCGTCTTCAGTGTCGAGATTTAGGAGAATGTCACCTTCCAGGAGGCCTTCGGTCAGCCCTTTAGCCCCTGTCATTCCGGTTTCTTCATCAATGGTGAAGAGGGCTTCCAGGGTAGGGTGGGGGATGTCCTTCGATTCCAGCAAAGTCATAATCGAAGCGACGCCGATTCCATTGTCTGCCCCCAGGGTAGTTCCTTCGGCTTTCACCCAATCTCCGTCCACGAAGCAACGAATGCCCTCGGTTTCGAAGTCAAAGGACACCTCCGAATTTTTTTGGTGCACCATGTCAAGATGGGACTGCAAGACGATGGTTTTGCGGTCTTCCATGCCCGCCGCAGCCGGTTTTTTGATAATCACATTTCCGACCGTATCAACCTGCGTTTTCAAGCCGAGGCTTTCGCCAAAGTTTTTCATGAATTCGATTACTCGTCCCTCTTTTTTAGAAGCTCGCGGCACCTCGTTGAGTTTGGCAAAGTTATTCCAAAGGGCATGTGGTTCGAGTTTTTTTATTGAATTATTCATGTTTGAAAATTTCTTTTTTGGTAAAAAATAATTCGGGAAGGTAGGAATTTTCAGACCGGGGTGCAAACGGTTTGAAATCAAATCAAAGTTCAATTTGCTTCCAAATTTGCCTTCTCGGCATACGCCTTCAAATAGGTGAAATGTTCCCCCAAAGCGCCGTTTTCAGCTACGGTAGCCCTTTCCAAAATGCTGCTTTTTTCCTTGAATAATTCCGCTAAAATATGTTCGATAAATTGCTGCCCAAAGGCTTTGGAAGCATCTCGCGGCAATTCGTTGGGGAGGTTGTCAATGGTCATCATGTCAACGGCGTTTGCCTGGAAAGGAGCCGTTTCTTTTTCCGTCTGCGGGTCGTAGCCAAACACGGGCTCGGCGATGGTGCAAGGTCGCAAAGTTGAAGGAATGGAGGCTACCGGGGCAATATCGCAGGTAACGTCGGCAATGACGCGGAGGCGAAAATCCGGGCTTTTCATTTCTTCTTTTGTGAAAAAGGCCGGTGCCTGATTGTCCCAAAAAATGCCGTTGATGAGGATGTCGCTTTTTTGGTAGAAGGGTTGGAAAACGCTTTTGTAAAGAGAAGGGTTTTTAAAAAAGTCGGTCATTTCGAATGCCTTTCCGTCCTTCCGCGCTGCATAGTTGTCGCAATCCAATTGGGTGAAAACGGCTTTTTCAAAAGTGCCGCGGAGAAAGGCTTCCGGGGCAACTCGTTGAATACCCATGTCCTCCAAAACAGCCGCCGCCCCACCCCCAACTCTGCCTGTGCCGGTCAAAACAATTTTCACAGGAGGCAATGTCAAGGTTTTATAAATTCGACGGGCTTCGGCATAATCGTGACAATCATTCATCCGGCCGAGGGCGAATTTTCCGCTGCGGCGACCGTAGGTCCACAGCGCATTATGCGCCCCCACCATTCCGGCAAATTGCCCAAAAGCAATCAACCGCATTCCGCGCTCATTCGTCAATACTTCGTAATCGATTAGGCGTATCTTTTTTGCCAGAACAGCTTGCAAAAGGTTCCGATTATAGGCCTGTTCTTTGATGGTGTGCGAGAAAAAAAAGTAGGTCTTCGCGGGAATCAAATCATCTGCCGGCACTTCCTTGACTCCCATCAAAATGTCACAATCGGAAAAGTCATCACTTAACTCGATGGCTTGTTTCCGGTATTCCTCATTTGAATAGCAGCGAATGGAGGAAGGCTGAACTACCAAGTTTACAGGGTAATGATTTTCCACATAAACACAATGTTCGGGCGTCAACGGAACTCGGGAATCGGGGGGTGTTTTTCCTTCTCGAATAATCCCAATTTTCATAATTAAGGTGTTTTATTCAGTTAGCGATGAAGTCGCAAAATTAATAGATTTTCCGAGAGATTCATGGAAAGCGAAACAAAGAATTTTCTGCGAGAACACCTCCTTTTTCAAATTGGAAAAATCACCGTAAATAGTCATTATTCATATGTCATACCCTGTCCTATTATTTTTTTTATAATAAAAATTTAATTAAACGGTCACAGATTCTATTGTTTTTAAACAAATTAAATATTACGATAAAACATATTGTTTTCTGTGACATAAAATTTTGGACAAAGCTATTGAAGAATTGTGTCAATTAATGTATCTTTGTCATCCCTCTACGGAGAATCTCCCAACCGAATCACATTAATTCCTCCTTTAAGAAATTCAATTTTTTAACTCACTTCTTACATACTTGAGAAAATGTACACATTTTGTCTAATCGTCATTGTATTGGCGCTTTTCTTAACGGTATTAAACAGCCAAAGCGGTGAAATTCTGCAAAAGAAAAAGCCAATTCTCGAAAATGTCCACTATTTGACCGTTGAAGTCATGCCCGGCACTAACAGCAGCAATCTGATTTTTAAAAATGCCCCTCCGAAACAAAAAGAAAGCCCCCTTCCGCGTGATTTAAAAAAGAAGGCAAGCAAACCTGTAGGCCAAAAAGACCTTTCGGCGCTTGAAAATCCGGCCGGGAAACCTTCCGATGAAATCCCCCCTGTTCAGTCATAATACCTCTGCATTCGGACGAATTCCTTCTTTCGTGGAAATAGCTAAAGAGCTTGGAAATAAATAACCTGCAACATTTATGCGTGAATAATTTTTTTCTTAGGCAACTTGCCTTGGTTTTATGTGGGAAGGTCTCAAACCGGAGCTAAGCCTGTGTTCCTGCGTGTTCTTATTTCTTTTTTTTATTGATGGATTATCCAATCACAAACAAAAGTCAACTGCTCATCTTCTGTTAAATTCGCAGCATTATCAAGTACTTTCTTTTTTAATTGCCCGAAGATTTCATCTGCCATACTGTTTTCAATCGAAGCCCCGATAAAGAAAGTTTCAGGATTCATCTTTATCCTTTTAAAACTGCTTCTTATTCTCCCCAAAGCGGTATTTGCAGTTTTCCAATGTTCATCTGCACCTGCCGGGTCTATTCCACCTTTTAATTCTCCTAATGCAATGTACTTATTGTTTTCCCGGTGTACGGATGTCTTGCTTCCCATACCTTTGATGGTCAATTCTTCATATCCACCCTCTAAAATAGAAATGTCAATATTTTTCTGAACGATTGGCACATTTACATTCAAGACCATTATCCGAGGGACTGAACTACTTTCCCAATAAAGGGCTTTAATTTTCTTCTCTAAATCCGCATCATTGGAAGGTTTGAGATGCCATTTGTAACTGTCGTTATCCATCCAATGGTAATTTCTCTTGTAAACATTCAGCACTGACAAAAGCGAGCGCAGGAATTTTCTTTCACCCAAAGTTCCTGTTAAATTTCTTGCCTGACCACCCAAAGCATCGCCTTTCGTGAGCAGGTACCGATAAACCAATTCATCTATGAAATCATTACCGGCAGGCTCCAAAAATTCTTTTATCAGTCCTTTAATTGCGGTTATCTTATCATCTTCTGTAAGATAAACAAGCGACTTGTCTGATAATCCGGAAGAAGTGAGCAGACTTGGCATCAGCTCTTTTATGTTGAGCAACTCTTTTGGTGATTTAACCCTTTTTGCCAGAACTTTAAGTGCCTTGGCTTCCTCGATGTAGGGTATGGCGAGGTAGTTCTTTTCCAAAGCAAAAGCAATAAAACCAGCTCTTGTCTTTTCTCTTGAGGTCACCAAGTCCTTTGCCTTTTTTAAATGGTTTCTATACGTCAGCTTTTTTGCCATAAATAAACGCATTTCCTCAACGGAGTTCTGCCATGATTGCCCATTTGTTGACTACTGTTGCCCTTCTTTTGTTGTAAAACAAATATGTTACTTACTGTCAAACCAAAGTTTTCGGCAAAGTCCGAAAGGATTAAGTCTGCCGGGATTTCTTCTCCGGCATATTGGACATTATCATTGACCATTACTATTTTTCCGCCTGACTTTAACACCCTTGACAACTCAAAAACGGTAAAAGCCATCTCCAAAAAATAGTTTTTAATCATTCTGACTACTCCATTGTTATTCAATTTTCCGGTAACTTTAAAATAGTTCAAAAATGAAGCAATTTCATTCATCGCACGGCATTGTTCATAAGTTGAGAGCACTGTTTCAAAATCATCGCTCCGATTGATTGATGAATAAAATGCTTCTAATTCTTTTATTTTTGTTTTGTTCTCGACTGTACACGACAACATACCTTGCCGTAACTGTTTAACCTGTTCGTTATCGCAGCCTAAATAAACCAATTCAAGGGCATAAGTGCGGGTATAATCGTAGCGATTGCAATAAGGAGGGGAGGTGATGACCAAATCAAACGACTGATTATCAAAATCGGCTAATTTAGTCAGACAGCTATCTTGAAACAGGGTGATTTTCCCTTTTTGAATGGGAAGCAGTTGTGAAAAAAGGGTTAAACCTGTATTTGGGTTTAAATCAAAAAGAATTTCCGACAACTTTTTGTTGATAGCTTCCCTGAATGGAATAATTCTGCCTTTATCGAATTTTGTTTTGCCATTGACCCGCTTGGAACGATAATCCCATCTCAAATACTGACCATCTTTTCTGGTGTAGCTGATTTCCTCTAAAACCGAATAGGCAGCAAATTTCAAAAGGTTTTTATAATTTTCATCCAACGAAGAGCAGTAGCACAAAAACCGGTTCAATTCGTTTTCTGTTTCCTTTGGGAATGCTTCAGATGTAATGGGAATATGGTGAATGTGGGATTTTACTTTTTTTATGTTATCAACCTCCGTCCATAAATTTGAAACGATTTCAGAAAGTTTATTGAATTCTAATTTTTGAGCGGCTTGTCTTGATTTTACGGCAAAAACACCAACAGGCAACAACTCTATACCTGTCGCATGACAACCTAATTCAGCCGACGCAAACAAAGTGGTACCAACCCCGGCAAATGGGTCGAGCACCGATTTTCCCTGAAATTGAAACTTTTTGATAAAATATTTTACCAAATTAGAGGAAAAACCTTCTTTGTATTTGAACCACCTGTAAAATGGGATTGCTTTATTGGCTTGAAAACTAACGAGTTTTCTATTTAGATTTTTGTCATAAGAAAGCGCGTGTTTGAATCTATCGAATAATTTTTCTCTTTCAGAATTGCAAATGGTTTGAGCTACTTCCATGATTTTCTTCTTGTTCGATTCATAATGCTGCTATCTTACGAATTTTATTCGTGTTTTGAATTTTTTGTTCCATTTTTTTTCTTTTTTTTCTCATTGGCTGCCCAACCCCTGATTATTTTTAAAGAACTTTCCAGACCTTACAAAAGTTATTACTTTTGCAACTGTTCATTGAAAATTGAAGAAGCAATGAAGTATCGGAGAATATAAAATCGCGATTCGCTTCAAATTTTATCTTTATCAGCAACTTTGGGGACGTACCGGAATCGACAGGAAAGAAAATTTGCAAGTAAGCATGCCGGAGCATGATTGCCCGCCTCCGCAAAAAACGGCAATTAAACCATTTTAAATGGCAATTTTAATTATGCCATGGCTGCCTGAGACTAGGTCTTAGAAAGCCTTTGTGCTCCACGCTTGATGCCCGATACACAGCGTGCTGCACATCATCCAAATTCGGGCTACCGAAGTAGCCAGCCCTGTCTGCTGAGGGAAATTCAGGGGCTAAGGCGCAAATTGGGTTCGTTGCTGAACCTTCCTTGTGCTCGAAAATTCAATCAGGAACTAAGCATGTAGAAAGTTTGTGGATGCTTTCTCTGGACGCGGGTTCAACTCCCGCCGTCTCCACTAACAAAGCCTTGTAGGTCAATGCCTTACAAGGCTTTTGTCTTTTATGGGAATACCAGATTTTTCAGTTGTTGACTTTTCTTATTTTTGCAAAATAACTTTTCCTGCAATTTGAGAATCACCACTCGAAATTGAATAGAAATAGATACCAGCCGGCAGTTGTTGCCCCGAAGCATCCGTTCCGTTCCATTTAATTTCCGGATTTTCTAAGTTTGAAAAAGAGCTAACTCTCCGCATGACTACCCTTCCCAGCCGGTCGAAAATCGTCAAATGGATGCTTGTCTTTTTGGTCAATTCAAACGAAAAAGTAGTAAAACTCGAAAAAGGATTTGGAAAATTTCGGAACCTAAAACTCGGTTGGGATTCCTGCGTTGCCGTCAATACTTCCAGGGAAGCGTCCTCCTTAATTTTGTAAAATAGGTCGGCAGACAGGTCGTTGTAGCTATCTTCCAACCCACTTGGCCAGAAGACCTGCACACTTTCCACGTTCTCAAATACCCCCAAACCAAAGTGAATTATCATCGAGTTTTGGGAAACAAAACCGCTTCCGGCAGTCACCTCTTCTACCTGCCTGCCCCCTGGAAACTGAATTTCCACTTTTGCACCGATCGCAGAGCGATTGCTTTGCGTGCCCTCCAACCGAAAAGCAATCCAATGATTTTCATTGCCCAAATTTTTGAACAATTGGTTCGTTTCATTCGAACCTGTATTTCCGACCAGGAGGTCTAATTGACCATCGTTTTCGATGTCGGCGAAAGCCCCTCCATAACCGCCCTGCATACTGGAAATTGGGGCGTTTTGCTCTACGATTTCAAAAACGGGATTTCCACCAACTGCCATCCCCAAATTGTGATACAACACGTTTGGAGCGGGAGAAAAATGGGAATCATTGATGGCGTAAATATCCTCCCAACCGTCATTATCAAAATCAAATGCCATCGTACTCCATCCCATTCCTCCATCATTCACCTCCGCTACGATTGTTCCATTTGAAAATGTTCCGTTGCCATTATTGAGAAAAAGTACGTTTGGTCCCAGGTTGGTAATGTAGAGGTCCAAAAAACCATCCCGATTCATATCGCCAGCATCCACCCCCATGCCTAAGCCTTGATAACCTATCTCTGCCAATTCACTCACATCCGTGAATGTTCCATCGCCATTATTGCGATACAAAATATTGGCAATATTGCCGTCGTGGACCAAATAAAGGTCGCTATCTCCATCATTGTCATAATCGAAGAAGATTGCCCCCATGGAAAGGGAAGCATCTAAAGCGCCGGATTCCTGCGTGACATCTGTAAAAGTACCGTCGCCATTGTTGTGGTACAAAACATTTTCGCTGGCAAAATTGGCGATGTAAATGTCCAAATTGCCATCGTTATCCATGTCACTCATCAAAACCGAAAGGGGCTTGCCGATATTGCTGATGCCCGCTTCCTGTGTGATGTCGGTGAAGGTTCCATTTCGGTTGTTTAGATACAGCGCATCCGCTTCGTCAAAGTTGCCGAGATACAAGTCCAGCCAACCGTCATTGTCGAGGTCGCCCCAAACGCTCGTTTTTGTTACTGCTGCGAAACCAAGCCCTGCTGGGATGCTGACATCTTTAAAAGTGCCGTCTTCTTGGTTTTGGTACAAAATATTGTCGTTTTGCCTCCGTGAAATAAACACATCGGCATCGCCATCATTATCGTAATCGGCGAAGGCAATACCAGAATTGTCACCCCCGTTGGCGATGCCTGCAAGGGTCGAAATATCTTCAAAAAGAGAAGATTGGGCTAGGGTGAATTGAAAAAAGAAGGACAAAAGGAGACAGAGAAATGAAAGTCGCAAATCATTAAAGGGGGGAGATGAATTTTGATGGCATCTTAAAACTTGCATTTTTAAACGGGTTAAGAACCAGTACCCTCCAAAAAAAATGTAACTCCTAAACCAGTTAGGAGTTACAGTTTTCAAAAACGCTCCGAGAAGGTGTTAACAACGGTGCCGAAGAGAGGATGAATTGTCGGCATTTTAGGATTCGCTGTTAACATTGCCAAAGATAGATAGTTTTCGATGAAATGCAAAATCTTTAGCAAAAAAATTAGAAAATAATTCCAAGTAAAATTCCACGGGCGCGTTTTTTGCAATGCACAGGTTGGAATAATAAATTGAAAGCGAAAATAAAATTAAATAAAGAATTCTTTTTTAATTTTATAAATAATTGATTTTTAACAACAAAAAAATAAAATAAATCAATATTTGAAATGAAGTTGAAAATATAATGTTTTTAACCAGCTTTATGACTTAATTGCAAAGAAAGAAAAATATACTTTCAATAATTGGAAATACATCTTTAGGTGTCTCTAAAAATTGTGCAGGAGTACCCAAATCTCGGCAAGCATCGTTCCCAAAACAGAATTGAAAAGTTTTTCAGCGTTTCAAAAAATTGGTCGTTCTTCATTTTTTATCAAAAAGCCCTAATTTGCTGCTTTCTCAAATTCTAAAAATGAAAAGAATTGCTTTTCTCTCTTTGATAGTTTTCCTTTTTTGCAACAGGATGCTTGCCCAATATGCCCGGACTTCGATTTCGGCATATCAATTCAATGCGTTCCCAATAAATCCGGCTTATGCCGGCAGCAATTATTATACAAGCCTGGATGTCACCTATTTCGGAAATGTTACCGAAGCGGACCAACTTTTCCGTTCGGTGGATGTGAGTCTGCACGGTGCTTTGCGGGAAGATTGGAAAACCAATTTAGGGGTCGGTTTGAAATTTATTCAGGAAGGGGCGGTCAATGAATTGCGATTGCGGCCGGCTTTTGCTTACGGAATGAAAGCCGGTGAGGGGCGGTTAACCCTTGGTACGGTCGTCGGGCTGAATTATTTCGATTTCAATGAAGAAGTTCTATTTAATTTTCCACCAAATTTTTTTTCGCTGGACCTCGGTTTCGGACTATACTTTCACTCCGACCATTTTTTTATGGGGCTTTCTGCGTTGAATGTTTTCGAAAGCGTTTTAAAAAACGAAAAAAGCCTCGAACAGCTTGATATTGACCGCGAAAAGCCGCTGTACTTTTCCGGTGGCTTCGTCGCCCGGATTAACGACCGGTTCATGGTGAAACCTTCCGTTTTGCTCAAGTACTCCGACCATCATCAATTGGTGGACAATTCCAACACCGAAGATTTTTTCAATGAATTCGGGGCTGATTTCGAGGTCGCGCTCATCATTGACAAGGCTTATTGGGTGAGTGGATTTTTTGGTGTTTCAGACTTTGAAAATGTGGAAACTATCAACCGCTTTGGGCTTACGCTTCATTTTTTGATAGATAATCTTCGCCTAAGTTACGGCATCCACCGCACCACACTGACCAATTCGAATATTGAATTTCCCGTTAGCCACCTTTTCAGCATCGGCTTCGATTTCGACCATGAAGAAGAAACCCCACTTTATCGCTTTTTTTAAATCAATTGCCTTACTTTGAGACTTTAAGATTTTAGATAAAAGAAATAAGACTTTAAGATTTTTTGATAAAAGATTTAAGACCCCAATCTTAGGAACGGTGAATAAATAAATTGAGGTTTTTGGGTTGATTATTTTGTTCTTAGTTTTTGCTTTGAAAACAAGAGTTATGTTGATATAATGACTGTTTTCAAAGCAAAAAATTAGGACAAAAGAAGTAGCCAAGAATCTTGATTTATTTTTTCACCGTTCCTAAGGAACGGTGAATAAATAAATTGAGGTTTTTGGGTTGATTATTTTGTTCTTAGTTTTTGCTTTGAAAACAAGAGTTATGTTTTGATATAATGACTGTTTTCAAAGTGAAAAATAAGGACAAAAGAAGTAGCCAAGAAGCTTGATTTATTTTTTCACCGTTCCTTAGGAAAGCAGCGGGTCATTGATAAATAAGCAGGAAAAGATTGTGTTTTTTTAACCCCCAAAACTTCGAGAAATGAGAAGTTCCTGAGTCTAAAATTTTTAATCTTTTGTCTTTCATCTTTTTTCTAGAGTCTGGAAACCATTTAAAACCGTTAAACAATCATGGCAGAAAAATACGTCAGCATCCGCAATTTGAAATTTCTCCTGCACGAGGTTTTTCAAGCGTCCAATTTGAATCAGTTCGAGCGCTTTCAAGACTACGACAAAGAGGCTTTCGATTTTGCCCTTGAGGCGGCCAAACAGATTGGTGATACCTACCTTTTCCCCTTTTATCAGGAGATGGACAAAAACAAAGTGCGATGCGAAAATGGAACCGTCATTACGCATCCGGCATTGGCAAAAGCTATCAAAGCCCTCGGAGATGGTGGCTGGATTTCCGCCATCGCCGACTACGACGAAGGCGGCCAGCAGATGCCCTGGACGCTGCTTCAATCCTGCCTGTTTGTTTTTTATGCCGCCAATGTGAATGCAGCCGCTTATGCTTTCCTCACGCAGGCAGCCGCCGGTTTGATTCGGAGTTTTGGCGAAGAAAGTCTGAAAAATAGATTTGTTCCTTCCCTCCTCACCGGCACTTGGCAAGGAACAATGGCCTTGACTGAACCGCAGGCAGGCAGTTCGCTTTCCGACGTGGTTTCTACGGCCACACCCACGAAAGAGGATTATTTCAAAATAAAGGGGCAGAAAATTTTTATCTCCGGTGGCGACCACGAAGATGTCGAGAATGTCGTTCACCTTTTGTTGGCTAGAATCAAGGGCGCGCCGGCGGGGACGAAGGGCATCTCTCTTTTTGTCGTTCCCAAAAAGCGATTGGAAAACGGTTCTTTGGTCGGCAATGACGTCACCACGGCGGGGGTGTTTGGCAAGATGGGGCAACGCGGCTACGTCGCCGCCCACTTGATGTTGGGTGAAAACGACGACTGCCGGGGCTGGTTGCTTGGCAAAGCACACAATGGCTTGCCCTATATGTTTCAGATGATGAACGAGGCCAGAATTGGCACCGGCAATATGGCCGCTGCGATGGCTTCGGCGGCCTATTATGCCTCCCTGCAATATGCCAACGAACGTCTCCAAGGACGCCACCCCTCCAAAAAAGATGCGATGCAACCACAGGTTTTGATAATCGAACACGCAGATGTGCGGCGAATGTTGCTTTTCCAAAAAGCCGTGGCCGAAGGAAGTATTTCTTTGCTATTGCAATGCAGCTACTACGGCGATTTGTCGCATGAAGCAACAAATGAAGAAGATCGGAAAAAGGCGCATTTGTTGTTGGAATTGTTGACCCCGATTGCCAAATCGTATCCTTCCGAAATGGGCAATTTGGCCGTCAGCGCGGGAATGCAGGTGCTTGGTGGGGCAGGCTACACCAACGATTTTCCACTCGAACAATATTACCGCGACATTCGCGTCAATGCCATTTACGAAGGAACCACCGGCATTCAGGGTTTGGATTTGCTCGGAAGGAAGGTCATGCTGGAAAAGGGTAAAGCCTTGAAATTATTCCTCATTGAAGTGAAGAAAACCATTGCCACAGCTGCTGATTCTGACCAAACCAACGTATTTGGAGAAAAATTGGGCGAAGCAGCTAAATCGCTGCACGAAGTCACCCTGCACCTCGTCGGGGAGGCCATGCAAAACCCACCGGAAGTTTTTTTAGCTGACGCCACGCTTTATCTGGAATTTTTTGGACACATCGCCGTCGGTTGGCAATGGTTGAAGCAGGGCATCGTGGCGGCAAAGGCTTTGGAAGCAGGCGCCACAGGCGATGAATTTAATTTTTACAGTGGAAAAATTTTCACGATGAAATATTTTTTCGAGTACGAATTGCCGAAGACGAAATCTTTGCAGGAACGGCTGCTGAGTGAGGAAAAAGTGACGCTGGATATTAAAAAGGAGTTTCTGAACTGAAGAATCAATTTGCCAATTTGCTAAATCTCGAAGATTTAGTAAATTTAAAATCAATGAGTTATAGATTTACTAAATTTTAAAATTTAGCAAATCGGGTCCTTTTAGACAACTTCTAAAGTCTTAAACTACCTGGATAATTGAAAAGGTGCGTAGGATAAAGCCGCAAAGTTCGTCGCATAATATCCTGCCGACGGTACGCCTGGAGTTGCCGAAAAAAGGAACCATTCACGCCATCTGATTCAAGAAATTCATAGTCGAGGGCTTCGCAAAGCTGCCTGCAATTCTTAAAAGGAAGCTGAAATTTTTTTGTGAATTTTTCGCTGATTTGAAAGGCAGTCAACGCGATTTTCATTTCCTCCCGCTTTTCACGAGGCAATTCATCAAACCGCCCAATGCTGCTTTGCTGAATGTCCCCACTTTCATCTTGCCGCCATCCCTTCATTTTGACAGGAGCATCCTCTGATCTGCTTTTCGTTTCAAGGATTTTTGCAGAAAAAGGTAATTCAAGAAAATCGAAAAGCGGCCGAAGCGAAGCCTCCGGCTGAAGCGCCAAATCTTCGTAGCTCAACTGAAAATGATTTCCCCTTTTTGTAGTCCGCATCGCAAAAGCAGTATTGCAGACAAAAGCCCCCGCAGCATAATACGCATCGTATCCTCTTGCCACCAACGATGCCACCGTGTCGTGAGGATTTCTGTGCGTGTGAATGACTTTCCCTTGCGGAAATTTTTCTAAAAAAGTTTCAAAAAGATAGGCGTTGGAAGGGGTCTTTTCAACCCAATGGGACGCGCCATTTCTTTGGATTGGTTTTTTATAAAAACGATTTATAAAATCTTTAAAATCAAGCGATTCAAGGATTATCTCGGCTAATTCAGGTTTGCTCCAACCATAATCGGCCTGCAACAAATCTGCGCCGTTTTTAAGGAACCAACCCGGAGATTTCAAACCCAAAATTTTACTCTTGTTTAGTAGTCGCGATTTATATCTGTTCCAGTTCTCATAAAGTTTTTGATGAATAAAAAGATAGGTTTCCGGGCCGGCAAAGAGGTCCCGATGCCGGTTCAAAATATTGACCAAAAGAGAACTGCCCGTGCTTGGCGAACCGCCGATGAGGGTAAACATTTTTGGTTTTTGAAAAATATGTTGAAAAAAAGAGAACGAGGGAAAGTTAGGAATATTAACTCAAAACGCTGGTTATTTAGGAACGGTGAGGAACGGTGAATAAATAAATTGAGGTTTTTGGGTTGATTATTTTGTTCTTAGTTTTTGCTTTGAAAACAAGAGTTATGTTGATATAATGACTGTTTTCAAAGTGAAAAATAAGGACAAA
>Ga0114931_10006879_pt1 | contig 13957 bp, 28 predicted proteins | sample 2SBtaG_FD_89579 | JGI IMG/M metagenome (GOLD analysis project Ga0114931, IMG submission 89579) | Deep subsurface microbial communities from Kolumbo volcano to uncover new lineages of life (NeLLi) - 2SBTROV14_V59a metaG | ecosystem: Environmental > Aquatic > Marine > Volcanic | place: Kolumbo...
GAATCGAACCACGACCTTCCGGGCTTCAACCGGACGCTTGCACCAGTTCAGCTTTCACGGCATGGCGGGAACGGCGGGATTTGAACCCGCGATCTTCGACGTGACAGGCCGACGTCCACTCCAGGCTGGACCGCGCCCCCATTGGCAGGTCACCGAGGAGTCGAACCCCGTCCGTCGGATTTGGAATCCGACCGGCTGCCGTAGCCCGTGACCTACACGGCTCTGGAGAAGGGAATCGAACCCCCGATCGTCCGGTTAACAGCCGGCTGCTCTACCGCTGAGCTACTCCAGAATGGGGGAGGGGCTGGGAACCCCTCCCCATGGAAATCTCTTCTTCAGTTGTCAGAGAACGTGTGCGCCAAGGCGCCAGCTCGGGAGCAGGGACTCGAACCCCGATACCTGGGACCAGAACCCAGTGTCCTGCCATTAGACGACTCCCGAATGAGTCTTCTCAGTGCCGTGCTAGGGACTCGAACCCTATCCGCCCGGGTAAGAGCCGGGTGCTTCACCTGTACAGCTCGCACGGCGCGATGTGGCGGGGCCGGGGGGACTCGAACCCCCAACCGTCGGGTTAAAAGCCCGCTGCTCTACCAGTTGAGCCACGACCCCAGATCGCGAGTGCAGCTCTCCGTTTACTCCTTTCTCCGGACACAGATCCTCCTACCGTTCCACGCTGATCTTCAGCGCCGAGATTACCGAACCCACCACGAAAAAAGCCGCCGGGTCTTTCGACCGGGCGGCTTCATCGTAGTGATCTTGTCAGTTGGTCAGTGGTCGATGAGACCGCCCTTGCTAGGCTCCTGGTGTGCGAAATATGAGGCGGAAATGACCGTTTCGTCGCTCACCAGGCGCGTAGTCCCCCAGCCATTCGCAAGGCGCTTGCCTTGCAACGGGAGGAGCGCTTCGGTGCGCGTTGTTTTGGTCATCGGCCTCATGTCAGGGTTCAACTTGAAGGTGTTTCACACGGATGTCAAGGGGAAATCGAAACACCCGACGAGACCTCACGCAATCTCGCCCTGAGGCTTCGCGTTCTTGCGCATGTTGTACTGGGCCATCCAGTCGCGCTCCTTGTCGAGCCCGAACAGCTTCATGTAGCCCTTCGCCAGCTTCAAGAGCCGGCGGCGCTTCGTGGGGGACTGGATCGAGTCGAGGTCCCCGAGGATCTGTCCGACCACCTCCTCAGCATCCATGACGTCCTCGGGCCGGTGGTACCCCTCGTTGAGTCGACGGGAGACGACGAGCAGCCCCTTGTTCTCGATGATCTTCAACATGGACCTTCTCCTTCTCGGGCGAGTTTACACCGGCCGGGCTAGTTCCGGTACCGGTTGGGGATCCAGCACCCGGGCTCGCGCGCACGCATGAGCCTCCAATACTCGGTGCCTTGGGTCTCGGGAGGCTTGTCGACCGGCCGCATCTCCGAGCCCACCTCTAGGCAGTCGGAACATATCCAGTACCAGGAGACGAGAGGCTCCCCGTGGAGCGTTGGCGTGTCGTCGAAGACCAGGTGCTCTCCCGAGAAGACCTTGGTGTGCTTGCAGGATGTCACCGTTGGACAATGCCCCAGATCGATGTGCATTTCGAGTTTCCTCTCCCGCTCAAAAAGACGAGCCCGCCTGCCAGGGATGAAGCAGGGGGCTCGGGACGGGCTTCTAGGGGCCCCTAAGACTAGGTCAACGATTACACGACCCGGCTAGCCCTGTCGAGGCGTGTTCCCTTCGCGCCACGCGGCGAGGCTCATGAGCAACAGCGAGAACACGGTGAGGTCCTTGCCCGATCCGACCCGAGGGCTGAGCAGCGCATAGATCTCGTTGAAGGCGCTGGAGGAATCGGCGGGAGGGGTCTCAGTCGCCTCGTGGATGAGCCGCATGGCCTCAGTCCACCCGTCAAGCTCGACGGTCCGCTCTCGCAGCAACGCAGACTGCACACGGAGCGAGTCGATCAGTACGCCCTTGTCGACATCCTCCCAGAGCTTCCGGTCCTCCAACACGAAGGCGTCGGACTCCACCAACTTGAGAGCCGCGTTGGTGAAGTCGTTGATGAGCTTGGATCTTTCTGGCTTCGTCATCTGTTCCTACCTTACGATCAACACTGCCGCGAGCGCCAGCAACGCAATCACGGCGAGGGCCAGGAACACGTCGTACCCTGGCGCTACTCTCTCCCACAGGCGGCGGTTCTCGTATGTCCTCGTCACCCACTCCAAACCGCATCTGGAGCACTCGTCGTGCAGGTGCGGACGGGGATCTCCGCAGGCCGACGTGCGCACGCCGCAGCGGTAGTTGACCGCATGGGCATGGTCGCCGCAGACGTGACAGTACCGCCGTCCTACCTTGAACGGCCTGAGCTTTGGCAGATCGGGCTCCCGAAGATGCCCCGGCTTGCCAGGCAGGCGATGGGGTCCGTCCGTCATGCGCCTACACCAATGTCCTCGCCAGGTAATGCGAATGCCAGGGCTTGGATCTCTTCGGGGCACTCGCCCCACTCGTCCTCGTAGCTCTCGCCGCAGTTTAGCCGCTCCTCCGGCCAGCGCTCGCCATCGGCTAGGCACAAGCCGACCAGGTGATCATGGATCGCCTCGCAGCGCGCGCAGCGCTTGATCGTCTCGGCGGTCCCATCGAACACGATAGACACGACCATGTAGCTGTCGCCGGGGCGGATCGTTTCGTGGCACGCACCGCATTTATGCGCTTTGCGTGCTCGGCGCCGAGTCTTCTGGTAGACGGAATACGGCTCGCAGTCATACGTATCATAGCTCATCGATCTTGCTCCTCTTCCACGGCTACACGGGGAACAATGTCGAACTCCATCTGATCTGATCCGTCTACCCCGATCTTCATAATGAGTGCTTCCACCTCGTACTCGATGAGGTGCTCCAGGTTGAAGCGCATACGCGAGGGGTCCAAGAGCGGGGCCCCTAGCAGGTTGTTCATCATCTCGTCGACCCTCTTGAGCAGGTAGAGGAACCCCTCGTGGTCGAAGTACCCGAGGGGGACTCGCCAGTGAATCTCGAAGTAGTCCTTCGCGCGGGGAGTGCGCCTCATGACGGCGGATCTACTTCGGACACGAGCATCTCCCGGAACTCGTCGAGGAGCTTGACCATGTCCTCACGCTTCGCGGTCGACACGTAGGCCAGATTCCCACCCCCGCCGTAGTCGAACATCAGCAAGCAGAACCCGAGCCCGGGCGCCAGCTCCTTGAGCGCACCCCCGAGCATCTGCCCCACGTCGGCAGTGAGTGCCTCCAGTCCGGCGCGTGCCTCGTTGGGCTTCTTCGTCGCCATCAGTGCCGCCCCTCGACCTCACGCTTGAGGTCTTCCAGCTCGTCGACCCCCATCTGGTCCTCGCCGCGCACCTTGGTCAGCTCCCGACGGAGCTTCGCCCGCTTGTAGCGGGACCTCACGTCGTGCGCGACGTCCTTGCCCACCGACATGCCCAGCGCAGTCGCAGCACCCCCCACAGCCAGCTTCAAAATCATCCCGATCATCTCAATCCTCCGTCTTCGGCTTGCCGAGCCACTGGTGGCAGTTCCGGCAGTACTTGTAGAGCACGTCCTCAAGGTTGTGCGTGGTCTTGTGGCAGGTCCGACAGGTGAGAAAGCTCTTGATCGCCGCCCTGCCCCACCACACCTCGCCGAGGATGTAGCGATCAGTCCGCTCCGTCTCGACAAGGTGCTCGTCATCGCTCACTCCGGCACCTCGACCGCCCACTTCGAGGGCACGTCCTCTCGGGGGAGCATCTCCAGGGCTTCCGCGGCCACCTGGATGAAGCCCTCTGGGGGCGCTGAGGCGGCCTTCTGGGGCTCGCAGGCCTCCATGTTGAGCGGTAGGGCCTCCTCACCGTCCTCGGGCCTCTCAGGGCCTTCTAGGGGGAGCAGGAAGGGGTTGGGACCGATGCTCCTCGCCTCTACGAGTCCCGTGTGCAGCTCACCCACATGCGCGAGGCCCTTCATGGCCCGCTTTAGGGTGTAGGTGATGGAGCACGTGTTCTCCTCACGGTCTACCTCCTCTACGAGCCTCGTGAGATGGCGCTGCACTGCACGGACTTGGGCTTTGATGGACTCACGGAGCGTCTGAGCGCGTACTGAGTCCTCTTGTGCGGCGGCCTGCCACTTCACCGCAGATCGGTAAAGCTCCTCCCAGTTGGTCCCTCCGGCCTCTTGGAGCACTTCGCGCACAGCCTCTTCGGCGGTCTTCATGGTCACTCCTTCTCGGACCGCGTCCGAGATTGGAAGCCCACCCTATCAGATGGATCGGGATGGTCAATCGTGTTCATCAGACGAACCGCTTCTTGTCGAGCTGGAGTCGCCCCGCCTTCGCGAGCGACCAGAGGTATTCCTTCTCCTTCTCCTCGTTCCAGGCGTGGACGTAGATCCGCGAGGGGCTAAAGCTCTTCGTGACGTCCACCCCGACAAAGGCTTGCGCGGCCTTCTCCCACCAGTCGAGCTGACCCTCGCGCGGGACCGCCTCGATGTGGACCACCCGCTTGCGCCATCCGATGATGAAGTCGACCGGGTAGTCGAGCAGGGAGATCTGATACCAGGGCCTCGCCGACCATCGGCCCCTGGTCCTGTACTGGTTGAAGATCGGTTCGAGCCGCCGGAAGCGGAGCCTCGCCTCGATGAAGCGGCGCCGGAAGTCGTCTCGATCTTGAAGCGAGCGGTACCGGACCATGCAGCTTTCGTGGACCACCTCCTCATGGGCGCTCCAGAACATGGAGTCGTCCCAGGCCTCGGCGTTCAGCTCCCAGCCCTTGCCGCAGATCGAGCAGCGCTTCTCGCGCAGATCGGGAGTCGACCGAATCACCGTCCCAGCCTCTTGCGGCACGGCGAGGAGTAGCTGGTCGAACTCGTCGAAGCCGATGTTCCCTGCTTCGTCGAGAGGTCGAAGGATGTCGCTCATGCGTTCTCTCCTTCGCAGGCTTCTTCGATCGCGGTTGCCACCGTCTTGGCGGCTCGCAAGGCTTTGGGGTCGTGCGGGAAGCGCGCGCGGCGCAGCTTTTCGACGACGCGCGCCAGAGGCTCCCGAAGGGTCTCGTACTGCGCACCGATGCTCTGGGCGAAGTACGCGAGGGTGCTCGTCGCCTCGCGCTTCTGTGTGGCTCTTCGGAGCGACGCTTGGATCGCTCGCAGATTGGGACCGGGGCGATCCTTGCGCCCACTCCCCCAGCATCGATCGCACATGCCGACCGTCAGCGCTGCCCCGCCGATGCCCCCGTGCCAGGTCGCCGTGCTCCCGTAGGTGTACGAGCCGGCACCCGCGCACCGATCGCACGCGACTCCACGCAGGTGGCGCGCGAGCGCTAGGAGGCACTCCGCCTCGTCGATCGCTAGGTCGCCGACCCGCTCGTGGTCCGGACAGTCGCGGACTGCCGCCGCTGCACGCTCGCAAGCTCGCTGCCATTCCTCGTGGGGGTCGGTCATGTCTCGCACCCGCCTCTGGGCAAGTCGACTTGAACCCCTGTACCCGCGCATGAGGGGCACGGCCTATGGACGAGGTGCTCCCGGGTGGTACCGGGAACGACATCCTTGAAATACTGCAATCCGAGGCCGTGGCAGTCGGGGCAGGGGTCATCCGAGTTGAATCGAGGGATCCCCGAGAGTGTGCTGAGGATCGCGTGCAGGTCCAGGAGGAGCGACGCCTCGCTGTCCTCATCCGCTTCGAGGCTCTCGATGAGACCTGCGAGCTTGCGACGGGCCCGCTCCCCGCGGGTCAGCCGCTCCTTGAGCCGGGCCGGCGTGCAGAGCCCGCAGCCCGGACTCGTACAGAGGTGTGCGCCGCCCATCGTTTACCCTTGACTCTCGTCTCGGGACTTGCCCAGCTCGGCGAGCACCTCCCCGTCGACTTCGGCCGAGAGGGTTTCGGTCCCGTCGGCCTCGACCTTCTTCCAGGCAAGGGTTCTGCGATCGGCGGCCTCGTTCTCCCGCGCTCTGCGGCGACGCGCGCTGTGTGCGACCAGGGCGTTCGTGGTGCCCTCATAGTGCGTGTCGAGGTCGATGCCCTTGCTCACGGCGTCGTCGTCCGCGAGATTGGCCAGCTCGACAAGGAGCTGGCGATGGGCCTCGAAGCCGTTGGCGAAGAGGGTGGTGACCTTCTGGCGCCGGGGCATGTCCTCCCGCTCGTTGTAGGCCGCATAGAGCAGGCCATCGAGGTGGCGATCCAGGCTCGCGACCAGGCTCGCCCCCACGCTCGCGCGCACAAGCGGAGGGATCTCCTGCCACGACTTGACGAATCGGGTGATGGCTCCACTCAGCTTGTCGGCCTCGGACAGGGCCTTGTTCTCGTTCTTCTTCTCAGACACAGAATACCTCCACGATCTTGTGGTTGAACACCGCACATGCAGCGCCCTTGATCTTCGATAACTTGGCCACTACCTCATCTCCTCGATGCCGAGGGGATTCGAGGGTACGCGCATGGAGCGTTTGAAGTTGATGCGCACGGTGCAGACCAGCAGATTGAAGATCACTGTGGAGCCTCCGGCCTGGACTCCCAACTCCCACTGCCAGCCTCCACCGAAGCGTCCCATCGGCGCGTTAGGGGACCGGTGCTTGAAGGTGACCTTTCGTCCTCGGACGTTCCAATAGCGGGCCATCAGAAGAAGTCCTGACCGTCGAAGAGCTGGATCAGTGCCCCATCGTGGGGGACGCCGAAGTGCTGGGAGACGAGGGTCGCCTGGAGCAACGCAGGAGGCGCCATCAGGCTCGCTCCGAGCTGCCAATGGAGTCCAGGCTCCTTCCCCAGTTTGCTATCCTCCCCTGCGCGCATCCTCCGGAACCAGCGGAAGGCCCGTTTCAGGGTCCTGCCTCGCAGCCGGGCCGAGGCGAGCAGCCGCTCGGGGTAGCCGAGCCGTGTGCCTCGCTGCTCGGGAAGGCGCCAGACGGCCCTCCAGCGCCGCACGAAGGCCTGGAGGGTTCTCGGGTCCTGGACGACAGCGCGCTCGCGCAGGAAGGCCTCTAGGACGGCTTCGTCGCCTCCTCCGGACGGGTGGACCGGCAGCTCCCGGAGGATCGTTTCAGGCATCGGGGCCCTGGAGCTTGAGGAAGACGTGGGTGAGCATCGACTCGACGTCGGCGAAGGCCTCGCCGTCCACCTGCCAGCCCTGCTTGAGGGAGAACAGGAGAGAGGCATGTTTCTCCCCATGCTGGAGGTCGAGCCCCCAGATCCCGTCCTCGTCGTCCGGCGGTAGCTTCTTCTCGATGGTGGCCTCGGGGAGCAGGTGGCCGCAGGTCGTGGCGATGTTGTCGACGATGGTCTGGGCGGCGTCGTAGGACGAGCCCTCGCCCACGAGCGCGGAACAGATCGTCTCCCAGACGGTAGCGATGAAGGACAGTCGAGAGCCGGGCCCGTCGTCCTCGCCCGCTTCGACGAGCTTGCGCCGGACCAGGGCGGTCAGGAGCGTCCACGCCTTGAAGTACTCGCTCGGGTCGAGTTCCCGCCCGGTGTGGTGCCGAGAGTCGATGAGCGTGGAGAGCCCGCCGTCCGCGGTGTGGATCATCGAGAAGAAGATCATGTCGTGCGACGCACCTCGGTCCTCTCCCAGCGCCTCGACCTCCTCGCGCGTGAGCCCCTCGGGGTGGTGCTCGATCTGCCAGGTGGAGTAGTACTTGCTCGGGTCGAAGTCGCTCATGCCGGCTTCAGCTTCTTCAGGTCGGACTTGCGACCGAAGGCGACCGCGGGACGCCTACGCCCGCGGGAGTCGGGCATCAGAACGCCCTCGCGCCGGCCGAGGTCCTTCCTGTTATTCGGTGCGCAGACCTTGTCGACCATCGAGTCGATCCGCTTGCGGTAGGACCGGGTCTTGCGAACCAGGTCGGAGATCGTCTGCGGTTTGAGCATGAGGAGGTCGAGGACCTGACCGCGGAGGTAGTAGTCCGAGACCGGCTCAGATCGCTTCCTCTTCTTCTTCGGGACCTTGGCCGCGCTCTTCGCCTTCACAGCTCTCCGCGGCTCGGGGTAGTTCGCCTTCGGAGCTTTCGGCTCCAGTTCCTCGGGGACCTCGATGAGGGGATCGGGGAGAACGATCTGCACAAGGCGCGACTTCTTCAGCACCTCATCGATCAGCCGGTACTCCAGATCGATGCGCATCCGCACCTCGGTCTGGTGCTCCGGCGGGTAGGTCCCGCCGACCATCTCGCGCGCAGCCTGGTAGTGCCGCTCTGCAATATCCCGCAGCTCTTCTGTTGAAGCAGTGATCTTCATTCATTCCTCCTTCGGGGAGACATCCCCGATACAAGCTCCCCTGTTCTACGTGGAACCGGCAGAGCAGTCAAGCCTTCTGTGACTTGACCCATTCACGTGCGAGGGCAGCAAGTGCTGCACCCTTGCGTCTGTGCCCGAGCTGACGGCGAGCTTGGGAGAGGGCGCTCTCACAGACCTCGATCTCCTCAAGCGTCAGCTCGAACCCGAGATGGAAGTACTCCGTGGGGGCGTCAGCGGAATGCGCCTTCCGAGCGCGCTCCAGCTCTCGACAGGTCATCGTCCTCGCGCGCGCAATCCACTCCGCGCAGTTTTGAGGGGTTACGAGCGAGCAGATACGGTGCATCTTGGAGTGGTCGAGAAGATCGCGCTCGACCTCGAAGACACCCTTCAACTCGATACCGAACTTGCGGTAAACCTGGATGTGCCGCTCCGCCTCCCGTCGAACAAGTCCCAGCTCCTCATCCGCCCACTGGCACCAGGTGTCGAAGCCCTGGAACTCGAACGAAGGGATCTCCTTCTGGGTCAAGGGATCGTCCACCACTGAGTAGCGCACCTCGTACAGGTCCTTCCCGTGGTTCCAGTGAGCGAATCGCTTGATCTTGAGATTCCTACGGACCCTCGCGAACAGCTCCTCGCACTCCTCGGGAGTGAGGTGAATGAGATCGGAACGCGGTACGTAGAAGTCGTAGCCCATCACGCAACTCTCGTCTCGGGCGCAGAACCACGCACACCCCAGAGGCCGTTCTTGGTCCCGTCCTCGATGTGCTCGACCACGCCTTGATCACGGAGTCGGTGAATGAGGGTCTTCGCCCGATGGTTGGAGAGGCCTACGGCTTTCGACAGGCCGTTGATTGTCGAGGGTTTGCGGAGCGCAGTGACGATCCTATCGAGTGCTTCGGTTTCGGTGAGGGCCGTGCGTGGGCTCCGACGCTTCTTCTTCTGAGACGAGGGCTTCGCACTACCTCTCATCAGAGCGCGCAGCTCCTCGCGGTACTGCTTCGCCTTGCTCTCGTGTTCGTGGATCTGTAGTCCGAGTTCGATGGCTTTGTCGATGGGGCTCATTCAGGTTCTCCTTGGGTCATAGGCGCGGAGCGCCGAAAAGGGGTTTTCCCCTAAAGATCGTCGTCCTTCCGGGGCCCTACCAGGTCGATGGGCGTCCTACGGACCGCTTCTCGCGCGGCCATGATCTGATCGAGCACCTCCGCCCCGGCTTTCAGGCTGCGCACCTTCTCCGCGACCCGCAGCTCGCGCAGCTCCTTACGGTACTTCTCCGCTTGAGCCTCGTACTCGCGGATCAACATCTCAAGCTCAGCCACCCTGTCTACCATTGAATCCATTCAGGTCCTCCTCTTCCGCAGCCGCCCCTCCGACACGAACCACCCAGGAATGAAGGGCTCGGTACCGAGGCGCTGCGCACCCTCGAAGTCCGCTCCGCGCAGGTGCGTGCTCCCGACACGCGCACCGCGGAGATCAGACCCTCGGAGATTGGCGTGGCGAAGATCGCAGCCGCGGAAGTCCGCCTCGCGCAGATCGGACATTCGGAGGTTCGTTCCGAAGAGATCGGCGGCGCGGAAGTCCGAGTGCCGCAGGCGCGCTTCGCTGAGGTCCGCCTTGTGGAGCATCGCTCGGCGGAAGTCCGGGTTGAGCAGGTAGGCCCCGTGCAGGACCTTCCCCCAACGCTCGGAGATCCAGTAGAGCGCCCCGCACCGAGGTCCGCGACCGTCCTCATAGGCCAGGTCGACCGCCGCCTGGGGCTCCCACTCAGCCTTCACCTCCTCGACCGGACGTTCGGCGTGCGCCTCCCAGAGCGGGAAGGACTCCCTGCACGCTCCCCGGGCTTCGAGCCACTGGGCGAGTGTCTGGCTCATGAGCTTGACCGCTCCTTCCGCAGCGCGAGGACCTGGTCCTCCGCCGTGTCCCGTTCGGACCGCACCAACCGAAGCGCCTTCCGGAGCGCGTCCCGCGCAGCCTTCATCTGCCGGAGCGCCTCCCGGGCTTCATCCCGCTCAGCTCTCATCTGCTGGAAGCTCGCCACAGCCTCGTCGTCCTGGGGGGACCGCACCCTCCGGAGCGCCTCCCGGGCCTCGTCCCGATCGACCCTCATCTGGTGGAGGTTCGCCATCGCCCTGTCGCGCGTGACGCGCACCTCCCTGAGCGTTTTCCGGACCACGTCCCGCTCGATCTTCACCACATGTAAGGCCTCCAGAGCACGCTCGGCCTCCATCCGGGGGCTTATCGCGTTGAGGGCCTCGTCATCCGCTGCGTCCAGGTGCGCAGTGTAGAAGTCCGCGGGGGCCTCTGCGTCCACGACAACGTCCATGTCCACGTCCACGTCCACGACAACGAACCTCGTGGACTTCTCCGCGGGGGCCTCGCCGGGAAGCTCGATCTTGTAGCCGCTCATGAGGCCTCCTCGGACGAGCGGTAGTCGTGCGCGCGTGCGTCGAGGTCGAACGCCCATCGGGTCAGGACCGAGGCGAAGACCGCACGGAGCCAACGAAGGACCGGGGGTGGAAGGGGCACGCCCGCGATGGTGACCGTCCGGGCGAGGGTGCGTGGGTCGCAAGCCAGCACGCGGGGGTGAGCTTTGGTGGCCTGGTGGAGGGTGAAGTAGTCCGGGTCGTAGATCCGGTGCTCGATCCAGCTCTCTCCGTATTCGAGGACGTCGGGAGGGGGGAGGATCCCGAGGAACTCGTAGCGTGCGTTCACCCACCAGATCTGACCGGTGGGCGCGACGAAGCGGTGGGTCGTGTTCGAGGCGAGATCGGTGACCCAGGCAGGCGGCCCCCCATGGTCGAGACGGATGAACTCCCGGAAGTGCGGATGCGAGTGCATGATGTCGCGCAGCCAGCTCCAGGTATCGCGCAGACGCGACGGAAGAGGGAAGGCCAGGCCGGCCGCGAGCCGAGGCTCGGACGGGGACTCGGGCGCAGGCGGGGGCTCAGACTCGGACAGCTCGATCTTGTAGCTCACTGGGGCACCGTGGCGTCATGCACGCGCTTCGACCAGCGCGTGAGGCCGAACTGGAACAGCACCTCGCTCAGGGGATGCGCCAGCACGTTGTGACATACCCACTGGAGCCGCTTCGGGAGCTTCCCGAGCAGGCGGTTGGTGGGGCCATCGTAGCCGATCTCTTCCTCGATCATTCAAGACTCCTTGCAGGACCACGTCCGGCATCGGGGGTTTCACGTAGAATACTTCGCGAGTCCCGTCAAGTCGAGAGAAACAGGAGGAGGCCGAGCAGGGTGCAGGCTCCGGCGAGGGCGAGGGCGAGGCATCCGACGAGGGCGAGACCGATGGCTGCGCCTTCTTCGACGCTGCGCACGAAGTGCTGGAAGAGCGAGGGCCTCATCCCTTTGGCCCGGCGAAGCCTGCAATCTGTTCGTGCCCGCTCCCGCCGTGCATGGGCGAGGACCCGGGTCCGTACCAGCGATCGTTGCTGCTTGTGGAGAACCCCCGAGGCCGCTTCTCGACGTCACGCTTCGTGAGCGTGAGCCCATAGCTCTCCAGCTCCAGCCGGACCGCGTGGCGGCTACGGTGCAGCGAGAAGGCCAGGTCGCCGAGGTCGGCATGGTCGAACGTCTCGCGTTCATCGTCGAGGCAGTACTCGACGAAGGCTTCGATGCTCTCGTGCTCGGGATCGGGATCGTAGATCATCCTAGCCTCGTTTCTTGCCGGACACTTCCGGCATGAGAGGAGCCTGCCACGTTTCCCCTTGACAGTCAACCCTGTGACTTCTCGGGGGCGTGTCCTCCATGCGCGCGGGGTGGCGAACGCCGGCGAGCACGATCGAGCCACTCGTAGGTGGCGGAGTACGCGCCGGGCGCAAGCTCCTCGTAGGGCTCTCCGCTCCACGCCGCGTCGAGCAGCGACACGACCAGGCGGCGCTCGCGGTTGAAGTCGAGATGGAGCGCCCCGGGCTGGTCGGCCCAGTACTCCAGCAGAAGCTCGCCGATGTCGCAGGCGCGCCCCGACTCGCTGCGAGCGACGACGTCTGCGCCATCGAGCGAATCCGCGAGCGACGCGAGGTCCCCGAGGTGGTCGATCGCACCGCTCTCGCAGGCGCCGTCGAGCGTGCGCACGTCGTAGCGCAGACCTCCCTCCGCGTCGGGGCTGATGGTGCAGGTGCGGGTCTTCGTCATCGTAGCCTCCTATAGGAGGAGCCTGTCACGTTTCCCCTTGACAGGCAACCCTGTGACTTCTCGGGGGATACCGGCGTCCCGCGGGGGATTCCGACGCGCGGAGACGCAAACTCGGCCTGTGCGCTTCCTGGGGATGGCTGCGCGAGGGGGCTGTCCGGGAGACCGAGGAGCTGGAGGGGAGGGCGAGGTCCGAGGGCGAGGAACGGAGGGAGGAACGGAGGGCGAGGAACGTTTCCCCTTGACAAGGGTTCATCAACATGCACTTGGATCTGGCACCGGAAAGCTCAAACGGAAGTCCATGAAGCGGAGAAGATGAGTATTCCGGGCGCGGCGGGGCCCGCGAACGGCGGCCACCCCCAGGGGTGAGCGGGGCGGCGGGCTCCGGGGGAAAACTCGGCGTGTGGAACAGGGCGTGCGGCGGGGGCCGGCCCGAAAACTCGGAAGCGGGCGGCGGCGATCTCAGGAGCGCGCGTCACTCCGAGTTTTCCAAACGATCTCCGCCAGTTCCGATCTCAGGGCGCGCTCTTGATCGCGCAGGTCGCGCAGATCGCGCAGAGCCCGGGGATCCAACGCACACTCGCGCGCAAGATCGAGCTTTCGCTCCATCACATCGCGCAGCGCAAGCCGGACCTCCGACTCCCCTTGACTATCGCCTCTACCACATACACAGAACTGGCTTTGTTTCACGTAGAACCACCATTGACAATCCCCTCCGTAGGGTACTCCGATTGAGGCGTGAAACAACCCCCGAAGAGTGCGCGATCCTCGGCGGATAGAGGCCCCCGGGGCACCGTAGGAGCGCCACGAAGGGCCGCGCTCGCCACGCGGCGATCTTTGAGGCGATCTTTCGATTGATCTTTGGAACAGATGCCAATGATCCCAATAGGTTAGGCGATTGAGGGGGAAGGGGTACCCCGCCGCGGGACGATCTTGGGAATACTCGGCCAGCGCGCGCACCTCGTTGATCTTCGTAAGATCGCATTCCGGAAATCTCGAAAGATCCATTGACAATCGGCTTTGTACCACAAAGGAAAACTCGCCGAAAAACGGCGAAATCTCACCCTCAAAACGCCGTAAGTGCGCGAAAACTCAGCAGACCCCCGGATAGCCCGATACGACAATATGGTCGCAGGCCCTTGGACCAGTAGAACGCGAGGGCGGACTCCCGAGACCTCGGAGGCTACGGGGCATGTACGCAGGACGATCTTCCTCCCTCCTCCCCTTCCTCTCCCTCTCTAGGGAGGACCTCTCTTAGGGGCAGGTCTTGCGCGCCGGTTGACTTGGGACCCTTACCCGCTTCCTACGTAGGCTATGGGCCCGGGATAGACCCCCGCCCGGGCGGCTCGTGCGTAGCCAAGATCGCCTGCTAGCGAGAGTGCTGAGTATTCCCCTGGGGGCAGGTCTTGCGCGCCGATCTTCTTGAGACCCAAACCCCTCCGTGGGACGGTCCAGCGCCCTGTGGAAGACCCCCCTCCCAAAGGGCCGATTTTGGTGATTTTTGCTTATGGGTACGATCTGTCCCTTTTGCGACCACGTGGTCGCCAGGATTCAGGCCTCCAGGCGCGAGTTTGCAAGGGGTCGCACACCCTCCCTCGGTGAGGTACGCTGAGAGCCTCGCTGAGGA
>Ga0114931_10006880_pt1 | contig 13955 bp, 4 predicted proteins | sample 2SBtaG_FD_89579 | JGI IMG/M metagenome (GOLD analysis project Ga0114931, IMG submission 89579) | Deep subsurface microbial communities from Kolumbo volcano to uncover new lineages of life (NeLLi) - 2SBTROV14_V59a metaG | ecosystem: Environmental > Aquatic > Marine > Volcanic | place: Kolumbo...
TAGGGTCAACAAAAAAAGATTGGATGAATGATGGGAGGCCTGCCAGACAAACTCCTGTTCCTAAATTAATACCTGCAGCATTGAAATTTGCACCTAAGCCAATTACATTTGGGTTGTTAATTACTCCTAGGCTTGATTGAAAAAGTCTAGCGACATACATCTTTCCATCAGGTCCTAATTGCAAACTTGTTATAAATGAAAAAAAAGAACTATCAATAACAGTTCTTGAGGCAACGATATTGGACGCATTAATATCATATTGGGTTAAAACGCCCGTTTCAACCATATAAAGCAATTGGCTATTAGGAGAGAATTCTGTTCCATATACTCCATTTGGTACTATAACTATTGGATTTGAAACAAGGCCTGTGGAATTGTCAAAATCAAATAATTCTCCATTGATGCCTTCTGTTGCCATTGATATATATTTCCCATCAGGGGATGCTTTTAAATATCCATGAGATCTAGTGGTTGGTAAAAGTGGAATCACTGTTCCAATATTGCTAATAGTAGGCACAGGGTTGACTCCTGATGGTGTAATAAGATATGCATAGAATCCGTCCGTACCCATTTCGTGTGTAATTACCCAAATATCTGTGCCATTAGCATGAACAACGGCCGTTATTTTTTCTGCAGTGGGCGTTACTAAAGGAACATTTTTTGTGGCAGTTACATCTCCAAGCCCCCCATTCAAACTTATATCTATTTCTGAATAATTTAAGCCATCCGGACCACCTTCTTCATCTACAGTGAATACATAATATAAACTATCTGAGCCAGGCCTAGGAACAATAATAGCAGATTGTGTTGAAGAAAAATTTCCTTTCAATCCCTTTCCATTTGGCATGGTATCATGTATGCTATTCCAAACGATACTTCCATCTGTGTAAAACAATAAACTCCCATTTTTATCAGCGATGGAAGCACAGCCTTCATTGGTATTCATTACACCATCTGTGAGTGCAACAGGAACGGGGTCATTAAAATCAACACCGGCTGAATCTCCGAAGTACCAAATATTTGCTTCTTTTTGGGCAAACAAGAAAGAGTGGCAAAAAAATATTATAAAGAGTGTGGCAAAATATTTCATACTTATAAATTTATCTATCTAATAGCTATCGGATTAATGTAATGTTCCCTTTCAACTCAATTTTCTTATCATCTATAAACTCCCCTTTAATATGATACACATAAACTCCTGTTGCTACAGGTTTGTCTAAATATTTACCATTCCATTGATCAGTAGTTCCGTTTGCTCTAAATACCTTATTGCCCCATCTGTCATATATTGACCAGTGCAGTGATTTAACACCTAAAGACCTTATTCCTAAAAAATCGTTATCGCCATCTCCATTCGGACTGAAGGAATTTGGAATGAATAGGCTTGGGCATGGCTCATATATACCAGTATCTAGTCCAATACAACTTGATTCAAATACCTGCACCCATATCGTATCGGGTTCTGTAATTGTTATCTTTGGAGTTGTTTCCCCGGTTGACCATAAATATCCACTTGCATTAATATTGCTGGCGTCTAATAATAAATTTGAACAAATAACAGAGTCAAATAGAGGACTAGTAATCGCGTTAATAATACCTATATTAATACTATCTGATTTAGAACAGCCTGTACTAAGGTTTGTTGTAGTTACATGGTATTGTGTAAAAACAGGCGGGAATACAACCGGATTAGACAGCGTTACATTTGTAATAAATTGATTTGGTGTCCACAAAAAGTTATTCCCTGTATTAGAAGTTGCCGATAATTGTATGCTATCGTTAATACATAAAACGGTGTCATTGCTAACATTGATTGAGATAGTGTCCACAAAAACAGTTTCGGTAATAGTGTCTGCACAGATACCATAGCTTACAGTTAATGTATAGGTTGTAGTAATACTAGGATTAGCCAAAGTAGTAGCACTATCAGGATTTATTAAATTGGATATTGGATTCCAAGTATATATTATATTGCTATCATTGTATGAGCTTATACCAATTTGAACAAAATCTCCTATACATAGAGTATCTGAGGGCAAGCTATAGGAGGTGTCGGATATGATTGTGACATCTAAATAGGCAGTGTCTCTTTGGCATTGTTCTTCTATAGCCATCATCACGCGATAAGTACCTGTATTACTAAATAAATGTTTAGGATTTTGCAATGTGGATGTATTGGCTATGCCACTGACTGGATCCCCAAAATCCCAAAACCATGTTTTAGGATATACTACACAACCCGGCAAATCAGGGGTAGTATCTATAAAAGCAATGCTATCTCCACAAGTGATAACATAATCAAAACCGGCATAAATACTATCAGAGTATACCGACTGATTAAAAATAGCTTCATTAAAGCCTGATATAAAACTTGCGGGACTCAAAAATTTCCCATCTAATGGAAATCCATTAGGTAAAAAGGAAGGAGTAGGACTATTTGGATTAGCGATGACAGAAATTGCTGCTGTTGGTACAAAAGAGTAAGGTTGAGCTGCAGAAGAAATGTAAATTTTCCCATCCGGTGCATTTTGTAAAAAATATGCAGATCCTACTATTGCCCCCGCTCCTCCTCCTAGATCTGTACCTATAAAAGTTCTATTATTGCCATTGCATAAATCGTATTGATAAATTTCACCGGTAGAATCTCTGCTCAAATATAATTTAGAATTATCGGGAGAAAAAGTCGCACCGATTCCGTCTCTAATGTTTAAGGGGATGGGGTTCGAAACGATTCCTGTTGTATTATCAAAATCAAATAATTGAGGGGGAACTGGTAGAGAAGAGTCAGGTTGCAATTGCAATAAGTTTACAATCATCTTCTTTCCATTAGGAGAAAATTTAATGGTACCTACGCTTCGTGGATATTTGTATGATAAACCGGCATTTGAAATTACAGGAGGAGCAATGCCGTTAGAATCAAACAAAAATGCTTTATAGATATTGGTGTGAGTTTGTCCGCTAAGAACCCAAATATCTCGATTATTACAGTGACTAGTGACGGCAACAACATCGTTTCCATAGATAGAATCCATTAATAAGATGTTACCTTTACCCGGCACAACACCTCCTAAGCCTCCGTCAAGCGACATGTCGACAAGGGTATAATACAATGCCTTTCTATTTATAGGGGGAGAAGCATTGTAAGTTGATATTATGTAGTATTGCTGTGGGTTTCCGGGATTTTGAAAAGGAATGGCAAAAGTTTTAGAGCCTCCTCCAAGAACAACACCTGTTCCGTTCAACATGGGCAAGTGGCAACGATTATAGATTTCGGAGCCATCAGTATAAAATAGTAAATCTCCATTTTTATCAGAGATAGTTCCTGCACCTCCTATATTGGAGAATGCTTTATTGGCATCACCAAGCAATTTAGGTGGAGAACAATTAAAATCAATTCCTATACTGCCATAAAAAAAACTCCTGCTCAGATACCATATATTAGCTTCTTTTCTACGATAATCTGTTTTTGTACAAATAGTATAATTTTTAGCCGGAGATATAGAATCGGGGAAATAATTATTGCCATCAACAATTGCCTGTATAAATGATGCATCTAATTTGTTGTTTATACTTGCCGTACTGCTAATATCGTATGTTAACCAAAAGTAGTTTTTATCATATGATAAAGGTTGACTTGTTGTAAAGGAGAAATTACCATTAGGATTCAATATCGTTGCAAGCAAAGTACTTGAATTGCAAAGGTTTCCCTGTACGGCACCAGAATACCATAACTTCGCATTCGTAATGTCAACATTTGGAGTTGTGCTACCATTCGTATTAAAATCAAACTGTGTTAAAGTTCTTATATTGTTTGGATAAGAATTGACCACTTCTATCCTCATAATAATCTTATCTACACTATTGGCATAAATACAACCACGATTTATTTGAGAGGTATAAAACCCTATAGTATCTACAATATTTATTGAATATTCTTCAATATCTCCTTTTAACATATCCGTACAATTTGCTCCAAAAAAGACAAAGGCAGATATTGGCACGTTGTTTGACACCACCCTTAATCTAGTCGTGTCGCTTGGAACGTTTAATGGCACCTTAAAAGTATTGATAGAAGGGGTGAGCCGAGGTATGGTAGGGAAAAATGTAAGAGGAGTAATCGCTTCTCCTATTACATCATAATCTTTATTTTGGTCATAATCTATCCAAGCTGCTAGGTTTTGATTCGTAAAACCACCAGTCATTATCATGTTGTATGTCATCCCTTTGCCTAAGGTGGTAATTATATTTGTAAAATCTTCATAGCCTTGATCGGGTAGCGTGGTATTATTTATCGTATTTAAAGTAAGATTTAAGATGCCGATACTATCACCGGAAACATTATTGGATGCAATAGGCGTACAATAGAAACAGGAATCTATAGTTCTTACGGTATAATCTTCTATGTCGCCATCTAATTGACTTAATGCACAAAGAAATGCTTTAAAATCTAACAAATTATCTGTACTTACAGCAATTCTAAAACGAATATTTATAGTATCGCATGAAAAACCTGTTGGTACATTAAAGGTGTCAATCAATAATGCATTATTTCCGGGGAATTTATCCCATCGAGCTATCCTTTCCGAGGCTAAACCAAACAAGACAGAATCATTGTCGAAATCCATTTTTGCCATCATGTATAAACTATCATTGTTGCTATTATTCGTTGTGACATGTAATATATAATTGTCCCCTGCTAACAAAAGTGGAGCAGGTAATGCTGTTCTGTCCACATAGCCTTCTTCTGCATCACTTTGATTAGAGAAAAGCAATCCTCCTGCAAAATCAAACAATTCAACTTTAAGAATACCTATAGAATCTCCCGGCTGCGGTCCGGTAACCGTTGGGACACATTGTGCATTTATATTCTGATTTAACAATTGAAGCAAAATGGTAAAACAAACAATTAATAAATACTTGAGTTGCCTCATCTGATAAAATCTTTTATAATGATATACCGCCCTTTAATATAAAGATAATATTAGCATAAAAAAAGTTTTTTTTACAAACAAATAGCATTTAAATATTTTATAGATTAGATTTTTTGTTTAAAAAGCAATGGTATAATAAATGCATTATCTATCCGTTCCGATAACTATCGGAAGCTATCGGATCAAAGTCACATTTCCTTTTTTATTAATTTCACTGTCATCTTTAAACTGACCTCTCAATACATAAATATAGACCCCTTCATTAGCTATATTCCCTTTTATGTACCCATTCCATGGCTCATTAATCGGATCTAATGTTTCATATACAAGCCTGCCCCATCTATTATAAATTTTTAGTGAGGCATTATCAATTCCAATGCTTTTTATATTAAATAAATCATTTACACCATCTCCATTTGGCGAGAAGGCATTTGGTATAAATAATTCACAAGACCCTGTCGTTATCACTGTAACTGCTGTATCTATACCACATAAGTTTTGGCTCACTACTTGATATATGATGGTATCAAGTAGTGTTGTTAGCATTGTCGTTATAGGATTTGCAAGGGTACTGTCCGTTAATAATTGTCCTGGATGCCAAATATAATTTGCTCCACCACTTGCCAACAACTGAACAGCAGTACCTACACAAATTGTAGTATCAGCACTTACTATTAGGTTTGGAGGCAAGCCAAATTGAGGTGTTATCGTAAGTTCTTGTGTAAAAGTATCAGTAGTACACATAAAAGGACGTTCCACAACTAATTGTATATCATACGTTCCGGAACTAGCAAAAGAGTACTGAAATTGACCGGTACTTGTGGTGCTAAGCAATGGACTGCCATCTCCAAAATCCCAATGGTAAATAAGGGTATCATTATTATATAAAAAGCTACAAGGATCAGTATATAATAGAGGGGATACTAAATTTATAAAAGTAACATCAAGGCAATTGACAGTATCTATTACAAAAATGGCAAAGCTAGTATCTTGGATAGGAATACTTAATTTAACAATGTTTTGTAGACCTTGTGCACCTGCTCTTCCATTTAAATCAACCCCATTGGTATCTATATTTGCACCAACACCATAAACATTTGGACTATTAATCACACCAAGGTTTTTTGTGCCTCTTATAGGGAAATACAACTTCTTATCATCACCATACCACAGTGTGCCTGTAGGGTAAAAAATTGTTCCTATCCCATTAAAAAAGGAAGGAATTGTAACTAGTGTCTGTTGAGAAGCATTAATATCAACTACAGTTAAGTCATATTGTCTAATACTGCTACTTTGAGACTCATAAAGGACTTTGTCATCTAAAGAGAATGCAGTACTATAAGGGCTATATTGGGTAACTAAACGTATATTACTCAGTATTCCTGTTGTATTGTTAAAATCCCAAACATGTCGTTCAAAAGAATACTTTTGCCCACTCATAGAAATAGTTGAGCTAAAAGATTGATTTAAGCTATTAGGCAATGTGCTTGTGCCAGAAAATACTTGTGTGTGATTTAATTGTATACCTGATGAATTAATTAAGTAGATTGAAAAAATGTCAACATCGGTAGGTATGATTAACCAATATTCAGCAGAACTTGAACAGGTGTTAACTTTTTTCAAGGTAGTAGACATGGCTTCTGTTCCAGTTGTAGTCGTCAATAACATATTTTTAGCTCCTGCCACTACATCACCTAATCCGCCTCTCAAATTCATGTCTACAATGGAATAATGAACTGCATATGGTTGCAGGGCAGGACTTGTATGTCCATTTTCTGTAAAGACATAATATTGTTTGTTATTCCCCGGTTTTGGCACGATTAAAACTCCTTGGGCATCACTTTTATGTCCTATTAATCCATCTCCATTGGGCATTTTAGTGTGGTTAGCGTCCCAAATGGTATTTTGATTTGCATAGAATAACAAATTTCCCGTAATTGGGTCGGACATAGTTGCTCCGCCTTCGTCTCCTATACCTACGCCAAATATGTCTATAGTTGTCATTTGCCCTAAAGTATCAGCTATTGGGCTGCCTGTATTAAAGGTGACACCGGCCTTATAAGGGAAAAACCAATTATTATTAGATTTAGAAGGGTAATAAACTGTTTCTCCGGGACAAATATCAATGTTTTTAGTCACCGTGTATTCGCAACCATTAGCTGCGACTCCTGTTAATTTCACAGGGTGAACTTCAGGTAAATTAAAAACATGCGAAATGGTATTTCCTGAGCCTGTTGTGCCATCTCCAAAATCCCAATTATAAGTATTAGACGTCCCAGTTGCCATAAAAGTTAAGTCATTGCAAGGGCAATTTTCTAAATACGTAAAATGTGCTAAATTGGTATCTGAAAGATAGTTTATGGTATCACTAAAGGTACTGGTACATCCTGCACTGTTTCTTACTGTTAAATCAACAAGATATTGCCCCGTAGTTGTATAACTATGCGTTGGATTTTGTACCGTATCCGGAGCTCCATATTGAAAATCCCAATTCCATGAAACAATTGGAGCACCCCCATTATCTAAGCTTAGGTCAGTAAAGCTATATGGACACGATACCAATGATATGCTAAAATCAGCCGAAGGAGGAGGAGATAAAATGCGAATCAAAATTCGTGTAGTATCCGTTCCGTTCGGGTTGTTTTTAACTAAAACAAAAGAGTAGTCCCCAACCGCAGTATATATATGGGTATTAACGGGCAAGAAGAAGCCTAAAGGAGGTTTTATCGTATCCAGGCTTCCATCTCCCCAATCATAAATAAAAGTCACATTATCTACACGACTGAAAGTAGTAATCGCATTAGGGCTTATTTTCACAGGTAAATCAGTACAAGAATTTATAGTATCTGGGGTGACGCCCATTAATCCCGGGGGAGGGGCTTGTCCTGGTTCGGCACAAGCCTTTAGTTTTGTAGGAACATTAATGAGGATTAATGTTATAGACAAAATAAATAGAAGTTTTATTTTTTCTATTACCGAGGTGCATATTGTTGCTTTTTTATTTTTCAACCGCTTCATATTTTTATGTCAATTTTTGAAATATAATACAATAAACTTTTATAAAGTTTTCTGTACTCATCAATATTACTAGTAATAAATAGTTGTAAAAAACATTTATAAAGGAATAGTTAGGTTTTCAAACATATAAATATATTTATATGTTTGAACAATAAAGGCTTATATTTGTTTTTTTATCGTAAAAAGTTAGATTTCTATTGACAAAAACAAGTGAATTATTTCAGTTAATTAAGGGAATGTCTAAAAGTGAAAAAAGACACTTTAAGCTTTCCGGCAATGTTCAGTTAAATAAATCTCCAAAAGCATATATTAAATTATTTGACGTGCTTGAAGCACAAAAAGAGTTTAATGAAGCATTAATTTCAAAAAAATTAATTGACAAAGACTTATCCGTTAATTATCAAATCACTAAAAATTATTTAAAAAACGCTCTTCTAAAAAGCCTTCGAATATTTCATGGGCATAATTCTGTCACAAGTATATTAAGATCATTATTGAATGAAATAGAAATAACATTAAATAGAGGTCAATATGCAATAGGCTATGGGTTAATAGATAAAGCAAAGAAGATTGCCTATGAATATGAGTTGTTCCAATATCTGATTGAAATATTTGATTATGAAAAATTGATACTAAATAATAAAAAATATATCATTAATCTTAAAGAAATAATACAAGAAGAGAAAAATGTTATTGAAAATTTGGACAACATCAATAATTATAAAAATTTGTACTATACGCTTGCTGATTTCTTTACAAAAGTGGGAGTGGCTAGAAAAAGGACGCAACTAGAAGCGGCCAAAACAATAATGAAAAATCCACTTTTGAAAAATTACAAAAATATTAAACTCTTTCGTTCAAAGCTTTACTATTTATACACCCATGCACTGTATAACTCTATTGTTGGAAACAATAAGATGAATGTTTATTGGGGGGGAAGCATTGCCTTGTTTGATTCGAAGCCTAAAATGAAATTATTGCTTCATGCCGGCTATGAAGCAGTATTGGTAAAATACATAAGTGTTTCCATCGATTCTCGAAATATTAAAGAAGCAAATTTAACTACGAAAAAATTAGAAGAACATCTTAAAACATACCGTATCCGAAATATAAGAGTACCCCTGCATAAAATATTTGCCATTAAATTAAAACTTTGCATAATAGCAGGCGATTTTTCTGGCGGATTAGATTTGATTGATAAAAATAAGCCTTTGTCAATTATACTTGATCAAGATAAGCGAAACGATATAATGATACGTTTGCATTTGTGCATTGTTTATATTGCGAGTAATAAATTTGAAGATGCCTTGGATTGGTCTGAAGATATATTGAACGATGCTTTTTTTGAAAACTCCAGGCAGGATTTACAAACCTTGGCAAGAATTTTCAACTTAATTGTTCATTTCGAGTTAAAAAACTATTTGCTATTGCCCTCTCTTATTAGGAATACCCGTAATTTTTTGGAGACAAGAGGCTATTTGTTTGATTTTGAAAAAAAATTCTTAGTTATCCTAAATAAAATATTACAAATGAAACCCGATGATAATATTAAAGACATATTTAAATTTATAATGGCGAAAATGGAGAGTATCAACGATCCATTAGAAAGGCAGTTTATCGAAGAATGGGAATTGTTGTCTTGGTTAGAAAGCAAGATAAGCAATCGCTCCTTTGCAGAAATTATAAAGTCTAAGAAACATAAGGCTTAGTAATTAAAACCTAAACAGGTTGCAGTCCGATTCCGCAAGCTATCGAGACTATCTAATTAGTGCAATAGTTCCACTTTGGCTAACAGCATTGCCATCAAAATTAACAGCACTAAACTCATAGTGATAAGTTCCAATTTCTTGTGGCTTTCCATTATAATTGCCATCCCAACCGGCTTGTAAATCCTTGCTAAAATAAACTGTTTGCCCCCATCTATTATATATTTTAAAGTAGTTTAAGGTTTTTAAGCCATTTTGGAATATCTTAAATTCATCATTGAGCCCATCATTATTAGGGGTAAAAGAATTAGGAAAAATCAATAATTCATTGATAACATAAATAGTAAAAGAATCTGTTGTGCTACAACCATCAATAGATGTTTGGGTAATATAATAAGTGATAGTGCTATCCGGAGTAGATGTTGGGTTTGAGCTATTTGGATTATCTAGCCAGGTAGGAGGAGTCCAACTAAAAGTACCACTAGCATTCATTCGAAGCTGAACACTTGTGCCTGATTTTATGGTAGTATCACCACTTCCTGATAACACATTTAGTAATGGATAAACGATTACTGAAATGGAGTCTACATTAACACAACCAACACTATTTACAACTGTCACGATATAAGTAATATCTGAACTGGGATTTGCAGTAGGGTTAGGGCAATTATCACAAGATAAATCCGCTTGTGGTGTCCAGCTATAAGTAGAACCAACGGAATCTTTACCCAAAATGATACTTTCACCGAAGCAGATTGCAGTATCACTTCCTGCACTTACTTGAATAACAAAGTCAATAAATACAGAGTCGTAAGCCGTACATCCATTCGAATCGCTTACTAGCAATTGATAGATAGTGGGTACTATTGGTGAAGCAGTTGGATTAGCGATACTAGAATCATTTAATGATATAGCCGGACTCCAAATATATAAGTAAGGCATATTCCCTCCAGAAACGGTTGGGCTATCTCCAAGAATGACATTTGTCATTCCAGGACATATCGCTAGTGAATCTCCGGCATTAATATTTAAGGCATCAAATACATTTACAATAACAGTATCCAGAGTGGGTGGACTTACACCGCAGCTATTAGAAACACTCACATAATAAGTGGTTGTAGTATCAACTGTTGCAATAGGATTAGGGTCTGTTGTTGAGCTTAATCCATTTGAAGGACTCCATAATAAAACTGTACCGGGATTGTTGGTAGGACTTCCACCAATTATTACGGGAAATCCAGCACAGATACTTGTATCCAAGCCAGCGTCTGCGATAGGAGTAGAATCTTGTGTAATGCTTACGGAGAAGATAAAGGTATCGGAAATACAGGGCAAACCAGCAATTACCTGAACATTATACGTTCCTACAGCAGAGAATAAATGTTTAGGATTTTGATCTGTAGAATTATTATTTACACCCGAAGTTGGGTCATCAAAATCCCAATTCCAAGAGACATAAGCACCAAAAGAACTATCAATAAAATTAGTGGTATCCCCAAAACAGTTGACGCTAGCAGTAAAACCACCGGATGGTTTGTTTAAATTATCTGTTCCGTCAAAAATCAAATAATCTGCTATTAGATTTGGGAAACCAAACCAGGTATGACGACCTAAAAGGTCAACGGCTTTAGGTTGAATTGGTCCTGCCCCAATACCTGCGATATTAGGATTGGGAAGGACATCTAAAAAGGTAGCTGGAAATTGACCGGGGTTGAGCAGAAATGGAATGACCATATAGCTCATATATAGTTTGCCATCGGGACCTATTTGAATATCGCTAGGAAATAAATAAGTCAATACATTAGGATTGTTTTGTATAGTTAATCCACCTATTTTTAATTCCGTAGCACTAGGATTTGCATTTTGCATATCATATTGATATAAAAAGGAAGTGTCTACTGCATTGGCCGGCATTTGTGTAGCATATAAAAAATTGCCATCCGGAGAAAAAGAATAGGATTTAACGAGGTCGGCAGAAGGTCCGAAAATAGTATCTAATTTGCTTAGGATTCCTGTTGCATTGTCAAAATCCATAGTATAAAAGATATTACCACCTGAGAAAGCAATTTTATTTCCTTTTGGGCTAGCTTTGAAATATTGACCAGCACAGGTAAGTGAAGGACCGTTGGAAATAACGGTGTCTAATATGAAACATGAAAGGTCAGGGTTGTCAATATCATCGGGGGTGGTAAAGAGGTAGGCATAAAAATCATTGGTATTACATAGGGTTGTGAGAATCCAAAAATCATGCCCATTGGCATGTCGTATTGCTGTTATTTTCTCTGAAGTGTTGGGTAGAATACCAATACTTTTGGCTCCCGTTACTGCTCCTAAGCCGCCATTCCTTTCCATGTCAACAATCGCGAGTCGCAAGCCTTGTCCTGTACCTGTATTTAATCCGTCATTCCCAAAGACTGCATATTTACCAGACATTCTAGGTATAGGTATAATTACTGAATTTTGTGTTGAAGAAGGATGCCCGCCAATGCCAGAATCACCATTCATCATATAGTTATGAGTACTATCCCAAATTCTTGTGCCATCCGTATAAAATAATAATCTTCCTGTTTGTTCATCACATTGTACTGCCGAGCCTTCAGTGAATTTCATGGCACTATTTAATATTCCTGTAGTAGGAGAGCCACTGTTGAAATCTAAACCTGCACCAAACCCTTCCCAAACATTAGTCACCCCTATACTATCTCCAGCACCAAAATACCATACATTGTATTGCTTTTTTTGAGCAGAGAGCAATAGCGGAATGCACAATGCAACAAATAATGCTCTTTTCATCGTTATATTAGTTTTTCATTTATTAGCAAATATAATTTAGATTCTTTTAAAAAAGAGCTAAGCCCTCATTTAAATATAAAGCTACAGTAAAATAAATTTAAAACAAAACCTAAAGTTTCTAATTATAAGCAGTCTGATTAAATTACGTAATTTTATAATTTTGATTCAAAGCTGATAACAAACTTAGCCTTTAATAGAATACATTTATGGGGAAGAATATTCATACGCTCATTCATAGTCTCACCATGTCTGAAAAGAGGTATTTTACAAAGTATGCTCAACGCCACATTATTGGGCAGGAAAATAACTACTTAAAATTGTTTGATTTTATTGCTAATCAAAAAGAATATGATAAAAAGCAAATCATTGATCATTTTAAAGGAGAGAAAATGGTTAATAATTTTGCTGTTGCAAAAAAATATTTATGGGATATTATACTTAAAAGCATGACTGCATTTCATAATCAATCTTCCTCAAGTATGCAGTTTTATGAATGGATGGGGCAGGTAGAAATATTATATGAAAAGAAAATGTATCAATCGGCATATAAATTGGTAAAAAAAATGACCTTCCTCGTTTTGAAAGCAGATAGGCTGGATTTTGCAATGCTTGCTAATATTTGGAAAAAAAGGATTGAAGAAATAATAGACTATGATAAAACATTGGATTTGTCCATAGATAGACATATCGGTATCGAAATTAACAATCTATATGAAGTCAGCAAAGTCAATTATAAATTTGGAGCAATAATAAGAAGTGTTAGCTGGCAAAGCCGAAGCAAAGAAGACATGGCAAAACTTGCTTCATATATGAAGGCGAAAATACTTACCGGTTTTTCGACATCAAATTCAGTAATGGTTAAGCATCAGTGCTTAAGAATACATACGCTATATCATATGTATTGTGATAATCCCAATAAAGCACTGAAATATTCTGAGCAAAGCATAAAATTAATGGACTTGAATCCGGATTTTAGATTGGAATTTCCTAATGCATATACTTCTAACTTAATCAACAGACTGATTATTGCCCATTCATTAAAAGACGAAAAAGATTTTGAAAAACATATAGACCTATTTTTTGAATTTGAAAAAGTGATTTCAAAAAGGGTTTTTAACAAAATCCCAAGTCATTCTGTGCTTCATGTATTGAGTGCAGAATTGGAATTTACGGTGGAGGTTTTTAATGTAAACAAAATCAAAAAAATTATTACTGAAAATATATTCATTAAACGTGATTTTAAATTAGAAGATATATCACTTGCCCTGCTCACTCAATACTATTTTCAGCTAGCATCAGTAAATTTTATTTTCGAGCGATACCATGAGGCTGTTGACTTAATCCAGAAAATATTGCAATATCCTAAAAAGAAAATAAGAGAAGATATATATATTGGAGTATCAGTATTGGCATTATTTACACATTATGAATTAAAAAATGAATTATTGTTGACATCCACACTCAGATCTTTTAAAGAAAATATACTAAAAAGAAAGGCCTCTAAAAA
>Ga0114931_10006881_pt1 | contig 13952 bp, 13 predicted proteins | sample 2SBtaG_FD_89579 | JGI IMG/M metagenome (GOLD analysis project Ga0114931, IMG submission 89579) | Deep subsurface microbial communities from Kolumbo volcano to uncover new lineages of life (NeLLi) - 2SBTROV14_V59a metaG | ecosystem: Environmental > Aquatic > Marine > Volcanic | place: Kolumbo...
CCTGGCGAAACCAGAGGCCGTCTTCGGCGATGACGAGGGCGCGTTGCCCGGCCCCGACATAAAGAGAGCGCAGGTCGCCGTAGCGCTTTGCCGTCGCCGAAACAATCGGGTTGAGCATCGTCACCGAGACGATCCCGATCAGCAGGGCCATGGCTATCGGCGCTGCAAGGCTGCGCAGGCCCGAGCGCCCCGCCGCCCGCACCACTACCAGCTCCGACGATCGCGCCAGGCGCACGAACAGTGTCACCGTGCTGAGCACGATCAGCAACGGCATGATTTCATAATTCTTGGAGGGCGCGTGGAGCACGACGAGCTTGAAAACTGCGCCGAAGGTCTTGTCGGGAAAGTCCTGCATCTTGTCGATCAGGTCGATCAGAAACAGCATTGCCACGAAGATCATCACAATGAGCCCGAAGACCCACAGAAAGCGGCGGGCAAAATAGGTGTCGAGGGTCATGACCCGCCCTCCGCCAGGCGCCGGCGCGCCAGAAGGGCGCTGAACGTCCGGGGGTGCACCACCAGATACATCAGCACCAGCGTGATGAGAAATCCGAGCGCGGAAGGCAGATAGATCATCGGCCAGGCCCCGGCGTCGGAGAGCGCGAGTCCGGTCACCCCCCCCTCGACGAGCTTGATCCCGACGAGAAGCGAGAAAGCAATGAGGATCTGCCACCAGACCCCGAAGCGGCTGTAGCCGCCGAGCAGCAGGGTGGCAAAGCCGACAAGCGCCGCGACCACGCACAAGAGCGCCTTGGCGAAGCGGTCATGGAGATTGAAGCGCAACTCCGCCAGCGTCGCCCCGGTTTTCTTGCGGATCGAGTCGGGGCGGGTGATCAGGTCCAGCGTGCTGGCAAATTCGATCTTGTTGAGGCTGGACAGATCCCGGGTAAGCAAGTTGCTTATATTGTAGGAGAAGTCGGCAAATTTCGAAGTCAGCAGCCGGTGCCCGCGGGGGCTCAGGCTCTGCGCCATGCCGTTGACCATCACGAGCTTGGTGCCGGCCGTGTCCTGGATCAGATAGGCGCGCGTCGAGGTGTAGATGACGGGTTTTTGCGGGTTGCGCCGGTCCGAAAGGAAGACCTCGCGCAACTCGCCCTTGGGGGTGATCTTCCCGATATAGAAGGTGATCCCCGGCGCCGGGTGGAGAAAGGTGCCCTCTTCGAGGAATTGCGCCGTCACGTTCTGGCGCACCTCCTCCTCGCGGTGGCGCAACTTCTCGAGGCTGGCGGAGATCAGGAAATGGCTCAGCAGCGACATGATCAGCGCGATGACGCCGCCAAAGACCAGCGCCGGCCGAATGAGCCGCGCCGGCGACTGGCCCGCCGCCTGCACCACCGTCAGCTCGCGCTCGGTGATCAGACGGTTGGTGACCTGCACCGCGGCGCCGAACGTGGCGATCGGCAGCACCACGCCGATCACGCCGGGAAGCGTCAGGGCGGTGAATTCGAGGAAAACCCAGGCCGGCTGACCGTCGCCCACCAGCCGGTCGAACATCTGGATCGCCTTGTTGACCCAGAAGATCGAAACCAGCACCAGGGCGAAGAATCCGAACATCACCATGAATTGCGACAGCACATATCTGTCGAATCTGGCCATATCCGCGATCCCCAGGTCCGTTTCCCCGCTGCAATCTAGCCCAATTGGCGGTCTGGGAAAACTGCTAACTGGTCAAGGGCGCGCGCCCGCGCTAGGACAGGGCGAGAGCAGGAAATGATGAGGAGAACGCCTGATGACAACGCCGGTTTCCGTGAATTTCGCCGCGACGGACCTTGACCAGATCGCCCTTTTCGAGGGGCGGGTCGCGGTGGTGGTCCCGCCCGAGGGAAAGCTCGATTCGGGCGCGCGGCGGGTGAACCGCCTCACCCGTGGCGCGCTCCGCCGTCTGGTCGAGAGCGACGCCTGGGGCAAGCTCGAACCGGGCGAGGTCAGGACGCTTGAGTGGCCCGCGGGGATGGCGGCCGAGGCGCTTGACGTGCTCTGCCTGCCGCGCGGCGCCGACATCGAGGAGGTGCGCAAGGGCGGCGCCGCGCTCGGCAAGCGCAAGGGCCGCGCGGCGCTTCTGGCGCTTGCCGGGCAGGTGCGGCGCGCCGCGGATCTGACCCTCGGGATCGTGCTGCGTGCCTACGAGTTCGACGCTCACAAGACCAGCGAGCAGAAGGAATGCGGCGCGCTGACGGTGATGAGCGCCAGACCGGATGATCTGCGCGCCGCCGCCGCGCCGCTGCTTGCCGCGGCCGAAGGCGTCTTTCTCACCCGAGATCTCGTCAACGAGCCGGCCAATCACCTGACCACCGAGGAATTCGCGTCCCGCATCAAGGGTCTGGAGGCGGAGGGCGTCAAGGTGACGGTGCTCGACGAGGACGCGCTCGGCAAGCTGGGCATGAACCTTCTGCTCTCGGTCGGCCATGGCAGCGCCAGCCCTTCGAAAGTCGCGGTGATGGAATGGCAGGGCGGCGAGAAGGGGGCTGCGCCGCTGGCGCTGGTCGGCAAGGGGGTGGTGTTCGATACCGGCGGCATCTCGATCAAGCCCGCGCAGGGCATGGAAGAGATGACCATGGACATGGGCGGTGCCGGTGTGGTCACGGGCGTGATGCACACGCTGGCCAGGCGCAAGGCGCGGGCCAATGTCGTGGGGCTGGTCGGGCTGGTGGAAAACATGCCGTCGGGCCGGGCGACGCGGCCCGGCGATGTCGTCACCTCGATGAAGGGCGACACCGTCGAGATCATCAATACCGATGCCGAGGGGCGGCTCGTGCTGGCCGATGTGCTGTGGTATGCGCAAGAGACGTATCAGCCCGCGGCGATCGTTGATCTGGCGACGCTCACCGGCGCGATCATCATCTCGCTGGGCCATCAAAAGGCCGGCGTCTTCTCCAATGACGAGGCCTTCTGCAGGGCCTTCCTGAAGGCCGCCGGGGCCGAGGGCGAGGGCGCCTGGCACATGCCGCTCGGCGCGGCCTATGACAAGAAGCTCAAATCCGACATTGCCGACATCAAGAACGTCGGCGGCCGGCCCGCCGGCTCGATCACCGCGGCGCAGTTCCTGCAACGCTTCGTGAAGGAGGGCACGCCGTGGATCCATCTCGACATTGCCGGCGTCGCGCGGGTGAGCGAGGAGGCGGACCTCGCCCCCAAGGGCGCGACGGGCTGGGGGGTGCTTGCGCTCAACCGCCTGATCGCGCAGACTTATGAAAGCGCGTGATGGGGGCGGTCTATTTCTATCACCTCACCCGCCATCCGCTGGAGGCGACATTGCCGGCGCTGCTGGCCAAGGCGCGCGCGGCGGGCTGGCGGGTGGCGGTGCGCGGCAGGGATGCGGCGCGCCTGCAATGGCTTGACGAAAAGCTGTGGCTGGGGCCGGAGGAGGACTTCCTGCCCCATGGTCTGGCCGGCGGGGCGCATGACGCGCGCCAGCCGGTGCTGTTGACCACGTCGCGGGAGGCGGCGAACGCGCCCGATTGCCTGATGGCCATCGACGGCGCCGATGTCTCGCCCGAGGAGGTCGGGCGGCTGGCGCGGGTCTGTGTGCTCTTTGACGGCAACGACGCGGCGGCGGTGCAGCTGGCACGCGAGCAGTGGCGGGCGCTCACCGGGGCGGGATGCGCGGCGCAATACTGGTCGGAGGCGTCGGGCCGGTGGGAGATGCAGGCCGAGACCGCGCAGGATCGGGCACCAGACACGTCATCGTGCCAGTGATCGTGAAAGGATTTCACGCCACGTCGAGCGGCGAGAGGGGGGCATCCGCCGCCCCCGGGGGTGGGCAGTGCCCGTCGCAATGATTCGCAAGAGCCCGCAATGACGGGCGGAGGTTTGACGGGCGGAGATTTCGGGCACATGATTGGGAAATGCCCGGCCTGACATCTGGCTCGGGCGGTCGGGCTCAGCTTCCCCAGGTGCGCACCGGGCCGCAATCCATGTGGACGAACTTGCTGCGGGTGTATTTGCCAACGCCACCGGCCTTGCAGGCCATCGCGGCGCGATACATCTGGTTGACCGAGCGCGACCCCAGATGCACATCGCCCGCCTGCCCCAAAAGGTGGCGCGATTTTTTCGCCACCCCCTTGGAGCGGCGGCGCAGCATGGCGTTGGTGGCCGGGCTGCGATAGCCCGAGAACAGCACGTAGGGCTCGGTGACGTCGAGAAGGTTGTGCGTGGCGCTGAGGGTGTCGATCAAATGCGTGTCGATGTCGTGGACGCCGTCGGTGCGCCAGTCGCGCATGAAATAGGAAATTTCCCGCACGGCATCGCGGATATAGTCGCCGTCGATCCAGTAGATCGTGTTGATGCTTTCGCCGGTGCGCGGCGAGGTCATGGCGATTCGGCGAATGTCGCCGGCGCCCCTGAGAAAGCCGGCCGCCTTCGCATAGACCGGCGCCGCGGTGAGCGTGGTGGCCGCGAATGCGCCCAGAAGGGCACGCCGTGTCGTGCTGCCGGAAGTCATACCGCCGGAATTGCTGTCTGCCATTTTCGCGCTGCCTGTCCCGTCGCTTGCGTGAACCGCCCTGGCGGCGGTCTTGATTGATCGTGTCGTCCGCGTGATGCGCGTCTCATACGCGCGATGAGCGGCTGGTGGCAATTTTATGACACATCGAGAATCGCGGGAAAAGGTTACCCAGCGGTTAAATTTCCGGGTTCAACAGATTTCGGCGGAAAATTGCGCAAAAATGAGCGAATGTCGCCGAAATGCCCCGCTGTTGCAGCGCGGATTCAGATCGGGCAGGGTTGTTGTGACTGGCAAAGACGTGACTGGACAGAAATTTTCAGTCGTTCATGATGTCTTGAGGGTCATGCTGTCAGGTGAGTGGCAGGTGAGTGATCGGGGAGAGGTGAGATGATTTTGGCACGCGGCTTTGAGAACCTGGTTCGGGGCGCGAGGGCGGCGGGGCTGGCGGCGGCACTCGTGATGGCGAGCGCGGGCGCGGGCGACGCTGTCGAACTTGCCTTTCCGGCCTTCAAGCAGGCGGTGGCGGAGGCCGCGGCGCCGACGCGCGATATTGCGGCCTTCTACCGAAATCATGCGTTCGCCGCGGTCTGGACGGGGCCCGACGCGGCCTCTCGCGCGCGCCGCGCGGCCCTCATTGAGGCGCTCGGTCGGGCCGATCTGCACGGCCTGCCCAAAGACCGCTATGATCCTGAAAGGCTTCTGGAGATGCTCGCCGCGGCCCGTGGTCCCCTCGCGCGCGGGCGGGCCGAGGTGGCGCTGAGCAAGGCGTTCGTCAATTTCGCGCGGGATCTGCAATCGGGTGTGCTCGACCCGGCGAGTATCGACGAGGGGATAAAGCGCCATCGCCGCATCCGCGACGCCGCCGTTTATCTGACCGTCATCAGCGGCACCGACCGGCCGCGCAGCTATCTGCGCAGGCTGGCGCCGCGGACGCTCGAATACCGCGCGCTGATGAAGGCAAAGCTGCGTCTCGAAGAGATCATTGCCAAAGGGGGCTGGGGTCCGGCGGTGCCCGCCGGCGCGCTCGAACCCGGCGACAGCGGCACCGCGGTGGTGGCGCTGCGCGAGAGGCTGTGGCGCATGGGCTATCTCGGGCCCAGCGTGACGATGACCTATGATGACGCAATCGCCGAGGCGGTGCGCCGCTTCCAGAACGATCACGGGCTGAGCGTCGATGGCAAGGCCGGGCGTGCCACGATCGCAGAGATCAACCGCCCGCCCGAGGCGCGTCTGCGCTCGGTGATCGTGGCCATGGAACGCGAGCGCTGGCTGCCGCGCGAACGGGGGGCGCGCTTCGTGCGGGTCAACATTACCGATTTCAGCACCCGGATGTTCGACAATGGCCGCATCGTTTACGAGAGCCGCGCGGTGGTCGGGGCCAATGCCCATGACCGGCGTACGCCGGAATTCTCCGACACGATGGAACACATGATCATCAACCCGCGATGGAATGTGCCACGCACGATCGCGGTGAAGGAATACCTCCCTCAGTTGCAGGCCAACCCCGGCGCGGCCGGCCAGCTCAGGCTTTACCGCGGCGGGCGCGAGGTCAGCCGCGCGGGGATCGATTTTTCCGCCTATACCGCCAGACCTTTCCCTTCGACCTCAAGCAGCCGCCGTCGAAAGGCAATGCGCTGGGGCTGGTCAAGTTCATGTTTCCCAACAAATACAACATCTATCTGCATGACACGCCGTCAAAGCATCTCTTCGCGCGCACCCGCCGCGCCTACAGCCACGGCTGTATCCGCCTGCAAAAACCGTTCGAATTCGCCTATCTGCTGCTCTCCTATCAGGAGGATGATCCCAAGGCGTTCTTCCAGCGCATCCTGCGCACCGGGAAGGAAACGCAGGTCGATCTCGAAACGCCCCTGCCGGTCGATCTGATCTATCGCACCGCTTTCGTGGATGCCCGCGGCGAGATGCAGTATCGCGCAGATGTCTATGGGCGTGATGCGAAGATCTGGAACGCGTTGATGGGCAGCGGTGTCACCTCGGTGGCGGCGGGCGCCGGCCCCTGGGAGCCGCGCGCGCCACAACCGTCGGCTCCGCCGCGACCGGTCGCGGCAAGGGCGCCGCAACGCGACTTGCAGCCGGGCTATGCCGGCTATCAAGCGCAGACGCCCTATGTAAGAGAGGTCAGCGTGCTGGAGCCGCGCGCGACACCGCGCCGGACCCGGCCCCGCCGCGCCGATCGTTGACGGCAAAGCCGCGCGAATTCACTGTTCGTCAACGGTTTGCCATGGCTGTGCCGGGCTTTCCCCTGGCCTTGTTGCCGGCTGGAGTCTCGATGCGCGGCGATGTTGCCCAACTGAAGAAAACGGTTTCCAAGCTGACCACGAACGATTAAATCGGGCGCGACCACAGAAGGGGGGCGGACGCCATGGAGATCAGGGATCGTGTCTTCAGGATCATCGCCGAGCAGGCCGTGCTGGAGCCATCGGACGTGACCATGCAGAGCACGCTCGAGGATCTGGGGATCGACAGCCTCGGACTGGTGGAGAGCATCTTTGCCATCGAAGAGGAATTCGACATCTCGGTGCCCTTCAACGCCAACAACCCCGAAGAGAGTGATTTCGACATCTCCACCGTGGCGTCGATCATCGCGGGGATCGAGAAACTGGTGGCGGAACAGTCGTGAAGCGGGTGGTGATCACCGGGGCGGGAACGATCAACGCACTCGGCCATAGCGTCCCCGAGACTCTGGAGGCCATGCGCGAGGGGCGCTGCGGCATCGGCGAGCTGGAGTTTCGCGATGTCGAGCGCCTTGCGATCCGCATCGGCGCACAGGTGCGCGGCTATGAGCCCGAAGCGCGGTTCAACCGCCAGCAACTGGCGCTTTATGACCGCTTCACCCAGTTCACGCTGCTCGCCGCACAGGAGGCCATCGCCGAGGCCGGGCTGGAATTTTCCGAAGAGCTGGCGGCGCGGGCCGGGGTCGTTCTGGGCAATTCGGGCGGCGGCATGACCACGCTCGATGCCAACTACCGCTCGGTCTACGAGGAGGGCAAGAACCGCGTCCATCCCTTCGTGGTGCCCAAGCTGATGAACAATGCCGCCGCCAGCCATGTGTCGATCGCGTTCAACCTCAAGGGGCCGAGCTTTACCGTCTCGACCGCCTGTTCAAGCTCCAACCACGCGATGGCGATGGCGTTTCAGCTCGTCCATGGCGGCGCCAGCCCGGTGATGGTTACCGGCGGGTCGGAATCGATGCTGTGTTTCGGCGGCGTCAAGGCGTGGGAAGGGCTGCGGGTGATGTCGAAAGACGCCTGCCGGCCGTTTTCGGCCAACCGCAACGGCATGGTGCAGGGCGAGGGCGCGGGGGTGTTCGTCTTCGAGGAACTCGAACACGCGAGAGAACGCGGCGCCGTGATCCTCGCCGAGGTGATCGGCTTTGCGATGACCTCGGATGCCGCCGATATCGTCATGCCCTCCAAACAGGGCGCGGCGCGGGCGATCCGCGGGGCGCTGGAAGATGCCCGGATCAACCCCGAGGAGGTCGGCTATATCAACGCCCACGGCACCGGCACCGCCGCCAACGACAAGACCGAATGCGCTGCGGTGGCGGAGGTCTTCGGCGCCCATTCCGACCGGCTGATGATCTCCTCGACCAAGTCGATGCACGGCCATTGCATCGGCGGCACCGGCGCGGTCGAATTGCTGGCCTGCATCATGGCGTTGCGCGACGGGGTGATCGCACCGACGATCGGCTACGAGGAGCCCGACCCGGAATGCGCCCTCGACGTGGTTCCCAACGAGGCCCGCGAGGCCCGCGTCGAGGTGGCGCTCAGCAACGCCTTCGCCTTTGGCGGCCTCAACGCAGTGTTGGCGCTGCGGCGGTTCGCCTGAGGGGCGGGCGGGCCGCGCCGGATCAGCCGGCGCAGCTTGTCGGCTCACTTGACGACGGTGAAGTCGAAGCCTTCGGTCGCAAACATGAAGAACCCGCACGGGGTTTCGGAAACACAGGCGGTGGCGTGCGCCGCCCCGGCGGACGGCCCTGCACGCCCCCTCTGCGTCAGTTCGGCGCCACCGACACGTTCTCGTAGGCCTTGGTGAAACCCTTGAGCGAGGCCTTGATCAGCACCCGCTGATCGGGGGCCTGCGCCGGGACGATCGCCAGGGTCGCTTCGGTGCCCTTCTTGAACGCGTCGATATCCTCCTGGGTAAGGCCGATGCGGGCAAAACAGCCGACCCGCGAACAGAACGAAAAGCCATAGGCCTTGGCGACGCTGTCATCCACCGAGATGCGCAGGCCCTGGGTCAGCAATGTCCCCAGCGGCACGACGATCGTCGCTCCGGCCACCGCCGGCGAGTCTTCGGGCAGCTTGTAGAGGCTGAATTCGGCCACCGGGTTGCCGCCCTTCTCGTGCAGCAACTGGTACATCTGGCAGGGGTCTTCGCCGGTTTCGCTGCGAAAGCACTGAAGTTGCCAGGCGCCATAGGTGTCCTTGATGTAAGAAGGGTCCTGCTTCACCTGCTGGCCCATGTCGAGCCCGCTGGCAGTGCTTTGATCGGGGGCAGGTTTGGCGGCGGTCTGGTCGGTGGTGTTGCCGGTGGTGTTGTCGGTGGTGTTGTCCTGGGCCATCGCCGCCGATCCGGTTGCCAGCAACACGATCAGCGGGAGGGTTGAAAGAATTCTGCGCATGAAATCCCCGTTTCGTGGTCATTGCCGAAGGCGGCTGACGTCACCGGCCGCTCACTGGCGATAAAACCGCACCACCGCGTCGCGCGCAAGGCGGATTTGGGCGAATGTGCGGCGCGGAGGTCCAATCCTGGCGGCGAGACGCCGGCGCAAAGGGATGATCTTGCCGCTCAACGCTGGCCCGGAAAAAGGAAAAGAGACCTTGCGGCCTCTCTTCCTGTTTCTCCCTGCCGGACTGGCCGACTTAGCTATTGAGCGCACGCTATGCCGTTTGACCCGATCCGTCAACAGCCATGGCGGGAAATTTTCATGATATTGATACTACGGAAAAAAGATATGTTGCCCTCATCTTTGACGGGCCCCTTTGCGGCCCGCAAATGCAGCCCCGAAAAAAGGCCGTGCCCGGGGGCACGGCCAGTCTGACAGGGAGGAAGTCGGCCGGGAACAAGAGGACACGAAACCCGGCGACGCAATCGACACTGACAGAGAAAGGTTAACTTTGTATGGTCAAAGCGTGAAATTATCTGGACATGGGGAAGAGGCCATTGAAACCAAGTGTTTTCGTCGGTGGCGGGGGCGAGAATCGCGCCGTTGCGCAAGACCTCCTGCTGCGTTACGGCAACCGGCACGGGCTGATCGCGGGGGCAACCGGGACCGGCAAGACGGTGACCCTGCAAATCCTCGCCGAGGGGTTCTCGGCGGCTGGCGTGCCGGTCTTTGCCGCCGATGTGAAGGGCGATCTTTCCGGCCTCGCAGTTGCCGGCCGGGATGATTTCAAGCTCCACGCGGCTTTCACGGAGCGCGCGCGCACGATCGGCCTGACGGATTACACCTATGCCGCCTTTCCGGTGACCTTCTGGGATCTCTTCGGCGAGCAGGGACACCCGGTGCGCACTACCATGGCCGAGATGGGGCCGCTGATGCTCTCGCGGCTGCTCGAACTCAGCGAGGCGCAGGAGGGGGTGCTCAACATCGTCTTTCGGGTTGCCGATGAAGAGGGCCTGCCGCTGCTCGACCTCAAGGATCTGCGCGCGCTGCTGGCCTGGGTGGGGGAGAACCGCGCCACGCTCTCGCTGCGTTACGGGCTGATCGCGCCAAGCTCTGTCGGGGCGATTCAGCGCGCGCTGCTGGTGCTCGAAAATCAGGGCGGCGCCGGGTTTTTCGGCGAGCCGGCGCTCGATCTGGCCGACATGATGACGACCGATTCGCAAGGCCGCGGGCGAATCAACATCCTCGCCGCCGACCGCCTGATGGGCTCGCCGCGACTTTACGCGACCTTCCTGCTGTGGCTGCTGTCGGAGCTTTTAGAGGAACTGCCCGAGGTCGGCGACCCCGACAAGCCGAAACTGGTCTTCTTCTTCGACGAGGCGCATCTGCTCTTTGACGGCGCCCCGCGCGCGCTGGTCGAGAAGGTCGAGCAGGTGGCGCGTCTGATCCGCTCCAAGGGGGTGGGCGTCTATTTCGTCACCCAGAACCCCGACGACATCCCCGAAGATATCCTCGGCCAGCTTGGCAATCGCATCCAGCACGCCCTGCGCGCCTTTACCGCCCGCGACAACCGCGCGCTGAGGCGCGCCGCCGAGACCTATCGCCCCAACCCGCGTTTTGACACCGCCGAGGCGATCCGCGATGTCGGGGTCGGGGAGGCCGTCACCTCGCTGTTGCAGGCCAAGGGGGTGCCGGGCATCGCCGAACAAACGCTGATTCGCCCGCCATCGTCGCAGCTCGGGCCGGTCACGGCCAGGGAGCGGGCAGCAGTGGTCGCATCCTCGCCGGTGGCGGGCAAATACGAGCGTGCGCTCGATCGCCGGTCGGCCCATGAAATCCTCGCCGCGCGCGCGGCCAAAGCCGCCCGGGCCGGCGAGGAGGCCGAAGCGCAGGCCGAGAAGGCCCCCGCCGCGATCCGCGAATATACCGCCGCGCGGCGCTATTCCGGCACCCGCGTGCCGCGCTCGTCGAGCCGCGCCGAGGCGGGCCGGGGCCAGAGCTTCGGTGCCGCGCTCGGCAATGCGGTGCTCAAGGAGCTGAGCGGCACCACCGGGCGGCGGATCGTGCGCGGCATTCTGGGGGGGCTTTTCAAGGGCCGCTGATGCCGTGCGCCGCCGCCGGTCAGGGGCGGATGTCGCGCAGGCCTTCCAGCAACTCCTCGTAGAAGGCTTTCGACCAGCGGATGCGGGCGCGCGAGAGCGCCGGGGATTCGACCCGGATCAGCGCCTCGATGCCGATCATGAAGGGCAGCCAGATCTCGCGCTCGGTCGCATTGAGCGCAAAGGTCTCCGCGAAGGCCGCAAACCCCGCCCGGTCGACTCCAAGATGCCTGGTTCGCGACGGGTTCAGCCCGCGCCGGGCCATATGCGCGAGAAACCGCGCCATGTCCTTGTAGATCGGCAGCATCGACGAGCCGCCGATATCGATGCCGGTAACGCGCGCCCCGGCCACCAGCAGGTTGTTGGGATGAAAATCGCCATGGCAGATCGCCCACCGCCAGGGGGTGCCCTCGAAAGGGGGGGCGATGCGGGTGATTTCCTCCATCAGTGCCGCCTCGACGGGGCGCAGCATTTCATAGGGCTGGCGCTCCATGCCGCGCCGCGCGCGGGCAAACCATCCCTCCAGGCGGGCCGATGCGCGCTCTTCGCTGGGGGCGGTGTATTTGCGCAGCCAGGCCGCCGCGGGGCCGAGGTAATCGCAGCGCCTTTCATGCTCGGCCTGCCAGATATGCTGCATCAGCGGGGTTGCGAATATCCGCTAGACGACCACCAGGCCGAGGTCCGGCAGGTGGTGCAAGGGCTGGTTCACCCGCAGATCGCCGCCCCCCATGTGGACGGCGGCGCGGGTCAGTTCCGCCCAGTCACGGCGCGCGCGCGCTTCTCCCTCCTCGATATGAAACCGAAAGATCGCCGCCTGCGCGCCGAGATGCCCGCCGATCAGCGCGTGCTTGCCGGGAACCAGCCGGATCACCTCCTCAAGCCGCGCCCCGGCCAGCGCCGGATCGTCGCGCGCGGCGCGCTCGAACGCCTCCGACAGCGTCATCATCGCGTCGAGTTCCGGCAGGGTCTGGGGCGGCGGCTTTGGCATGAGCGCGACATTCCCGCACGTCCCCGCGCGCGTCAACCGAATTGAACCTGCCTGCCGTCGCGGCTATGCTGGCGAAAGCAAGGAGAAGGCAGCGATGAGCGAGACCCCGGTTTCAGAGATGTCGTTCGAGCAGGCGATGAAAGAGCTTGAGCAGGTCGTCACCCAGCTTGAACGCGGCGATGTCGCGCTCGAGGAGTCGATCGCGCTTTACAAGCGCGGCGCCGCGCTCAAGGCGCGCTGCGAGGAAAAGCTCAAGCAGGCCGAGGAGGAGATCGCCGTGATCACCCTTGATGGCGATGGCAACCCGACCGGCATCAAACCCGTCGAGGGGATGTGAGCGCGCCGCTCGCGGCGGTGCTCGCCACCGTGCAAAGCGAGGTTCAGGCGCATCTCGACGCGCTGCTTGCGCCCTTTGGCAGCGAGCCCCTGGCCGAGGGGATGCGTCATGCCACGCGCGGCGGCAAACGGCTGCGCGCGGCGCTGGTGATCGAGGGTGCGCGGCTGCATGACGTGGCGCGCGCGCGCGCGATCTGGCCCGCCTGCGCCATCGAGGCGATGCACGCCTACAGCCTGGTGCATGATGATCTGCCCTGCATGGATGACGACGCGCTGCGCCGTGGCCAGCCGACGGTGCATGTCAAATGGGACGAGGCAACGGCGGTGCTGGTGGGCGATGCGTTGCAGGCGCTGGCCTTCGAGCTTGCCGCGCACCCGCAGGGCGGCGAAACCGACGCCGCGCGCGCCGATCTGGCGCTGGCGCTGGCGCGCGCCGCGGGCGGGCAGGGGATGGTGCTGGGGCAGGCGCGCGACATCGCCGCCGAACAGGCCAGCCAGCCGCTGAACCTCGATCAGATTACCGCGTTGCAGGCCGGCAAGACCGGCGCGCTTTTCGAATGGGCGGCGACGGCGGGCCCGCGCATGGCGATGGCCGACACGGCGCCGCTTGCGTCTTATGCGCGCGCGCTCGGCGCGGCCTTTCAGATTCGCGACGACATCATCGACGCCACCGGCGATGCGGCGCTGGCCGGCAAGGCGGTGGGCAAGGATGCCGCCGCCGGCAAGGCGACATTCGTCTCGCTGATGGGGCTTGAGGGCGCAAGACGGCGCGCCCGCGCCCTTGTCGAAGAGGCTTGCGATGCTCTATTTGACTATGGTTCCGGGGACGACAGCTTGCGCGAGCTTGCGCATTTTGCCGTCGCGCGCCGGGTCTGAGAGGCGTATCATCGCCGGAAACGAGAGGACTGCCTTGCCTGACCGCCCCGACACGCCACTTCTCGACCAGGTCGAGACCCCGGCCGATCTTCGCCGGCTGAGCGATGCCGAGCTCACCCAGCTTGCGCGCGAGCTGCGCGCCGAGACGATCGCGGCGGTGTCGCAGACCGGCGGCCATCTCGGCGCCGGGCTCGGCGTGGTCGAGCTGACCGTGGCGCTGCATGCGGTTTTCGACACGCCCCGCGACAAGCTGATCTGGGATGTGAGCCACCAGTGTTATCCCCACAAGATCCTCACCGGCCGGCGCGACCGCATCCGCACGATCCGCCAGAAGGGCGGGCTGTCGGGCTTCACCAAACGCGGCGAAAGCCCCTATGATCCTTTCGGCGCCGGCCATTCCTCGACCTCGATCAGCGCCGCGCTCGGTTTTGCCGTGGCCGCCGATCTCGGCGGGATCTGCGACACCGGGCAGGGGGACGCCATCGCGGTGATTGGCGATGGCGCGATGTCGGCGGGGATGGCGTTTGAGGCGATGAACCATGCCGGGCATCTGAAGAAACGCCTGATCGTCATCCTCAACGA
>Ga0114931_10006882_pt1 | contig 13952 bp, 13 predicted proteins | sample 2SBtaG_FD_89579 | JGI IMG/M metagenome (GOLD analysis project Ga0114931, IMG submission 89579) | Deep subsurface microbial communities from Kolumbo volcano to uncover new lineages of life (NeLLi) - 2SBTROV14_V59a metaG | ecosystem: Environmental > Aquatic > Marine > Volcanic | place: Kolumbo...
CTCAGCGGCGGCCAGCGTCAGCGGATTGCGATCGCCCGAGCCGTCGTTATGCGACCGAGCATCCTGCTCGCCGACGAACCGACCGGCAACCTCGACCGCCATACCGGCGAGGAGGTCATTGAATTGCTTGAAGGGCTGCAGGCCTCCGGCCTGACCTTGCTGGTCGTGACCCATGACCCCGCGCTCGGCGGCCGCGCCAGCCGGCAAGTGCGTATGGAGGACGGCCGCATTATTTCGGATTCCCCCCCGCAGCTGTCGCCATGAAGCTCTCCGACAGCCTCGCCTTCGCCGGTCGAGCCCTGAGCGGCAATCGCCTTCGCACCGCCTTGATCCTGCTCGCAATGGCCATCGGCGTGGCCTCGGTTATCGTCTTGAGCTCGCTCGGCGACGCCGCCAGGCGCTATGTCATCGGCGAGTTTTCGTCGCTCGGCACCCACCTCGTTATCGTCCTGCCCGGGAGCTCGGAAACCGCCGGGGCGAGCCCGAGCATGTTCCTTGGCGAGACCACTCGCGACCTGACCATCGCCGATGCCATGTCTCTCGGCCAACTACCCGGCGTACGCCGGATCGCTCCGATCAACGTCGGCGCAACCCCGGTTTCGCGTCAAGGTCGTAGCCGGGACATCATTCTGCTTGGAACGACACCGGACTTTTTGTCCATCCGCGGCTTCCGTATGGAAAAGGGCCGCTTTCTACCCGACACCTCAGCCGATCAAGCGACCGCCGTCTGCGTCATCGGCAAACAGGTCAAACGCGAATTGTTCGGACCGGAACCCGCCTTGGGTGAATGGCTGCGGATTGCCGACAGGCGTTTCCGCGTGACCGGCATCCTGGCCTCCGAGGGTACTTCGCTGGGCCAGGACACCGACGAGCTCGTCATCGTCCCGGTAGCTTCGGCCCAGGCTATTTTCAATACCCAATCCCTGTTTCGTATCCTTGTCGACGTCCGCACCCAGGAACAGGTCCCGAAGGTCATCACCGCTGTCGAGGACCGTATCCGGGCGCGCCATCAGGGCGACCTCGACGTAACGGTCATGACCCAGGACGCTGTCGTCAGCGCCTTCAACAACATCCTCAATACCTTGACACTGGCGGTGACCGGGATTGCCGGGATCAGCCTCGTCGTCGCCGGCGTACTGGTCATGAACGTCATGCTCGTCGCCGTATCGCAACGTACATCCGAGATCGGCCTGCTCAAGGCCATCGGCGCGACAGGTTCACAGATACTGAGGCTGTTCCTGTTGGAATCGGCGCTGCTTGCAACGCTCGGCGCCGTATTGGGACTCGCGATCGGCCATGCCGGCAACCTTGCCATTGGACACTGGTTTCCGAAACTGATCATGACGGCGCCCTGGTGGGCGCAACTCGCCGCCATCGTCGTCGCCGTCCTCGCAGGTCTTTTGTTCGGCATCCTGCCCGCCCGCAAGGCCGCCCGCCTGGACCCCATCGCTTCGTTGCAAAGACGCTGACGCGATGACATTCGCCGACCTGATACACTTGACCCTGCCAGCACTATCGGCGCACAAGACCCGTAGCGCCCTGACAGGGCTCGGTATCGCCATCGGGATCGCGGCCGTCGTCCTGCTGACTTCGATCGGCGAAGGGGTCCGCCACTATGTCCTGAGCGAGTTCACCCAGTTCGGCACCCACCTGATCGCGATCAACCCCGGCAGGACAACCACCATGGGGACCCCGATCGGCACGATTGCATCTGCCCGGCCGCTGACCCTGCAGGATGCGGAGTCCCTGACCGAGGTGCGCGGCGTAGAAGCCGTCGTTCCCTTCGTCCAGGGCAATGCCGAGGTCAAATTCGAGGCCAGGCACCGGCGCACTAACATCTATGGAGTAGGACCCGAGATGCCTCGAGTATTTCAGCTCGCGGTCGCGAGTGGGCGTTTCTTGCCGCCCGACGACCCCAGGACCGCCAGGGCCTTCGTCGTGCTCGGCGCCAAGATCACCCGGGAGCTTTTCCCCGGCATCAACCCGCTCGGCCAACATCTCAGAATCGACAACAGCCGCTTCACCGTCATAGGGACCATGGCTAGCAAGGGACAGGTACTCGGCTTCGACCTCGATGACGCCGTCTATATCCCGGCCGCCCGCGCCCAGGAATTGTTCAACCGCAACGGCCTCATGGAAATCGATGTGCTTTATCGGGACGACATGGATACGGCCACGGTTGCGGCGGGCCTCAAACGGCTGCTCACGGCCCGCCATGGCCAGGATGATTTCACGCTGACAACCCAGGAGCAGATGCTCGACACGCTGGGCTCGATCCTCGGCGTGTTGACCTTCGCGGTCGGGGCCTTGGGGGGGATATCGTTGCTGGTCGGCGGCGTGGGCATCCTGACCATCCTGACCATCACGGTCCGCGAACGCACCGGAGAGATAGGGCTTCTACGCGCCCTCGGTGCGACGCGAAACCAGGTACTATGGCTGTTCCTCGCCGAGTCCGTCTTCCTCGCAGGACTGGGTGGCGCAGCAGGACTCGCAATTGGCGTCGGCGGCGCGGCCTTGCTGCACGCGCTGGCGCCGGGTCTGCCGGTGCACACGCCCTGGTACTACGTCGCCCTGGCCGAGGGCATCGCACTCACGATCGGGTTGTTGTCCGGCGTCCTACCAGCCCGGCATGCGGCTCGGATGGATCCGGTAGAGGCGCTGCGGGCGGAATAAGAACATCGGATACAAGGGAAAAGATACAAGATACAAGGAAAGTCCAATCGACGGATTCTCAACCACCATCTCCGTTAGTTTTTTAACTTGTACCTTGTATCTTGTACCTTGTATCTTGTATCCGCCTTTAACCCCTCCGCCAACTCGTGCCGCCGGCGCCATCTTCAAGCACGATGCCCTTCTCATCCAGCACCTTGCGAATTCGATCCGCCTCCGCCCAATCCTTGGCGGCGCGGGCCGCAGTGCGCTGTTGAATCAGATCGTCGATCTCGGCATCGTCGTCCGATCCGACAGCGCCTTGCAGGAACTGCTCGGGGTCCCGTTGCAGGATGCCGAGGATACCGCCCAACTCGCGTAATCCGGCGGCCAGCGTACGGGCCAGGGCGTCTTCATCCCCCTGGCGGGCGCGGTTGAGCGTGCGGGCAAGGTCGAACAAGACCTCGAGCGCGACCGGAGTATTGAAATCGTCGTCCATGGCGGCGTTGAAACGCGCCCTGAACTCGTCCAGTGAAGATTCGTCCGCCGCCACCTCACTCGTATCGATACCGCGCAGAGCAATGTAAAAACGCTCGAGGGCGGCGCGGGCGTTGTCGAGCTGGGTATCGGCGTAGTTCAGCGGGCTGCGATAGTGGCTGGCCAGGATGAAATAGCGCACGACCTCGCCGTCATAGTGATCAAGGACCTCGCGGACCGTGAAGAAATTGCCTAGCGACTTGGACATCTTCTCTTCATTGATCTGGACGAAGCCGTTATGCATCCAGATATTCGCGAACGATTCGCCGGTCGCCGCGCAGGCCTGGGCGATCTCGTTCTCGTGATGCGAAAACTGCAGGTCCATGCCGCCGCCGTGGATATCGAATGTCGCTCCGAGGTTATCAACGGACATGGCCGAACACTCGATATGCCAGCCCGGTCGCCCGTCGCCCCAGGGCGAAGGCCAGCTCGGCTCGCCGGGCTTGGCCGACTTCCAAAGCACGAAATCCAGCGGATCCTCCTTGGCCTCGTCGACCTCGACGCGGGCGCCCGCGCGCAGGTCCTCCAACTGTTTCCCGGAAAGCCGACCGTAGTCCGCGAAACGCTCGACCCGGTAATAGACGTCGCCATTGGCGGCCTGATAGGCATAGCCCTTGTCACAAAGGGCCTGAATCATAGCGACAATCTGATCCATCGAGTCGGTGGCCTTGGGCTCGATATCCGGCGGCAATACCGACAAGGCCTCGGCATCCTGATGCATGGCGGCGATGAAGCGGCCGGTCAGTTCCGAGATCGACTCGCCGTTCTGCTCGGCGCGCGCGATGATCTTGTCGTCGATATCCGTGATGTTGCGGACGAAGACGACCTTGTAGCCCACCGACGCCAGATAACGGCGCACGACGTCGAAGGCGACCAGGACCCTGGCGTGACCGACATGGCAATAGTCGTAAACCGTCATGCCGCAGACATACATGCGGACGACGCCGTCCTGAATAGGGGTAAACACCTGTTTGCTGCGTGCGAGCGTGTTATAGATCTTGAGCATCGGAGCCGGTTCTCGATTGGTCCATGTTGGGGCGCATACTACCGCAATTGGCACCGCGCCAAAAGCTGCAACCGAACGCGCGAGGCCGACCTCCGGCGCCGGCAAGGAAACCCCGCCCACGATTGGGCGATCGATCGCCGCGTCCCGAAGCGGCAGATCAGAAATATCCTTATTATCACCCTAAACCCTAAATGGTTATTAAGTGACACGGTTTAAAAGCCGCTAAAGCAAGAGGTTAATCAATATGTGCGCCTTAAGGCCCTCCCCTGCACCCGGAGCGCCTGATCCGCGCCGAATCATATCTGGCTAGGTAATCAAGCATAAAAGGATAGATACCAATGAAGATCAATCTCCCCGTCACCGGCATCGAAAACGACTACGATAGCTCGATGCAAATCGTATCGACGACCGATCTAAAGGGAATTACGACCTCAGTCAATGACCACTTTCTGGCCATTGCGGGATTTGAAGAAGAGGAACTGCTCGGCAAAAACCATAATGTCGTCCGGCACCCCGATATGCCGCCGGTTGCATTCGCGGATCTATGGCAAACCATCAAGGGCGGCAAGCCCTGGATGGGTATCGTCAAGAATCGCTGTAAAAACGGAGATCACTACTGGGTGGATGCCTATGTCACCCCGATCTTCGAAAATGGCACGATGACGGGCTATCAATCGGTTCGCGTCAAGCCTCAAAGGGCGGACAAGGAACGCGCCGAAAAGCTTTATACACAAGTCAATTCCAAGAAACGTTCGTTCCTCAAACTGCCCAATTTGGGGATTTCCGGCGGACTCATGGCAGCCTTCGGCGGTCTCGCGATCCTGACAGGCCTGGCCTTTTCGATGTTCAGCACCGCCGCCACCGGTACGATCATGGGTATCACGGCCGCCAATTTCGCCCTGGCCATGGCCTTGGTTCACTGGCGCACGAGCGCGCTACGCCAGGCTACGGCGCTCGCCGAATCGGTCGTCAACAATCCGATCTTGCAACACGTCTACACGGGACGCGCAGATGAAGTCGGTAAGATGATGCTCGCTATTCGTATGCAGCAGGCCTGTATCCGGACGATCCTGGGTCGTGTTCAGAACTCGGCTAAGGAGCTCTCTGTGACCTCTTCGAAAACGGCCCACTCCGTCTCTGAATCGATTCGCAGCATTAGTCACCGTAAGGACGCCATCCTTCAGGTCGCCACCGCCATGGAGGAGATGTCTGCCTCGTCCGAAGAGGTCGCTCGCCTGGCCGAGACGACCGCACAGGCCTCCCGAGAGGCCCGTACCTCGGTCCATGACGGCAAGGAGATCATCGACCATGCGGCATCCTCGAATAATTCCCTGTCGAGCAATATTCAACGGACCGCCGACTCAGTCGAGGAATTGAACACTCAGTGCAAGGAAATCGGCGTCTTTTTGGATGTCATCAAGGACATCGCCGGTCAAACCAACCTGCTTGCCTTGAACGCGGCCATCGAGGCGGCGCGCGCCGGCGAATCGGGCCGCGGCTTCGCCGTCGTCGCCGATCAGGTCCGGACCTTGGCTCAACGGACACATTCGTCAACCGAAGAGATCGAAAAGATGACGGTCGACTTGCAGTCCAGAGCCAGCAATGCCGTCAGCGAAATGAATCTGGCATCGTCCCTGAGCCAGGAAACCGTCACGAGTCTCGCCAACGGCGGCGAACACCTTGAGACGATCGTTCACCTGATCAACACGATCGACACGATGAACGAGCAAGTCTCCTGCGCCGCCGACGAACAGAGCAATGTCGCCCGAACGATCAGCTCCCAGATCAACGACATCAGCAAGGATGCCGAGAAAGACCGGGAACACGCAGGCACGATCGAAGAGGCCAACGCTCGACAGGTCGGCATGATCGAAGGATTTGAAGGCATGGCCCACCAGTTCACGGGCTGACCACCGCACGCATCAAGGCAAACACCGCCGGTATTCCGATAATCGGAATACCGGCGGCGCCCTTTCACTCCCCCGCTAAAGCGGGCTATCATGTCTATCCTCGCCGCACTATTCAACACGATGGTTACGACATGAAATCACGCAATCTGTCCGCACTTGCATTCCTGCCACTGTTGCTGGGATTCTTGATTCCGGGCACGGCCATGGCTACCGGCCCGGAACGGCCGATCCCCGGCAACCCCAAGACCCTGATCGAAACCAGCCAGGGCAACATCACGCTGGAACTCGAACCTCAAAAGGCGCCGCTGACCGTGGAAAATTTTCTGCAATACGTGCGCGACAGCCATTATGACGGCACCATCTTCCATCGCGTGATCAAGGGCTTTATGATTCAGGGCGGAGGCTATGACGCCCGCTTCAAGAAACTGCCGACACGTCCGCCGATCGAAAACGAGGCGGCCAACGCCCTGTCCAACAAGCGCGGCACCATCGCCATGGCCAGGACCTCCAACCCTCATTCCGCAACGGCGCAGTTTTTCATCAATACCGTCGATAATCCGCACCTGGACTTTCACGCGCCGACGCCGGTGAGCTGGGGTTACGCGGCCTTTGGCAAGGTCATCGAGGGTATGGACACCGTGGATCGCATCGGCAAGCTACCCACGGGAGGCGGCGGTCCGTTCCGTAGCGACGTGCCCAAACCCGTGGTCGAGATCAAACACGTTTTCATTCTGTCGCAGTAGTCGGCGCCCACGCACCACGACCGCAGCCGATGCGCACGCTGTTTATCTCCGACTTGCATTTGTCTCCGGAACGACCCGAGGTCATAAGGTGCTTTCTCGACTTCATCGGCGACCTTGGCGGCGAAACTGATCACCTTTATATACTGGGTGACCTGTTCGAGGTCTGGATCGGAGACGACGCGCTGGATCCGGAGCATAACCGCATCATGGAAGTCCTCCAGGCCCTGACGTCCCGCGGCGTTGCGGTCGATATCATGCACGGCAACCGCGACTTCCTGCTCGGCGGAGAATTTGCCGTCCGGACCGGCTGCCGGCTCATCCCCGATCCTACGCTGATCGAGCTGGGCGGCGAACCCACCCTATTGAGCCACGGAGACGCGCTTTGTACGGACGATCAGGCCTACCAGGCCTATCGCGCCCATTTGCGTGATCCCGAGGTACAGAAGGCCTTTCTGGCCTTATCCATCGAGGAACGCATTCAGACTGCGCGCGAACACCGCGAGCAGAGCAGGGCTCAAAACCAACAGAAGTCCTACGCCATCATGGATGTAAACCAAGACGCCGTTGAAGCGCTTATGCGTGCGCACGGCGTGAGGAAACTGATTCACGGTCATACCCATCGCCCGGCCTACCATCGTTTCCCATTGGACGGACATGAGGCCGAGCGTATTGTCCTCGCCGACTGGTATGATTCGGGGTCGGTGCTGATATTCGACAAGGGGACGTTTACCACCCAAATTCTGGCTGTTTGACCCACCAGCGGAGCATTTCAACGACGATGAACAAGACCTGGCAAGCGTTTCTGACCGACAACGGCGCCGTCCTCGACGAACAGGGCGCACAGCATTTTGGCTATCCCGAACAAGAAACCCGGATCATCGGCAGCGGCAACGTCTTCGCCGACCTGTCGCATTTCGGCCTGATCGAGATCCGGGGTGCGGACGCCCGCCAGTTCATGCAGGGGCAATTCACGAACGATGCCCGCCAGCTCACCCCGGAAACGGCTCAAATCAGCGGCTACTGCAATCCCAAAGGACGCCTGCTGGCCATCTTTCGGATCATTGAGCGAACGCCGGAACATTTTCTGCTATTGACGCCACGCGCCATCCTGGAAGACACCCTGAACCGCCTGCGCATGTTCGTGCTGCGCTCGGCCGTCGAAATCCGGAACGCCGGAGACGAACTGGTAATAGTTGGCGTCTCGGGCGAAAAGACCGTAGATCAACTCAGCCAAAGCACCGCCGTCGCCATACCGGATGAGGTCAACGGCGTGCGCAGCGACACCCGGCACTGCATTATCCGCCTGCCCGATAACGGCATTCCGCGATACGCGGTCATCGGCGCACCGGAGGACATGACCGGGGTATGGGCCAATCTTGATATCCATGACGCCCCGATCGGTTATTCGGCCTGGGACTATCTCGACCTGGAGGCCGGCATCCCGATCGTCCGCGCTGAGACTCGCGACACCTTCATTCCACAGACGGTCAACCTCGATCTCGTCGGCGGGATCAGTTTCAAAAAGGGCTGTTATACGGGCCAGGAGATCGTCGCGCGCCTTCAATACCGCGGCACGCTGAAACGCAGGATGTATCGATTCGACTTTGATGCCGATGAGGCCGCCGCGCCCGGCACCCCCGTCTACGATCTCAAGGCAGCGACCACCGATGCCGCCGGCCATGTCGTAACCTCATGTGCGGGACCGGAAGGACGTATGGCGGCCCTGGTCTGTCTGCAAATGGCGGCTGCCGAAGGCGACCTGCGTCTGGGATCGCCTGAAGGCGCGGAGTTGGTCCGAGGGACGCTCCCCTACGCGCTGAGCGAGGAGTGACGCCAACGCACTTCAATCGCGTCGTCTAAGAAGGGCACGGCGCGCCGCGCCCTTCATGAACAAACAGCAAGCCCGAAGGGCGACCGGCCGGTCGCCCCTACGAATGCCATAAGAAGCCCTACGTTTTCCTTTCGAAGCCGTACCGTCAGGTATCGAGTTCGAAAATCACGGACTGCCGTTGACAGTGCCGCAACCATTCATGGAAAAACAGATTGACGAGTTGTTTCTCGTGCGGTTGGTACATGTGGCGGTTGGGCACGGAATAGTATGGCCGGAAACGACCGCGACCCTGATAGGCGATGACCTCGGCCATGTGCGCATCGTGATAAATCCGGATCTCAAGCCGGATGTTCGGGATCATCCGGCCACCGGCGGCTAGGCCATGCGATAACATCATGACCGAGGTATGCGGGCCGACACGCGTCAAACGCACCTGAACGCCCGGATGGCTGCAGAGGTGGCAACTCACGTCCTTCTCCGTGTCCTCCAGGCCCATGACGACCTTCAGCAACAGGGCGTAGTTCGCCTCATAGACCTCCGGCATGCGGCGAAACATCGCCGTCTTCCTGGAGACGGCGCGCGGCAACATTCTGCTGACGGACATCAGACCCACTCTCTACGTAGACGGGCGCGGTGCCGCTGCAGCCACTGCAAAGCGATGATCGGCGTCGCCGCCTTGAAGGCGCCGTCACCCAACATATCAAAAGCCGCGTCGGCGGCAATGACCGAGGCGCGGATATCCTCGTCCTCCTCGTCCAGGCCGTGCAGCCCGCCCAGGCTACCGCTATCGGTCCGCCCGCAGTAGAGACTGATCATCTCCGAGGTCCCGCCGGGACTGACCAGATATTCGCAGATCGGCTCCAGCCGGTCGATCGTGCAACCGGCCTCCTCCTCCGCTTCGCGCAGCACCACCTCATCGCTGGTCTCGCCTGGCTCGATCATGCCGGCCACGAACTCCTTGAGCCAAGGTCCATCGGGAAGATGCAGGGCGCCGACACGAAACTGCTCGATCATGACGATTGCGTCCCGCCAAGGGTCATAGGGCATGACAGCCGCCGCGTGGCCGCGCTCGAACAGCTCACGAACAATCTCTCCACTCCAGCCGCCGGCAAACAAGGTATGCCGAAACCGATAGCGCCGGATCCGGAAGAAACCCTCGAAAGCGGTCTCGATCCCTTCGATGCGAACATCACCTTCGGCATAACGCCTAACCCCATCTGCATTGTCGTCATCAATCCCCTTCATGGGTCACCCATCGTCCCGTTCGTTGAGTCGGCCACCCGAACCTTGCGTCCGGCGCCGTCGTATTCAATCTCGATTGTCCAATCGGGCGCGGGCAAAAACCCGGCGGCCCGCTCCGGCCATTCTATCAGGCAGACGGCGTCGCCCGAAAAATAGTCGCGCGCGCCGATATCCTCGAGTTCCTCGGCGCTCCCCAATCGATAGAGGTCAAAGTGATGCACTGAAGGACTCACGCTCGTATAGGATTCCACGAGCGCATAGGTCGGGCTGCGCACCAATCCATTGTGGTCCATGGCCCTCAGTATTCCCCGAACGAGCGTCGTTTTGCCGGCGCCGAGCGGACCCTCGAGAAAAACCACCAAACCCGGCGTGAGCAATGCGGCCAGCCGCCCGCCCAACGCAATCATGTCCTCTTCGTTCGCGATCCTTTCCAACATGCGCATCGTCGTTCGACCCACAAGCCTGGGATCAGGCCAGGGCCGGCTCCGGATTGGCAAGGCGCCGCAGAGGCAGCATGAGATCGCCGGCCAGCAAGCCGCGCTCGCCGCCCTCGTCGGCGGCCACATCGGCGGCCCGCGCATGCATACACGCGCCCAGCGAGGCCGCATCAACGGCCGATAGACCTTGCGCCATAAGACTTGCGATCACGCCCGTCAGGACATCGCCCATACCGCCACTGGCCATTCCGGGATTGCCATCGTGACAGAGCCCGATATCGTATTCCTGATCGCATATCAGCGTACCAAGGCCCTTTAGCAAACAGATCCCTCCATAGCGACGCTGTATCTCTCGAACGGCGGTAAAGCGATCGGCCTGTATTGTGGCGGTCGAACAACCCAGCAGGCGCGCGGCCTCGCCGGGGTGCGGCGTCAGGACCCACTCGTCCCTGGGCATCGGATTGCGCGCCAGAAGGTTCAAGGCATCGGCGTCCATGACCTTAAGATGAGGATAGACGAGCAGAGTCGACAACATCATCTTGGCCCAGGCGTTCTTGCCGAGACCCGGACCGATGGCCACGACGGTGGCGCTCTCGAGCAGCGGCATCAACTCATCGACCGACTCAACGCCGTGGCACATGGCCTCGGGCAACATGGCGTCGAGAAAGGCCGCATGGGATTTACGGGTCGCGACCGAGACCAGGCCGGCGCCGGTGCGGAGCGCTGCCGAAGCCGCCAGATAGACCGCGCCCAACATACCGGACCCGCCGCCGACGACGAGGACGTGACCGAACATGCCCTTGTGGGCGTTGCGCCGGCGCGGCGGCAATAAAAAGCCCAGATCCTCATAGCCGAAACGGATTGCCGAGGTCCGCAACGAAGCGTAGGCGGCCTGAGGAATTTCAAGATCGGAAAAACTCAATTCCCCGCTGCATGCCGGGCCCTCGGCCGTCATGAGTCCCTGCTTGAGGGCGAGGAAACACACCGTTCGCATGGCGATAACGGCTGTCCCCAGGATCTGTCCGGTATCGGCATGGAGTCCACTCGGGATATCGACGGCAATGACCGGGACGCGCGAGGCATTGACGTCATCGACCACTTCGGCCCAGATCCCTTCCAGGGACCGATTCAGCCCGCTACCGAACATGGCGTCCACGATGACGTCGGCCTCGCCGAAAACATCGCGGCGATAATGCTCCACTGGGCATTTGACGCGCTGCAGTTCCGCATAAGCCAACCCGGCGTCGCCTCGGGGCTCAATATCGACCGGATGGACGACTCGGACGTCAAGCCCGGCCTGGCGGGCCAGACGCGCGACGACATAGCCGTCTCCGCCGTTGTTCCCAGGACCGCACACTACGACGATGCGGCTTGCCTGTGGCCAGGCGCGTCTCAGCTCGTTGAAGGTAGCCTGACCGGCCCGGGTCATGAGCGTGATCCCCGGTACCTGGAAGTAATCGATGACCAGGCGATCCAAAATGCCTGCCTGATCGGCTCGATAGAGGGTATGCGGTAAGGGGCTCATTACCCTTATGATAGCGGTATGACGGGGCCACGAAAATGCTCACAGCACAATTTGATCGAACTCGGCGATTCTTTGCCCTCTCGCATCCGCGAATGGGGACGCATTCTGGGCTTTCAGCAAGTCGGGATCACTCGGACCGAACTGGGCGATGCCCCAGCGCGTCTCGCCGACTGGCTGTCAAACGGTCATCATGGGGAAATGGGTTATATGGCGCGTCATCAGGATCTTCGCGGCGAGCCAAACGCCTTGCTGCCCGACACGCTCAGCGTCATCAGCGCGCGTATGGACTATTGGCCCGAAGCCGCCGACTGGAAGGAAGTGCTCGACCAACCCAGCCTTGCCTATATCTCGCGCTACGCCTTGGGCCGCGACTACCACAAGCTCATGCGGCGACGGCTGCAGCGACTGGCGCATCGAATCGAGGAGGCCATCGGCCCCTTCGGCTACCGGGCCTTCGTCGATAGCGCCCCGGTGCTCGAAAAGCCGCTGGCCCAACAGGCCGGACTCGGCTGGGTCGGCAAGCACACCAACCTGATCAACGACAAGGCCGGCTCCTGGTTCTTTCTCGGCGAGATCTATACCGACATCGACCTTGCGCCGGACACAGAGGCGATCGATCACTGCGGAAGTTGCCGGCGTTGTATCGAAGTCTGTCCGACCCAGGCCATCATCGCACCCTATCAACTCGACGCCCGCCGTTGCATCTCCTATCTGACGATCGAACTCCGAACCTCGATTCCGGAACCTTTGCGCCCGTTGATCGGCAACCGTATCTACGGCTGTGACGACTGCCAGTTGATCTGCCCCTGGAACCGTTTCGCTAAAATTACGGACGAGCCCGATTTCGGCCCCAGGCATGGGCTAGACCGCCCGGATCTCGATACCCTATTTGCATGGTCGGAGTCCGAGTTTCTAAAATATACCGAGGGATCCGCCATCCGGCGCATCGGCCACGAATGCTGGTTGCGTAACATCGCTGTCGCCATGGGCAACACATTGGCCAGGCGAAGACCGCCCTACACGGCGGCGGAAACGACGATGCCCAAGGGGCGGGAAATACGAGGAGATGCCCCGGAAATTCTCAGACGGGCCTTGTCGGCTCGCCTGGACCACCCTTCCGCGATGGTTCGGGAGCATGTACAGTGGGCATTGTCTCAAGAAGAGGACGGACCCCATCCGTCGGGGTCGGGGATACCTGAAAAATAACAGCGCGCCCGGAGACCTGAAGTCGCCGCGGCCGGATCAGAGTGTAAAGAGGGGGAGGTCATCCATGATGATCAGACAACCGGCTCGGCCGGAGATAGTTTCAAAAACCCGCCCAAAACGATCTCGACGAGATCTGCCTGGCATCCTGATGGGATTTCTGATCGGCGGCATGCTGATCGGCCTTACGTTCGGCGCCACCGCCGCGGTGCGAGACATCAACCCGCCGCCATTGACCCGGCAGGCCGACGACGGCATTCACGATCCTCAAGGCGCCGCGATCAATATCCTTCAAGATCCCAAAGAGTCCATGAAGGACTTCCCCAAGGATCGCCGCGGCGAGGTCAACTGGGTTCAGGCGCTACGCCAGGGCTTCATCAACCCCCGCGTCAGCAAGACCGGTGCGCCGTGGGAGGGTGAGTGGCTCATCGAGATGGACATGGACATCATCATGAAGCGCACGGCCAATATGCCCTATGTCCGCTTTCCTCACCTTGCCCATACCCAATGGCTGGCATGCAGCAACTGCCATCCTGCCATTTTCATCCCGCAAAAGGACGCCAACGCGATCACCATGACGCGGGTTTTGAACGGGCGCTATTGCGGGGTCTGCCACGACAAGGTTGCATTCTCCCTGTATACCTGTGAACGCTGCCACAACGTCTTACATGAGGGTTCCGGCCCCAAATGGTGGACCAAGTGGTGGTGATCCCGAACCGGCCGGTCAGTACGGCCGTACCGGACTGGAGTCTGTCGGATTTAGGAACAATCTACTGCGCTGATGGGAAAGCGGCCCAAATCTCCGCAATTTATCGTTGTATAGAACCACTATACGCCTCGAAATTGCAAAGATTTGTACTCGCTTTCCC